>ERZ779632.818-NODE-818-length-15220-cov-19.292450_pt1 | contig 15220 bp, 9 predicted proteins | sample MGYA00514194_ERZ779632 | MGnify/ENA primary metagenome ERZ779632 (study PRJEB29562, sample SAMEA4376704) | mouse gut metagenome | isolation source: Cecum | study: EMG produced TPA metagenomics assembly of the A DSS colitis mouse model was used to assess the...
AGGAGACCCACCGCACCGACATGCTGTGCACCTGGTCCAACGAGCAGGCCATCCGTGAGATTTACCTCAAGCCCTTCGAGATGTGCGTGAAGAACTACGAGGGCAAGTCCATGGCCGTGATGAGCGCCTTCAACTACATCGGCTATAAGTACGCCGGGGCCAACCCCGAGCTGCTCAACACCGTCCTGCGCGACGAGTGGGGCTTCCGGGGCATGGTGCTCACCGACTACTTCGGCGGCTACGGCTACCAGGACGCCGATATCCAGATCCGCAACGGCGGCGACTTCTGCCTCACCCCCCAGATGATTGAGTTCAGCGGGCTCACCGACAGGACCAGCGGCACCTCCCTCCAGGCGGCGCGGCAGGCCTGCAAGAACATCCTGTACACCACGGCCAACAGCCGTGCCTACGCCAACGGCGCGGGCGGCGGCCTGGCCGGCTGGGAGATCGCCATGTACGCCATCTCCGCCGTGGTCGTCCTGGCCGCGGTGGCGGGCGAGGTGATGATTATCCGGGGCGCCTCCAAGAAAAAGAAGGGCTGAGCAGAAGCGCTGAACCGCCGTGAGCAGCGCGAACAATCAAAGCGCGACAGCAGGAACCAAATGAAAACGCCCGCCCCCCGCTCCCGCCGCAAGGCGGGGACGGGGGCCGGGAGGGCTTTGAACAAATCCCGGGGAACCCGTCCCCGGATTTGTTCAGCGCCGCTCCCGTTTTATGGCAGGCACGCAGTTTATGATTATAAAACCAGTGAGGAGGAATTGGCTTGAAACACGCGGACATTATCAAGCAAATGACCCTGGAGGAGAAGTGCTACCTCTTCTCCGGCAAGGACTTCTGGCAGACCCGGAGCGTCGAGCGGCTGGGCGTGCCCAATATGACGCTTTCCGACGGCCCCCACGGCATCCGCAAGCAGGCGGGGGAGGGGGACCAGCTGGGCCTGAACCCGTCCCTGCCCGCCACCTGCTTCCCCACCGCCGCCTCCATCGCCAACTCCTGGGACCCCGCTCTGGGCGAGGAGATCGGCCGCCGCCTGGGGGAGGAGGCGGCCTCCCAGGGGGTGGGCGTGGTGCTGGGCCCGGGGCTGAACGTGAAGCGCTCCCCCCTGTGCGGGCGCAACTTTGAATATTTTTCCGAGGACCCCTATCTGGCGGGCAAGATGGCGGCCAGCTATATCCGGGGCATCCAGGAAAACGGCGTGTCCGCCTGCCCCAAGCACTTCGCCTGCAACTCCCAGGAGCTGCGGCGGATGGCCTCGGATTCTGTCCTGGATGAGCGGACGCTGCGGGAAATCTACCTCACCGGGTTTGAGATCGCGGTGAAGGAGGGCCACGCCAAGTCCATCATGTCCTCCTACAACCGCATCAACGGGGTGTACGCCAACGAGAATGAGCACCTTTTGCAGGAGATTTTGCGGGACGGGTGGGGCTTCGACGGCTTCGTGGTGTCCGACTGGGGCGGCTCCAACGACCACGTGGAGGGCGTCCGGGCGGGCTCCCACCTGGAGATGCCCACCACCGGCGGCGATTCCGACCTGGAGCTGGTGGAGGCCGTCAAGTCCGGCAGGCTCAGCGAGGAGGTGCTGGACCGGCGGGTGGACGAGCTGCTGGACGTGATTTTGGCCGTCACCAAATCGGTGCAGCCCCTGGAGGGCAAGCCCTTTGACGCCGACGAGCACCACGCCATGGCGGCGAAGGCCAGCGAGCAGTCTGTTGTGCTGCTGAAAAACGAGGGGGACATCCTCCCGCTGAAACAGGGGACAAAAGTGGCCGTCATCGGCGAGTTTGCCCAGAAGGCCCGGTATCAGGGCGCGGGCTCCTCGGTGGTCAATCCCACGCGCCTGGACAACGCCATGGACGTCATCAAAACCTTCGGCCTGGACGTGGCGGGCTTCGAGCCGGGCTACCCCCGCTCCGGGGCGGGCGACCCGGCCATGCGCTCCAAGGCGGCGGAGCTGGCGAAACAGGCGGACGTGGTGCTGCTCTACATCGGCCTGGACGAGATCAGCGAGGCCGAGGGGCTGGACCGCTCCCACATGAAGCTGGCCCAGAGCCAGATTGATTTGATCGAGGCGGTGAGCGCCGCCAACCCCAACGTGGTGGCCGTCATGTCCGCCGGCTCCGCCGTGGAGATGCCCTGGCTGCCCAAGGTCAAGGCCCTGGTGCACGGATACCTGTGCGGCCAGGCGGGGGCCGGCTCTGTGCTGAAGGTGATTACGGGCCAGGTGAACCCCTCCGGCAAGCTGGCCGAGAGCTACCCCGTGCGCTATGAGGACGTGTCCTCCGCCCCCTATTTCCCCTCCAAGGAGCGCACCGCCGAATACCGGGAGGGCCTGTTTGTGGGCTACCGCTACTTCGAGACGGCCAATGTGCCCGTGCTGTTCCCCTTCGGCTTCGGGCTGAGCTACACCAGTTTCGAGTACAGCGATTTGAAGGTGAGTGAAAAAGAGGCCACGTTCACCCTCAAGAACAGCGGCAAGATGGACGGGGCCGAGGTGGCCCAGCTCTATGTGTCCAAGCCGGACGGGGACGTGTTCCGTCCCGTTAAGGAGCTCAAGGGCTTTGCCAAGGTGTTCCTCAAGGCGGGGGAGAGCAAAACCGTCACCATCCCCCTGGACGACAAGGCGTTCCGCTACTTCAACGTGGACACCAATAAATTCGAGATCGAGGGCGGCCAGTGGACGATCATGATCGGCGCGTCGGTGGCGGATATCAGGCTCAGCGGCGCCGTGTCCGTCCGGGGCACCGGGGCCAAATCCCCCTATGACAAGGAGAAGTTCGCCAAGTATTTCAGCGGTGACATTAAGGACATCTCCGACGGGGAGTTCGAGGCGCTGCTGGGCCGCCCCATCCCCGACGGCCATTGGAGCGGCACCCTGGAGATGAACGACGCGCTGTGCCAGATGTACTACGCCAAGGGCGCCCTGGGGCGGTTTGCCTACAAAATCCTCACCCACTTTATCAACAAGAGCATTGAGAAGGGCCAGCCCAACCTGAACCTGCTGTTCAACTACAACATGCCCTTCCGGGCCATCGCAAAAATGACGGGCGGCATCTGCACCATGGAGATGGCGGAGGGCATCCTCACCATCGTCAACGGCCACTTCTTCAAGGGCCTGGGGGCCGTCATCGGCGGGTTCGCCCGCTCCGGCAAGAAGCGCAAGGCGGCCGACGCCATTCATTAAAAGGAGGAGTATTATTATGGGCGGCATCAAAAAGTGGATCGACGAGCACCCTACCCTGTGGGAGTTTATCCTGTTCAACATCCTGTCCAACGTGGCCACCGTCACCAACTTCGTGGTTATGTGGGTGTGTACCGGCTTCATTTTCAAGTCCTTCAGCGGCCAGCCCTTCCAGTTCTTTATTTTCAACTACACCACGCCGGAAAGCCTGATGCTGTGCGGCTTCCTCAGCTTCCTGGCGGCCACCGCCGCCGCCCAGACGGTGAACTTCTTCGTACAGAAGAACTGGGTGTTCAAGTCCAACGCCCAGTTTGCCCAGGCGGTGCCCAAGTATATCCTGCTGGCGGTGGTGCTGGTCATCCTGTCCGCGGCGCTGCCCGCCTACAGCCAGCAGCTGTTCATCAGCATCGGCATACCCGAGGGCCTGGCCCCCACCCTGGCCAACATCGTGAACATCCTCATGCAGGTGGTCATCAGCTATCCCGCCATGAAGTTCTGGATCATGCCCAACCAGAAGTGATACGCTCCGCCGCGCAGGGCGCGCCCCACCGGGGGACGCGCCCTGCGTTTTTTTGCCGTCGTGGAAATATTTTGCCCGGGGGCTTGCGGCATCCGCCGCCAGGGGGTACAATGGGAAAGCATATCCGGCCCGCCGGGGGCAGGGGATTGGCCCGCCCCCTGGATTTTTTCAGACGAGGTGCTTTTATGAACAGACCCGTACCCATCACCGGCGCGCAGGCCCGGGCCGCGCTGGACAAGGCCGTGGAGCAGGTGCGTCTCAACCTGCCCAGGTACACAAAGAAATGCCAGCACCACTCCAGCGTGAACGGCGTCTACCCCGCCTGCAAAAACGAGGAGTGGACCTGTGGGTTCTGGCCGGGGGAAATCTGGCTGGCCTATGAGCGCACCCGTGACGACACGTTCCGGCAGGCGGGCCTGACCCTGGTGGACAGCTTCGACCGGCGCATCCGCCGCAAGGTGAAGGTGGCCCACCACGACATGGGCTTTTTGTACACCCCCTCCTGCGTGGCGGCGTACAAGCTCACCGGGGACGAGAAGGCCAGGCAGGCGGCCATCCTGGCCGCCGACCAGCTCATCAGCCGCTTCCAGCCCAGGGGGGAGTTTATCCAGGCCTGGGGGCGGATGGGCTCGCCCATCAACTACCGCTTTATCATCGACTGCCTGCTGAACCTGCCTCTGCTGTATTGGGCGTCCCGGGAGACGGGGGAGGGGAAGTACGCGGACATCGCCAAAAGGCACACCGCCACCTGCATGGCAAACTCCTTCCGGCCCGACGGCTCCACCTACCACACCTTCTACATGCGCAAGGACGGCGGCCCCGGCCATGGCCGCACCTGCCAGGGCTATAAGGACGACAGCTTCTGGGCCAGGGGGCAGGCCTGGGGGGTGTACGGCTCCATCCTGAGCTACCGCTATACCGGCGAGCCCAAGGCGCTGGACACCTTCAAGCGGGCGCTGGAGTTCTACCTCACCCGTCTGCCGGACGACCTGGTGCCCTGCTGGGATATGCTCTTCCAGCCGGACAGCGGCCAGCCCCGGGACTCCTCCTCCGCCGCCATTGTGGCCTGCGGCCTGCTGGAGGCGGCGCGCGTCCTCGCCCCAAGGGAAGGGGCGGAGTATGAGAGGCTGGCCCGGGAGATGGTGGGCAGCCTGGCGGCGGACTACGCCGTGCCCACTCCCGTGGAGGGCACAGGCCTCATCCTCCACGGTACATACAGCAAGAAGAGCCCTTATAACACCTGTTTCCCCGAGGGGGTGGACGAGTGCACCTCCTGGGGCGACTTCTATTACATGGAGGCCCTCACCCGCCTGTGCGCGGACTGGGACCCCTACTGGTAAAGGAGCGGTATGGGAAGATATCATGATACGGACCGGCGGGGCGGATGGATGGCCGCCCGGCTGCCGGACTGGGAGCAGGCCCCCCATGTGTGCGTGCTGGTGCGGGGGCGGGCGGCGCTGCCGCCGGGCAGGCATATGCTGCGGCTGAGCGCCGGGGGCTATTATTACGCATGGCTTGACGGGGAATGGCTGGGGCAGGGCCCCGCGCCCGCGGGGGAGGGCTGCCGCTATTACCAGGAATATCCCGTGGAAGGGGGACGGACGGTGACGGTGGCCCTGCTCCTGTGCCGCCGGGCGGCGGAGGACATGGGCTGGTGCGGCGGGGCGGAGCGGCCCGCCCTCTGGGCGCAGTTTGTCCGGGTGGGCCGGGTGGGCGCCCGGTGCGCCGGGGACTGGCGCTACCGGCTGTGCCGGGCGTGGCCGGAAGAAGGGGGCTTTGACAGCCGCCTGTGGCCCCAGGGCTGGGAGCGGCCCCGGTTCCGGGACCGGGGCTGGGCCAGGATGGTCCCGGAGCGGCGGAGGCATGACAGGCTGCTCCCCCAGCCCGCCGCCGGCCTGGAGCGGGAGCGGGTGGAGCCTGTCTGCTCCCGCCCGGTCCCCGGCGGCGTGCTGCTGGACTTCGGCCAGGTGCGGACGGGGACCCTCCACGCCGCCGCCCAAGGCCGGGCGGGGGACTGCCTCACCTTGCGCTTCGGCACGGAGCTGGACGAAACAGGCCGGGCGGTGTCCGGCCGGGAGGAGCGTTGGATTCTGGGGGAGGGGGAGAGCGTCCTTCCCCAGCGGGGGTGCCGGGCCTTTCGGTATGCGGAGGTGCTGGGGCCGGGGGACGGCCCGGCGCTCCGGGAGTGCTGGGCGTGGGAGCGGCACTACCCCATGCCCGGGGGGCTTTGCACCCTGTCCTGCCCACGGGACGGGCTGGAGGATATCTTTGAGAGGAGCAAAAACGCCGTGCGCCGCCGGTCGCAGGAGGGCTACCGGGACTGGTCCGGCCGGGGGCGGGGGCAGGCCCTGGGGGACGCGGTTGTCACCGCCCGGGCCCAGGTGTGGCTCACGGGACGCACGGACCTGCTGCGCCAATACATCCGGGAGGTTATGGCCGCGGGGCCGCTGGGGGAGAAAGCGGGGGGCTTTGCCCTGCTCTTCCCCGCCCTGCCGCTGACCGGGTATGATTTCACGGGGGACCGGGACTTCCTGCGGGAATGCCGGGGCGCGGTGGAGGAGATCGCCGGGGAGTTCTCCCGGTATCAGAGGCCGGACGGCCTGCTGGAAAACCTGCCCGGCGGCTGGGAAGGGACGGAGGGGGGCTGCCCCGCCGCCGTCAACGCCTGGTGGTTCGGTTTTTTGAAGATGAAGGAGCGGGGGGAGCGGCTGCTGGGCCTGCCCCAGGATGGGGAGTCCCGGCGGGTGGCGGCGGCCTTCCTGCAAGCCTTCTGGAGGTGGGACCGCAAGCTGTTTGCCGCGGGCGAGGGGGATGGCCGCTGCACGGCGGAGGCAAACGCCTACCCCGCCTGCTTCGGCCTGACGCCCCAGGTGGGGGCGGACGCCTACGAGAGGCTGCTGCTGGGGCCGGGGCAGGGGTGGGAGCCGTTTTTGTGGTACTTCGCCCTTCGCGGGCTGGGGCGGCTGGGAAAGCGCCGCGCCCTGTACCGCCTGCTCGCACGGGAGGGCTGGGGCGGCCCGCGCTGGGCGGATCCCGGCGGGGCGGTGGCGCTGGTCATCGAGGAGCTGGCGGGGCTGCGGCCCGGCCCGGACATGCCCATGGGGGTGCGCTTCCGGCCCCGCCTGCCGGCGGAGCTGGAGGACTTCGCCCTCCAGGCCCCCATCGGGGGGCAGCTGGCCCGGGTGGAGCAGCGGGAGTGGCGGGCCGCCCTGGCGGTCCGGCCCATGACCGGGCGGAGGGATTGCCGCCGGTGATGGCAAACACCCACGGCGGGAAAGGCCGGCGCCGGGTTCGGCGCCGGCCTTTTTGCGCGTCCGGGCGGTTTTGCGGCAACCAAACGGGGCCGTCCGGGGTATATAAAAAGAGAGGGGCTGGAAAAATTTAAAGGAATCTAAAGATTGAAACCCGGAATTGTTACAGGATTGTTGTTGTTTTTCCAGCCCGTTCCCGTTATACTGGGAACTGCGAACAAGCGTCCCGCCCGAGGGACGTCCGTTTTCAGCCCGACGACAGGAGGAACGATAGTATGCCCGATCTCAAGATACCAGAGGCCCCGGCCCAGGACCAGGAAGAGCTGGAGCAGCCGCTTTCCGCCCCCGAGGCGGCGGAAGCCCCCACCCCGGGGCAGGCCCCGCCGCAGGACCCCTGGGAGGCCCCAAGCCCCAAAAAGAAGGTGCGCACCGCGGCGGAAAAGAAAAAGCTGGTCAAGCGCATCATCGCCGTTGTGACGGCGGCGGCGCTGCTGGGCGGAATCATATTCGGCATGTGGCTCCTGGTGTTCCGCAAGGACGATTCCCTGGGGGACATCTACGCCGAACCGGCCTACATAGGCTCTATCCAGAGCACCGTGGAGGGCAGCGGCAACGCCACCGCCAAGGAGACGGCCACCGTCACCATCCCCGCCAACGGCACCGTGGAACAGGTGCTGGTGGCCATGGGGGACGTGGTGAGCGCGGGCCAGCCCCTGTTTTCCGTGTACAGCCAGGCGGCCCAGGAGGCGCTGGCCACCGCCCAGCAGCAGATGGACTCGCTCAACACCAAGCTGGCCAACCTCACCCTGACCGCCCCCTTCGCGGGCAAGCTGATGGACGTGGCCGAGTTCCAGCCCGGCGACAACGTGGGGGAGGGCGCGGAGGTGGCCACCCTGGTGAACGACACCAGGCTGAAGCTGTCCCTCTATTTCAGCTATGCCTATGAGGACGAGATCTGGACGGGGAAGACCGCCCAGGTGTCCGTCCCCGCGGTGATGTACGCCGGGGAAGGCGTGGTGGAGGAGGTCAATAAGGTGAGCTTCATCACCCCCGAGGGGGGCGTCTATTTCGAGGCGGTCATCACCTTTGAAAACCCCGGCACCCTCACCGCCGGCATGGATGTCACCGCCTCGCTCACCGACGGGGACGGGCTGCCCATCTTCCCCTATGAGCAGGGTAAGACGGAGTACAGCGAGAGCCGGAAGCTGACCACCAAGGCGGGCGGGCCGCTGGTGAGCAGCAATTTGCATAACCACGCCCGTGTGTCCGCCGGGCAGGCCCTGCTCACCATGGGCTCGGAGAGCCTGGACGAGCAGCTCACCGCCGCCCGGGAGCGGCTGAACGAGGCCCAGGCGGCCGTGGACGCCCTCAACGCCACCGCCCCCATCGACGGCACCATTATCTCCTGCACCATCGCCGAGGGCGGCGAGGTAAAGGCGGGGGACGCGGTGGTCACCATCCAGAACACCACCGTCATGACGGTGACTATCCAGGTGGACGACCGAAACATCGGCTTTATCAAGCTGGGGGACATGATTACCCTGTCCGACTACAACGGAGGCTCTTTTGTGGGCACCGTCACCAACGTGGCCATGCAGGGCGAGGTGGGCCAGGGAATGTCCACCTACCCCGTCACCCTGGAGGTGGACAACTACGACGGCAGCCTGTATGCGGGCGCGTGGCTGGACTACTCCATGGTCACCAGCCAGTCGGACAACTGCATTCTGGTGCAGACCATCGCGGTGAAGTCGGTGCTGGACGCGGAGGGGAACAAGCAGACCGTGGTATTCGTCCAGCGGGCGGAACGCCCCGACAACGCTATTGAGCTGGACGCCTCCGTTGTGGGCGTGCCCACCCCCGAGGAGGGCTACTGGCCTGTGCTGGTGGAGACCGGATTGAGCGACGCCAAACAGGTGGAGATCAAGTCCGGCATTGAAGATGGCGACATGGTGTTCATCAGCTACACCGACCCGAACCAGCAGGGCGGCATGGGCGGCGGAATGATGATCGGATGAGGTGGCGCCATGCTCATCGACATTAAGGATCTCTATAAGATTTATAACGAGGGGCAGGAGAGCGAGGTGCGGGCGCTGGACGGCGTGTCCCTCCAGATCAACCGTGGGGAGTTCGTGGCCATTGTGGGGGCGTCCGGCTCAGGCAAGTCCACCATGATGAACGTGCTGGGCTGCCTGGATGTGCCCACCCGGGGGGAGTATATCCTCAACGGCACCCAGGTCACCTCCCTCAAGGACCGGGAGCTGGCCCGCATCCGCAACCGGGAGATCGGCTTCATCTTCCAGGGCTATAACCTGCTCCAGGACCTGGACGCGCTGGACAACGTGATTCTGCCCCTGATCTACCGGGGCACGTCCATCTTCGAGCGGGAGGAGCTGGCTATGGACGCCCTGGCCCGGGTGGGGATGGATGGCCGGGCCCATCACCGTCCCAGCCAGATGTCCGGCGGCCAGCAGCAGCGGGTGGCCATTGCCCGGGCCATCGCCACCCATCCCCCCATCATCATGGCGGACGAGCCCACCGGCGCGCTGGACTCCAAGACGGGGCGGCACGTGCTAGGCATACTCCAGCAGCTCTACCGGGAGGGCACCACCATCCTGCTCATCACCCACGACGACGGCATCGCCGCCACCGCCCCCCGGGTGGTGCGGCTGTCCGACGGCAAGATCATATCCGACAAGCACCAGGAGGTGGACTGGCTGTGAACCTGATGCAGGCGTTCAAGATGGCCTTCAAGTCCATCGCGTCCAAGAAAATGCGCTCCTTCCTCACTATGCTGGGCATTATCATCGGCGTGGCCTCGGTGGTCATCATGGTGTCGGTGGTCCAGGGACAGAACAAGAAGAACATGGAGTACTGGGAGGCCATGGGCGACAACAAGATTGAAGTCCAGGCCTACATGTGGTACGAGACTTCCGGCAGCGTGGCCGACCTGCTGTACGAGTACTGTATGTCGATGCCCGACCTGGTGCTGGGGGTTACCCCCCAGATGCAGGTGTGGAACTCCATGAAGATCAGGTACGACGCCAAGCTGTTCGACACCCAGAATTACGACGATTACGAAAAGCGCCTCCAGGTGGTGTTGGGCTCCGACCAGTACGGTGTGTGCAACAACTACACCCTGGGGGGCGGCCGGGAACTGTCCTTCCTGGACATCGAGAAGACCAACCGGGTATGCGTGCTGGGGGCCGGGGCAAAAAAGCAGCTTTTCGACTTCGTGGACCCGGTGGGGGAGACCATTTTTATCAACGATACCCCTTTCCTGGTGGTGGGCTGGTACGAATCCTTCGGGTTGGACGGCTACAGCGGCAGCAGCATGGACAACGTGATCCTGCTGCCCTACACCTTCAACCGTACCCTGAACAATAACCAGCAGATGGACCAGTACATCGTCAAGGGTAAGGATGCCAAGTCCACCCAGCTTGCCGTCATCAAGCTGCGCACCTTTCTCCAGGGGTTCATCATCGACGGGGAGAACGGCTGGTCCAACGTGTACAGCAGCGACGCCTGGACCAGCGAGATGGAGCAGGCCAACCTGATGCAGTCGCTGGTGCTGGGGGCCATCGCGGGCATCTCCCTGCTGGTGGGCGGCATCGGCATCATGAACATCATGCTGGTCACCGTCACCGAGCGCACCCGGGAGATCGGCATCCGCAAGGCCATCGGCGCGGAGCGCCGGAGCATCATCGTCCAATTCCTCATTGAGGCGGCGGTGATCTGCGGCATCGGGGGGCTTATCGGTATCGGCCTGGGCTGCATGGGCTCGCTCATCGCGGGGAAATTCCTGCTCCAGGGCATGATTTTGTGGCCCAGCTCCATGATTACCATCGGGGCGTTCACCTTCTCGGTGGTGCTGGGGGTGCTGTTTGGGCTGTACCCCGCTATCAAGGCGTCCAGCCTCCAGCCGGTGGATGCCCTGCGGGCGGAATAAGGAGGAACGACATTATGAGACTGACCAGACAAAAACGTGCGCTGTCCCTGCTGCTGGCTTTGGCGGCGCTGCTTTCGCTGATGGTGCTGCCCGGCAACGCCGTCCGCTTCCTGGACGTGGAGGATTCCCGGATGTCCCTGGCGGCGGATACCCTGTCCGCCCTGGGGGTGGTGGGGGGAACGGGGGACGGGAAGTTCTCCCCCGAGGGGCACCTCACCCGGGCGCAGCTTTGCAAGATGGCGGTGGAGCTGCTGGGCATGGGGGAGCAGGCCCAGGCCCAGGCGTACCGCACCATTTTCGCCGATATGGGCAAAAACCACTGGGCCAGGGGCTATGTAAACGTGGCCGCCACCACCGAGGTGCCCAAGGAATCCGGCGTGCGGCTGATGCTGGGGCTGGGCAATGGAAAGTTCGGCCCCGACCAGACCGTCACCTACCAGGAGGCGGCCACCCTGGCCCTGCGCATCCTGGAGTACGGGGCGGAGGCCAACCGGGCCTGGCCCCACAGCGCGGTGGAGACCGCCACCCTGCTGGGGCTGGACCGCGGCCTGACGGTGGACAAACCCTCCGACCCCATCACCCGGGGGCAGGCCGCGCTGCTGTTTTACAATATGCTGACCATCCCCGCCAAGGGGAAGGAGGAGCCCTGCGCCAAGGAGCTGGGCGAGCTGAAGGAGGGCGCGATCCTGCTCACCGCCGACGCCTCCATGAACGGCCAGGAGGGCTGGGCGGTGGTGGCGGAAGGGGAGAACACCCGCACCTACCCGTGCGCCGGGCCGGTGGACCAGGCCCTGATGGGCAAGCGGGGGTGGGCCCTGCTGGACAAGGAAGGGCAGTTTGTCACCCTGCTGCCCGACGAGTCCTCGTCCATCACCGCGCCGGTGGAGCGCAAGCAGGCCTATTACCTCTACCTGAAGGACCAGGGGCGCTATACCCTGTCGGCGGATACCATGGTGTACACCGGCTCGGCCTCCGACGCGGGGGTGACCACCTATAAGGAGTACATGGCCAACCTGCGGGCTGGGGATCTGGTGACCCTCTACCTGGATGGGGAGGGCAAGGTGGCGGGCCTGTACCGGGCGGAGGCGTCTATCGAGACCGGCTTTGTCATCGTGAACAGCAAGACGGCCAACTACGGCACCTTCCGCTCCATCACCAACGGGGAGCAGGGCTACGCCATACGCAAAAATGGGGCGTCCGTCCAGCTCAGCTCCATCAAGCGGTATGACGTGGCCACCTATGACCCGATCAACAAGGTGCTGGAGGTGTGCGACGTCCGGCTGTCCTGCATGTATGAGAACGCCTCCCCCTCCCCCGGCTCCCCCAGCCGGATCACCGCGGCGGGCGGCAACCAGTTCGAGGTGATGGCGGACGCCATCGGCTCCTTCTCCGGGCGTAAAATCGGCGACAAGCTCACCCTGATGTTCACGGCCAGCGGCAAGGTGGCCGGGGTGCTGCCCAAGGAGGCGGACAATGTGACCTCCCTGGCCCTGGGCGTGCTGGCGACGGATGAGGAGGAGCAGAAATTCCAGGTGCTGGGCTGCAAGCTCACCCTGTCCGGCGGCGAGCTGGAAAAGGGGAAGGGGCAGCCCGGGGATATCCTCAACGCGCACTCCGACGAACGGGGGAAGCTGCTGCTGACCACGGCGGGGACCTGGACCAGCAGCCGGCTGAACGCGGCGGATCTGAAGCTGGACAACATGCGGGTGAGCCCCGGCGTGCAGATCTATGAGCACACCATGACCGGGCTGGTGCTGCGGACCCTTTCCGAGGTGCCCGCCACCGTGGTGGCCACCCAGTACCATAAGGACAGCTCGGGGCTGGTGGACCTCATCATCGTGGACGGCTACTCGGGCGACGGGTATCGGTATGGCCGGATCGACTCCCTCACCGGCTATCAGCTGGTGAGGGCTGGAGTGAGCCGGTGGTATCTCCAGACGGTGCAAAACAACCTGGTGCTCACCAGAAAAGATGGCACGGCGAATTACGCCATACCGACAGGGAACCTGTACGCCAGCGGCTACGGCGCTGTGCTGACGTATAACGGCAATTTTTCCGGCGTCACCTACCTGGAGGCCATCGAAAACGTGAACTCCTCCGATTTCTTTACCCAGGACGGCACGATTTACGTGCGCACCCCGAAGGGCGTGTTCCCGGTGGACGATGACGTACAGTGCTTCAATGGGGCGGCTTTCGAGGGCCAGCCCTCCGACCCGCCTGATTGGGTGAAGAAGATGCTGGCCAACGGCGGGGTTTGGAACTCTGTAAACCCGCCGGTCCCAGAAGCAGAGGGCACCTGGTTCCCCACCGATGCGAAGGCCTCCGTATTCGACAGCCTGGGCGAGTGCCGCAGCTTCTCCGACACCTTGACCGTCTATATCGACGGCAGGGGCAAGCGGGTGCGGGTGGTGGAGGCCAAGTGACCGGCCTCCGCCCCCCAAACAGGCCGCTTATTCAGAAAGGAAGGGATACCCATGAATTTTGACACCAGCTGCCTCCACGCGGGCTACCGCCCCGGCAGCGGGGAACCCCGGAACATCCCCATCATCCAGTCCACCACCTTCCGCTACGAGACCAGCGAGGAGATGGGCAGGCTGTTCGACCTGGAGGCGTCGGGCTACTTCTACACCCGGCTGCAAAACCCCACCAGCGACGCGGTGGCCGCCCGGCTGTGCGCCCTGGAGGGGGGGACGGCGGCCATGCTGCTCTCCTCGGGGCAGGCGGCGTCCTTCTTCTCCATCTTCAACATCGCCTCGGCGGGGGATCATATCGTGTCCTCCACCGCCATCTACGGCGGCACCTATAACCTGTTCGCCGTCACCATGAAGCGGATGGGCATTGAGTTCACCTTTGTGGACCCGGACTGCACCGGGGACGAGCTGGACGCCGCCTTCCGGCCCAACACCAAGGCCCTGTTCGGCGAGACCATCGCCAACCCGGCCCTGACGGTGCTGGATATTGAAAAGTTCGCCCGGGCCGCCCACGCCCACGGCGTGCCCCTCATCGTGGACAACACCTTTGCCACCCCGGCCCTGTGCCGGCCCTTCGAGTGGGGGGCGGATATCGTCATACACTCCACCACCAAATATTTGGACGGCCACGCCGCCGCCGTGGGGGGCGCCATTGTGGACTCGGGCAGGTTCGACTGGGAGGCCCACAAGGACAAATACCCCGGCCTCACCACCCCGGACGACAGCTACCACGGGGTGACCTACACCGAGAAATTCGGCCAGGGTGGCGCGTATATCACCAAGGCCACCGCCCAGCTCATGCGGGACTTCGGCTCCACCCCCGCCCCCATGAACGCGTGGCTGCTGGGCATGGGCATCGAGACCCTGCCCCTGCGCATGGCCCGGCACTGCTCCAACGCCCAGGGGGTGGCGGAATACCTCCGGAAGCACGAGAAGGTGGCCTGGGTACGCTACGCGGGGCTGCCTGGGGACAAATACTACGAGCTGGGCCGAAAGTACCTGCCCCAGGGCTGCTGCGGCGTGGTGTCCTTCGGGGTGAAGGGGGGCCGGGCCGCAGCCGAGCGGTTCATGGCGGGGCTCAAGCTGGCCTCCATCGCCACCCACGTGGCCGACGCCAAGACCTGCGTGCTCCACCCCGCCTCCGCCACCCACCGGCAGATGAACGACGCGGAGCTGGCCGCCGCCGGGGTGGCCCCCGACCTGGTGCGCTTCTCCGTGGGGCTGGAGGATCTGAAGGACCTGATCGCGGACCTGGAACAGGCGCTGGAGGAAGCGTGAGGACGGCCCGGCCATGGGCCTGGTCCGGACGTGACACCGGGTATAACCTTTGCAATGGGAAAAGAGGGCGGCCCTGCCGCCCTCTTTTTTCTTAAGATTTCGTAAAAAGCCTTGACATTCCACCCTGTGGAAGGTGTACCATGGCCCCAGTGAGGGAGGGAAGACGATGAAGATCAATCAGGTGGAGCAGCTGGTGGGCATCACCAAGGGCAATATCCGCTTCTATGAAAAGGAGGGGCTGCTCACCCCCGGGCGCAACAATGAGAACGGCTACCGGGACTACAGCGACGCCGACGTGGCGTGGCTGAAAAAAATCAAGCTGCTGCGGATGCTGGACGTGCCCATCGAGGAGATCCTGCGCCTCAAGTCCGGGGCCCTCACCCTGGAGGACGCCATGGGGCGGCACATGATCCAGCTCCAGCGCAGGCAGGCCAACCTGGAGGCGGCCCAGGGCGTGTGCGCCCAGATCAGGGACAGCCGCAGCCAGCTGGACGCGCTGGACGCCGACGGGGTGCTGGCAAGCATGGAGCGGCAGGAACAGGAGGGGACAAAATTCATGAACGTGGGAAAACAGGA
>ERZ779632.819-NODE-819-length-15213-cov-18.367199_pt1 | contig 15213 bp, 17 predicted proteins | sample MGYA00514194_ERZ779632 | MGnify/ENA primary metagenome ERZ779632 (study PRJEB29562, sample SAMEA4376704) | mouse gut metagenome | isolation source: Cecum | study: EMG produced TPA metagenomics assembly of the A DSS colitis mouse model was used to assess the...
CTTAGCCCGCTGCTCACGACGGCTCCGCACTTCTTGCCAGAGCTTGTTTCACTGCTTCCACCGTCTCCGTCAGACTCTGGCCCCCGCACGGGACGGTGATGTGGGCGCATTTCTCGTACAGCGGCACCCGGTACTGGTACACATCGGCCAGGGTCTGGCCGGGGGCGAGGGCGATCCCTCGGGTGGACAGGTTGCGGATGCGGCCCGTGATCTCCTCCAGGGACAGCCGGAGGTAGACCGCCGTGCCCAGCTCCCGCATATGGGCGATGGACGCCTCCCGGCACACGCAGCTCCCCCCGGGGGCGATCACCGTCCCCCGGCAGTCCAGGGACAGGATGGCGTCCCGCTCCAGGTCCAGGAACCGCTCCACCCCCCGCTGGTCGATGAGCTCCTGGAGCAGGGCCCCCTCCCGCTCCTGGATGAGCAGGTCCACGTCCAGGAAGCGCAGGCCCAGGGCCTTGGCCAGCACCACGCCCACGGTGCTCTTGCCGGAGCCGGGCATTCCGATCAAAATTAGGTTGTCCATCCGGCCCGCCCCCAATACCAAAATCTGCCGCCCATGGCAGAACAAGATATTATACCAGGAAAAATGGGGTTAGGCAAGGGTTCCATAAAGAAAAGCCTGCCGAAACCGGCAGGCTTTTCTTATGGACTCCCCCCCGCCCCCGCCGTCATCAGCTCCGCCACCGTCCGGGCGTAGAGGCGGGCGGCGGTGATGGCCTCCTGCAAGGTGTTGCCGTGGGTGCCCACCTCCACCAGCAGGGTTCCCGTGGACAGGTGCTGGTTGAACCGGGAGCCTCTCAGCACCACCGGGCGGGCCAGGGTGGCCCACTTGCTGGCCAGGGCGTCCTGAATCCCCAGGGCCAGGGACAGGTTTACCTTCCAGTTGGGGTGGACCTGCCCCCCGGCGTCGCTGCCCAGCACCATCATCACCTGGGCGCAGTCGTCCACCGTCCCCGCCACCACCTTATAGATGGTGCCGTCGCTGGCCACCAGGGCATCCCGGTGCACGTCCAGCAGCAGGACGATGGAGGGGTTCTCCTTCAAAATCGCCGTCACCCCCTCCAGGGAACGCTGGTAGGCGGCGTTGTAGCTGGGGTAGTCGTACAGCGTCTTGTCGTGGATCACCCCCACCCCCGCCGCCTCAAACACCGCCGCCATCTCCTCCCCCACCCGCACCATATTCCGCTGGGTGTCCAGGGTGCGGTAGCTGTCGCTCTCCTGGTACACATCCTCCCCGTCCATGGTGTACGCCTCGGTGGCGTGGGAGTGGTAGATCAGCACCTTTGGGCCCTCCCCCTGGGCGGAGAGGCCGGGGGCTGCCGCCCGGAGGGCGTCCAGGTCAATGGCGTAGTCCGTGTGGTTGTAGACGGACAGGTTTCCCGACGTGACGTATTTGGCGGACGTACCCGCCACCATGGTCTTGGCGATGATCCCCTCCGGGGCGGTGGTGGTGGTGGGCAGGTTGTGCTCCTCCTCCCCATCGTCCGGATCCAGCTCCTCCGGGTCCTGGGTGGGGGCTGGGTCCGGCTCCTTCCCTCCCGGTTCGCTCTCCCGGGGGGGAGCCGCCCCGGACAGCAGGGAGGACTGGGCCAGCACCAGCCTGTCCCAGCCGGACAGGCCGTCCCCCTGCCGGGGCGTGCCCAGCTCCGCCGACAGCAGGGCGGCGGCGATCTGGGCCCGGTCCGCCAGCTTCAGCAGGTCCCCCACCGCCGCCGCCGGATCGCCCACCAGCCACACCAGCCACAGCCCCGCGCCCGCCGCCACCGCCGCCAGCCCCAGCCGCAGCAGCCGCAGCACCGGGCGGGTTGTCCTTCTCTTTCGCATCGCGATCACCTCCCTGAAGGATATGCGGGGGGCGGGGGAAATAGACGCTTGACAAACCAGGTTGCCTGAGTTATACTTCGTGGAAAAAGTATAACTCATAGGAGGATTCCCAATGAAGATGAAGCTGCCCAAGGACCAGTTCCTGTCCACCGTCCGGGTGGGGGACAAGGGACAGATCGTCATACCCAAGGAGGTGCGGGACCTGTTCGAGATCGAGCCGGGGGACAGCCTGCTCCTCCTGGCGGACAAGAAAAAGGGCATCGCCATCGTGGGCTTCGACGGCATGATGGACTTTATGAGCGAATCCCTCCGGCAGGGGCGGCAGGCCCGGGAGGGCCAGGGGGAGGCAGGCCAATGAACGCCATCCAGATCACCGGCCTGTCCCGGGACTACGGGAAACGCCGGGTGGTGGACCGGCTGAGCCTCACCGTGGCCCAGGGGGAGCTGTTCGCGCTCCTGGGGGTGAACGGGGCGGGCAAGTCCACCACCATCAAAATGCTGTGCTGCCTCACCGCCCCCACCGAGGGGGACGCCGCCCTCATGGGCCGCAGTGTCCGGACAGACAGCCCCGGAGCCAGGGAGGTGCTGGCCGTCTCCCCCCAGGAGACGGCGGTGGCCCCCAACCTCACCGTCCGGGAAAACCTGGAGCTGATGGCGGGGGTGTACCGCCGCCCCCGGGAGGCGGCGGAGGAGGTCCTGGCGGAGCTGGGCCTGGGCCAGTGGGCAAAGCAGCGGGCCAGGACCCTGTCCGGCGGGTGGCAGCGGCGGCTGTCCATCGCCATGGCCCTGGTGTCCCGGCCCGAGGTGCTGTTTTTGGACGAGCCCACCCTGGGCCTGGACGTGCTGGCCCGGCGGGAGCTTTGGGGGGTGATCCGGGGGCTGAAGGGCCGCACCGCCATCGTGCTCACCACCCACTATCTGGAGGAGGCGGAGGCTCTGGCCGACCGGATCGGCGTCATGGCGGCGGGGCGGCTCCGGGCGGTGGGCACCGCGGAGGAGCTGAAGGCCCTGGCGGGCTGCGAAACCTTCGAGGACGCCTTTGTGGCCCTGGCGGGAGAGGGGGCGGCGTCATGAGGGCGGCGGCCTTTGCCAAGCGCAACCTGAAGGAGCTGCTCCGGGACCCGCTGACCCTGTTCTTCGGGCTGGGCTTCCCGCTGGTGCTGCTGGTGCTGATGAACGTGATCCAGCGCAATGTCCCGGTCCAGATCTTCGCGCTGGAAACCCTGGCCCCGGGCATTACCCTGTTCGGGCTCACCTTTCTGGCCCTGTTCTCCGGCCTGCTGCTGGCCCGTGATCGCACCTCCGCCTTCCTGGCCCGGCTCACCGCCTCCCCCATGACGGCGGCGGACTTTTTGCTGGGCTACCTCCTGCCCCTGCTGCCCCTGGCGGTGGGGCAGAGCGCGATCTGCCTGGGCGCGGCGGCGGCCCTGGGCCTGCCCCTGAGCTGGAACCTGCTGGCGGTGGTGCTGTCCCTGATCCCGTCGGCCCTGCTGTTCACCGCCCTGGGCCTGCTGTGCGGCACGCTGTTTAACGACAAGCAGGTGGGCGGTATGTGCGGAGCCATCCTCACCAACGCCACGGCGTGGCTGGCGGGGATCTGGTTCGACCTGTCCCTGGTGGGCGGGGCCTTCCGCCGGATCGCCTACGCGCTCCCCTTCGTCCACGGGGCGGAGGGGGCCAGGGCCGCCCTGGCCGGGGACTGGGCCGCCCTGCCGGGGCATCTGCTGTGGGTGTCCGTCTGGGCGGCGGCGTTGATGGCCCTGGCGGCGTGGCTGTTCCGCTGGAAAATGGTGGAACATTAGGGGGAAAGCCCCCGGTTTTTCCAACAAGCGGCGGCTTTTTCTGGAAGTCTTTCGCGGGCTGGGCCTTGCAATCCTTGTCCCCTTGTGGTACAATAAGCCATCATCCCAAGCGGCATCGCCGTGCCGCCAAAGCAAGGAAAGGTGAGGAACAATGGGCTTTTTCAGCAGCACTCAGAGGACAGACACACAGTACCCCATCGCTGTGGAGGGGGAGAAACCCCAGGAGAGCCTGCCGCCCCCCCAGAAGGTGGCCAGCACCCTGATCACCCAGGGCGTCACCATCAAGGGCACCGTGGAGGGCGAGGGCGTGGTCCAGGTGGAAGGCGTTGTGGAGGGCGAGTTCAGCATGGTGGGCGCGGTCATCGTGGCGGACACCGGCGTGGTCCGCGGCCCCATCACCGCCGACGTGGTCCGGGTGGCCGGCAAGGTGGAGGGGAATGTCACCGCCCGGGAGCATATGCGCCTGGAGCAGTCCGGCACCCTCATCGGCGACGTGGCCACCGCCTCCCTGGTGGTGGAGGACGGCGGCTGCCTGAACGGGCGGTCCACCATGATCAAGGGCCCCGCCCCGGAGGGGGAGCTGGCGGGCGTCACCGTCACCGGCGACCTCCAGTTCGGCCCGGCCTACGACATTGAGAGCGAGAGCTGAGGCAATCCGTATACAGGAAAAAGCGTCCGGTTTCCAAGGAAACCGGACGCTTTTCTGCTCTATCCCGCGATTTTGTTATTCGGCGGAGATCATATAGTAGTACACCGGCTGGCCCCCCGCCAGCAGGGTGATCTCGGCGTTGGGGCAGGCGGCCTGGAAGATCTCCAGGGCACCGTTGGCCTGCTCCTCGGTCACATCCTCGCCGTAGAAGATGTTGAGGAACTCGGCCTCCTGCTGGGCGTCCGCCTTGGCCAGCCGCTCCAGCAGGGCCTCGATGGACTGGTCGGTGCCGAACAGCTGGCCCTCCGCCAGGGCCATGTAGTCGCCCTCGTGGATCTGGAAGCCATCGAAATCGGAGTCCCGGGCGGCGTAGGTGATCTCGGAGGTGCGCACGTTTTTCCGGGCCTCCTCCATGGCGGCGGCGTTGCTGTCCCGGTCGCCGTCGGGATCCAGCACCAGCATGGCGGCGATGCCCTGGGGGACGGTGCGGGTGGGCACCACCACGATCTCCCGGTCCTCAATGAGGCCCACGCACTGCTCGGCGGCCATGATGATGTTCTTGTTGTTGGGCAGGACGAACACCGTCTCGGCGGGGGTGCGGGCGATCTCCCGGAGGATGTCCTCGGTGGAGGGGTTCATGGTCTGCCCGCCGGAGATGATGCCGTCCGCCCCCAAATCGCTGAACACGGAGGCCATGCCCGCCCCGGCGCACACCGCCACCACGCCGAACTTCTTCTCCGGCGGCGCGACGGCGGCCCCATTCTCCTGGGCCTCCAGCTCCGCCTCGATCTGCTCCAGATCGTCGGTGCTCTGGGCCTGCCTGCCCGCGGCCAGCTCCTCGGCCTGGGTGCGCATATTCTCGATCTTCGCCAGCTCCAGGGTGCCGTACTTCTGGGCCTCGCTCAGGGCCGCGCCGGGGGTGTCGGTGTGGACGTGGACCTTGAACGCCTCGTCGTCCTCGCCGATGACCAGGCTGTCCCCGATGCTGTTCAGATAGGCCCGGAAGGGCTCGATGGACTTGCCCGCCGTCTTGCGCACGATGAACACGGTGTCGAAGGTAAAGGTGATGTCCTCCTCGGACAGGGCGGCAAAGTCGGCGGACTCCTTCACGGGCAGGCTGTCCTCGGGACCCTCCGGGGCGGCGATGCCCCGCAGCTCGTCCAGCATTCCCTGGAGTATCACCAGGAAGCCCTTGCCCCCCGCGTCCACCACCCCGGCCTTTTTCAGCACCGGGTTCTGGTTCACCGTGTCCGCCAGGGCGATCTGGCCCTGGGCGATGGCGGCCTCCAGCACGGCCTCCACGCTGTTGTTCTCCCGGGCGGTCTCCGCGGCCTTCGCGGCGGCCAGGCGGGAGACGGTGAGGATGGTGCCCTCGGCGGGCTTCATCACCGCCTTGTAGGCGGCGGACACGCCGTCGTTGAGGGCGGCGGCAAAGGCCGCGCCGTCGGCGGTGTCCCGCTCCTTCAGCCCCTTGGACACGCCCCGGAACAGCAGGGACAGGATCACGCCGGAGTTCCCCCGGGCCCCCCGCAGCAGGGCGGAGGCGTTGGTGGCGGCGGCCTGCCCGATGGACTGGGCGGGCTTCTTCCTGGCCTCGGCGGCGGCGGTGCCGATGGTGAGGGACATATTGGTGCCCGTGTCCCCGTCGGGGACGGGGAACACGTTCAGCTCGTTAATGGCCTGCTTCTGGGCGTTGATGGAGGCGGAGGCGTGCACAACCATGCGCTGGAACAGCGCGCCGTCAATGATATCTACCATAATCGGGTAATCCTCTCTTTCTGGGCGGTTTAACCGATCACCATGGAGTCCACGCAGACGTTCACGCCGCGCACCTCCACGCCGGTGAGCCGGTGGACGTTATACTTGACCTCGCTCTGGATGGAGCGGCCCACCGCCACCAGGTTCACGCCGTTGTCCACGATGATGTGCAGGTCGATGGTGATGGACTGGTCGTCGTTATAGGTGATCTTCACGCCCTTGGACATGGACTCCCGCCGCAGCAGGTGGACCAGTCCGTCGGTTTTGGAGCGGAAGGCCATGCCCTTTACGCCGTAGCAGCTGGTGGCTACCGCCCCGGTGAGGTTGGAGAACACGTCGCTGGTGAGCTGGATGCGGCCCTTTTCCGTTTGTAGCTTCATGGGAACCTTCCTTTCTTGGAGCCAAAGTCAAACTGTGCAAGAGGGCTCCGATCCGGTTTCATTCGTTTTTATATTGTATTCTATTTCCGTCCAAAATACAAGTGCTTCCTTGGAAAAGGAAGGGCTTCTTTTTTGCCGGAAGCGGGCACTTTTGACAAAAATCGTCCGGCGGCAAAGCCGCCGGACGATTTTGCGCATGATGGGGATTCTCTTACTTCAGGTTGGAGAAAGCGGCCTTGCCCAGGTACTGGGCGGCGTCGCCCGCGGCGTCACAAGCTCCATACCCCTCGCTTCCGCCTGGCGGCGAAAGCTCACTCATTCCGCTTGCTCCGCCTTTCCCCATCGAACCCGCTTCGCTGGGCTTCGATGGGGGCCCCGGGAGCTGGGCGGCAACCCAGCTGTGTGCTCTTTTTCCTTACTTCAGGTTGAAGAAAGCGGCCTTGCCCAGGTACTGGGCGGCGTCGCCCAGCTCCTCCTCGATGCGGAGCAGCTGGTTGTACTTGGCCACCCGGTCGGTGCGGCTGGGCGCGCCGGTCTTGATCTGGCCCGCGTTCACGCCCACCACGATGTCGGCGATGGTGGCGTCCTCGGTCTCGCCGGAGCGGTGGGACACCACGGCGGTGTAGCCGTGACGGTTGGCCAGCTGGATGGCGTCCAGGGTCTCGGTGAGGGTGCCGATCTGGTTGACCTTGATGAGGATGGCGTTGCCCACCTTCTTCTCAATGCCGGTGGCCAGACGGGACACGTTGGTGACGAACAGGTCGTCGCCCACCAGCTGCACCTTGTCGCCGATGGCCTTGGTCAGCATGGCCCAGCCCTCCCAGTCGGTCTCGGCCATGCCGTCCTCCAGGGAGATGATGGGGTAGGTGTCGGCGAACTTCTTCCACATGTTCACCAGCTGCTGCTGGGTCAGCTTCTTGCCGGACTTGGGCTGGATATAGCACTTCTCCTCGTCGTTCCACCACTCGGAGGAGGCGGCGTCGATGGCGATCATGAAGTCCTCGCCGGGCTTGTAGCCGGCCTCCTCAATGGCCTGGACAATCACCTTCAGGGCGTCCTCGTCCTTCTTCAGGTTGGGGGCGTAGCCGCCCTCGTCGCCCACGCCGGCGGCGGGGGTGCCGTTCTCCTTCAGCACGCTCTTGAGGTTGTGGAACACCTCGGCGCACATCTGGAGGGCCTTCTTCCAGCAGCAGGCACCCACGGGCATGATCATGAACTCCTGAATGTCCACGTTGTTGGTGGCGTGGGCACCGCCGTTGAGGATGTTCATCATGGGCACGGGCAGGGTCTTGCCGTTCACGCCGCCCACGTAGTTGTAGAGGGGCATGCCCAGGCTCTCAGCGGCGGCCTTAGCCACGGCCAGGGAGCAGCCCAGGATGGCGTTGGCACCCAGGCGGGACTTGTTGGGGGTGCCGTCCAGCTCGATCATGGCCTTGTCGATGGACACCTGGTCCAGGGCGTTCATGCCGATGAGGCACTCGGCCAGCTCGGTGTTCACGTTGGCCACGGCCTTCTCCACGCCCTTGCCCAGGTAGCGGCTCTTGTCGCCGTCCCGCAGCTCGCAGGCCTCGTGGACGCCGGTGGACGCGCCGGAGGGAACGGCGGCACGGCCCATGGTGCCGTCCTCCAGCACGATCTCCACCTCAACGGTGGGGTTGCCGCGGGAATCCAGGATTTCACGGCCAAGCACGTCAACGATCTCAAGCATCTGTTTCATGGGAATCAAGCTCCTTTCAAAATATCCAAAATAGGGTAAATTGCGGTTACGGCCCATGTAGGGGCGCACATTGTGCGCCTGCTCTCCCCGGCAAACCTCCGGACGGGCGCACAATGTGCGCCCCTACCATGGGAAAATCAATGCAATTACTTCACAATCAGGGTCTGGCCCGTCATCTCGGCGGGCTTGTTCAGCCCCATCAGGTCCAGCATGGTGGGGGCCAGGTCGGCCAGACGGCCGTCCCGCAGCTTCACGTCCGCGCCCACCACGCAGCAGGGCACCAGGTTGGTGGTGTGGGCGGTGAAGGGGGAGCCGTCCTCCTCCACCATGTGCTCGGCGTTGCCGTGGTCGGCGGTGATGAGGGTGACGCCGCCCATTTTGGCGGTGGCCTCCACCACCTGGCCCACGCCGCTGTCCACCGCCTCGGCGGCCTTGACGGCGGCCTCGTACACCCCGGTGTGGCCCACCATATCGCAGTTGGCGAAGTTCAGGATCACCACATCGTACTTGCCGCTCTCAATGCGTTTCACGGCCTCGGCGGTGACCTCGGGCTGGCTCATGTGGGGCTGGAGGTCGTAGGTAGCCACCTTGGGGGAGGGGATCAGGCACCGGTCCTCCCCGGGGAACACGGTCTCCACGCCGCCGTTGAAGAAGAAGGTGACGTGGGCGTATTTCTCCGTCTCGGCGATGCGCAGCTGGGTCATGCCCTGCTGGGCGATATACTCGCCGAAGATGTTGTCCAGGCTCTCCTTGGGGAAGGCGACGAACACGTTGGGCATGGACGCGTCGTAGGAGGTGGTGCACACGTAGTTCACCTTGAAAAAGCCCTTTTTCCGCTCAAAGCCCTTGAAGTCGGGGTCCACAAAGGTGCGGGTGATCTCCCGGGCCCGGTCGGGACGGAAGTTCATGAAGATGATGGAGTCCCCGTCCCCGATCTCGGCGTGCTCGGCGGTGATGACGGGCACCACAAACTCGTCGGTGACCCCGGCGTCGTAGCTGGCCTGCATGGCCCCCACCGGGTCGCCGATGAAGCGGGCGTCGCTCTCACCATACACCATGGCCTTGTAGGCGCGCTCCACCCGGTCCCAGTTGGTGTCCCGGTCCATGGCGTAGTAGCGGCCGGAGATGGTGGCGATCTGCGCCCCGTACTGGCCGCAGGTCTCGTGCATCTCAGCCACGAAGCCCTTGCCGGAGGTGGGGGGCACGTCCCGGCCGTCCATGAAGCAGTGGACGAAGATTTTGGGGCAGCCCAGATCGTGGGCCATCTTCACCGCCGCCTGAATGTGGGTGATGTGGCTGTGGACGCCGCCGTTGGACATCAGGCCGTAGATGTGGACGGCCTTCCCGGCGTCTTTCGCCGCCAGCATGGCCTCCTTGTAGGCGGGGTTTTCAAAGAAGTCCCCGTCGGAGATGGCCTTGGTGATCTTGGGCAGGTCCTGGAACACCACCCGGCCCGCGCCGATGTTGGTGTGGCCCACCTCGGAGTTGCCCATCTGCCCGTCGGGCAGGCCCACGTCCAGCCCGGAGGCGGACAGCCTGCACAGGGGGTTCCCGGCAAACAGCTTATCCAGGTTGGGGGTGCGGGCGGCGGCGATGGCGTTGTCCCCCGCCGCCTGGGAGGGGGACAGGCCGAAGCCGTCCATGATGATCAGTGTGGTAGGTGTTTTCATAAATGGATGCCTCTCTGTTCAGAATGGGGCGCGGCTGTCAGTCCTTGCTGTCCGGCTGGGGCTTGCAGCTCTCGTCGCCTGACTCAATATACAATATGAAGTCATTGATCTTTTTTTCGCTCCATCCGGCCGCCCTCAGCCCCAAAAGCAGCCTTGCGACCTCTGTCATGTTCATAGCCGTCTCCCTTACTCCTGGTTCGCGGCGTTGATGATCGCCATGAAGTCGTCCGGCTTCAGAGCCGCGCCGCCGATGAGGCCGCCGTCGATGTCGGGCTGGGCCAGCAGCTCGTGGGCGTTCTTGGCGTTCATGGAGCCGCCGTACTGGATGGTAACGGCCCGGGCCACCCGGGCGCCGTACTGCTTGCGGATGATGGTGCGGATGTGGGTGCACACCTCGCCGGCCTGCTCGGCGGTGGCGGTCTTGCCGGTGCCGATGGCCCAGATGGGCTCGTAGGCCACCACCACCCGGCGCACCTGGCTCTCGTTCAGCCCCGCCAGGGCCACCTTCACCTGGTAGGAGATCAGCTCGCTGGTGACGCCCAGCTCCCGCTGCTCCAGGCTCTCGCCCACGCACACGATGGGCCGCAGGCCCGCCTCCAGGGCGGCGTGGACCTTCTTGTTGACGGTGAAGTCGGTCTCGTTATAGTACTGCCGCCGCTCGGAGTGGCCGATGATCACGTACTTCGCGCCCACGTCCTTGAGCATCTCCACGGTGACCTCGCCGGTGTAGGCCCCGCTGGCCTCGTAGTGGCAGGTCTCGCCGCCGATGGACACCCGGGTGTCCTTGAACAGGCGAACCGCGCCGGGGATGTTCACCCCGGGGACGCACAGCACCACGTCGCACCACTTATGGCGGCCCAGCTGGGGCTTGAGGGCCTCGGCGAAGGCCTTGGTCTCGGTGAGGGTCTTGTTCATCTTCCAGTTGCCGGCGATGATGGTCTTACGGTACTTCAGATTCATGGTTGGGCTCCTTCCAAAAAAGTAAAAATGGATGGTTTTCTCTTAGAGCCTGTTCAAAATCTGGCGGAATGCCAGACAGGCGCGGATTTTTTCGCTGGGCAAGGCGATTTGACGCAGGAATACTTTGTGTATTTCCAGTCAAATCAACGCGGGCCAGCGGAAAAAGATGTGCCGGGATGGCGTTTTGATAGATTTTAAACAGGCTCTTAGGGCCTCTCTCGCTCTCTCAAGTGCCTCAATTAAGCGTCCAGCAGGCAGGCCACGCCCGGCAGCTCCTTGCCCTCCATAAACTCCAGGGACGCGCCGCCGCCGGTGCTGATGTGGGACATCTTGTCGGCGTAGCCCAGCTGCTGGACCGCCGCCGCGCTGTCGCCGCCGCCGATGATGGTGATGGCGTCCGTCTTGCTCAGGGCCTCGGCCACCGCCTTGGTGCCCGCGGCGAACTTCTCGAACTCGAACACACCCATGGGGCCGTTCCAGATCACGGTGCCCGCGCCGTCCACCGCGTCACAGTACAGCTTCACGGTGTCGGGGCCGATGTCCAGGCCCTGCCAGCCCTCGGGGATCTGGCCGGCCTTCACCACCTTGGAGTCCGCGTCGGGGGCGAACTTGTCGGCGATGACGGTGTCGATGGGCAGCAGCAGCTTCACACCCTTGTCCGCCGCCTTCTTCACCATGTCGTTGGCGTAGTCCTTCCAGTCCTCCTCCAGCAGGGAGTCGCCCACCTTGCCGCCCTGGGCGGCGGAGAAGGTGTAGGCCATGCCGCCGCCGATGATGATGGTGTCGGCGATCTCCAGCAGGTTGTTGATGACGCCGATCTTGGAGCTCACCTTGGAGCCGCCCAGGATGGCCACCAGGGGACGCTTGGGGCTGGCCAGCGCGCCGCCGATGAAGTCCAGCTCCTTCTGGATCAGGAAGCCGGACACGGCGGGCAGGTGGGCCGCCACTCCGGCGGTGGAGGCGTGGGCGCGGTGCACCGCGCCGAAGGCGTCGGACACGTACACGCCGCCCTCCCCCGCCAGGGCCGCCATCTGCTTGGCCAGCTCGGGGTCGTTCTTGGTCTCGCCCTTCTCAAAGCGGGTGTTCTGGAGCAGCATGATCTCGCCGCCCTTCAGGGCCGCGGCCTTGGCGCTCGCATCGGGGCCCACCACGTCGTCGGCCAGGATCACGTCCTTGCCCAGCAGCTCGCCCAGCCGGGCGGCCACAGGCTCCATGCGCAGCTCGGCCAGGGACTTCTTCCACTTCTCCTCGGTGATGGACGCCTCGTCCTTGCCCTTCTCCAGCTGCTTCTTCTTGTAGGACTCGAAGGTGGCCACCGGCTTGCCCATGTGGGAGCAGGCGATCACCGCCGCGCCCTGGTCCAGCAGGTACTGGATGGTGGGCAGGGCGGCGCGGATGCGCTTGTCGTCGGTGATGACGCCGCTTCCGTCCTTGGCCATGGGCACGTTGAAGTCGCAGCGCAGGAGAACCTTCTTCCCCTTGACCTCGATGTCCTTGACCGTCTTCTTGTTGTAGTTCATGCCGATCTAACTCCTTTCATTTCTTACAACTTGAAGTGTTAGCTTACGAAAATAGGGTTTCTCAGGGTTGCTTTGGCCGGGTGGCGTCCCGCTGCTCACGGCTGATCCGCGCTTCCCGCGGTGTCACGCTGCGCCTGTTCGCGACGCGGTTCTAACTCCTCCGCCTGCGCAAAAGCCGTCCGCCCCCTTTGGGGCCTCCCTGCTTTCGCTCCGCTCCGGAGTCAGCCCGCTGCTCACAACGGCTCCGCGCTTCCCGCCGCCATCTCCCCCGCCCCGGACAGGCCGGGGAACCCCTGCTGCCGCAGGGCCTCGTAGGCCAGGATGGCCGCGGAGTTGGACAGGTTCAGGCTGCGGGCGTCGGCGCGCATGGGGATGCGGACGCAGCGGTCCCGGTGGGCCAGCCGGAACCACTCCGGCAGTCCGGCGGTCTCCTTGCCGAAGAACAGCCAGCAGCCGTCCCGGAAGTCCGCCTGGGTGTAGTCCCGGGGGGCCTTGGTGGTGGCCAGCCACAGGTCCTCCACCCGGTTCCGGGCAAAGAGCGCGTCCAGACCGGGGTAGACCGTCACGTCCACCATGGGCCAGTAATCCAGCCCCGCCCGCTTCACCGCCCGGTCGCTCACATCGAAGCCCAGAGGCTCCACCAGATGGAGGCGGCTGCGGGTGGCGGCGCAGGTGCGGGCGATATTGCCGCAATTCTGCGGGATTTCCGGCTCTACCAAGACGATATTGACCATAAGATCTCCCCTTAACCACGGACATTATATTCGTTCGCGGCGCAAATAGCAAGAGAAAATGTGGCGAAACTGTCAAAAATTTAACTTTTTTTGCTGGCACTTTGCCCAAGGCCCCTTATTTTTCCCCAAATTTCCAGGGCGGAGCGGCCCCGGACGGAAAAAAGAAAAATTTTTTCCACCCCGCGCAACCCCCGCGCCCTCCCCAGGGTTTTGCCTATAGGAGCGGCCTTCCCGCCCCCCGCGGTTTTTGGCGAAACAGTTGCCAATCCCTCCGGCGTGTGTTACAATTACCCGGAACACACCGCCCCCGCGGGCGGAAGGGAGGGACGCCCATGGATACCATGATCCTCGGCATCGCCGGGGGCACCGGCTCGGGCAAAACCACCCTGACCCGAAAGCTCTGCGAGACCTTTGGGGCCGACGTGTCGGTGGTGTACCACGACAATTACTATAAGAAGCACACGGACATGACCTACCAGGAGCGGGCCGCGCTGAACTACGACCACCCGGACGCCTTCGACACCGCCCTGATGGTGGCCGACCTGAACAGGCTGGCCGCCGGGGAGGCCATCCGCTGCCCGGTGTACGACTACACCATCCACAACCGCTCGGAGGAGACGGTGGAGGTGCGGCCCACCAGGGTGGTGATCGTGGAGGGCATCCTCATCTTCGCAGACAAGGCCCTCCGGGATCTCATGGACGTGAAAATCTTCGTGGACACCGACGCCGACGTGCGGATTCTGCGCCGCATCCTCCGGGACGTGAAGGAGCGGGGCCGCTCCCTGGACTCCGTGATCAGCCAGTACCTCACCACCGTCAAGCCCATGCACGAGCAGTTTGTCCAGCCCTCCCGGCAGTACGCCGACCTGGTGGTGCTGGAGGGCGGGCACAACCTGGTGGCCCTGGACATGATCGTGGGGCGGGTGCGCGCCCATCTGCGGGGAAACGCATAAATCCCCCCGGCCCGGCGCACAATTCCAATGGTGGGAATCCATGGGTTTTACCGCTTCCTGGGCAAAAATCCTTCAAGGAGTGTATCAAACCATGAAAAAATTCCTCGCCGTCACCCTCACCTGCGCCCTGCTGCTGGCGGGCCTGCTGGCCTGCGCCGGGCAAACGGAGGAGAAGCAGGCGGACCTGTCCGCCTTCGCCAAGGGCCTCACCGAGCAGTACGAGTTCGCCGGCTACCTGACGGAGATGACCCCGGAGTATCCCTATTATGAGGAGGACATGAACCGCTGCCTCCCCGGCCTGCTGGAGATGGAGCTGGAGCAGATGGTGATCTATATGACCATGATCACCCTGAATAACGGGGAATTTTCCATGGTCCAGGCCAAAAGCCCCGAGGACGCCGCCAAGGCGGCGGAGATCTTCCAGGCCCGCATCGACTACATGGCGGGGGACGGGGACGAGATCGGCGGGGCCTTTTACCCCGGCCCCACCGAGCTGTGGCGCAATTCCTCCCGGGTAGTGACCCAGGGGAACTATGTCATGATGGTGACGGGCGAGGACTGCGACCGGATCGTGGAGGACTTTAAGGCCCTGTTCGCGTAAACCACAACGAAACCAAAAGGAGAATCGAACCATGAAAAAGCTCATTGCCCTGTGCATGGCCGCCGCGCTGTGCCTGTCCGCGCTGTCCGCCTGCGGGCCCAAGCCCGCCGAGGAGAAAAAGGCGGATCTGGCCGCCTTCGCCCAGTCCGTCCAGGAAAAGCACGAGTTTTCCTCCCTGGAGAAGGCCGATCCCGCCGATGAGGAGTTCGGCGTCATTATGCTGGAGAACGCCTACCCCGGCCTGAAGGACCTGGATCTGGAGCAGGTGGAGGTCTATCTGGCCATGGTGTCCTTCAGCGGCGGCGAGCTGGCGGTGGTCCAGGCCAAGGACGCCGACGGCGCGGCCAAGGTGAAGGAGATCTTCCAGGCCCGCGTCACCGCCAAAACCACCGACGGCCCCGGCAACTACCCCGAGGAGGTGGAGATGTGGCAGCGCAGCGCGAAGGTGGCGGATCACGGCAATTACGTCCTGCTGGTGAACCACCCCGACAGCGAGGCCATTGTCTCTGAGTTCGAGGCCCTCTTTTAGAACCTGTATTCACAACCTCAAACGCCGTCTGGACGGGCCTTTTTCCGTCATACCGCGCTGCGTTTTCTTGAAATACACAAAGTATTCCCGCGAAAACGCGCCTTGTCTGACGG
>ERZ779632.831-NODE-831-length-15022-cov-5.731008_pt1 | contig 15022 bp, 20 predicted proteins | sample MGYA00514194_ERZ779632 | MGnify/ENA primary metagenome ERZ779632 (study PRJEB29562, sample SAMEA4376704) | mouse gut metagenome | isolation source: Cecum | study: EMG produced TPA metagenomics assembly of the A DSS colitis mouse model was used to assess the...
CTATGCTCAGATCTACGCCGTTTAAGATTACTTTGTTCATATGTTTTGTCCTCCTTTTTATCAGCGCTTTTTCAGCATACACTCCGCCAGAGTTTTTAACTGATAGTACATCGTGACCGCTCCGGGGTCGAGATGTCCTACACCTTTATCGGCTTGGTAATAAGCCCGGCCGCGTACCGCCGCCATCCGCGCAGTACTTTCCATCCCCCGTTTGGCGCCCCGCTCCATACGCCGCAGCGCCCCCTCCTCATCTAAGCCCTCGGCCAGGGCGGCCTTCAGCTCACCTGCCGCCGCGTCCAATGTGTCAATCATGGTTTTCATACCTGGCCCGGAGTTCCCCCGTTCGCAAATACCTTCAATCATCGCGGAAAGCACCTGGTTGAGGATCCGCACATCCATCTCATCCGTGTCCCCCACCACCTTGGCCGCGCTGAGATAGGCGCTTCCATACAGGACGCCAGAGGAACCTCCAATGGTACCCATCAATGTCATACCGATTTTTTTAAACAGGCCGGAATAAGATTCCCCTCTCAGCGCCTGATTGCTGTCCACCAGCTTTTGGAACCCCAAATTCATGTTGGCCCAGTGATCGCCATCCCCTGTGGCGGCATCCAACTCGGTAATATAGTCCTTGTTTTCTGAAATCAGTGCCGCGGCACATACACAATAATCCACATAGTCATTAACCGAAAATGTCATGGCTGTCCCCCTCTTTTTATCAGCGCTTCAGCGCTGGGGTATCGCAGGGCGCGTCCAGCAGCGTTTTCAGCTCGTCGTCCAGCTTCAGTAAACTGACCGATCCACCGGCCATCTCCAGTGAGGTCATAAAATTGCCCACAAAAACAGAGGACACCTTGACGCCCTTTTCCGCAAGGTAATTTTGGACATCATTTTCCAAAATGTACAGCTCCATTAAAGGTGTTCCGCCCAGGCCGTTGACCATCAAAGCCACTTCGCTGCCCGTGAAGTCATAGTCCTCCAAAATTTTATCCAGCAATGTCCTGGCAATTTCCCGGGAAGACCGCACAGTCGCGCGTTCTACGCCGGGTTCTCCGTGAATCCCCATCCCGATCTCAATCTCGTCCTCGGCCAGCGCAAAGCCGGGCTTTCCTACTCCGGGAAGAACGCAGGGCGTCATGGCAAACCCCATGCCGCGGACATTGTCCGCTGTTTTTTGGGCAACCCGGGCTACTTCGTCCAGGCTGCCGCCAGCCGCCGCCTTCGCTCCCGCGCACTTATGTACGAACACAGTACCAGCAATGCCCCTGCGCCCAGTGGAAAAGGTGCTGTCCGGCACCGCCACATCATCCCGTACCACCACAGCGCGCACGGGAATGCCCTCCATCTCCGCCAGTTCCTGCGCCATGGTAAAATTCATGATGTCTCCAGAGTAGTTTTTGATGATGAGCAGGACGCCCTTTCCGGTGTTAGCCAGGCGGATCCCCTCTAATACCCGGTCCGGGCTGGGAGAGGCAAAGACATTTCCAGAGACGGCGGCGCTGAGCATACCCATGCCAACATAGCCCGCGTGGGCCGGCTCATGACCGCTTCCTCCGCCGGATACCAAGCCTACCTGACTGCCGGGATCCCGGCGGCTGATGACTTCCGCGCCAGGCGTATAGACCAGAGCGGGGTGCGCTTTGGCAATGCCCTGAAGCATTTCTGTTACTACATTTTCCGGTTGATTGATAATTTTTTTCATAGCCATTTTTGACGCGCGGGTTCCGGCGGACCGGTTTTCCCCTCCCGCCCGCCAGAACCGAATCGCAAACTCCTTTCCTAAAATGTGTTCCTATTTCCAGCTCAAACACCCAAATAAGCCTTGCGGACCTCGTCGTTCGCGGCCAGTGCCTCGCCGGTATCCGACAGCTCCACCCCGCCGTTAGCCAGGATATAGGCGTGATCCGCCACATGAAGGGCGCGGGTGGCATTTTGCTCCACAAGCAGGATGGTGGTCCCTTCGGCGGCGATCTCAGTAATAATCTTATAGACGTCGTCCACCACCACGGGAGCCAGGCCAAGCGACGGCTCATCCAGCATCAGCAGCTTGGGCCGGGACATCAGCGAGCGGGCAATGGCCAGCATTTGCTGTTCGCCGCCGCTCATCAGGCCGGCTTTCTGGCCCTTCCGCTCCTCCAGAATGGGAAACTTCTTATAGTATTTCTGAAGGTCAGCCCGAATCGCCGCCCGGTCCGTCCGGGTATAGGCCCCGGCCATCAGGTTCATCTCCACAGACAGGTCCGGGAAAACCATGCGTCCCTCCGGCGTATGGGCAATTCCCGTTTTGACAATAGCGTCCGCTGGGGCGCCCCCAATGGACTTCCCCTCAAAGAGGATCTGTCCCCTTTGCGGCGTCACCAGCCCGGAAATCGTCTTCAGCAAAGTGGATTTTCCCGCCCCATTGTTCCCGATGATCGCAACGATTTCCCCCTGGTCTACATTAATTTCAACATCGTGAAGCGCTTGGATCGGGCCATAGTAGACGTCAAGATTCCGGATCGAAATTAACATTCTCTCATCCCCCCAAATACGCCTCAATGACCTGCTTGTCCGTCTGGACCTCTTCCGGAAGGCCCTCGGCAATTTTGCGGCCATGGTCCATCACCACGATCCGGTCGGACACCCGCATCATCACCTTCATGTTGTGCTCGATCAGGATAATGGACAGACGTTTCTCGGTCTTGATCTGTTGCACCAGCTCCATCAGCTCCTGCGCTTCCACGCTGTTCATACCGGCCAGCGGTTCGTCCAACAGCAGAAGCTTGGGCTGGCACATCAGCGCCCGGGCCAGCTCCACCCGTTTTTGCTGGCCGTAGGGCATGCTGCCGACGATCTCGTTTTCATAGCCCTCCAGACCGACAATTTTCAGCGCCTCCGCCACCTGTTCCTCCGCCTTTCGCTCCTCCTCCTGAAACCGCCTGGTATGAAATAGATTGTCAAGAAACGATGTTTTGATGTTGTGGTCCTGTCCGATCATCGCGTTTTCCTTCACCGTCAGGGCGTGAAACACCCGAAGGTTCTGAAAGGTCCTGGCGATTCCCAGTCCGGCCATTTCATCCAGCTCCCGGTTGGTTATATTCTGCCCACAGTAGTGGAACGTGCCCCCTGTTGGCTTATAAATACCGGTAAGCACATTAAAAAATGTGGTTTTCCCCGACCCATTTGGACCAATAATGCCCAGGGTCTGGTTGTCATCCACATACAGCGAGACACCGTCCACCGCATGTACGCCGCCAAAGTACATTTTGATATCCTGGGCCTCTAAAATATGTTCCACAAAAACCTCCTCCTCGTGTCGGTATTGTTCCGGCCTGTCCGCCGGACCGCTCAAAGTCCCCGAGCCAGGGCAAGGCCGGCCTGAAAATAGGCCTTATCTTTTCTGTGGATGGCTCGGCCTACCCCCCAGGGCATATACTGATAGATCCAGGCGTTCAGATTCATCAGATAGCCGCGGTAGCTGTCCAGCAGCGCTGTCAGCTCATCCTGTTCCAGTTCGTCCATCATGGCGATGATCGCCTGACTGAACTCATACTGCCGGTACAAACCGCAGAAATGTCCAAATTCAGAGGGCTGCTGGATCCAAAACCGCACCATTTGGCACAGCTGCTCCCTGGTAAAGTTCCCGCCTTTTCCCACGCGCAGAATAAAACCGCACCAGTCCGCGATGTAGCTGACATCGGCGCCGCCGAAAAACCAGGTTGTGAAAATCTGCCCATCGTTGGCCACACCAGCCCCCGCTTTGGAGATGGAGTAGCGGAACACATCCAGCACGTCCTGGGCCGGCTCCAGGGTAGTCAGCTCGGTCTCCAGATCAATTTTCTTTTTTAATTCCTGCCAGGGCTTCATGTTCAGTCCACCTCCATAAACTCCGCGACAATGGTCTTTTGCTCCCGGGTGGCGCTCCGCCACTGCAGCTTTGCCGCTTTACACAGCTCAGACAGGCATTCGGGGCGAACCTGGGCCACTGGGATGTAATCACGGTCATCCACACAGTTGTCATACTTCACCAGCAGTTCGACCGCCGAGCCAAGGGACCCGAGCAGGCTGACGCGTCCCACCGGGGCCTGTTCCAGGCTCTCCATCGTCAGCTCCCCGTCCTCAAAGTCCAGAGGACGCTTTTTCAACTGGAGCGCGCGGCAGCGGAGGATCCGACCGCCTACCATCTCGTGGCCCTGTAACGCCTTTCCCGGCATGTTTTCCAGCAGCGCATCCAAAACAGCCTGATTCTCCGGGATGCTGTCACACAGCACCTCACAGTTCAGGACAGGCCAACGCATTTTAAAGCTCTTCATCGCTGTCATCCCCCTTCCACTAACGGACAAAGCTTTCTGTATTCCGGCTGCCCATCTCCAAAAGCTCCTCACCGGTGGGAATACGGAACGCCTGGCCCAGCCCCCACTTCATGTAGTGGTGATACCAGCCGTTCATACTGGAGCCATAGAGATAGAGGGCGTTTAAAAGGCTTAGAATATCCCGTTTATCGTCCATCGTCCTCAGCCGTTCCAACACCCCCTGGGTGAAATCAGCGTAGGTCTTCATACCGCACAACCTCACCGTACCCACCGCTTTGGGAAGCAGAGTAAACGCCAGCTCTTTGATCTGCTCCGCCGTATAGGATGGAAGCCCGCCCAGCTTGATGATGTTATAAATGTAGTAGCCGCCGATATAGCGGATGGCGGTGGCCCCCTCAAAATCCGGGCCCAGCATCAATCCTTCGGTGCCCGCCCCAGTATTCAGGATATCAAATTTGAATACGCGCAGGACGTCCTCTGGCGGCGTATCCAAAACGCGGGCGTTCTCCGCCTCAATGGCAGCCCGCAATTCTTCCCAGCCCATGCGTCTATTCCTCCTCACTCAAAAATTCCACGATAACCGGCTCTTTTTCGCGCATGGTGTTCTCCCACAGCCGCTCGCCTACCTCGACCAGTGTGGCTTTATCCTCTTCCACCACCTCAGCCCAGGTGACATAAGACATCGGCTCAGTCATCTGGCCAAACTTACAGCTGATATCCGCTACATTGCCGGTGGTCATGAAGAATGTCATCCGGCCGATGGGCATTTGTACCACATCCTCCACCTGGCGTTCCTCCTGGATCCAGTCGCAGGCCGCTTTCCTCATAGGCACATTCAGCATAAATAGGGACTTGCCGGCCACCACCGTCTCAGTCTGGAGGCAGGCGGTAGGCAGATTTTTCATAAACCAGGAAAACACTTCCTGATTATGGTCCACCGGCCTGACCCGGACTTGTTTTCCCAGGGCCTTCCATCTCATAATAAATTGCCTCTCAAGCATAAATTTACCTCCTCTGTTTCGCTTACCGCGGAGCGGCTTTTGCTTTCTTTTCTTTCCGGCGGCGCATAAACTCCTTCATCTGCGCCTCAAAGCCGCCCTTGCCCGCATAAGCCTTGGAGCCAAGCAGCCCCTGGGGCCGGAACATCATGAACAGGATCATGATGACGCCGCCAACGCCTACGCGGTACACCGCCAGGGGCCGGATGACCTCCGGCATGATGGTGAAGAACGCCGCGCCAACGATCGCGCCCGGCATACTTCCCAGTCCGCCGATAATGCACATTTGGAGGATAAGCAGGGACACATCAAAGGTGAAATTGGTTGGCCCGACAAATCCAATGTAGTGCGCCATCAAACTGCCCGCCAGACCCGCGCAGAAGGTGCCGATGCCAAAGGACAGCACTTTGCAGCGGTTGATTTTGATCCCCACCGAGCTGGCTCCGATTTCATTGTCCCGAACCGCCATAAAGGCGCGGCCGACCTTGGAATGAATCAGGTTATTCAAAAAGACATAGACCAAGATGGTGACGCCCAGGATCAAATAAAAGCTGCTGGCGGCGGATTGGAATTGAAAGCCGAACAGGCTGGCGGCGGGAATGCTGGGGATACCGGCCGCCCCCCGGGTCAGTCCGGTCCAGTTGTTCAAAATCGCGGTGAAAATATTGGCGAAGGCGATCGTAATCAGGCTGAGGAAGTCTGTCTCCACCCGCAGGCACGGGATCGCGATCAACACCCCTACCAGCGCGGCGATCAGCCCGCCGCCCAGAAAACACGCGAACCATGGCAGGTTCAGATTCAGCGACAGCAGCGCGGAGGCGTAGGCCCCCACACCATAGAAGGCGGCCATGCCCTGATTCAGCATACCGGTGTAGCCACAGATAAGCTGCTCGCCCATTGTGAGAATGGCATAAATCATTATATTTGTGCCCACACGGACAATGATCCCGCCAGATACCTGGGGAAAAACCAGCAGGAGGCCCAGGAAAACCGCCAGAAGGCTCCTTTTGTGTACAGCGGCGTTTTCTTTCAACATTTTTATTGTCACGATCATCACACCTTCTTTGCCTTCTTCCTGCCAAACAGGCCGGTCGGCTTGATGAGCAGGATGATCACAATGATGATATAACCGATGGCTTCTTTAAACCCGGTGCTGATATAGCCGCCCGCCAGGGTTTCCGCCAGACCGAAGAGGATACCGCCGAAGAAGGACCCATAGAAGGTCCCCACGCCGCCCAGCATCGCGGCGGCCCAGGCCTTGATCGTTCCCCACATGCCCATGCTGATGGAGATGTTATTGTAGTAGGAACAGTACAGCACCCCGCCAATAACGCCTAGGAATCCACCCATGGCATAGACTAAGGGAATGATTTTATTGACCGGTATGCCCATCAGGGAGGCGGTATTGATGTCCTGCATAATGCACTGGGTCGCACGGCCCAGCTTTGTCCGCTCCATCACAAAGGTCAGCAGAAGCATTGATACGGCAGCCACGCCCAGCACCAGCAGCTGCTGGTACTGTACCCGGAAGCCGCCAATGTTAAAGGCGGCGTTCCGGGAAATCAGGGCCGGGAACGACAGCATTTCCGGTCCCCAGGTGACCTGCGCGATGGTCCGCAGCACAAAGGCCGCGCCCAGGGCGCTTATCATGGGAACAATACGGTTCGCCCCCCGGACCGGTCTGTAGACGGCGCGCTCAATCAACATGCCAATGATCCCCGCGGCGACGGCGCCAAGTATGATCGCCAGAATCATCGGCAGGCCGGCGGTGATGAAGGACAGGACAATAAAGGTGCCAAAGACATACAGATCGCCGTGGGCGAAATTGACCTGGTAAAGCAGGCTGTACACCATGCTGTAGCCCACAGCAATCATGGCGTACATACTGCCCAAGGCGAGCCCATTGATCAGCTGGCTCAAAAAATATTCCAACTCCGCGCTCATAGTTTCATCCCTTTCCTGACTGATTGGGGAAGCCTCCTCAGGCCGCCCCGCCTACTCACATAGAGCCAGCGCCTCTTCATAATATCTGGTATCCTTACGCGGAAACGCGTACCCGACGCCCCAGGGGAAGTAGTGGTATACCCAAACATTAATGTTCGCGATATACGCGCGGAACGCGGAAAGCAGCTCCACAAACTCCTGCCGGGTAAGGGTATCCATGATTCGGTCAATCTGTTTGGTGAAATAATACTGCTTGAACAGGCCCGCGTACTGCGCGAAATGGGAGGGCTGCAAAAACCAGAACCGGGCAATACGGCACAGCGCCTCCATTGAGTAGGACGGGTCATAGGACAGCTCAATCAGAAAATAACACCAGTCAGTGATATACCCGCAGTCCGGTGTACCGTAAAACCAGGTGGTGAAGATCTGGTTGTCCTGGGGATAACCGCAGCCCGCCTTGCTGATGGAAAACCGCACCAGGTCCCTGACATCACGGTCCGGGTCCAGTGTTGTGGCGGCGACCTGCTCGTCAATTTCCGCTTTCAGTTGCGCAAATGTTTTCATATCAGTGATCCTCCACAACAAACTCAACGGCGATGACCTCTTTGGAGCGTGTGGCGCTCCGCCACTGTAACCTGCCAGCTTCCTTCAGCGTTTCCAGATCCTGTTCGGCAACCTTCGCCACCGGCACATAGCTTCGGAAATCATCGCAGTTGTCGTATTTTACCAGCAGTTCTGTCATCCGCCCCTGTGGAAACAGCATGCTGATCCGCCCTACCGGCGCGTCTTTCATGGTCTCCAGGCTGAGTTTGGAGGCAGGGATATCAAAAAAACGCTGGTTCATGACCACGGAACGATCCCGGAGCATCCAGCCGCCTACCATCTCGTGTCCCTGGACCGTCTTTATGGGCATATTGTCCATGAAGATCCGCAGCGCCTCCTCGTTCTCGCCGCAGGACTCACAGGCCACGCTGAGTCCCAGGCCGGGCCAGCGCATTGTAAAGTGCAACATCAGTTCTCATCCTTCCGGTTTAAATATAGCTTTCTTCGGCCCGTTTTCCCATCTCAACCAGTTCATGTCCGGTCGGGATAACAAAGGCCTGGTTCAGACCCCACTTCACCCGGTAGTTCTGCCACGCGTTGATGCTGGAGCCGTATAGATACAGCGCGTTCAGCAGCTCCAGAACTTCCTCCCGGTTTTCCATTTCATCCACACAGGCCATGGTACGGCGGGTCAGGTCGGCCAGAACCAGCATCCCGGAGAGTTCCGCGGTCCCCAGGGCCTTGGTCATGGTCAGGCGCATGTGCTGGCGAATCCGCTCCACAGACAGATTCAGATCCTTGGTCAGTTTGACAATGTTATACATGTACTAGCGGATCAGATACCGGCAGACCGTAGCCCCCTCATACCACGGCCCCAGCATCAGGCCGCCTGTGCCACACCCCTCCGGGGCGATCTCATACTCAAACACGCGCAGGATATCCTCCGGGCAGTTCTCCACACTGGCGGCGGCGATATCCTCGATTTCCTTCTTCAGCGCTTTCCAATCCATACTCATTCCTCCGCCGCAAAAAATTCGACATGAAAGGTCTTTTTGTCCTGAAGGATACTCTCCCATATCTCATTCGCCACTGAGACAAAGGTATCCATATCCTCCTCCGCCACATCCGCCCAGGTGGGATAGGGCATGGGTTCTGTGGCATAGCCGGCTTTGATCGTAAAATTGGCTACATGGCCGGCCGTCATAAAAAACATAAAGCGTCCCACCGGGTATTCCGCCATCAGTTCCTGGGGCTGGTCCTCCTGGATCCAGTCGCACTCCACCTTTTCCATCTTCACGTTCTGCATATACAGCTGGAGGCCGGCGCATACGGTCACCGTCTGCACACATTTTGTCGGGAGATTCCGCATAAACCAGTCAAACAGCTCCCTGTTATGGTGAATCGGTACGCAGCGGACCTGGATATTGAACTCCGGCCACCGCATATAAAAAGCGGGTTTACTCATAGTCTCATTCCTTTCCGGGGCATTGTTCCGGCGCGCGGGCAACAACGCCCATGTTCTTCAGCTCAATTCGTTTTTCGAATTCCCCCGCGCCGGTCCCCGCCCCGGGAGGGACGGGGACCAGAACGTCCGTTACATATCCAAGCCGCTGACATCCACCGCCAGGTCCGTGTCCACAAACCTGCCCTCCGGGCTGACCTTCAGAATATCAACGCCTCGAGGCAGCACGTCGCCCTTACTGTCCCACTGGACCTCATCGCCCAGCAAAATATCATAAGCTACGAAAGGCTCCTGTCCGGGCACAAGATTTTTGATCCACAGGGCCAGGTTGTCCTTGGCCGCACCGGCCTCGATCGCCTGGGCATAGACCTTGATAATGTCATAGGAGAACGCGCAGGGCTCGGAAGGAATCTCCCCCTCGCCGCGCTGGGCCTGGAAACGCTCCATAAAGCTTTTGACCACGGGACGCTCGGAGTAGGGGTTGAAGGTGATGGTCATATAGAGGTTCTGGAGGGCCTCTACACCGGCCAGCTCAATCAGCGTGTTATAGGTCAGTGAGCTCTGCCCCACCCAGGGGATATCCGTCATGCCCTGCTGATAGGCCTGTCCCAAAATCATGCCGCCCTCGGCGTAGTCGGCGTAAATCGCGATGCCGTCCGGGTTGGCCCGCTTCACCTTGGTCAGCAGCGCAGAGAAATCGCGCTCAGTGCCGGGGGTATATGTTTCTGTCGCTACAACCTCAAGATCCAGCTCTTTCGCCACTTCCAGGGAGGTTTCCAGGTTGCCCTGGCCATGGTCGTTATTGGCATAAATCACGGCGATCTTCTCGCAGCCCATGTTGTTGGCCAGGAAGGCAATGACCTGGGGGGCCTGCCGGTCCTCACGGATCACGTGGCGGACCAGATACTGATGGCCCTGCTCTGTCACCAGGGAGGCGCTGGAACTGGGGGCCATATTGGTCAGCTTGGCCTCCTCATAGATGGGGGCGGCCGCCATCGTCAAGCCGCTTCCGCCGTGAGAGATGACGGCATAGATCTCCTCGTTGTCACAAAAACGCTGGGCGACCAGAGCGGCCTCGTTGGGGTCCTGCTTGTCGTCGTAGGCCACGATTTCTACCTTCATCCCCTGAATTCCCCCGGCCTCGTTCAGCTCCTCCGCCGCCATATTGGCGCCCAGGAGCATCAGCTCACCATAGGAGGCGCTGGTGCCGGTCAGCGGACAGCCAATACCGAACTTGATTGTTCCGGTAAAGCCCTCATCCCCACCGCCGGACACATTTCCCTGCGGCTGTCCGGAACCGCTGGAGCTGGGCGCGCCCTGTTGGGCGCAGCCAGCCAGACAGGATACCGCCATTACAACAGCCAGGAACCATGCCATACGTCTTTTCATTTCTTGTACCCCTTTTCTAAAAAATTTTTATATAATTGCCCCGCTGCTCACGGGCCAAATATATCCCGTTTTTCTGTTCCCGAAACCGCTCGGCAAATTGCCAAAATTCCGGAAGAATTTTGTCGAAAAATCAGGAATAATTCCATTGACATTATACCCCCGAGCATTGTATTTTACAATTAAATATGTTTTACATCATTCATTTCATTTCATTATGAGGCCAAAAAAATTATGAGTATTCAAAAATACCGCGCTTTTCTTACCGCTTCGGAACAAAAAAGTTTGACAAAGGCCGCTAACATTCTTGGTTATACGCAACCCGGAATCAGTCTCATGATCTCCTCCCTGGAACAGGAGCTGGGGCTCCAGCTCCTGTTCCGCGGGAAAAACGGGGTCTCCCCCACGGCAGAGGCGCTGCGCCTTCAGCCCTACATGCAGCAGATCGTATCGGCGGAAAATACGCTGCAGGAGATGTCCTGCCAGCTGAAGGGAATTGAGATGGGCGAACTGAAGGTAGGGGGCTTTATGAGTGTCTGCACCCAATGGTTTCCTGATATTGTATCCACCTACCTGGCGCGGCACCCCGGGATTGACCTGCGCATCTTTGAGGGGACCTATGGAGAGGTTCAGAGCTGGCTGACGGATGGAAAAATTGACATTGCCATCATCTCTTATCCACAACCCAACGGCTTTCACTTCCTTCCTCTTTGGGAGGACCCGACCCTCGCGGTACTCTCCAGCGAAAATCCTCTGGCCCATCATGAGTTTATTGACCTTCAGGAGTTGATTCAGTTTCCTTTTATCGTGCCAAATCAGGGCGCGAACGAAACAATCCAGCATGTCCTGCAGTCGGAACATCTGGAACCCAATGTCCGCTTTACCATCAAGGGCGACATCGCTACCGTCTCCATGGTCGCGCGGAATCTGGGGGTGTCCCTGATTCCTGAGCTGGCCATTATCCCGATTTATCCCAATATCGTGACACGCCCACTGACAAAGCCATATTTCCGCACACTGGGCATCTGCGCGAAATCCTTTAAGCACATGTCACCGGCCGCCCTCGCTTTCATTCAGCAGGTGAAGGATTTTATTCGCAACAAATGGATGGTCAGACACCACGGCGCGCGTATTACTCCTGGAATTCCATAGCGGCCAAGCCACCTTTAAAAACATCCCGCCGGGAGGCGGGATGTTCATTTTCCGCATGATGGGATCATCGCGCTCCGCTTGTCCGTTTTCCACCCCCGTTTTCCCGCGGGGAATCGCGCGAGTGAAATATGGACCGCGCGTCAGAGCGCCGCCATCCGCGCCGAGACGATTGCGTTGCGCGAGCCGCTCGGTTATAATGCGAAAGGGAATCGGGAATCCTGGTTAACCATCGCGCATAAATTGGATGGTTTTGACCATTTCTTGACTTTTGACCCTTATGCTAATGAAAAAGGGGGTATCACAATGGGGTATAAAATACTGATTGTTGATGATGAGGCGATGCTGACAGAGCTGCTTTCCAATCATTTACAGGATCACGGATATATGACGTTTACCGCCAACAGCAGCGACGAGGCCCTGGCCAAACTGAATACCAAGCCGAATCTCATTCTTCTGGACATCAATATGCCGGGGATGGATGGACTGGAGCTGTGCAAGATCATTCGGAACCATATTGTTTGTCCCATCCTGTTCCTGACAGCGCGGATCACCGAACAGGATAAGGTCAACGGCTTACGGGCCGGAGGAGACGACTACATTACCAAGCCCTTCAGCTTGCGGGAATTGATTGCCCGTATTGAGGCGCATCTGCGCCGGGACGAACGGAACAACCGCCCTCCGGAGGTTGTGACCTCCCAAGGGCTGATTATCAACCTCTCTGACCGAAAAGTATTTTGGAATGAGCGGGAGCTCTCTTTTTCAAAGAGAGAATTTGATATCATCGAATTTCTGTCCTCTAATCCGAATCAGGTCTTTGACAAAGAGCGTATCTATGAGGCGGTATGGGGCTATGACGCCCAGGGCGACAGCAATGTGATAAAGGAGCATATCCGCAAAATTCGCGCCAAGCTCATGCGGGCCAGCGGGAGCGGGTATATTGAAACAGTCTGGGGGATGGGCTACCGATGGGAAAAGTAAAAGGGCAATCCTTGAAACGCTCCTTTATGGGGGCTGTGGCGATTACGATGCTGATTGTGTTCCTGTGCGGCGCTCTTACGATTTTCCTTGGCTACCAGCTCCAAAAGCACATTCTTCCCGATTCCAATGAGGTTTGGCTGACACAGCGGACAACCGCGCCAGATGGCACAGTAACCGAAGCGAAGCAGCGATATCATCTGGACCAGCCTTCCCCCTTCATCCGGCTGGAGGCGGACGGTCAGGAGCATGAGGAGGAAGAAACAAGTTACGTCATAGAGCGCATTGAATCCAGCTATTCCATGCTCTCGTCACGAGCGAAAGCGGTCTACCGCGTTTCACAGATCTCGATAGTGCTGCTGCCGCTCCTGTTTGCTGTGATTGGAATTACCCTGTGCGCATGGTGGTTTTATCACAAGATACTGGAACCGCCGATCTCAGTCCTTATGGACGCCACAACGCACATCCAGAATCAGGATTTGGGCTTCCGGATTGGCTTTGACCGGCAGGACGAGCTAGGCCAGCTGTGTACCGCGTTTGAGAAAACGCGGCGGACCCTGTATGAAAATAACCGCCAGCTATGGAGTATGCTGGAGGAACGCCGCGCGTTACAGGCATCCGTGGCCCATGACCTGCGCAATCCCATCGCTATCATAAAGGGCTATGTGGAGTATTTGCGGGAGAACCTCCAGGGCGGGACTTTAACGGATGAAAAATTGGAACAGTCACTGTCCAACCTCGGCACTACCGCGGAGCGTATGGGACGTTATACCGATACCATGCGTGACCTGGGGGCGATTGAGGAGACAGAAATCCACCGCGCGGAGGCAGAGCTTCCTGTTTTTTTACAGCACATGGCGGATTCCTTATCCGTCCTGTTCCAGAACACCGAGACGCGGTTTTCCTGCGACTTCCAGGTGCCGGAGGGAAAAGCTGTCTTTGACGGGGAGCTGTTGTACCGCGTTCTGGAAAATCTGATCTCCAACGCTCTGCGTTTTGCGCGGCGGCAAATTCAGCTTTCCTTTTGCCTGGAGCATGGAACGCTGTCAGTCACCGTGACCGATGATGGGCCGGGTTTTTCGGAAACGATGCTGCGGAAGAAAACCGCCCTGTTTTACTCTGAGGATCCCTCCGGCAAGCACCTTGGCCTGGGACTGGCTGTAAGCCGGGTGCTGTGCCAGAAGCATGGGGGAACCCTGGAGCTGTCAAACCAATCGCCCAGCGGGGCCTGCGTGAAAGCCTCCATTCAAGTAAGAGGCGGCTTATAAGCAGCCGCGGGCTTTCATTCTGTGAACAATTTTTGAACCCTTATCAAAAGCCCTTGACAATTCCTTCCACGGGAGTAAAATAGTCAACACGTTAATCATTAACGGGTTAACGATTGTGCTGAAAGGAGGTTTCCTCGTGAAAGACATGTTTCACGAGCTGGACCTGCTGTCCCGTCAGTTGAATCAGGCCCACCGCTCGGCGGTGCAGTGGGAACTGAACGCCGCCGGCCTGCGGGAGGTAGGCCACCCCATGCTGCTCACCATTCTGGAGTCCGGGGAGGAGGACGCCCCCTGCCACGCCCAGCGGGACCTGGCGGAGCTGCTTCACATCTCCCCCGCCGCGGTGGCGAACTCGCTGAAATCCCTGGAAAAGAGCGGCTACATTCGCCGGGAACCGGGTCAGCGGGACGCCCGACGCAACCGGGTGCTTCTCACAGAAAAGGGGACCCGGGCGGTGGCGGGCTGCCGGGCCAGCTTTCAACGGGTATCCGACCGAATGATGGCGGATTTTTCTCCAGAGGAGTGCCAACAGCTGATGAAATTCATGGAAAAGATGCTGCAAAACCTTCTCTCATCCGCGGATTCTCAAATAAAGGAGTGATTTCAACTTGCTTTCCCTGTTCCTGACCCATCTGGAGGGCTATAAAAAAGACGCCATAAAGTCCCCCATCCTCATTATTTTAGAGGTCATCTGTGAGCTGCTGCTCCCCCTGGTTATGGCGGAGATCGTGGACGTAGCTATCCCCTCGGGAGACACGGGCTACATCTTCCGGCTGGGAGCCCTCATGCTGGTGCTGGCGGGCTTCTCCATGACCTGCGGTGTGCTGGCCGCCAAATATGCCGCCTTCGCCAGCCAGGGCTTTGGCGGAAACCTGCGGCAGTGCCTGTTCGACAAGATACAGGACTTCTCCTTCGCCGACATCGACCGCTTCTCCTCCGCCTCCCTTATCACCCGCATGACCAACGACGTGAACGCTATGACCATGATGCTGGCCATGGGCC
>ERZ779632.833-NODE-833-length-14976-cov-8.243281_pt1 | contig 14976 bp, 11 predicted proteins | sample MGYA00514194_ERZ779632 | MGnify/ENA primary metagenome ERZ779632 (study PRJEB29562, sample SAMEA4376704) | mouse gut metagenome | isolation source: Cecum | study: EMG produced TPA metagenomics assembly of the A DSS colitis mouse model was used to assess the...
AGGTCCGGCCCTGGCTGCGGGTGGCCATGGTGGAGAACTACAACGTCACCTGGGCGGAGCGGCTCATCCCCGCCTGCGACATCTCCGAGCAGATCTCCCTGGCCTCCAAGGAGGCCAGCGGCACCGGCAACATGAAATTCATGGCCAACGGCGCGGTCACCCTGGGCACCCTGGACGGGGCCAATGTGGAGATCGCCCAGCTGGTGGGGGAGGAGAACATCTACACCTTCGGCCAGCACAGCGACACGGTGATCGGGCTGTATAAGGGCAATGAGCCGGACGGCCGGAGCTACCGCCCTCTGGACTTCTACCACCGTCCGGCGGTGGAGCGGCTGGTGGACTTTATTGTCTCCCCCGAGCTGCTGGCCATCGGCGACCCGGCGGAGCTGTCCGCGCTGTGGAAGGACATGAAATACAAGGACTGGTTTATGGCCCTGCTGGATGTGGAGGACTATATTACCGTGAAGGAGCAGGCCGTTCAGGACTACGGCGACCGCCGCGCCTGGGCGAGAAAGATGCTGGTGAACATCGCCAAATCGGGTTACTTCTCCTCTGACCGGACCATCCAGCAGTACAACGAGGATATCTGGAAGCTGAAATAACAAACCGTATGAGCGCTGAAAATCCCGCCGGGAAAATCCGGCGGGATTTTTATTTTTTGGCCCATTCTATTTCACGTTCCAGAAGCATGATATACATATCCAGGAACGAAAAGAGCACGTTTATATTTTCATTCTCTTTGTTCCTTATAAAGTTTTCAAAGAGGGCTTCCACAAAATGATAGAAAGCCATATTTTGATCGACATGCAGAGATGCGCGGGTAAGATACACATCTGTCATTTCGGTTGGCATGGGAAGCTTCTTTGCCTCATCGGCACGGCTGTCGAAACGGGCCAGCAGCCTCAATAGTTCCGACCGCAGGGCTTTTTCTTCCGGGTCCTTGCAGTGCAGCCATTGTCTGTAGTCTGGCTGGTTACTTACCAGCCTTTGAAAATCTCTCCAGTATTCTTTTTGCTCCATTGATATCCCCCCCTGTCTGATTGCATTTTAGCACACTGGTTGGTTTCAACCTACATTAGAAATTTCTAACAAAAAATTCTAATGTAGGAATAAAAGATACAATATATTAGAATAGGACATGGAATGGGGGATATTCATGTCTTTTCAGTTAAAGGATAATAAAAGCCGTATAAAGAGAACCTATAAGACGTTATATATCTCCGAAACGCTCGTTTCTCAAATTGACGAAATCGCAAAAGACAACAACACCAGCTTTAACAATGTGGTTGTTAGTATGATAGAATCTTGTCTGAAGGATAACGTCAGTCTTCCGAATAAAGAGGAGTTTCCTTGACTAAACGGTCGAAAAATGGTACATTATGCATAGGCGCTGTCCAATACAGGCGAGGCGGTTCAGCTACACCACCCGAAAGGGGGTGAGCGTATGTATATTGCGGTTACCTTCCACTTTCGTGGATACTCCGTCAGCATACATATCAAAAAGCTGAAAACCGCCACCATGCCCCGGTGACGGTTTTCCTTAAGTAACCTAACTGGGCTGAACCGTCTTGCGGCCAGCGCCTTCTATTTGTAATATACCACCGCCTGAGCCTTTTGTCAAGGCGGATTCTCCACCCTGGCAGCCGCCGGGGAATTTTTCTGTCTTTTCAGAAGTAATTCTCTTGAAAACACCTCTGTCCTGCGATACAATACTTTGGACAAGGAGGGAGAATACATATGGACAACCGAACACTGGGGGAGCTGGCCCCCGGCCAGAGCGGGACCATTTTGTCCATTGGAAATAAATCCGGGACGGTAAAGCGCCGCCTGGTGGACATGGGGCTTACCCCGGGCACCGAGGTGAGGGTCACCAAAATCGCCCCTCTGGGCGACCCCATCGAGGTCACTCTGCGGGGCTATGAGCTGTCCCTGCGGAAAGAGGACGCCGCCCAGATTGTTATGGGCCAGCCCCGCCCCTGGGGAGACGGCAGCGCCCGGGCGGCCATGACCCGTCACACCCCCGACCCGGAAACCGCCCGCCGCCAGCTCCGCGACCATGAGCACGAGCTGGCCGAGCACGCCGGACGCTACGACCCATCCGCCCACGACCAGCGCCCCATGCGGATTGCTCTGGCGGGCAACCCCAACTGCGGCAAGACCACGCTGTTTAACGCCCTCACCGGCTCCAACCAGTATGTGGGCAACTGGCCTGGCGTCACGGTGGAGAAAAAGGAGGGCACCGCCCACATCGGCGACCGGGAGGTGACGGTGGTGGACCTGCCCGGCATCTATTCCCTGTCCCCCTACTCCATGGAGGAGATCGTGGCCCGGGATTTCATCATCGGCGAGGCTCCCGACTGTGTCATCGACATTGTGGACGCCACGAATCTGGAGCGCAACCTGTATCTCACCGTCCAGCTGCTGGAGCTGGAGCGGCCCACAGTGGTGGCCCTCAACTTTATGGATGAGGTGGCCCAGCGGGGCGACCAAATTGATGTGGATCGGCTGTCCAAGGAGCTCGGTATTCCCGTGGTCCCCATCACCGCCCGGACAGGGGAAGGCGTCAAGGCGCTGATGCATACCGCCCACCGGCAGATGCACCTGGGGGTGACCATCGAGCCGGACGACCTCTATGACGACTACACCCATGACGTCCACCACCGCATGGGCGAGCTGCTTCACGACTTCGCCTATCTCGCCGGCCTCCCCGCCCACTGGGCCGCCATCAAGCTGCTGGAGGGGGACGCCATTGTGGAGAAGGCTCTGGAGCTCCCAGAGGGGGTAAAAAAGCGGCTGGACACCCTGGTGGCGGAGTATGAAAACTCCAGCGACCTGGGCGACCGGGAGACGCTGATCGCCGACAGCCGCTACCAGTACATCCAGCGGGTGGTGGGCGCGTCGGTGGTCAAAGGAGGCGCTCCCGGAGAGCTGACCCTCAGCGAAAAAATCGACCGGGTGGTGACCCACCGTATCTGGGCCATTCCCCTGTTTCTATGCACCATGCTGGTGATGTTTGTGGTCACCTTCGGACCCTTCGGCTCCTGGCTGTCCGACGGGGTTGGGGCGTCCATCGACGCCCTGTCCGCCTGGCTGGCTCCCACATTGGAGAGTATGGGCGTGTCCCATGTGCTGGTCTCTCTGGTCTGTGACGGCATCATCACGGGGGTGGGCGGCGTGCTCACCTTCCTGCCCCAGATCGCGCTGCTGTTTCTGTTCCTGTCCTTCCTGGAGGACTCGGGCTATATGGCCCGGGCCGCCTTTATCATGGACCGCCTGCTGCGGCGCTTCGGCCTGAGCGGCAAGGCCTTTATCCCCATGCTCATGGGCTTTGGCTGCTCGGTGCCCGCCATTATGGGCGCCCGGACCATGGAAAACGAGAAGGATCGCCGCATGACTATCCTGCTGGTCCCTTTCATGTCCTGTTCCGCCAAGCTGCCCGTCTACGGACTGATTTCCGCCGCCTTCTTCGGCCCCTGGGCCGGACTGGTGGTATTTGGACTGTATATCATCGGAATGCTTACCGGTATTTTGTCCGGGCTGTTCTTCAAAAAGACCCTCTTCGCCGGGGATCCCGCTCCCTTTGTGCTGGAGCTGCCCCCCTATCGTCTGCCCTCCCCGGGGAACACGCTCACCCATGTGTGGCAAAAAGTGAAGGGCTTTCTGGTCAAGGCCGGCACCCTGATCCTGCTCATGTCCATGGTCCTCTGGCTGCTGCAGTCCTTTGACCTGGGCCTGCGTATGGTGGAGGACCCCGCCCGAAGCATGCTGGGGGCCATCGGAGGGCTGATCGCGCCCCTCTTCGCCCCCTGCGGCTTTGGGCGGTGGCAGGCCGCTGTGGCCCTGCTCACCGGCCTGATCGCCAAGGAGATGGTGGTGTCCTCCCTGTCCATGTTCTATGGCTTTTCCCTCACCGCCTCCAGCGGCGCGGTCGCCGCCGCCATGACCGGCTTTACCCCTCTGTCCGCGTTTTCCATGCTGGTGTTCATTCTGTTATACGTCCCCTGCGTAGCCGCTGTCTCCGCTCTGTTTAAAGAGATGAACAGCTCCAGATGGGCCTGGTTCTCCATCGCCTGGCAGATCGGCTGCGCCTATGTGGTATCCCTGCTGGTGTATCAGATTGGGGGTTTGTTTGTATGATAAAACTGATTTCTCTGGACTTGGACGGCACCCTGCTCACTCCGGAGGGGCGAATCACCCTGGCTTCCGGAACCGCCATCGCCAAAGCGTGGGCGGCGGGGGTTCGGGTGATCGTCAACACCGGGCGCCCCGCCCAGGAGGCCGTGTTCTTCGCCCGGAAGGCGGGATGCGACCTGCTTGTGGGCGGCGCGGGCGGCGGCCTGATTATGGACGGCGAGACTGGACAGGTCGTCCGTCAGCGGAGCGTGCCCGAGTCCTCCGCCCGGCGCGCGGTCGAGCTGTGCCTAAGCTGGGACGCCCAGCTGATGATCTTCGCCGGAAGTCAGGTGCTGGTGACCGCCAGGTACAAAAAGCTTTTGGAGCGCTGGTATCCCTTCCCCACCTTCCATGAGATGGTCACAGTGACAGAAGATTTCCTGCCCTACATGGAAGCACACGGCCTGCCCCTGGTCAAGATCCACGGGGAGAAGGGTCCCGGACACTGTCCGGCGGAGGAGCTGGCCGCGATCCCTGACGTAACTCTCACCACCTCCAGCACCCACGACTTTGAGCTGACCGCCGGTGGCGCGGACAAGGGAGCCGCCCTGGCGGAAATCGCCGGACGGTACGGCATTCCTCTGGAACAGTGCGCCGCCGTGGGGGACAGCGAAAACGACCTGAGCGCTTTTCGGGCCGCGGGCGTCCCCATCGCCATGGGAAACGCCCCTCCAAACGTGAAAAACGCGGCCGCCCGCGTCGCCCCCTCCAACAGGGAGGAGGGGGCGGCCTGGGCGATTATGAGCTGCTTATGATAAGGCGCCCCAAAGCCACAAAACGCGCGTCCCGGCCTGAAACCGGGACGCGCGTTTTCCATTCAGTCTTTTTTCGCCGCGCCGTCAGCGAAAATTCTGTTGTCTACCGCGAAGATAATCACCATGGCCACGCCTCCGGTCACCACGGTGGTCACAACGCTCTGGACCGTGTTCCTCAGAGCGGCGTTGGCGATCAGCGCGTTGGTAACCGGGTTCCAAACGCAGGTGAACAGATTCATCACCAGAAAAACCACCACGGTGGCCAGAAAATGCAGACCAAGCTGGGGACCCAGGGGGCCGCGGCTCTTGAAGGTCACGTTCCGCTGGAGGGGGAAGTTGATGCACTCACCCAGGAAAATCGCGGTCAGATTGGCCAGGGTAAAGGCCAGACCGCCGGTCATCACGCCGCCAACCTCCTCCAGGGCGTTGCCGATAACAGCCAGGTTGAACTGGACGCCGAACAGGGAGACCGGGATATTCGGCCACAGCCACTGGGCGTTTCCCACCATCCCGCGGAACAAATCGGGCAGAAACATGAGCATAACCGCCTTGAGCGCCGTGACGACCCAACTGAAAATGAGGAACAGTCCGCCCTTACGGAACCACTCGGCGGCCTTGGGGTGCTGTTCCGCGAAGCTGTTGAAAAAATTCACGTCATACCCTCCTTTACTGAATTTCCGCCGCGGCCTTGTGCTTTTTCCCGGCCCGGAAAAAGCCGCCGATGATCTGGCCCAGTCCCTTGAAGAAATGGCCGTTGACGATGATCAGAATTCCTTCCGCCATCTCCATGGTGCAGATTCCGCCGGTCATCTTGGCGATTCCCCGGAAGGGCATGTTGTAATTAAACATCAGGTTCAGGTTTGGGGTACCCTTCTCCATGCTCCGGTTCAGCATATTGGTAAGCCGCTTATAGACGAACCGGGCCAGGCCACTTTTGGCATAGTACATCTGGCAGATGGCGTCGTTCATAGTGAGGGTGCCGCTCCAGCTCCCGTCAGGGATAGGGCGGCCCAGCAGAAGCTCAAACTGCCGGTCGGATACGGCCTTGATGGTTCCGGCGTAATAGTCGGACAGCTCCCCGGCCTTGTAGGGATTCTCCGCCCCGGTGCCCTGAACCGTTACCGAACCTGTGAGCTTGATGTCCGCCGCGGAGGCGCCAACCAGAATCTGATACTCGCCGTCCTCCACCTCAAACCGGTTGGTCTTAATGTTGAAATACCGGAAGGCCTTGTCATCCAGTGGGATGGTAACCGTTTCGCTCTCCCCGGCCTTTAAAAATACCTTGATGAAGCCCTTCAATTCCTTAGCCGGACGGAATATTTCCCCGCCGGGCCTGCTGACATATACCTGGGCCACCTCGGCTCCGTCCATCTCTCCGGTATTGGTCAGCGCAAAGGAAACTTCCTTGTCTGTGACCTTCAGTCCGGAATACTCAAAGGAGGTATAGCTCAGGCCAAATCCAAAGGGGAACAGTACGGGTATATTCGCAGTTTCGTAATAGCGATAGCCCACATAGAGCCCCTCCCTATACTCGGCATTACGCTGACGGGCCGGGAAGTAGGGGGCGGAGGAAACATCCTCATACTTGATGGGATAGCTCTCGGCCAGCTTGCCGGAGGGGTTGATCTCCCCCAGAAGGGCCTGGAGCATCGCTCCCGCCCCCGCCTGCCCACTGAGGTAGCCGTGGATGACGGCTTTGCACTGGTCCAGCCAGGGCATCTCCACCGCCGACCCGGCGGACAGCACCGCCACCACGTTGGGGTTAACCGCGCTGACCGCCTCGATCAGGTCAATCTGGCTCTGGGGCAGCCTCATGTGGGGCCGGTCCAGCCCCTCGCTCTCGCTGATCTCGTCCAGGCCAATGTAGAGCAGAACCACGTCCGCCTGCCCTGCCAGCTCCACCGCCCTGGCCCGCATACCGGGGTCGCCCTTGCCGGAGCGGGGATAACCGGTCTCAAAGCCCACTACGTTCAGTTGATAATTCTTAATAATATCCATTGTGTTGTCAACCCTGGTGGGATTGACAACCGAGGAGCCCGCCCCCTGATACCGGGCCTTCCGGGCAAACTCGCCGATGACGGCCACCTTCGCGCCCTTGCTCAGCGGCAGAATGTTTTCCTCGTTCTTCAGCAGAACGATGGACTGCCCCGCCGCCTTTTGGGCCATGGCGTGGTGCCGGTTCACATCAAAGGGCCGGTCCTTCAGCGGGGCGATGGACCGGGTGACGGACAGGATCACGTCCACCAGCTCATCCACCCGCCGGTCGATGACGTCCTCGCTGATCTTGCCGTCTCTGACCGCCCGCACCAGCTCCAGGTCGGAGTCGCCGCCGGTGGTGGGCATCTCCAGGTGAGAGCCGGCCCGGACGCCCTCCACATGCTCGTTGGAGCCGCCCCAGTCGGAGACGACGAAGCCGTCAAACCCCCACTCGTCCCGGAGGATCTCCTGGAGCAGGTGGTAATTCTCGTTGGCGTAGACGCCGTTGACCCGGTTGTAGGAGGACATGAGGGACCTGGCCCCGCCCTCCTTCACGGCGATCTCAAAGCCGGTGAGATAGATCTCCCGCAGGGTGCGCTCATCCAGCACCGAGTCGGAGGCCATGCGGCGCAGCTCCTGGGAGTTGCAGGCGAAGTGCTTGGGGCAGGCGGCCACGCCGTTTTTCTGGATGCCCCGGATATACCCAGCGGCCATCTTCCCCGACAGATAGGGGTCCTCGGAGAAGTATTCAAAGTTCCGGCCGCACAGAGGGGACCGCTTGATGTTCAGACCCGGTCCCAGCAGGACGCCCACCCCCTGGCTGGCGGCCTCCTCCCCCAGGCATTCGCCGATCTCATCCCCCAGAGCGGGGTCCCAGGAGTTGGCGATGGTGGCGGCGGTGGGGAAGCAGGTGGCGGGAAGGGAGGGGTTCAGCCCCAGCTGATCCCCGGAGCCGGCCTGCCTGCGGACACCGTGGGGGCCGTCGGAGAGCACCATATTATGGACCTCCAGCCGCTCCACACTCCGGGTCTGCCAAAAGTCCTTGCCGGAGAGCAAAAAGCATTTCTCCTCCAGGGTCATTTGCTTGATAATATCCGCGTGTCTCATGTTCTTTGCTCCTTCCTGACAGGAGAGGCCCGCCCTCGGGCGGGCCTTCGAAGTCGTGTTTTTTATTGGGCCCCGCGCTTGCGGTAGTTCAGGAGCAGCAGGGCCTCGGCGGCCACCAGGACCACGCCGATGCCGATATCGGCCATGAGGAAGGTCCTGGTCATGTTGTCCATGCCGTCGGTGGGGTCGCCGTTGGCATAGTAGCCGCTGTTGCCGATGGTGTACAGGATGTTCTTGCAGGACTGGCGCATAGCCAGGGTGGCGGTGGCGCTCTGGTCGGTGAATTTGTTAGACTCGGCCTGGCCGAAGCCCAGCATCAGGTCGTTTCCGGCGCGGACGCAGTGGTCGGAGATCATATAGCCGTAGGAGCCGTTGTAGTCGGTCTCTACCATGCCCACAAAGCCCCATTCGTTCCGGAGCACGGTGTTGAGCAGATCCGGATTGGAGCAGGAGGGCTTGGTGCCGATCCAGTTGAAGGAGGACATCACGGCCAGGGGGGTGCCGGTGTAGTTCTTCACGCACAGCTCAAAGGGCTTGAGGTAAATTTCCCGAATGGCCTGCTCGGAGGCGTATGTAAGCAGGAAGGAGCAGCGGTTGGTCTCCTGGTCGTTCAGGGCAAAATGCTTGATATAGGGGTACAGGCCCTTGGTGGCGGCGCCGTTGATCTCGGCCGCGCCGATATAGCCGGCCAGCACGCCGTCCTCGGAATAGTATTCAAAGTTGCGTCCGGCAAAGGCGGAGCGGTGGGTGTTCATAGCCGGGCCGTACCAGCCGTAGTTGCTGGCCTCGGCGTACTCCTGGCCCATGGCCACACCCATGTTATAAATCAGCTCCTTGTTCCAGGTCTGGGCCATGAGGACCTCGGAGGGGTAGGCGGTGCCGTAAGCGCCAGTGACAAAATTGGACAGGCCGGCGGGGCCGTCACAGTCGGAGGTGGCAATTTTGCCTACAGAGTCCACCGCCGCGGTTTGCCAGCCGCCCACGTTAATCATGGTGACCATATCCTCAAAGGTAAGCTGGTCCAGCAGCCCCTCCCATTGGGGGTCGTCATAGCTCTTGCCGGCCAAATCGGCCAGCTTCAGGCCGTTCTTGGCACCCAGAGCGGGCATGGCGTCGGAGGCGTTGTCATAAAGAGTGGGATCATAGATGCCCACGGCGCTGGCCTCCACGGCGGAGCGGGTGGCGGCGCTCATCTCATAGGAGGCGGGGGCGGCGGTTGCCTGAGCGTAGTTGGCAAAGCCGTCGGCCCGGGAGAGCTGGACAAAGTCGCCCCGGGAGTAGTCCTGGAACACGTTGACGGCGGGCGTACCGTCGCTGGGCCGGCCGGAGCTGTAGTCCATGTCGGCGTCCACCGTGAAGGCGGCGGTGTCCAGCACGGTGTGAGAGCTGGAGCGGATGGACAGGGTGTAGTCCCCGGCCTCCAGGATATAGCCGCCGCCCTTCACCTTGATCCCATCGTCATAGGAGGCAAAGTCCTCCTTGGGAATATCGAAGTGGATAGTTTCAGAGGCGTTTGGCTCCAGCAGCTGGGTCTTGCCGAACTGGACCAGGTTGACGCTGGCCTTTTCGATACCTCCGTTGGTGTAGGGAGGCTCGAAGTAGACCTCCACAACCTCCTTGCCGGCGGCGGAACCGGTGTTGGTGACGTTTACGTCAAAGGAGACGGTGTCGCCGCTGTCAGAGAAGTTTTCAATGCTCTGGGTAAAGGTTGTGTAGCTCAGGCCGTAGCCGAAGGGGTACTGAACATAGTCGTCATAGGCGATCAGGCCCTCCTGGGCGGCGGTCTCATAGAACTTGTAGCCCACGTAGATGCCCTCCACGTAGTTGACAAAGGCCATGTTGCCCTCGTAGGCGCCGTCGTTGGCGGCAATCTGCCGCTTCAGGTCGTCCACGTTGGAGTAGGCCAGGTTACCGAAGTTGTTCCAGGTGGGGGTGGCGGTCAGGTCCTTGACGTAGGTGTCCACCGTCCGGCCGGAGGGGTTCACTTCTCCGGAGAGAATCTGGCCCAGAGGCGCCATGCCGGTGTTGCCGGTGCCGGGGGCCAGGATGACCGCGCCGATGGAGGGGTACTGGTCCACCCAGCCCAGCTCCATGGCGTTGTTGGCGTTGATGACCACAACCACGTTGTCAAACTCGGCGCACACCTTTTCCACCATGTTCTCCTCGGTGACGGACAGCTCCAGGTAGTGCTCGCCCGGCTCGAAGTCGTCATAAGAGCCGTTGTTGGTGTAGGAGGCGTTGGTATAGCTGTAGTTGGCGTTGGGCTGGCCGTCGGCGCCTACAGTGTCTCTGGGGGCCACGTCGTAAGTGCCGTGAATGACGGCGTTCATGTTGGTGGGCAGATCGGCGCCCTCGCCGCCGGGCCGGCAGATGACGATGACGGCGGTGTCAGAAAAGCCCTTCGCCTGGCTCATAACGCTGTCGGTATAGGCGTCGGCGGTGGGCTCAGGAAGGGTCCAGTCCTGAGCGCTCATGCTGGTAACGGGGCGGCTGGCGCGGTAGTCGCGGTACAGCTTGGTCAGCTCCTCGTTGGTGGCATAGCCCGCGTCCTTCAGGGACTGGAGCGCCCCCACCGCGGTGGAGCCGTCGGAGGAGCCGGAGCCGGTGCCGCCGAAGATGTTGTCGATGGAGCCCCAGCCGAAGACGTTCAAATTGCTGACGTCGGAGGACAGCGGCAGGATGCCGTTGTTCTTCACCAGCACCAGGCCCTCCCCGCCCACCTCGCGGATGACATCCTTGCTGGCGGACACGGTGGAGTCGGACAGATTGACCTTGGAGGCGTTCAGCGCGCCGGAGACGGTGGCGTACATGGGTTCAAAAATGGGGGATAACAGGGTTGCGAGCAGGTTAATCATGGTTTCCTCTCCTCTTCCATAGTTTGCCGGGACGAAGGCTCTGCCCGGCGGTTATGATCTAAAGTGTAACACATATTATTGTCCCCAGCGCGCAACAAGCGCAAACTGCTTAATTTCCCGCGCAAACTGTTTTTGGATATGTAATTTCTGCACAAAGAATGGCCCGGTCATTTGACATTTCAAACAACCGGGTCCTTAATCGGAATGACAAGATTCAGTTCAAACCAGCTGTCCCGGTTGTGGATGGTCACGGTCCCGCCGTATTTCCCGGCGGCGTAGCGGATGGACTTGATGCCAAAGCCGTGATACGCCCCGTCCCCCTTGGTGGACACAGGCAGGCCGTCCTGAAACTCCAGCTTCTCCTCGCAGTAATTCTCACACTGGATCACCAGAAAGTCCTTTCGGGTGTATACCGCCAGGTGAATCAGCCGCTTCTTCCTGTCCTGAATGGTCAGCTCACACTCGATGGCGTTGTCCAGAATATTGCCGAAGATGGAACAGATGTCCATCACATCCATAAAGTCCAGCCGGGCCCCATCGGCCACGCAGGTCAGCTCCACCCCGTGGCGGGCACAGTACAGGCTCTTGCCGGTGAGGACGGTATCCAGCACCGAGTTGCCCGTCTTGTTCTAGGCCTCGTAGGCGCGGATCTCCTCCTCCATGCTATCCAGAAAGTCCAGCCGCCGCTGGGGGTCCCGCTCCATGCGGAGGACGGCGATCTGGTGCTTCAGGTCGTGGTACTTCCGGTTGACCACATCAATGCTCTCCCGGGACTGCTTGTACTGGACATACTGATTTCGCAAAACATTCTGGATGGCGTCCAGCTCCCGCTGCATGTACAGCTCACACCGCTGGACATGGTAAGCGTACAGCATGGCCACCCCGGCCAGGTCGATCAGGGTGCGGATGTTGTAGACGCTCTCAAGGGCGGAGCTGCTGAACGGGGTGTTGGAATAGACGAAGGACAGATTGCTCATCAGAAAGCAGGCCGTGCTGATGACCACCGGGGGCCACAGCTCCCCCGCCCGGAAAACCAGGGCGGAGGGCGGGTCCTCCTGCCGGCCGACCAGCCTCCGCATCAGCTCAAATACCCCGGCATAGACCACGAACAGAAAGACCAGGGAGAGCGCCGCTGTCCGCCAGCCGCCCTCCGGCAGGCCCAGCGTATGCCGGGTGTAGGAGTACAGCTGCCACTCCAGCGAGGCGGCAAACTCCGCGGTGAGGAAGGCGCAGGCGGTCAAATAGCCCGCGCTGGGCAGGGGAATATTGCAGCAGACGGCGATCAGGCCGAACATCAGCCCCACCGCCCCTATCATACAGGGGAACCACAGGACGATGTGCAGCCCGTCTGTCAGGCACAGAAACAGGCACTGGACCGCCAGCCCCGCCCCCAGCGCCCCCCACAGCCGGGGACCGGTCACGCGCGGGGGGGCGCTTGCGGAGAAAGACCAGACAGGCGCACCACTCGGCAATGGCGGTGAACAGCCGGGGAATGTCGGAGTGGTAGACCTGATTCATGCCCGTATCCCTCCCACATAGTCGGCCAGGGCGTCCAGAAAGGCGGCCCGGCGGCCCCGGCTGATGAGCAGCCGGTCCCCTTGGACCACGGCGCAGCCGTCCTGCACCCCCCGCACATGGGCCAGATTCACCAGATATCCCTTGTTGCGGCGGGCAAACCCCCTGTCCGCCAGCGCCTCCTCCATCTGCTGAAGGGTGGAGGAGGAGGCGTGGATGCCATCCCGGGTGTGGAACATCAGCTGGTGGCCCAGCCGCTCAATGTAGCAGATATCCCCCACCTCCAGCTTCAGCGCGCCCCCCTTCACCGATACCGTGACATAGGCCTCCTCCCGCTTCTTCACATAGCGCAGGCAGCGGGTGAGCCGCTGGGAGAAGGAGAAATAGTTCAGCGGCTTGAGAATGTAGTCCAGGGCGTTCACCGAATAGCCCTGGATGGCGTACTGGGCCAGATTGGTGACAAAGACAATCACCACCTCCGGGTCCACCCCGCGGATGTGGCCGGCCGCTGTCATGCCGTCCAGAAAGGGCATATCCACATCCAGCAGCAGCAGGTCAAACTCCGGCCGGTACCGCTCCACCAGGTCCTCGCCATTGTCATAGTGGGTGATTTGAAAGGTCCGGCCAGTCTCCCGGCTGTAGTCGTCCAGAAACCGCTCCAGCTCCTGATAACACCGCGGATCGTCCTCCGCAATCAAAACGCGGATCACATACCTCGCCCCCTTCTGCGTCCTCCGGCCCGCAATTGGATACTATTATATCAAAAAACTCTGTAATAGCAAGGTATTTTGTCCCGCTTTGTTCTTGATTTCAGCGCGCTGAAGTGATATCCTGATTTCAGCGCACAGCATCTCCAAACAAAGCAGAAAAGGAGCGACCGCTATGTCCCTGTTTCAGCATCTGTTTAGGAAACAACCCCCCTCCCCGGAAACGCCCCCGGCCTCCAACGCCGGTCCCGGCGCGCCGGTGGGATTTTTCCCCGAAGGGGTGGACATGTCCAACTGGGACCAGGTGTTTTCCGCCTGCCTGGGAAAAATGTTCACCGTCCAGCACGCCTTTCTGGACCTGGTAAAGGGGGAAGAGGGGTGGTATATCGACTTTGAGAAGGGAACCCTCACCCTGGGCAAACAGGAATTCCGCGTCCAGTTCCTGGGCAGCGAGTCCTACGTATCCAACTCCTGGCTGTGGGGCTGGGAAAATATCAACCAGTTTCCCGACAACGTCCTGGGCCAGGTCCACATTGCCCGGACCTACGGCCAGGCCTGGGGGCTGGAGCCCTTGATTCATGCCCAATGCGAGCTGAACGACACCTTCAACGGCCACAACTTCTCCATGGTGGTGTGCGGAGCCCTGGCGGAGGACCGGTGCTACTACCGCTGCCCCACCGGCGGCGGACAGGGGGCCGCTTTTGTGGCCCTGTGCGATATGCCCGGGGAGTTGTTCGTCCCGGTGGACGGCATTACCTTCATCAACAACACATCCCAGTGCATCCAGCAGTTCTATCTGGACCACAAAATCTTCGCCGAGTCCTTCCTGCGCTGGAACAAAACCCCCTTCGACTGGAACGGCGACACCCTCACCGCCCACTTTGGCAAAGATGTGACCGTGGAGTTTGAACAGGCGGGGGAGCACTACCGAATCAAAAACCTGAAGCAGTAACAGACAGCGGCCGACCATCCAGGCGGCCGCTCAGCTTGTCGAAAAAGTCTGTCTTGGGGCAGACTTTTTCGACAAGCTGAACCGGCCTCTATGAGGCCGGTTTTACAGCTATAGCTCTACCTTCAGCACCTTGGCGTAGTCCTCCACCACCTGCCGGGCAGCTCGGAGGGGGTCCTCGTTTTTCGCCAGCCGGAAGGAGAACCGGGGCACCTCCCCGGGCATGAGGAGGAGGCGCTTGGCATACTTCTCCTGGGCGCACAGGGCGGAAAAGGGCTCCAGCCAGAACTCGTCCAGGGTAAAGATCAGCTTATCTCCCTTCTGGGCCAGGTCGTTAATGCGGCACTGGGCCGCTGTCGCCCGGAGGAGGGCCACGGAAATCAGGTTGTTCACCGGCCTGGGGGGCTCACCGTAGCGGTCGATCAGCTCGTCCACCAGCTCGTCAGCTTCCTCCTCGCCGCGGATGGCGGCGATGCGGCGGTACAGGTCCATCCGCTGCTCTGGAGCGGGGACGTACTTGTCCGGGATAGAGGCGGACACGCTGAGATTGGCGGCGCACTCGGTACGGGTGGGCAGGGGCTGGCCCCGCTCCAGCAGAACCGCCTCCTCCAGCAGCTTCAGGTACATGTCGTAGCCCACGGAGAGGAGAAATCCGCTCTGCTCCGGCCCCAGCACGTTGCCCGCCCCGCGAATCTCCAGGTCCCGCATGGCGATCTTGAAGCCGGAGCCGAACTCGGCGAACTCCCGGATGGCCTCCAGCCGCTTGGAGGCCACCTCGCTGAGCACCTTCCCTTTCCGGTAGGTGAGGTAGGCGAAAGCCCGGCGGCTGGACCGTCCCACCCGGCCCCGGATCTGGTGGAGCTGGGCCAGACCCAGCTTGTCCGCGTCCTCCATAATGAGGGTGTTCACATTGGGCAGGTCGATGCCCGTCTCGATGA
>ERZ779632.834-NODE-834-length-14972-cov-5.042100_pt1 | contig 14972 bp, 10 predicted proteins | sample MGYA00514194_ERZ779632 | MGnify/ENA primary metagenome ERZ779632 (study PRJEB29562, sample SAMEA4376704) | mouse gut metagenome | isolation source: Cecum | study: EMG produced TPA metagenomics assembly of the A DSS colitis mouse model was used to assess the...
AGTCGGTGGCCCATGAGTCGGATGTGCCACCTTGATAGACGGGACCCTCATCTTTCCATGTCACCAGGTCATCGGAGGAATATACTTTGAAGCCGTTCTGTACTCCCCCCGTCCCGTACATATAGAATTTCCCGTCGGAAGCTTTCAGGAGGAACGGGTCTCCGAAGGCCATGGGAAGTGGGTTCTGATATACTACTTTCTTCTTATCTCCGCATGATGCTGACAGCAGAGCCAATAAGACCAGTGCCAATGTGAAAAGGGTGTGCTTCATCTTGTTAGAATTTAAATGTTGAAGTAACGAAAAGTGTTTGTATCTGCAAAGTAAACACAATATAGGGAAAGCTGCAAGGAAATTAGATAGAATGCAAGCTTTTCATTATTTTTGTGCATCATTCTAAATAATTCTTTGATGGGACAGTCATTTTCGGATATATCGCTATACCACGAGTACCGGTCGGTGAAGGAGAAAGAACATTTGGTGTCACAGAAAACCTGGGACGACCTCAATCTGGATGACTTTTTCGAATGGGCCGACCGTACCTCTTCTTGTGTGGGCCGACAGTACCTCTACGACTTGTTGCATTACAACCGCCTTTCGGAGATTTCGGAACAGGAGGAAGTGATTCGCGAACTCTCTGCCGACAAGGAGTTGCGTGCAGAAATCCGGTCGGAGTTGCAGAAACTGGATACGCCGGATGCTTGCGCCATTGCATCGTTGTTTTCCATTTCCCATCCCATATATTCCCGCCGCTTTTACCGTTTGCTAAGTATATTGCAGTTCGTGCCTTTTGTTTTGTCAGGGATGGTTTATGTTACATCTTCGCTTTACGTTCTGGGGTTATTGTGTATATCGGTATTGGTGAACATGGTATTGCACTATCGCAGCAAGGCACGGATTCAGGGCTATTTCTTTTCCATCCCTCAGTTATGGCTGCTGCTCAGGCAAGCGGAGAGGCTGGCACAGATTCCGTTGTGTGTATCGGTGCATCGGGATATCCAAAAGACTTTGCAGGCGCTGCGTCCGATACGAAAGCAACTTTCCACTTTCCGTTTCAGTATCAAGCTGGAGAGCGACATCGCCATTCTTGCTTATTTCTTCATCGAGATGGTGAATGTGTTTTTCCTGCGGGAGGTTATTCCGGTTTCCAAGGCTTTCTTTCTATTGCAGGGCAGGCAAGAACAGATTGAAGAGGTTTTCCGCTATTTTGGATTGGTGGATGCGCTTTGCTCTGTTTCCGAGCTTCGGGATGGGCTGCCCTATTATACTCTTCCGGAAGCTTGTGACGAGGGTGAAACGCTTCATGCAGAGGGCCTTTATCATCCGCTTATAGAGCATTGTATCTCCAATGACATTACGCTTTGTGGCAGTTCTGTCCTTGTTACCGGCTCCAATATGTCTGGTAAGACAACCTTTATCCGTGCTATCGGACTTAACCTGCTTTCCGCACAAGTGTTCCATACTTGTTTCGCCCGCAGTTTTCGTTTTCCCATGGATACCGCATTGTTTTCTGCTATCCATCTGGAGGATAGTCTGATGGAAGGAAAAAGTTTCTTTCTGCAGGAGGTACAGATTGTTCGAGAGATGCTGGAGGTCGGAAAGGGACGTAGGCAGCTTTCCCTGCTGGATGAGTTGTTCAAAGGGACGAACACGGTGGAACGGATAGCTATAGCCAAAGCTGTGCTATCTGCTTTGGCACACAAGAACAGTATCGTGTTTGCTTCCACTCACGACGTTGAACTGGCTTCCTTACTTGAGAACGAATATGAATCGTTTCATTTTTGTGAATGTGTTGCCGACAATACCTTGTCTTTTGATTATAAGCTGAAACCGGGACCGGCGACGGAACGTAATGCCATCCGGATTATCGAGATGTGCGGTTATCCGAAGGAAGTGGTCGGGGAAGCGTATCGGCTGGCTAAAAAACATGTTTTATAGTTTTACTTCTAATTGTTCCTTATTCCAATCGTTACTATATTGTCTGTTCAATATCTTCTGGAAGGGGTAATCTTTTAAGTTATCCAATTAGAAGGTTTATGTTCTTTTCTTTCATCTTTTCGATATTCTCTTCCGAGATATTGCTGTCTGTGATGAAAGAATTTACCATAGATATTGAACCTAAACTGGCAAATGCACTAATTCCTATCTTGGAGGAATCAGCTACCAGAATGACTTCCTCGGCGGCTTTTATCATGGCCGATTTAACCATCAGATCGCTGAGGCTCGGATAGGTCAGACTCATGTCTGGGGATATTCCTGCTGTGGCAAGGAATAGTTTGTTGGCATGGAAACCTTTGAGTGAATCGGCTGCCATCTTTCCTGTCAATGAAAGGGTGGGTGCTTTGAATTCTCCTCCTGTCACAATGAGGTTGATGCCTGGATTTTCGCCCAATATAAGTGCTATGTTCAGAGCATTGGTAATGACGGTCAGCTCTTTGTATTGTGTAAGTAGTTTGGCTATTTCTGTGGTAGTAGAACCGGAGTCGAGAATGATACATTCACCTTCACTGATAAACGACGCTGCTTTTTGGGCTATTTCTCTTTTTTCCTCAATATGGGTCTGATTGAAAACCTTTCCGGTTTTTGCAAATGAGCCCACATCCTTCAGGAAGGCTCCGCCGTGTTCTCTTTGGATATACCCTAATTTTTCAAGGGCTTCCAGGTCTTGTCTGATTGTTACATCCGTTACATTGAAAATCCTGCTTAATTCTTGAACTTTTGCATGCCCGTCTTCGCGGATAAGGTCCAGAATCTTGACTCTTCTTTGGTTTAGTGCCATATCTACTTTATATATTGTTGTTTCTACGATAATCCTGTATATCTTTGATCGCTATAATCTTCAGTCGGAACTTTTTTGCCATTTCAAGTAGTTGTGGCAAGCGGGCCATTGTCCCATCCTGGTTCAGTATTTCAATGAGAGCGCCGCCGGGTGTCAATCCTGCCATTCTTGTCAGGTCGAGTAATGCTTCTGTATGTCCGTCACGTCCCAATACTCCGTCCTCATGTCCGTAAAGGGGGAAAATGTGTCCGGGACGTGCCAGTTCCGAGGGCTTTATATTACCGGTAACCAAAGCACGTATGGTAGCGGAGCGGTCATAGGCGGAAACTCCCGTTGTGCAGCCATAGCCCTTCAGATCGACGGACATGGTGAACGGCGTGCCTAAAAGGGAAGTGTTGTCTTCCGACATTGGGGGCAGTTGGAGTTCTTTGCAACGTGAACGCGGTAGCGGTACACAAAGAAGCCCTCTTCCGTGTGTAATCATGAAGTTAACAATGTCAGGAGTTATTTTTTCACCGGATACAATAAAATCGCCTTCGTTTTCTCTATTTTCATCATCGACAACTATCACTATTTTCCCTTGTCGAACCGCTTCTATTCCTTCGTCTACAGTATTGAGCATTGTATAATCATTTAATTTTTCCGCAAAGGTAGTCAGAAAAAGTCAAATGAAAGTCTATTCTTGCTGTTTTTCTTCTTTTTTATTCTATATATTATCTTTTGCACTGTAGTTCCTTTCTCTTTTTTATTTATTTGTTTCGTTTTTCGCCCTGGTATAATTATAAAACATGTTAATAAACAATGGAAAACTTTCGTTTTCTTTCGTTTTGTGGTTTTTATTTGTTTTCTTTGCAAAGAAATGAAAGCAAATAAGCTATGAAAACAAAAGAATTGACTCTTCAATCAGAAAGGAATCGAAAAAGATTAATTGAAATTATCTATAAGGCAAAAGCCGGTCATATCGGCGGAGATTTGTCTTGCCTCAATGTTCTTACGGCTCTTTACTTTGATGTGATGAATGTGAATGCGGACAGTCCTAAAGATGATTTGCGTGACCGTTTCATTTTGAGCAAGGGGCATTGTGTGGAGGCTTTGTATGTGACGCTGGAATCCAAAGGGTTTATAACAGAAGGCATTTTGGATACATTGGGACAATATGGCTCTATCCTTTCGGGACATCCCACTATCGGAGTTCCGGGTATTGAAGTGAATACCGGAGCCTTGGGACATGGTTTGTCTGTTGGGGTAGGTATAGCGATAGCTGCCAAAATGGACAACAGGGATTATAAAACCTATGTGTTGATGGGGGATGGTGAACAGGGTGAAGGTTCCATCTACGAAGCAGCAATGGCTGCCCGGCAGTATAGATTAGATAATTTGGTGGCTATAATAGACCGTAATCATTTGCAGATTAGCGGAAATACGGAAGATGTGATGGGAATTGATGATATCCATGATCGCTGGACGGCATTCGGCTGGGAGGTAAAGGATATGAATGGTGACGACATGGAAGATATTATCCGGACTTTCCGTTCCATTGATTATGCAAACCGTCACCCTCATTTGCTGGTGGCTCATACGACAAAAGGGAAAGGAGTATCTTTCATGGAAGGGGTAGCTAAATGGCATCATGGGGTTCCGAGTAACGAACAGTATGAACAGGCCATTCAAGAAATATCAGAAAGAATTAAGGATTTAGAATATAATTGATATGATAGCTTGCAGAAAAAGTTTCACCGACACTTTGTTGTCATTGGCTCGGATGGACAAGGACATCATTGCTGTGACGACGGATGCCCGTGGCTCGGTGACGTTAAATGATTTTGCCAAAGAATTGCCGCAGCAATTCGTGGAGTGTGGTATTGCGGAGCAGGATGCTGTGGGTATTTCAGCCGGGTTGGCTCATAGCGGAAAGAAAGTGTTTGTATGTGGTCCGGCTTGTTTTTATGTGGCTCGTAGCTTGGAACAGGTAAAGGTGGACTTGGCTTATAGCCAGAACAACGTAAAAATATTGGGAGTAAGTGGAGGAGTAGCTTACGGAGCTTTGGGGGCTACCCATCATAGCTTACACGACATTGCCGTGCTGCGTACTTTTCCCGGAATGAATATCGTGTTACCTTGCGATGCCCGACAGACTAAAAAACTGGTTGAGCTTTTGGTTGATTATCCCGAACCGGTTTATGTACGTGTAGGTCGTGCAGCAGTTCCCGATGTCTATGAAAATGATGATTTTGATTTTGCCATAGGTAAGGCCAACATGTTGCTGGACGGAACAGATCTGACTATTATCGGAACCGGTGAAACCGTATACCACACACGTCAGGCGGCTTTGAAGTTACGCGAATATGGTATTTCGGCCCGGGTATTGGATATGTCCTCTATTAAACCTTGTGATGAGGAAGCTGTTTTGAAAGCCGCTTCCGAAACCGGGCGAATCATCACGGTTGAGGAGCATAGCCAGTATGGAGGTCTTGGGGCGATGGTGACTGAAATCATATCCGAGCATCCCGTACCGGTGAAAATCCTGGGTATCCCTGATGAGAATGTGGTGCATGGGAACTCCCTGGAAATTTTTGCCCATTATGGACTCGACTCATCCAGTATCGTGAAAACTGCCCTTGACTTCCTTAAGTAACTCCGATTCGATAAATTTGAAATCAATTAGCCTTTAATAATACCTGAAATGGAAAACCTGATAATTGCAATAGACCAAAGCACCTCGGCTACCAAAGCCATGCTATTCAATGAGAGGTGTGAAATGCTGAGGCGCGTCAATGTCACCCATGAACAATATTATCCCAAATCCGGATGGGTGGAGCATGATGCTGAAGAAATTTATCGGAATGTACAGAAAAGTATAGCCGAACTGATAAAGGAGGAAGTGGCAGACAATATGTATTCGTTGGCCATCACCAATCAACGTGAAACAGTGGTTGTATGGAATAAGCATACGGGCAAACCGATATGCAATGCTGTGGTATGGCAATGCATGCGTGGTGCTGATATCTGTAATGAGTTGAAAGCCAGTGGGTACAGCGAAATAGTACAGGCGAAAAGCGGTTTGCTATTGGATCCTTATTTCTCAGCCAGTGGTGTGAAGTGGATACTTGACAATGTGGAAGGAGCCCGTCAGGCTGCTGATAACGGTGACTTATTGATGGGAACCATTGATACGTGGCTGATTTGGAAATTGACTGATGGTAAACGCCATGTGACAGATTATACCAATGCTTCCAGGACTCTTTTGTTTAATATTCATACGATGCAATGGGACAGTGACCTGCTGGAGCTATTTACCATCCCCGAAACTATGATGCCTGAATTACTGCCATGTGATGCTGTTTTTGGAGAAACTACGGTGGGAGGATTATTTAAGAATCCTATTGTCATAGCCGGTGTATTGGGGGATTCACACGGTGCACTGGCCGGTCAGATGTGCTTTGAAGAAGGGCTGGGCAAGGTCACTTATGGAACCGGCTCATCAGTGATGGTGAATATTGGTGAAAAAGCTGCCGTTGCTCCCCGTGGATTGGTCACTTCCATCGGTTTTGCCGCACTTGGAAAAATATTCTATGCTTTTGAAGGCAATATTCATTGTACTGGTGCTACCATCAAGTGGCTAGAACAGAGATTGCAGATGATTAGTTCGCCAGACGAAGCGGAAGAGTTGGCGGCTACAGTAAAAGACAATGGAGGTGTGTATGTCGTACCGGCTTTTGCCGGGTTGGGAGCTCCTTGGTGGCAAGGGGATGTAAAGGCTGCCATTTTAGGGATGACCTTAGGTACCGGGAAACCGCATGTTCTCAGGGCAGCACTTGAATCCATAGCCTATCAAGTGAATGATTTGGTCAGAGCGATGACCAGTCAGGCAGGTATAAAGCTGAAAGAAGTCAGAGCCGATGGAGGACCTACAAAAAATAAATTCCTGATGCAGTTCCAGGCCGACTGCTTACGTGTACCGATCAATTGTTCGGATGTTGAAGAAGCTTCGGCCTTGGGAGCCGTTGTAATGAACGGAATGGCTCGCAAGATATGGACGAGCTTTGAGCAGGTGTCCGTATTACGCCGGAGCCGCTACCGCATAGAGCCGCAAAGTAACCTATCACAGGTAGAAAAATGGTGTGAAGGCTGGTTGAAAGCGGTAAACCAATTAATCAGATAAATATTTTCAAAGTATAATTTAAATACCCACTATCTACAATGAAAAACAAGGAAAGAATGTGTTTCGGTATAATTATCGGCACTCGTGCTTATTTTAATTCAGAATTGGCTAAAGATGTTCGCAAACAATTGTTGAAAACACTTGCCGACGAAGGCTATGATTATGTGATCTTACCTGAAGACGCTACTCCTACCGGCAGTAGCAGTATTGAAACCCGCGAAGACGGATTGAAGTGTGCGGAACTGTTCCGACAGAATCGTGACCGCATTGACGGTATCATAGTTTCCCTGCCCAACTTTGGCTTTGAGATTGGAATCATCAATGCTATCAGCGTGGCCGATTTGAATGTCCCCGTTTTGGTACAGGCTTGTGACGACGAGAACGACAAGGTGGATCTGGACAGCCGCCGTGATGCTTTTTGCGGTAAGATTTCTGTTTGTAACAATCTGTATCAATATGGCATACCTTTTACAGATACCACGCTACACACCTATTCTATATACTCCGAATTACTGGCCAAGGATATCAATAAGTTTGCTGGTATCTGTCGTGTAGTCAATGGCTTGCGCCATGCACGTATCGGTGCTATCGGTGCTCGTCCGGCTGGTTTCCAGACTGTACGTGCAAGTGAGAAACTGTTACAGAAGAGTGGCATTACAGTCGTTCCGGTCGACCTTTCTGAAATACTCGGTGCTGCCCGTAAGATTGAGGATACGGATGCGGAGTTGCTGAAGAAGCTTGAAGAAATTAAGTGCTATGCGGCAGTTCCCAAGGAATATAGTGACAAGCTGGTGCTTCAGGCAAAATTCGGTGTGGCTGTAGAACGTTGGATCGAAGCCAATCAGATTGATGCTGTTGCTGTTCAGTGTTGGGACTCTTTGGAACAAAATTATGGTTGTGCAGCATGTGTGACAATGAGTATGCTGGGTGAAAAATTACTTCCTGCCGCTTGTGAGGTAGATATTGCCGGCGCTGTGTCCATGTATGCTTTGACATTGGCAGCGCAAGGTCAATCGGCATTGCTTGACTGGAATAACAATTTTGCAGAAGACCGGAACAAATGTGTATGTACCCATTGCGGTAACTTCCCGAAATCGTTTGTCAGAAATGACTTGAAGCTTGGTACACTGGGCGTTTTGGGACGTACGCTGGGCAAGGTCAATACATTCGGTGCCGTATATGGTAAAGTGACCAAAGGTGATTTCACATTCTTCCGTATTTCTACAGATGATACAAAAGGCGCTATCAAGGCTTATTTGGGTACTGGTGAAATCACGGATGACCCGTATGGAATGGATGGATGCATAGCTGTCACCAAGGTGAATAACTTGCAGACTCTGATGAAGTATATTTGTAAAAATGGTTTTGAACATCATGTGGCTATGGTTCGCAATGATGTGAAGGAAATTCTGAACGAAGCCATCGAGGACTATTTGGGCTGGAATCTATATGTGCATGAATGAAAAGTAAACACACGGTAATCAACAGAAGATAAATTATGATACTTGTTGACAACTATATTTTGGCCATTCTGTGTTGTGTCTATTGCTGCCTCTGTTGGGGCTCTTGGGCGAATACGCAGAAGATGGTGACCTCGAAAAGCTGGAGTTTCGAGCTTTTCTATTGGGACTTGGCTTTCGGTTTGTTTTTCACGGCTCTGTTGGGGGCTCTGACATTGGGAAGCTTGGGAAGTGAAGGCCGTACTTTCTTTGAGGACTTGGCGGCAATGGACTGGAACAGTATGAAGTATGCACTGTTGGGTGGTATTGTCTGGAATTTCGGTAATATCTTTCTGACGGCAGCCATCGCTGTGGCCGGTATGTCGATAGGGTTTCCCATTGGCGGAGGCTTAGCCTGGATAGGCGGTATAATTTTTAATTATCTGCTGATAACTTTGGCCGGTGAAGTATACCCCGGAAACCAGGCATTGCTTTGGATAGGGGTAGTTGTTATCATTGTAGCCATCTGCATTTGCGGGAAGGCTTATGGAAAGATGTCGGCGAGTCAGGCATCCACCCCTAAAAAAGGTATCTTATTGGCTATTGTGGCAGGATTGGCCATCATGTTTTTCTATGGATTGGTTGTAAAATCACTCGATCCCCAGTATGTTGCGGGTGGTACGGGAACACTGACTCCCTATACCGGTGTATTTTGTTTTGCTGCCGGTGTCCTTATCACGACTCCTGTCTTTAATACGTTTGCTATGAGTCATCCGGCTCAGGGAAACAAGGTGACAATGAAGGATTATCTGAAAGGTGACACCCGTACACATCTGATTGGTATGTTGGGAGGTTTTATTTGGATGAGTGGTATGGTAGTCAGCTTTATGGGAGCTGGTTCTGCCAATCCGGCTATAGCCTATGCATTGAGCAATGCCGCACCGGTGGTAGCCATGATTTGGGGATTCTTTGTATGGAAGGAGTTCAAAGGCGCTCCAAAGGGGACTGTACCTATGATTGCAACCATGTTTGTGCTCTTTGTTGTGGGGCTGGTACTGATTACTCTTTCAAACTGATATTTTAAATTCATTGTTAACCCAAAATAATATTAAATGAAAACGATTGTAACACAAATTAGACAGAAAAGGTTAATGGCCTTAGTGCTGTTCCTTTTGGTAGGTATGACATCTGTTTTTGCACAGAAACAAGTAAATGTATCTGGCAGAATTACTGATGAGCTTAATGAACCGATGATTGGTGTAAGTGTATTGGAAAAAGGAACGACAAATGGTGTTATAACTGATTTGGATGGCAATTATGCCTTATCAGCGAGCGAGGGTTCCACTATTGTCTTTTCGTATATCGGGTATGTGACCCAGGAAAAGAAAGCCGTTGCAGGTACTATGAATATTATACTGAAGGAAGATAGCAAGACTTTGGATGAAGTGGTTGTTGTAGGATATGGTGTACAGAAGAAAAGTTCCGTAACAGGGGCGATTTCTTCCGTAAAAGCAGAAGATTTTGAAAATCGTACCATAACCAATGCTGAGCAGGCCCTGCAGGGTAAAACAGCCGGTGTGCAAATTATTTCTGCATCTGCGGCTCCTGGTTCGAATCCCGCCATTCGTATCCGTGGATATAGCAGTAATGCCAGTTCAGATCCTTTGTATGTGGTCGATGGTTTGCGTACGAAAGACATCAGTAACCTCGATCCGAATGATATTGAGAGTATGGAGGTGTTGAAGGATGCTGCTTCTGCTGCTATCTATGGTGCCCAGGCCGGTAATGGTGTTGTCTTGATTACCACCCGGAAGGCAAAAAAAGGAGTTCGTCGTATTTCTTATGATTTCCAGTTGTCCTCCCAGTCTTTAGGTCGTACTCCTGATATTCTGAATGCTCAGGAATATGTCAATTATATGACTGAAGGTAATCTTATTCCCAGAGAAACAATAGATAGGTATTGGGATGGAAAGACAAATACCGATTGGATAGAAGAGACATTTGAATCATCCATGATGCAGCGTCACAATGTCAATTTCCAAGGTGCCAATGATAATGGCTCATTATTCGCCTCACTCTCTTATTTAAGTAATAATGGTCCCATTGTTGGCAATAAGGATGTTTTTGACCGCATTACCGGCACTGTCAATGCAGATTATAAAATAAAGGATTGGTTGAAGTTCACGACAAACAATTCATTTTCCCGTTATCATGTACAGTCTGTAAGCGAAGGTTCGGCAACCGGTTCTCTGATGCTGTCTGCCATTCAGCTTGACCCTCTGACGCCGGTCACCTATGCACCGGACAAACTGCCCGACACTATGATTAACTATATGAATCAGGGACATACTCTGCTTCAGAATGCCAATGGTGATTATTATTCCATTTCCCCTTATGGCGACTCCAATAATATCAATCCGTATATCATGCGTGACCGTGGCACAACGAAAAGGGATGGTTTTGTATTCAGCGGTTCCACTTATCTGGATTTTACTCCGATCAAAGAGTTGGTCATCACTTCACGTTTGGGATACCGTTATACTTACAGCAATTCCTACGGCTATGTTATGCCTAACATTACTTGCTCTGACCTTTATCAGGACTATGTATCGGTAAGTGCGACAAGCTCCAACACCACGTACTGGCAATGGGAAAACTTTGCCAACTATACCAAGACATTTGCAGATAAGCACAATGTAAACGTGATGCTTGGTATGTCCTATTCTTCCAATACTTCCTTTGGAGTGACGGGAGGAATCAATGGTAGCCGTTCCGGCGACAAGGTTGATTTGGGTATTACCAAGTTGGATCCCAATTATGCCTATTTTGCTTTTCGGACCGGTACTGCCACTCGTACGGTAAGTGGTGGAGAGAAGCGGAGGTATGCCAATCTTTCTTACTTTGGCCGGGCATCTTATGACTATGCAGGCAAGTATTTTGCCCAATTCACCCTTCGTGCGGATGCAGCCGACTTGTCTATCCTTCCTTTGCAGAAACGTTGGGGCTATTTCCCGGCTGTGTCTGTCGGCTGGGTACTTTCCAACGAGAAATTTATGGAAAACCTCAAGTCAATCTCTCATTTGAAGTTGCGTGCAAGCTGGGGACAGAATGGTAGTATCGCCGGTTTGGCAGACTATATGTATGATGCTACGATTTTGTCTGGAATCAATTATCCGATGTCAGGTGATGTGTCTTATGAAACAGGTTCGTTGCCATCTGCAACCGGTAACTATGAATTGAAGTGGGAAACTTCCGAACAGATAGACTTGGGTATCGACCTCCGGATGCTGAATGACCGTTTGAGCTTCGGATTTGACTATTATGAGAAGAAAACCAAAGACTTGATTGTAACCGGTATTACTCCTTCTTTGATTGTGGGTAACACTACTTCACCTATGAATGCGGGAAATGTCAAGAACAGCGGATTTGAGTTTGAACTCTCATGGCGTGATCATATCAAAGATTTCAGTTATAGTGTAAAAGCTAACATCGCTACTTTGAAGAATAAAGTAACTTATCTTCATGAAACATTGGAGCGTATTGCCAGTACAACAAGTGCAGGTATCGGCACTATGAATTATTTTGAAGAAGGACATCCCATTTGGTACATGCGCGGTTATGAGTGCACGGGTATTGATCCGCAAACGGGTGACCCAATGTTCAAAGACAAGAATGATGATGACATTATTGGAGATGCCGACCAGACAGAGATCGGTTCTGCCATTCCCGACTTTACTTATGGTATTACTTTGACAGCTGCCTGGAAAGGCCTTGACCTGACAATCTTTGGTTCCGGTTCTCATGGCAATGATGTGTTTGCCGGCTATAACCGTACTTCCCGTATGAAAGCGAATACCTTGAAGGAATTCTATGACGGACGGTGGATTGCTGTGGGAGACAATGCAAAATATGCCCGTTCCAATCCCAGCAATTATGATAAGTATTTAAAGAGCTCCAAATTTGTATTCGACGGCTCATATTTTAAAATCAAGCAGATACAGTTGGGCTATAACCTGCCTAAGAATTTGTTGAAGCAGGTGGGTTTGAGTAACCTTCGTTTGTATTGTTCTTTAGACGACTTCTTCACATTTACCAAATATCCCGGATTTGATCCTGAATTTACGAGTACAGGCAATGCGATGGGTTTGGATATGGGCTCTTATCCGTCCAGCAAGAAAGTCGTGCTCGGTCTTAACGTAGTATTTTAATCTTTAATTCAATACGAAATATGAAAGCAAAATATATTTTATCAAGTCTGTTACTTGCCGGCTGCACTTTCTTTTCCTCTTGTGAGGACAATCTGGATATTTCGCAGCATGGGGTAAGCACTTTCGAAAATTTCTATAAAACGGATGCCGATGCGGAAGAAGCCATTATAGCCTGCTATAGCAATTGGAAGGACACCTATGAGCCTGCGTTCTGGCTGAAGAATCTTCTTTCTGACGATTGCTATTCGGCAGGGGAAAGCTGGACGGCTGCCAGTGCGCAGTTGCTGTCGACCTATACGTTCGACTCTGATTTTTCCCATATTAAAACGTTGTATACGAATCTTTATAAAGTGATTTATGCCGCCAACATTGTTTTGCAGTATGTAGGCGATGATTCTGAGGTTAAGCTTCGTGCACGTGCAGAGGCAAAGGTTTTCCGTGCGATGTCCTACATCGAATTGATCAGTCTTTGGGGAACTCCGCCGTTGGTGGACCATCCGTTGAAAGCAAACGAATATTCCCAGGCAAATGGCAATACAGAGGCGCTGTGGGCATTGGTGAACCAAGATTTGACCGAAGCTGTCAACAGTGGCAATTTGGAGGAAAAGACAAGCTTGGACAACTTTACCTATCGTATCACCAAACAATTTGCACAAGCCTTGTTGGGCAAGGCATACGTATTCCAGAAGAATTATGGTGCTGCTGTTACGGTTTTGGATGAGGTAATCAATAGCGGGAAGTACGACCTTTACAGTGATTATGAGAATATCCAGACTACCAAAGGCGAGGCGAATTGTGAAAGTCTGTTTGAAAGTAATTATGTTTACGACGCCAACAATGTTACCGGCATTATGAGTAACATGATTTGGGTATATGTGCATTGGCGTGGAGACATGCTTGCATTCAATGAGCCTACTCAAATCTATTCTCATGGAGGCTGGGGATTTTTTAATCCGACGAAGGAAAGCTACGATGCGTTTGTCGAAATGGGAGATACTTATCGGTTGAATGCCTCTATCAAGACATACCGGCAAATGGAGGATATGGGTATCTCATTGAGCAATGCCATAGCTTATATGCCGGACAATGCCGGTTACTTCAGCTGGAAATACCGTGTTTATGAAGCAGATGTCATTAACTATTGGTGGTTGCGTTGTCCTAACAATACCCGTGCCATGCGTTATGCCGAGGTTCTGCTGCTTGCTGCTGAAGCGAGTCTTCAGTCCGGAAATGCAAGTAAGGCTGCCGGATATGTGAATAAAGTGCGTGACCGTGCCCAGTTGCCTGCATTGGGCAACGTTTCTATGGATGATATCAAGAAGGAGAAGCGTCTGGAGCTTTGGATGGAAGGCTGCCGTTACCAGGATTTGATTCGGTGGGGTGATGCTGCTACGGTACTTGCCAAGAGAGGGCAGGAAAGACCGGCTCTTTACAAAGACGGCCGTGTAAGCTGGGATGAGCAGAAAAATGCTTCTGCCGGCTTCAAGAGTGGTAAGCATGAACTGCTTCCGTTCCCTGCCACTGAAATGAATGTCAATAAGAATATGACCCAGAACCCGGGTTGGTAATTAATCAATAAAACTTAGTTTATGAATAAATTAAAATGCTTATTCCTATCAGGCCTTATGGCTGTGATGCCGGTTTGCATGAGCGGACAGCAGACGCCCGGTGAAAAATCGTCAAAACCGCGTGTCATCATTACTTGTGACCCGGAACTTGATGACCTGAACTCTTTGATACGTTTCCTGCTTTTCAGTACGGATTTCCGTGTGGAAGGCTTGATTTATGCCAGCAGCCAGTTCCATTGGAAAGGTGACGGGCACGGCACGAAGTGGTATGTGCCGGGACGTGAATATTCCCGTAATGGCATAGACTACGGACCGATGGAAAGTTGGCGTTGGGATCCGGATGAACGTTTCATTGACGATGCTGTGGAAGCTTATGAGAAAGTATATCCCAATCTGAAAGTGCACGACTCGTCTTATCCGACTCCCGAATACCTGAAGTCTAAAGTGCGTATCGGTAATATCGAGTTCGACGGTGATATTTCCAAGGACACTCCGGGGTCGGAGCTGATTAAAGCTGTATTGCTCGATGATTGTACGGATCCGGTATTCATCAATGCTTGGGGAGGTGGCAGCACCATCGCCCGTGCCTTGAAGTCCATTCAGGATATTTATGAGCATACCGATGCCTGGAAAGGCATCCGTGAGAAGATAATAGGAAAAGTGGTCCTTTCCCTTTCGGGTGATCAGGATGATACGTATGCACGGTATATCCGACCTTTCTGGCCGGAACTCAGACAAATGGAGATGGGGGGCATGACAGTCGGCCTGGCTTATAATGCACAGTTAAGAGCCTCCAAGGAAAATCAGATTTTCTACTC
>ERZ779632.841-NODE-841-length-14844-cov-7.851308_pt1 | contig 14844 bp, 17 predicted proteins | sample MGYA00514194_ERZ779632 | MGnify/ENA primary metagenome ERZ779632 (study PRJEB29562, sample SAMEA4376704) | mouse gut metagenome | isolation source: Cecum | study: EMG produced TPA metagenomics assembly of the A DSS colitis mouse model was used to assess the...
GCTTGGTCACCAGAGTGGCCCCGGACAGCAGCGCCCCGGTGGAGCCGGCGGAGACAAAGGCGTCCCCCGCCCCCTCCTTCAACAGGGTCAGCCCCACGGTGAGGGAAGAATCCTTCTTTTTCCGAAAGGCGGTGGCGGGGTCATCGCACATCTCCACCACCTCGCTGGCGTGGGTCACCGCCACTCCGGAGGGCAGGTCACTGATGCCGTTGTCCGCCAGGGTCTTGAGAATCTCCTCCCCACGTCCCACCAGAATGATCTCCACTCCATACTCTCTGTTGGCCTGGACAGCCCCCATAACCGGAGCCATGGGCGCGTTGTCCCCGCCCATAGCGTCTACGATGATTTTCATTGTGTACCTTCTTTCTGTAAGGGTCGCGGCTCGTCGGTGAGCCCCAACAAATAGTCGGCGGATACGTTGTAGTGCTGGCAGATAGCGGCCAGCTTGTCGAAGGAGGTGCCCTGCTTTCCATTTTCAATTGCACTGATTTGAGTCTGTGCTATCCCAATCGCAGCCGCCAAATCAACTTGCTGCTCGCCTCGTGCCTTCCTCAGCTTTTTGAGGCGGATACAAAAAATATCTCTATGAAGCATAATGCCCCCTTGACTTATATATGAATCTATTATATAATAAATTCATATCATATAGGTGGTGCTGTGTATGGATAAACAACTGAAAGAATTCTTCTTTGAAGAACAGGAGCGAGGCCGCCTGAATTTTGAAACCTTCCCCGAATACGCCGACCGGCTTCATCAGAGCGTCGCGCTGTTTCCCTCCGGCGACCTGCCCGACCCCATTTTCGATCTGCTTGAGATCTCCAATTACATTTCCTTCGCCCACGGGCTGAAATTGGGGCTGAACCTAAAGCGTTGGGCCCAATAGCCCCCTTGTTAAAGGGGGGAGGGCCACGAAGTGGCGGGGGGATTCTCTCCCAGGGTTCAAGCGCAGTTTGGGGGAAGAATCCCTCCACCACCGCCTCTGGCGGCGGTCCCCCTCCCTTTTACAGGGGAGGCTTTTGCGCTCCTACGATAAATCCAGTTTGCCCAGCGCCTCCAGCGCCCGCTGGGAGATGGAGGCGTTCTTGTTCCGCTTGCCCTTGACCCGGTAGCCCAGCGGGGGAATCAGGCCAAAATTGATGTTCATCGGTTGAAAGTTTACCACACTTTGGTCACTGATGTAAAGAGCCAACGCGCCCATGGCCGTCTCCTGGGGAAAATTAACAGGCGTTCCGCCCTCCAGCCGCCGGGCCAGCTCCAGGGCGGTCAGGCACCCGGAGGCGGTGGACTCCACATAACCCTCCACCCCGGTGATCTGGCCGGCGAACATCAGCCGCTCGTTCCCCCGCACCCGGTAGTACCGGTCCAGCAGCCGGGGAGAGTCCAGAAAGGTATTCCGGTGCATCACGCCGTACCGGACATATTCCGCGTTTTTCAGAGCGGGGATCATAGAAAACACCCGTTTCTGCTCCGGGAAGCGCAGGTGGGTCTGGAAGCCCACCAGGTTGTAGATGGACCCCTGGGCGTTGTCCTTGCGCAGCTGTACCACGGCGAAGGGCTCCTTCCCTGTTTTCGGGTCCTTCAGCCCCACCGGCTTCAGGGGGCCGTAGCACAGGGTATCATGGCCCCGGCGGGCCATCACCTCCACCGGCATGCAGCCCTCAAACACTCCGGCGTCCTCAAAGCCGTGAACCTCCGCCTCCTGAGCCTGGGTCAGCTCGGTCCAGAAGGCGTCGTACTCCTCCCGGGTGAGGGGACAGTTGATGTAGTCCGGCGTCCCCCGGTCGTACCGGGACGCGAACCAGGCGCGGTCCATGTCGATGCTGTCGAAGGTGACCAGCGGGGCGGCCGCGTCGAAGAAGTTCAGGTATTCGCTGTCCGGGAACAGCTTGGCTATCTTCTCCGACAGCGCCTCCGAGGTCAGAGGCCCGGTGGCGATGATGACGTTCCCCTCCGGGGGTATCTCGGTGACCTCCCCCTCCACCACAGTAATGTTGGGGTGGTTTTTGAGCTTCTCCGTAATGGCGGCGGCGAAGGCGTGGCGGTCCACCGCCAAAGCTCCCCCGGCCTCCACCCGGTGCCCGTCGGCGCAGGCCATGATGAGGGAATCGCACCGGCGCAGCTCCTCCTTCAGCAGCCCCACCGCGTTTTCCAGCTGGTCGGAGCGCAGGGAGTTGGAGCAGACCAGCTCCCCGAAATACTCAGTGTGGTGGGCGGGGGACATCTTTTTCGGCTTCATCTCCCGCAGCTCCACGGGAATGCCCCGCCGGGCCAGCTGCCACGCCGCCTCGCTCCCCGCCAGTCCGGCGCCGATGACGATGACTTGTTCCATGTTTCCTCCTCCCCCCGCGGGGGCAAGGCTCCTTTGGCAAGGGAGCCGTTTACGCTTCCTTCTTCGCCGCGGTTTTTTTCGTCGCTGTCTTTTTCGCGGCGGTTTTCTTCGCCGCCGCTTTTTTGGTGGTTGTCTTTTTTGCCGTTGTTTTCTTGGCGGCGGCCTTTTTGGGCTTCTCCGCCGTCCCGGCGGGAGCCGCTTCGCCCTCGCTGGCGGCGGGCTTTTTCTGCCAGCCGCCCCGCTTCTCCTCGGGGGTGAAGTTGGAGCACCCCTCGTTGACGCAGTAGGGCTTTTTGGCCCCCCGACCGGATTTTTTGAACATGGTCTGGCCGCAGACGGGGCAGTTGTCCTTCACCGGCACGTCAAAGGTCATAAAATCGCAGGTCCGCTTCTCGTCCTTGCCGGTGGCGTGCTCGCAGCAGTAGTAGGTGTACTGCTTGCCGCTCTTTTTGCTCTTTCCGGCGCGTTTAAACAGCCGTCCGCCGCATTTGGGGCACTTTCCGGGCATCTCCACCACCAGAGGCATGGTAAAGTCGCACTCCGGCCAGCCGGGGCAGGCCAGGAACCGGCCAAACCGCCCGGATTTGATGACCAGGTTCTTTCCGCACTGGGGACAAAGCTCCTCCGACACCTCATCGGGGACCTTGATCCGCTCCCCGTCCAGGTCCTGCTCCGCCTTCTTCAGCTCGGCGTCGAACCCCTCGTAGAAGTCGGCCAGGAGGGCCTTCCAGTCGGTATCTCCCTCCTCTACCTTGTCCAGCCGCCGTTCCATCTGGGCGGTGAAGTCGTAGTCCACAATGTCGTGAAATTTGTCCTCCATCAGCCCGGTGACCACCTCCCCCAGGGGAGTGGGACGGAGGGCCTTGCCCCCCTCCTTCACCACGTACTCCCGATTCATGATGGTGGAGATGGTGGGGGCGTAGGTGGAGGGCCGGCCGATGCCCCGCTCCTCCAGGGCCCGGATGAGGGTGGCCTCGGAGTACCGGGCGGGGGGCTGGGTGAAGTGCTGGCCGGGAGTCAGCTTTTTATGGGTGAGGGGCTCCCCCTCCTTCAGGTCGGGGAGGGGGGAGGTCTTTTCCTCCTCCTCGTCCTTCCCCTCCTCGTACACAGCGGTGAAGCCGGAGAATTTCAGGGAGGAGTGGCTGGCCCGGAAAATATAGCCGGAGTTGGCCGCATCGATGGACAGGCTGTCGTAGACGGCGCTGGCCATCTGGCAGGCCAGGAACCGGGACCAGATCAGCCTGTAGAGCTTGAACTGCTCGGCGGTCAGGTCCTTTTTGATCTCCTCGGGCGCCAGGGTGACGTCGGAGGGCCGGATGGCCTCATGGGCGTCCTGGGCGTTGCCCTTGGTCTTGAATTTCCGGGGCTGGGCGGGACAGTAGGGGGCGCCGTACCGCTGGACGATGAAGCCCCGGGCGGCGGCCACCGCCTCGTCGGACAGGCGCAGGGAGTCGGTACGCATATAGGTGATAAGACCCACCGCCCCCTGGCCGGCGATGTCGATGCCCTCGTAGAGCTGCTGGGCCACCGCCATGGTCCGGGCGGGGGACATGTTCAGCTTGCGGGAGGCCTCCTGCTGGAGGGTGGAGGTGGTGAAGGGGGGGGCTGGCTGGCGGTTTTTCTCCTGCCGCTTCACCTTTGCCACCGACCAGGCCCCCGCCGCCACGGCGTCGATCACTTCCTGGGCCTCCGCCTGGCTGTGAAGCTCCAGCTTCTTGTCCTTTCCATGGAACTGGGCCTTAAACGCCCCCAGATTGGGGGCCACCCGCTCCAGGTCCGCCTCGATGGACCAGTACTCCTGGGGGACAAAGGCCCGGATCTCCAGCTCCCGCTCCACCACCAGCCGGGTGGCCACCGACTGCACCCGTCCGGCGGACAGCCCCCGGCGAATCTTCTTCCACAGCAACGGGGAGAGCTGATATCCCACAATCCGGTCCAGAATGCGCCGGGCCTGCTGGGCGTCCACCAGGTTCTGGTCGATGGCCCGGGGGGCGGCGATGGACTGGTTGACCACATTTTTGGTGATTTCGTTAAAGGTCACCCGGTAGGTCTTGTCGTCCGGGATGTTCAGCAGCTCCTTCAGGTGCCAGGAGATGGCCTCCCCCTCCCGGTCCGGGTCGGTGGCCAGATAGACCCTGCCAGAGCGCTTGGCCGCCTTTTTCAGGTCGCTGATGACGTCCTCCTTGCCCTTGATGGGCTGGTAGTCGGGGACGAACCCGCCCTCGATGTCCACGCTCAGCTTGCTCTTGGGCAGGTCCCGGACATGGCCCATGGACGCCTTGACCTCATACCCCGGCCCAAGGTACTTTCCAATGGTCTTGGCCTTGGACGGGGACTCAACGATCACTAAGTCTGTTTTATTTGCCACTTTTGGATTACCTCCAGAGATTGATTACTTCCATGAAGCCCCCTTGCAGGGGAGCGCCAAAGGAGGCTTTTTCGCCTGCGGGCGAGACGGGGGGTTAGTTTCGCTTGTCGGTACGGCCGACCAGATAGTCGATGGTGACACCAAAATAATTCGCCATCCTAATCAGGACCGACGCAACTGGCTCCCGTTCCCCTTTTTCATAACGAATATAAGACCGCAGAACAATCCCGGTTTCTTTCGCCGCTTCTTCCTGGGTCACATTTTTCTCTTTTCGCAAGCGAAATATATTTTCCGCTAAAGCTGCCATTTTCCTTCCCCCCCTCAAAAAACACACTTGACATGACCGTTTGGGTAAGCTATAATATAGCTATCCCAAATGGTCATATCTTGTTTCGGCGGTGATATTTATGCTCAACTACATCCACGAGCTCTACCAGCACGAGCTGGAATCCAAGCGGCTTGCTTTTGAATCCGATCCCGGCTATCGGGACGCACTGGCCAAACTCAACCAGCGGTACGAGGCGATTTGGGATACCGGGGACCACAAGCTTTGCGAGGCTCTTTACAGCTCCTGCTTTGATCTGGTCCATTTTTCCTCCCGTTCCGCTTTTTACCACGGCATGCGCCTGGGGATGGCGCTGATCTGCTGGGGCGGCGGGGGTCTGTCAGGGCTCTAGCTCCGCCAGGGCGTAAAACCGCCGGCCGGGCCGCTCCTCTATGGCGCCCTGGACCTGGAGCATGGTGAGCGCGGACAGGACGTAGCGGGCGGATATCTGGGTCTTTTCCACAATCTCATCGGCGGTGAGGGGACTTCTCGCCGCCGCGGCCAGAATGGCCAGCTCGTCGTCGGTGAAACGGGATTTCTGCTGGGACCGGGGAATCACCTCACGCCCGGGACCCGGGGCGGGCGGGGCGGTTCCCCTCGGTTTGGCGGGCTCCGGCCGGGGCTTGTCCTCCCGCCGGGACAGCCGGGCCTGTACCACCTCGGGAGACAGCGGCGCGACCGCCGCCAGCCTGGTGGGAAACAGATCCGCGTAGCCCATCAAAATGTCCCGGGCGTTTTCCGCCAGTCTGGCTTTGCAGTCCCGGATCAAAAGATTGGTTCCCCGGGCCGCCTGTTCGTCCAGGCCGATGGGCAGAGCGAACACGTCCCGGCCCTGGTCCAGAGCGTGGTTGACGGTGAGCATGGTGCCGCCGGTGGGTTCGCACTCCACAGCCAGCACCCCCAGGCACAGGCCGCTTAAAATCCGGTTCCGGGGATTGAAGTGCTCTCCCTTGTGGGGCGTACCTGGCGGGTATTCGGAGATCAGGGCCCCGGCGGCGGCTACGTCCTCATAGAGCCAGCGGCTCTCCTTGGGAAAAATCCTATCCACTCCGCCGGCCAGCATGGAAACCACCGGCTTTCCCGCCTTCAGCGCGCCGGTGACAGCGCAGGAGTCGATCCCCTCGGCGATGCCGGACACCACCAGCGCTCCGCCGGAGGCCAGCTCCATGCCGATACGCTCCGCCCGCTCCCGGCTTTTGGCGGTGCATTTCCGCATTCCCACCACGCCGATAGCCGCCTCCTCGTCAAAGCGGAAGGTCCTGCCCCTGATATACAGCACCACCGGCGGGTCGGCGATCTGCTTCAGCCGCTGGGGGTAGTCGGCGTCCTGAAAGGTCATAACCCGCAGAGACAGCCGGTCGCACTCCCCCAGGATCCGATTGGGCTCGTCCAGACTCTTGTCCAGCAGGGACTGCTTGACAAAAGCCGGCAGGGGAAGTGGCTCATAGTCCTCCTTCTCCCCAAAATAGGCCCGCTCCGGAGTGGTAAAGTGGTCCAGCACCATCAAAGCCCCCACGGCGCCCAGCCCCTTCCGGGTGGTCAGCCACAGCCAGTATGTTTGATCCGCCATACGCTCCGCCTCCATCCGCCAATTTATCCTTTACAAATCCCTCCACACAGAGTATGGTTATACCGTTGGGAGTGATTTTATGCGTTCACGTCAATCTTCCCGCCCCTGGCTAGTCTGCCTGGGCGGGGCGGTGGCCCTCTTCGCCGTGATGGGACTGGGGGTCAACGTCTTTTCCATCTATCAGCCGGCGATTGTCCGGCTGAACCACTTTACCGATGCCCAGGGCTCCTGGATCACCACCACGCGCAGTCTGTTCATCCTGGCCGCGCTGCTGTGTGTCAATCAGCTGTGCGCCAGGGTGGGCCTGCGTCTGGTGATGACCCTGGGGGCGCTTCTGGTGGGGGTGGGCCGCCTCTGCTTCGCCTGCGCGGACCGCTTTTCCATCTACTGCGCCGCCGCCGCCCTCACGGGGGTGGGCTACTGCTGGGCGGGGATGGTCCCCGTCTCTCTGGCCATCGGCCGGTGGTTCCGGGACCGGCGGGGGCTGGCCCTGGGGCTGGCCTCGGCGGGCAGCGGAGTGTCCACCGTCTTTGCCCCGGTGCTCCTCACCGGTGTGATGGAGCGCTATGGAATGACCGCCGCCTTTCTCTGCGAGGGGACGGTTATGTTCCTGTGCGGGGCCCTGGTCTGGCTGCTGGTGCGGGACGACCCCGTCCGGCTGGGCCTGGAGCCCTATGGGCAGGAGGAATCCACCTCCGGGCCGGCCCGATCCCCGAACAGCCGGGAAATGGGACTGTCCCGGGGCCGGCGGGCGCTGCTCCTGCTGGCCGCGCTGTTCCTCGGCGCCGCCGGCGGCCCCGGCTTCTCCCACCTGACCATGCTCTATACCTCCGCGGGGTATGACAGCCTCTACATCGCCGCCCTGCTGTCCTATCTGGGCGCCATGATCAGTCTGGGCAAAATCCTCTGCGGCCAGGTCTATGACCGGCTGGGCAGCCGGGGCGGCGACTGGTTCGCCTTCGGCAGTCTGCTCCTCTCCCTGGTTCTATGCTGTCTGGCCCCGGTGGGCGGGGCGCTCCTGCCCTTCCTGGCCATCACGGCCTTCGGGCTGGGAATGTCCATCACCGCCGTCTCCCCAGCCCGCTGGGCCGCCGACCTCTACGGAGAGCAGGACTATGAGAGCGGCGTACGCACCATAACGGTGTTCTTTACGGCGGGCATCTTCGTCTTTGGCCCCCTGCCCGGCATCCTCGCCGACTGGCTGGGCAGCTACGTCCCCTCTTACGCGGTGTTCTTCGCGCTTTTGCTGGCGGCGTTCCTGATTGTGCGGGGGCTGTACCGGAAGCGTGCCTAACGGGCCATCTCCCAGAGAAGCACCGCCGCCGCCACCGCCGCGTTCAGCGACTCACAGCGGCTCCGCATGGGGATTTTTACCGTTCGCTCCGACACGCTCAAAATTTTTTCCGAAACTCCCCGTCCCTCGCTTCCGATCACCACGGCGCAGCGGCTGAGCCGCGCCGTTTTAATCCCAACGGTATCCTCCCGCAGGGCAGCGGCGTACAGGGGCAGGCCGGAGCGCTCCAGCAGCCCCGGGAGGGCGTCCGCCTCCAGCTCGTACACCGGCAGGCGGAAACAGGCTCCCATGGTGGCCCGCACCGTTTTGGGGGAGAACGGATCGGCGCAGCGGTTGACCAGAAGCAGGCCGTCCGCCCCAAACGCGTCGGCGGTCCGCCAGATGGTCCCCACGTTGCCCGGGTCCTGAAGGCCGTCCAGGACCAGCCAGCGGTCCCCGGACAGCTTCTCCGGGGGAGCGGTATCCGGCAGTCTGGCCAGAAACAGCGCCCCCTGGGGCGATTTTGCCGGGGAAACCGACATCATCACGTCCTCCGGCACCTGAATCACCCTCGGCCCCTGGATGGAAGGCAGCGAGACATCAGGGGTGGTCACCACGGCGGTGAGAGGCGCGTTCCAACGCGCCGCCTCCTCCAGCAGTTTGATCCCGTCCCCCAAAAATTCCCCCGATTCCCGGCGGTAAGCCCGGTCGCCGTTCAGCTTCCGGATGTGGGAAATGATGGGATTTTTTCGACTGGTAATGTATTCCACGCCATTTCCTCCTCCCTCCGGACGATTCTTATATAATAAAGGTATCCCCTCTGGTTGTCAAGCTGTGATTTTTATCGAACCGGGGATTTCCCCCTCAAACACAGCGCGGGCGGGGCCGGTCATGAACACCCGGTCCCCCCGCCGCTCCAGGGTGAGGGTGCCCCCCGGCAGCGCCGCTTCCACCCAATCTCCGCACCGGTTTTCCGCCAGCGCGGCGGCGAAGGCCGCGCAGGCCCCGGTGCCGCAGGCCAGCGTGATGCCGCTGCCCCGTTCCCACACCCGGACGGTCAAATGCCCCCGGTCCGGGCAGGACACAAACTCAATGTTCCGCCGCTCTCCCAGACCGGGATGCCGCTCCAGAAGCGGCCCCAGCCGCTCCAGCTCCACCGCCTCCGGATCCTCACAGAAGATCACTCCGTGGGGATTCCCCGCGTTCGCTGGAACAACAGTGAAGCGCTCCCCCGCCGCCTCCACCGGGACAGGGGCGGACACCTCCACCGTTCCCATATCCACCGTCACCCGGTCCACTACCTCCCCCAGAACGTGAAGCTCCAGATGCCGGGGGCCGGCGTCGGTGTCGATGGTCAGGCAGGTCTCGCGGGTCAGCCCCCTGTCGTAGACGTATTTGCCCACACAGCGGATTCCGTTGCCGCACATGGCCCCCCGGGAACCGTCGGCGTTGTACATCTCCATGGTAAAATCCCCGGTTCGGCCCGGTCTGATACAGATCAGGCCGTCCGCTCCCACGCCGAAGTGGCGGTGGGACAGCCGGCGGGACAGTTCGGGCAGGTCCGCCGGGGTTTCCTCCAGACAGTTGAGATAGATATAGTCGTTGCCCAGGCCCTCCATTTTGGTAAAGCGCATATTCCTCGCCCCTTTCTGTCCCCAGCCTATGCGTTTCCAGCCATAGAAAGACCGAGGACGGCCGCGGCCGCCCCCGGTGCGGGACTTAATAGACAACCAGATATTTTTCCAGCTCCCAGCTGGATACGCGGGTCTGATACTCGTCCCACTCCCGCATCTTGCCCTTGAGATAGTGCTTCGCCACATGCTCGCCCAGCACGTCCAGAATGAGGGCGTCCTTCGCCAACTCCTCCAGAGCTTCCTTCAAGGTATCGGGCAGGGTGTAAATGCCCTGGGCTTTCCGGGCGGCGTCATCCATGGCGTAGATGTCCCCGGTGATTTCGGGGGGCGGGGTCAGGCCCCGGGCGATGCCGTCCAGGCCGGCGGCCAGACAGACCGCCACCGCCAGATAGGGGTTGCAGGAGGGGTCGGGGGAGCGCAGCTCCACCCGGGTAGCCTGACCCCGGGCGGCGGGGATGCGGATCAGCGCGGAGCGGTTGGAGGCCGACCAGGCCCGGTAGCGGGGGGCCTCATGGCCAGCGCCCAGCCGCTTGTAGGAATTGACCAGAGGGTTAGTGACAGCGGTAAAGCCCTGAACGTGGTCCAGCAGGCCGGCGATAAAGGAGTAAGCCGTTTTGGACAGGCCCCGCTGGCCGCTGGGGTCGTAAAAGACGTTTTTTCCCCCCTTGAACAGGGACATGTTCAGATGCATGCCGTTTCCGGCGATGTCATAGATGGGTTTGGGCATGAAGGTCGCGTGAAGGCCGTTCTTCTGGGCGATGCTCTTAGCCATCAGCTTGAAGGTCATGATCTTGTCCGCTCCCACCAGAGCGTCGTTGTACTTGAAGTCGATCTCATGCTGGGCCACGGCGCATTCGTGGTGACTGGCCTCGATCTCAAAGCCCATCTGCTCCAGGGTATGGCTGATCTCCCGGCGGGTGGCCTCGCCGTGGTCCAGGGGGCCCAGGTCAAAGTAGCCCGCCTCGTCCCGGGTGCGGGTGGTGGCGTGGCCGTTTTCGTCGGTATCAAAGAGGAAAAACTCCAGCTCCGGCCCGATGTTGAACACGTCAAAGCCCATGGACTGGGCCCGGCGCAGCACCCGGCGCAGCACGCCCCGGGGGTCGCCCACAAAGGGAGTGCCGTCGGTGTTGTACACATCGCAGAACATCCGGGCCGTCCGGCCGTTGCTTACGTTCTCGGGCAGGATGGCAAAGCTGCTCAGGTCGGGGTACAGGCACTGGTCCGACTCGTGGATGCGGGTGAAGCCCTCGATGGAGGAGCCGTCGAACATCACCTGGTTGTTTACCGCCTTCTCAATCTGAGAGGCGGTGATCGCCACGTTTTTCATCTGGCCGAAAATATCGGTGAACTGCATCCGGATGAACTCAATGTTTTCCTCCCGGACAACGCGGATAATGTCCTCTTTTGTATAGGCCATAAGCGGAAAATCCCCTCTTTCCTTTTATTGGCCTCTAGTATGGCATTTCCACCGGTGGATTGTCAAGGATTTTATTGACAAATCCCGTGGAATTCGGTAGACTAACCCTTGTTATATACCGATAAAAGGAGCGACCCGCCCTATGAAAAAACCCTTTGTCACTCTGGAACAGCTCCAGGAGATTGTAAAAAAATACCCTACCCCCTTCCACCTCTACGACGAGAGGGGGATTCGGGAAAACGCCCGGGCGCTGAAGCGGGCGTTTGGCTGGAATCCCGGCTTTCAGGAACACTTCGCTGTAAAGGCCACCCCCAACCCTCAGATCTTGAAGCTCCTCCGAGAGGAGGGCTGCGGCGTGGACTGCTCCTCCCTCACCGAGCTGATGATGAGCCAGCGGTGTGGTTTCGCTGGGGACGAGATCATGTTCTCCTCCAACGACACCCCGGCGGAGGAATTCGCCCTGGCCGCCGAGCTTGGGGCCACCATTAACCTGGACGACATCACCCATATCAACTTTTTAAAGAATACAACCGGCTATATCCCGAAAAAAATCTCCTGCCGGTATAACCCCGGCGGCACCTTCACTTTGGGGGAGAGCGAGGAGGGCTTTCAGGTGATGGACAACCCCGGGGACGCCAAGTACGGCATGACCCGGGCGCAGATGGCCCAGGCGTTCACCCGTCTCAGGGAGCTGGGGGCGGAGGAATTCGGCATCCACGCCTTTCTGGCCTCCAACACCCTCTCCAACGAGTATTACCCCGCCCTGGCCGCTATCCTGTTCCGGACCGCGGTAGAGCTGAGGGAGGAGACCGGCTGTCACATCACCTTCATCAACCTGTCCGGCGGCATCGGGGTGCCCTACCGCCCGGATCAGCCCGCCAACGACATCGCGGTCATTGGCGAAGGGGTTCGCGAGGCGTTTGAGGAGATTCTGGTCCCCGCCGGGATGGGGGATGTGGCCATCCACACCGAGCTGGGCCGGTTTATGCTGGCCCCCTACGGCCACCTGGTCACCCGGGTCCTCCACCAGAAGCACATCTACAAGGAGTATATCGGCGTGGACGCCTGCGCCGCCAACCTGATGCGGCCCGCCATCTATGGGGCCTACCACCATATCACCGTTATGGGGAAGGAGGACGCCCCCCGGGACCACAAGTACGACGTCACCGGCTCCCTGTGTGAGAACTGCGACAAGTTCGCCGTGGACCGGATGCTGCCGGAAATCCAAATCGGTGACCTGCTGGTCATCCACGACACCGGCGCCCACGGCCACGCCATGGGCTACCAGTACAACGGCCGCCTGCGCTCCGCCGAGGTCCTGCTGCGCGAGGACGGCTCCACCCGCCTGATCCGCCGGGCCGAGACCCCCGAGGACTACTTCTCCACAGCGGTCTGGGAGTGACCAGGGACGCGGCTTTACGCCTGCGCCAGGGCGTTCAGCTCCCGGATGAGCTCCAGCACTGCCTGAAACAGGTACGACTTTTCCAGGCTGCTCCGCTCCGCAACGTGATCCAGAAGCAGGTCCAGCTCCTTCCGCTGTTCCTCGTTCAGGCGGGATTCCACCTTTTCTTTTTGTAATTTCACTTTCAAATTACACGTTCTGTATTCTTCATCTTTCCACAGGCGCCCCATACGCCGTTCCATCAAAAATTCGTACAGGCAGAGGGTCAGGTCATCCATTGTGATTCCTCCGTTCGGATTACTCTATTTGGATTATTTTCGTCTTTATTATAATTAATCCAAACGGGCCTGTCAAGAGGAAATGATTAAAATGACAAAATTATCTGAAAGGCTGTGTGCGCTCAGAAATGAGCACGGGCTGACACAGCTGCTTGCTGCTGAGGGGATGGACATTCCTTTCAGCACATACCGCCGCTATGAGAAAAATGAGCGTGAACCCACCGCCTCCGTTCTGGTCCAAATGGCCGACTTCTACGACGTGTCCCTGGACTATCTGGTGGGACGGTCGGACAAACGTGAGAGGTGATCGCTTTTGAACATTATGGCGGAATTCGTCGTTATCTTCGGCGTCTGCCTTGTCTCTGAGGGCATCGCGGCGCTGCTTCCCGTGGCCTTCCCGGCAAGCGTTATCGCTTTACTCCTGCTGGGGCTGCTGCTGTTCACCCGGATCATCAAGCCGGAACACATCCAGCGGGTCAGCGGCTTTCTGGTGGCCAACATGGCCTTCTTCTTCCTCCCCTCCTGCGTGGGGGTGATGGAGCACGCCCCGGCGGTTCTGCGGCAGCTGGCGCCCTTCCTGCTCATCAGCTTCCTCACTACGCCGCTGGTCTATCTCGTCACCGGCTGGACCGTTCAGTGGCTGATTCGCCGCTCCAAAGGAAAGGGGGCAGGGAAAGATGCTTGACCCTGTGCTGAATTCTCCCTTTTTCGGCCTGACCCTCACCGCCGCCGCCTGGTGCTTCGGCTGCTGGGTACAGAACAAGACCAGATTCCTGCTGTGCAACCCCCTCCTGATCGCCGTGGCTTTGGTCATCGCGGTGCTTTCTGTGTTCCGCATTCCCTATGAGACCTACTCCATCGGCGGCGATTTTATCAAGCTCATGCTGGGGCCTGTCACCGCCGTGCTGGCCCTGAATATCTATAACCAGCGGGATATTTTAAAGGAACATTTCCTCCCTGTATTGGCGGGCTGTCTGGTGGGCTCCCTCACCAGCGTGGGCAGCATATTGGCGCTGTGCAAGCTGTTCCATGTGGACGAGGCCCTTACCGCCTCTCTCATGCCCAAGAGCGTCACCACCGCTATCGCCATGGGCATCGCGGAGAGCCACGGCGGCGTGGCCGGAATCTCGGCGGCGGCGGTGATGGTAGCCGGAATCACCGGGGCGGTGTTCGCTCCCATCTTCGCGAAGCTGTTTCACATTACAGAGCCCGTGGCGGAGGGCCTCGCCATCGGCGCATGCAGCCACGCCCTGGGCACCACCCGAGCCCTGGAGATCGGCAAAATTCAGGGCGCCATGAGCTCCATCGCCATCTGCGTGTGCGGTATCCTCACCTCCCTTCTGGCGCTGTTCCTGTAATAAATACCCCCGGCAAAGCCGGGGGTATTTAAGCGACGGACAAAACCCGCCGAAAGTCCTTGATTTTCAAGGCTTTCGGCGGGTTTTCGCATGGAGCAGGTGAAGGGAATCGAACCCTCGTGTTCAGCTTGGGAAGCTGACATTCTGCCATTGAACTACACCTGCATGTACTTTTATTTTTTCACATTATACCATAGCTCCGGATACTTTGCAAGTATAAATTTTGTGGAGAAGGCCTTGGGCAAACCGCGGGGCAAAGCAGGCGTAATCGGTCCCGCTGCCCAGGGCCTTGTACCCGTGGTCCACAGACCATTTGCGGGTGTCCTCCGGCGCGGTGTCCTTCCCCGCCAGAGTGGACAGCAGTATGGCCGCGGCCTGTTCAATGGCCCGAATGTCCTCGCTCCGCCAGTAACAGCAGACGCCGGACGCGGTTTAAAAAACCGGGCGCGCTTGCGCCCGGTTTTACAGGGGGTTGGTGGCTGCCACCTTATTTGGGTAGTACGTTTCGCTTCAAGCTGGTATAGGCCAGCAAAATATAAATCGCATAAATCAGGAAGAAAATCCCCAGCGAGATCGTCACAATGGCCAAAGGACTGCTCATTCCAACCATCACTCCTGGCTCGGGCGCACTGGCCAGATGAAGGATAAAGGGCACCCCGATGAGCACCGACGGCACGGCGGGCAGGACGTAGTAAATGGCGAACTGGTTTCGCAGAGTCCTTGCCATCTCCCGCCGGTCCATGCCCAGCTTTTGCAGGAGCTGAAACTGTCGCTTGTACCGCTCTGTTTCGCTGAGCTGTTGGATAGTAAGGATGGTGGCGGCGGTCATGGTGAGGGCCAGGGCCAGATAGAAGAGGGGAAAGACGACCAGGACCGTCTGGGCCGCCTCT
>ERZ779632.842-NODE-842-length-14841-cov-11.664074_pt1 | contig 14841 bp, 13 predicted proteins | sample MGYA00514194_ERZ779632 | MGnify/ENA primary metagenome ERZ779632 (study PRJEB29562, sample SAMEA4376704) | mouse gut metagenome | isolation source: Cecum | study: EMG produced TPA metagenomics assembly of the A DSS colitis mouse model was used to assess the...
CCATGCAGTCCCACGAGCGCTGCTCCGTGGTGGAGGTCATGGGCCGCCACGCCGGTTATCTGGCGCTGTCCGTGGGCATATCCGTAGGCGCAACCGCCGTGTTGATCCCCGAGCGCGAGCTGAATTTCGAACAGGATATTGTGGAGAAAATCCGCCGGGCCCGCCTGGCCGGGACCACCCACTACATGGTAGTGGTGGCCGAGGGCGCGGGCAGCACCATGGAGATCAGCCAGCGGATCCACGAGGAGGTGGGCATTGATCCCAGAGTAACCGTGCTGGGCCACATCCAGCGGGGCGGCTCCCCCTCCGCCAAGGACCGCGAGACCGCCAGCTGCATGGGGTACAACGCGGTGCAGGCCATTGCCGAAAACCGCGGCAACTGCGTGGTGGCCACCCAGGACGGACGCCTGACCATCCTTGAGATGGAGGAGGCACTGAAGATGAAGAAGACCTTCCACATGGAGCGCTACCAGATTCTGGAGTCCCTGACCAACAACTGCGGCCCCATCTGATACATACGCAGACCGCTTTTCTTCCGCACCCGGGCGGAGACCCCTCTCCGGGAAGCCAGCTGTCTGACACAAGCAATATGCTCCCCACAGCGCAGATGAACAGAGTGCAGGCTCTGAAAGCTGCGCTACGGGGAGCGTTTGCCTATGCGGGGATCAGTCGTCAAAAAAATCAATTTCGTCAGATTTGCGGCAGCAGCCTCCCCGGGACCTCTTGCATCCGCGGGAAAAGTATAGTATATTTGAGAAAACCCACAGGATCAGAGGAGGTTTTTCCGTGAAAAGAAGTTTCTTTCTGGCAGCGCTGGCGGTATGTCTGGCGCTGACGGCCTGCGGCAGGGCCAAACCGCCCGCGCCCCAGCCGGACGTCCCCCCTGCCTCCGCGCCGGCAGACCGTCCGGCAGACGGCGAGCCGATGTCCCTGGGGATCCTGACGGTGGAGCTGGTGGTAGCGTGGGAGGATGCGGACCGCCTGCTGGAGAGCCTGGACCAGCTCTCCGGCCTGCTGAGCAAGGCGCTGGAGGAGCAGGGCTGCGCGCCGGAGGAGGTGCAGGTCACCCTCAGCACTGCCGGGGGCGTGACGGCGGACGCTCTGGCAGAGGGCGGCGTGGACGCGGCGTGGCTGCCGGCGGAGGACTTCGCCTCCTGCGGGGACCGTGCCATCGCCGCGCTGTCCCAGGACACGGGCGGCGGCGTGGCGGCGGTCACAGCGGCCCGGGAGGAGCTGGACGGCAGCTTCCGGGAGCTGCTGGCCCGGGCGGTGCTGGACACGGAGCCGGGCCGGGCGTTTACCCAGCTGTGCTACCCCGGCGCGGCCTACATCCCCGCCCCGGAGGCCCAGAGCCAGGAGGCGGACCATGGGGAATAAAAAGCTGCGCCTGCTGTACGTGGCCCAGCTGCTCTGGGAGCGGACCGACGAGGAGCACACGGTCACGGTCAACGACATCATCGCCTACTTAAGCGGCCTGGACCTCTCCGTGGAGCGAAAAACGGTGTACGACGATCTGGATCTGCTGCGGTTGTTCGGCATGGACATCGTCCGCACCAGGACCAAGACCCACAACTACTACCTGGGTCAGCGGGCCTTCCAGCTGCCGGAGCTGAAAATGCTCATCGACGTGGTGCAGGCCTCCCCCTTCCTGACCGTGAAAAAGAGCATGGAGCTGATCGGAAAGCTGGAGCGGCTGGCCAGCACGGCCCAGGCGGGGAGCCTGCAGCGGCAGGTGTATGTGCTCAACCGGGTGAAGACCCGGAATGAGCAGCTCTACTACAACATCGACGGCATCAATCAGGCCATCAACCAGGACCGGTGCATCCGATTCCGGTACTTTGACTGGTCCACCCGTGGAGAGCGGATCTACCGCCACGGGGGGAAGGTGTACCAGGAGTGCCCGGCGGCGCTGTGCGTGGACCGGAACTACTACCTGGTGACCTACCGGCCGGAGGAGGACAAGTTCATCCACTTCCGGGTGGATCGGATCGGCGATCTGCGGATGACGGACACGCCCCGGCCCCCGCTGCCGGCGGACTTCGATCCGGCCGTCTATGTCCGCGCCATCTTTGACATGCACAGCGGCGACACCCAGTTTGTCACCCTGGAGCTGGACAGCCGCCTGCTCAACGTGGCTATGGACCGGTTTGGCCGGGAGGCCCACTACCGGACCGGGCCGGAGGGGACGGTGCTTGTCTCCGCCCAGGTGGAGGTCAGCCCCACCTTTCTCAGCTGGGTGCTGTGCTTCGGCGGTCAGGCGCGGATCCTGGAGCCGCCCTCCGCCAGGGAGGCCCTGCAGCATCTGGCAAGGGAGGCGCTGGCCCGCTACGAGCAGGAATCCCTCAGAGTGGATCCCAGCGGCGAGCAGTGATTTTTATGAGGCGGGCGGAATGCCCCGCTGTGGAGGTGCGATGGATGGAGGACTTTACCCATTTTGACGACAGGGGTCAGGCGCGGATGGTGGATGTGGGGGAAAAGGCCCCCACCCACCGCAGGGCCCTGGCGGGAGCCCGGGTATATGTGAGCCGGGACACCCTGGCCCTGATCCGGGACGGCGGGATGAAGAAGGGGGACGTGCTGGCCGTGGCCCAGGTGGCGGGGATCATGGGGGCCAAGCGGACGGCGGAGCTGATCCCCATGTGCCATCCGGTGCAGGTGGAGGGCATTGACCTGACCCTCACCCTGGACGAGGCCCGCTGCTGCGTGGACATCCGGGCGGCTGTGCGCTGCGATGGCCGCACCGGTGTGGAGATGGAGTCCCTGACGGCAGTTTCCGCGGCAGCCCTTACGGTCTACGACATGTGCAAGGCCGTGCAGCGGGATATGGTGATTTCGGACGTGCGGCTGCTGGAGAAGACAGGCGGCGTCCACGGCGACTTCATAAGGGAGGAGAATTGATATGGCGTATACGGCGGCGGTGCTGACCATCAGCGACAAGGGGTTTCGGGGGGAGCGGACGGACACCAGCGGTCCGGCCCTGCGGGCGATGCTGGAGGATGCGGGCTGGGAGGTGGTCCACAGCGCCCTCCTCCCCGACGAGCGGGAACAGATCCAGGCGGCGCTGATCGACTGCGCCGACAGGCTGCGGGTGAATCTGGTGCTGACCACCGGCGGCACGGGCTTCTCCCCCCGGGACGTGACCCCGGAGGCCACCCTGGCGGTGGTGGAGCGGGAGGCCCGGGGCATCCCGGAGGCCATGCGGGCGGAGAGCCTGCGCATCACCCCCCGGGGCTGCCTGTCCCGCTCCGCCGCGGGCATCCGGGGCAGAACGCTGATCGTAAACCTCCCCGGCAGCGAGAAGGCCGCCCGGGAGAACCTCCTGGCGGTGCGGGACGCCGTCGGCCACGGGATCGACATGCTGCTCTCCGCCGGCTCGGCGGACTGCGCCGCCCCGGCCGCTGGGAAGGCCCCGCCCTCCATGGACCAGTGGCTGCGGGAGGCCAAGGCCGGTCCGGACGCGGGAAAAATCGGGATGTATCTCACCCACAACGGCGTGGTCCGGGAGACCGCCCGGGCCTTTGTCCGGGACGGGGCGCAGACCGCCCCGGTGCGGGGGATGCGCTTCTCCTATGACCGGGAGCGGATGGAGGCCGCCCTGGCCGAGACCCGGGCGATGGAGGGGATCCACTGCGTCCGGGCGTGGCTCAACGAGGGGGAGCTGGCGCCTGGGGACGACATCATGTACGTCCTTGTCGGCGGCGACATCCGCCCCCGGGTGGTGGAGGCCCTGCAATTTCTGGTGGAAAAGCTCAAGAGCGAGTGCGTCAGCGAGGAGGAACTCTTTACGTGACGTGACATAGCCGGACAAAAAGAGGCCGTCAAGGGGCGTTTATCCCCTTGACGGCCTTTCTCCGCCGTAAAATTCCAGAAATTTTCCCGTCTCCGGCCTCTCCGGCGCGAAGAGGACCCGCTCCGCAGGACCGGATTCCCAGAGCTGTCCGCCGCAGAAGAACAGCGCCTCATCCGCCATCCGGCGGGCCTGCTGGAGATCGTGGGTGATGAGCAGCACCGCGCAGCCCGTCTCCTCCCGGTACGCCGCCACCAGCCGTTCCGCCAGGATGGCGGCCTCCATGTCCATGGAGGCGGTGGGCTCGTCCAGGATCAGCAGCCCGCAGGGCCGCATCAGCACCCTGGCCAGGGCCATCCGGGCGGTCTCGCCGCCGGAGAGGCCGTCCGCCCGCCGGCCGGCCAGGGGCGTGAGCCCCAGGGCCTCCATCAGCGCCTCCGCCCGCTCCGGCTTTGGGCCGGAGAGACGGATATTCCGCCGGACGGTGAGTCGGAAGGCGAAGCTCTTTTGGGGCATGTATCCCACCCGGACCGGCGATTCCAGGACCTGGACGTTCCCGTCGGGCCGGACCGCGCCGGAGACCAGCCGGGCAAAGGTGGACTTGCCGCTGCCGTTGGCCCCCACTACCGCGCAGATGCTCCCTGGCTCCAGGGACAGACCGGGGAAGCGCAGCACTGTCCGGCCGCCGTAGGTCTTGGTACAGGCGTTGATCCTCACCGGCTCAGCCTCCTTTGCAGCAGGGATACCGCGATGTTCACCAGCAGGGACACCGCCATGAGGATGATCCCCAGGGCGATGCCCAGGGAGAAGTTCCCCTGGTTGGTGTACTGCATGATGGCGGTGGTCATCACGTTGGTCTTCCAGGCAATGGCTCCGCCCACCATGGACACTGCCCCCACCTCCGCGATGGCCCGGGCGAAGGCCAGGAGGTAGGTGGAGAAGATGGGATAGACGCACTCGTTGGCCAGCAGCAGGAGGGTCTGTCCGGTCCCCAGGCCCAGCCCCAGGGCGGTCTCCCGGACCGCCGGAGCCACGCCGGAGACATAGGTCTCCAGATTTCCCACCACCAGGGGCGTGATGAGCAGCACCTGGGCCAGGATCATGATGGGCACCGTATACAGCAGCTTCATTTTCCCGAAGGGCCCCGCCCCGGAGAACAGCAGGTACAGGAGCAGTCCGCACACCACCGGGGGCGTGCCCATGAGGGTCCGGTTGAGGATCACCAGGATCTGCCGTCCCCGGAACCGGCAGGCCCCCAGCCAGACGCCCAGGGGGACCCCCAGCAGCAGGGCGATGAGGGAACTGGACAGGCTGGTCCTGGCGGTCACCAGCAGAATATTCCCGAGCTCACGGTCCCCGCTGAGGAGCAGAGCCGCGGCCTTTGCCAGAGCCGTCTGCACAGAGCGTTCCCCCTCTCATAAAAAGCCGGGGCGAAGCGCCGGCTCCGCCCCCCTGTTTCGCTCCTGTCCTCACAGCCGATGGACGCGTCCCGGCGGCAAGGTCCTCCGCCAATCCCCTATCCCCGGCCAGGAAAACAGGTGTTTAGTTCATGATACCACCATTGGCCTGGAAGGTCAAGAAGGTAGCCTTATCTGTAAGGATGTAGCCCTGCATCTCCTCGGCCATCATCAGGCACACGCCCATGCCGGCGTTGGCGGAGGTGTACCAGCCGGTGTAATTGACAAAGCTCTCCGCCCCGGCGGTGATGCCCAGCGCCTCCGGCCACAAGGACAGCTCCTTGGTGTGGGTACCGGAGCCGTCGCCCCGGGAGATGAAGGGGTGCCCGCCGTCCGCAATGGCGGCGAAGGCGTCCAGGACGCTGGCGCAGTCCTTCACACCGGCGGGATCGCCGGAGGGACCGCACAGCACAAAGTAGTTGTACAGGAAGGACAGGCGCTCGCTCTCAAAGCCGGGCAGCACATAGGAGAAGCCCTCCTCCACAAACGCCTCCTCCTGACTCTTGGCGTGGACCAGGATGAGGTCAGCGTTGCCGTACTTGGCGGCAGCGATCGCCTTGCCGGTGCCGACGGACTGGATCTCCACGGTGTAGCCGTACTTCTCCTCAAACACCGGCAGAAGGTTCCCCAGCAGGCCGGAGTCGTTGACGGAGGTGGTGGTGGACAGGCGGATGGTCCCGGTCTCCCCGGCGGCGGGGGTGATCTCGCCGGTATAAGCGGGCGCGCCGTCCAGCAGGTAGAAGAGGCTGTCCCCAAAGTCCGCCTGGCCGTACTGAGCGGCCATGGCCCTCCCCTCCTCGGAGAGGAACCATTGGATGAGCGCCTGTGCCCCGGCGGTGTTGATGTCCACGCCGGTTACGGCGCTGCCATCGGCGTTGGTGAAGGGCGCGTCGGGGTTCACCGCCAGCAGGGTGTAGATGTTTATCATCTCGTCGTCCGCCTCCTTGAGGATCACGGTGTCCACGGCAGGGGCGGGGTCCTGGATGACGGCATGGATGACAGACTCATGGCCGCTGCCGCCGCAGGCAGACAGCAGCAGCGCCAGAAGGCAGGCAAAAAGTTTTTTCATGTGTTGTTCCTCCACGTTCCAAAAATAAAAACAGCGCCAGCCGGGATCTCTCCCGGCCGGTCAATGCTTGGAAAGAGGCTCGTCCACCGCTTTCAAAAACATCTATTTATGTTCTGTGGGGTATTTTTCCTATCATATCACAGGGGCGGCGGCTTTGCAAGGGTGGTTTACCACGGAAATCCATTTTGCGGGCAGCGCGGAGCACTCCCCGTACCGGATAATCCCCCAAACGGGCTGCCGTCCCCTCTATGATGGCAAGCTCCTTTTCTAAGAGCCTGTTTAATATCTCGACGTGTATGGATTGGCGAGTGGATTTTTTGCCCTGCAAGGCAAAAATCCGCAGGCATCCTGACGGATGGCAAGGATTTTTAACGCAGTCAGGGCGGAAAATACGCCGCCAAGACATGCGCGGGGGAGATTTTAAACAGGCTCTAAGCATGAAACGATGTCGTCAACGCGCATCCCGCTCTTGTGGCCTTTATGAAATACCAGAACATTATAACACTTAGCCGGGAAATTCTGATTAAACTTGTAGACCATATCAAGGTTTACAAAAATGGCAATGTCAGCGTGAAATTCAAGTTTTCTGTTGAGCTCCGCCGGATTGCCGAGTACACTGAAATTAACACAGCTCAAAACCCCGCTGTGGCAGGTTGATTCCCGCCAAAACCTTTCTGACCGTGGGTATTCTTAAAAAGAAACATCCATAATGTACCTCTATCATAGCGGCCCCGGGCCGCAGTGTAAAGATGAGGGACAAAATTTGTTATTGCTTTTGGGGATAGGCGGGGCTATAATGATGGAAAATATTCCGAAATTTCCCCGGCAACGCCTGGAGATTGGTTGTGCAGCATGTAATATCCGCTCGGAGGAAATTATGAGAACAGTCAAATCTCCACATCGCTGTCTGCAATATTGGCTCTGGAAGGACGCGGCCTGCATATCGCACAGCTTCGGTATTTCACCACCATCGCGAAGCCGGAGAACGTCTCCCGGGCGGCCCAGCTGCTCCACCTGTCCCAGTCCTCCCTGTCCAAAAATCTGGCCAAGCTGGCGGCGGAGGTGAGGACGCCGCTTTTTGACCACAGCGGCAAGAGGCTCACTCTCAACCCCGCCTTTATCAGGAAGTATTTCCCCAACGGCGGCATCCGCCTGACGGAGTGCGCAGACCGGACCCAGGGGCTCATGCCGCCCCCCGGCACCCCCTGGGCGTCCGTGGTCTGGAGGACCTGCTCCGGGATGGGCTGCGATACGTCAACCGCCAGAAAGGCTCTGGCACCCGGATTCTCATCGACTACCTGTGCAAAAGGAACGGCATGGATACGGCGGGGATCTACGGCTATGACCGGGAGGAGTTTACTCACACCTCCCTGGCCGCCCAGATCGCCGCCGGCACCGCTGACGCGGGCATGGGCTTCTTCTCGGCGGCCCAACTCTACAGCCCGGACTTGCTGCCCGCGTGCATGAGCGATATGACCTGTTCATCCCCGACAGCGCCTTCGACACCCCCATGGTGCAGCGGCTGCCGGGCTGCTTCACCGCCAGGTCTTTCGCCTACCAGCTCCGCGTCACGGTGCTGGAGGCCCGGGACGACGTCTGTGCCGGGATTTCCCGGGCAAACGAGGGCATTGTCTACACGGGGTGCGGCACCAACCGGGGACCCCGAAAATCCGGCTGTGCCAGAAGCTGGACAAGCCCTTCTCCCGGTGTGGCTCTCTGATGGCGGTCTTCGGCCCTGGGGGCGGCGCACCGGAGTGGTTCCGCCTGTGCAGGAACTGCAATTTTGTCCACGAGATGGTGGACCGCGTTGTAAGAGAGGCCGCGCTTTGGGACGCGGAGCTGGGAGAGGAGAGCGCACGTGAAGGATACATTTCAGCGGGAGATCACCTATCTGAGGATCTCCCTGACGGACCTGTGCAACCTGCGGTGCGTCTACTGTATGCCGCCGGAGGGGGTGCGGAAGCAGACCCACGATCAGATCCTCTCTCTGGAGGAGATCGGGGAGATCGCCCGGGCGGCGGTGGAGCTGGGGGTCAAAAAAATCCGCCTCACCGGCGGCGAACCGCTGGTCAGACGGGGCGTTCTATCCCTGTGCCGGGAGCTGCGGCGCATCCCCCGTTTGCAGGAGCTGACCCTGACCACCAACGGTCTTCTGCTGCCGGAGATGGCGGCAGAGCTGAAGGCGGCGGGGGTGGACCGGGTGAATATCAGCCTGGACACCCTGGACCCGGAGAAGTACTGCCGGATCACCCGGGGCGGCCGTCTGGAGGACACGCTGGCGGGCATCCAGGCAGCCAGGGACGCGGGCCTGTCGCCGCTGAAGCTCAACTGCGTGCTCATCGGCGGGTTCAACGACGACGAGATCCCCGCCCTGGCGGCCCTGACGGAGCGGGAGCCGGTGGAGGTGCGGTTTATTGAGCTGATGCCCATCGGGGACACGGCAGACTTTGGTCCGGAGGCCTACCTGCCCTGCGAGGCGGTGCTGGAGCGTCTGCCCCGGCTGGAGCCAGCGGCAGTAGAGAGAGCAGGCGTGGCGGAGCGGTTCCGTCTGCCCGGGGCCGCGGGGACGGTGGGGCTCATCCGGCCCCTGAGCCGGTGCTTCTGCGCCCAGTGTGACCGCATCCGTCTGACGGCGGATGGGTACCTCAAGCCCTGCCTCCACTCGAGGGAGGAGATATCCGTCCGGGGACTCCACGGGCCGGACCTGCGGCGGCGGCTGGAGCAGGCGATCCGTCACAAGCCGAAGCAGCACAGCCAGCTCTCCGCCTCCGCCCGCTCGGAGTCCGCCAGAGGGATGAATCAGATCGGCGGGTGAGGCGTTTCCCGTGCGCCGCCCGCTCCCCCGGGGATAATCCCAAACGCTGGCAAGCAGGATGCATTAAAACAGTAGGGGTGTAGGCTGTTTTCCCCACCCATATTGTCAATCTTCATCTAATAAATATAGATTGAGGATATGTGGCCCTTTGGGGTGCTTTTTTTTTGATATTTTAGCGAGATCAGTCCTCACACCCAGAAAATACCGTTATAATACCGATATTCCGCGAAAGCAAGGAGGAGAGCTCGAATGTCAGGTATTATGTATGGTTATGCCCGCGTATCTACCAGGACGCAGAACGAGGACCGGCAGCTGATCGCGCTGAAGGAGTTTGGGGTGGCCGCAAAGGATATTGTGGTTGAGAAGCAGTCCGGGAAAAACTTTGATCGGCCCTTGTATCAGGCCCTTGTGGAGCTGTTTCGGCCTGGGGATATTCTGGTTGTCAAAAGCATTGACCGGCTGGGCAGAAATTACGATGATATCCTGGAGCAGTGGGCCTACATCACCAAAACCTGCCGGGCGGCCATTGTCGTGCTGGACATGCCGCTGCTGGATACCAGGGAGGGCCGGGATCTGACCGGGACGCTGGTAGCGGACATTGTGCTCCAGCTCCTGAGCTACGTGGCCCAGACGGAGCGGGAGTTCATCCACCAGCGGCAGGCGGAGGGGATCGCGGCTGCGCTGGAGCGGGGCGTTCGGTTCGGGCCTGAGCGCATCCCGATGCCGGAGGAGTTCGAGGAATTGGCCGAGGACTGGTGGAACGGATACATCACCGCCACAGATGCAGGGAAACAGCTGGGCGTTTCGCGGAAGACCTTTACCCGCCGCGCCACGGAGTGGGGTGAGGCGGCGGGGTTTACGGTGCGGAGACAATAGCTCTGCCCTCGCAATTGATCGGGGACACTTCCTAAAATCCCCGGGAGAGGCTTACGCCTCTCCCGGGGATTTTCAGCCCGCCAAATACTGTGCGTTTGAAGGGCCGCTTCTATTTATATATGTAGGACAGGAACTACTTGCCCAGCTGCTTTTCCAGGGCCGCCAGACGCAGGCACACGCAGAACACGTCGATGGCCTCCTCCAGCTCCGCCACCGGAGGCAGACTGGGGGCGATGCGGATATTGCGGTCCCTGGGATCAACGCCGTTGGGGTAGGTGGCGCCGGCGCTGGTCATCACCACGCCCGCCTCCTTGCACAGGGCCAGGGTGCGCTTGGCCAGCCCGTCGTTGGTGTCCAGGCTGACGAAGTAGCCGCCGGTGGGGCGCTTCCAGGTGGCGATGCCCAGAGGGGCAATCTCCCGGTCCAGCGCGTCCAGAACCGCCCGGAACTTGGGACCCAGAATGGCCGCGTGCTTCTTCATCAGCTCCAGGGTGTGGGCCTTGTCCTTGAGGTAGCGGACGTGGCGCAGCTGGTTGACCTTGTCGTAGCTGATGCTCTGATAGGTCATCAGGCTGACCATATACTTGATGTTGTCCACGCTGGCGGCCATCACAGACACGCCCGCGCCGGGGAAGGTCACCTTGGAGGTAGAGGCGTACTCGAACACCATGTCCGGATTGCCCGCCTCCCGGCACAGGGAGAGCATGTCCGGGAAGGGCACGTAGTCCCCCTCAAACTCGTGGATGCAGTAGGCGTTGTCCCACATCACCACAAAGTCCGGCGCCGCCGGCTTCAGGCGGGCGATACGGCTGATGGTCTCGGGGCTGTAGATGATCCCCTCGGGGTTGGAGTACTTGGGCACGCACCAGATGCCCTTCACCGCCGGGTCCTTGACGGCCTCCTCCACCGCGTCCATGTCCGGTCCGGTCCCGGTCATGGGGATGGTAATCAGCTCCATGCCAAAGGACTTGGTCACGTTGAAGTGGCGGTCATAGCCCGGAGAGGGGCAGAGAAATTTCACCGTGTCCAGCTTGCTCCAGGGCTTCTCGCTGTGGAGCAGACCGTGGGTGTATGCCTTGGCAATGGTGTCGTACATCAGGGTCAGGCTGGCGTTGCCGCCGATGAAGCACTCCTCCGGCTGGCAGCCCAGCAGCTCCGCAAAGTACTTTTTCGCGCAGGGCAGGCCTGTGAGTTCCCCGTAGTTGCGCACGTCGAAGCCCGCCTCCACGCAGTCCTCCGGCGTTTTCAGCACGGTCAGCATGTCGCTGACCAGATCCAGCTGCTCTTTTCCGGGCTTTCCCCGGGACATGTCCAGCTTCAGGTTCTTCCCCTTCAGCTCCTCGAACCGCTTGGTGACAGCCTCATACTCCGCCTGGAGCTGGGCTGCGCTCATGGCTTGATATTCCATCGCGTTTTTCCTCCTCATTCCTCCCCGAAGGGCTGGTACTGTCCCCTATTGTACTATGGAAGCCCGCAAAAAGCAAGTGGGCAAACCGCCCCTTTCCCCACTTAGCGCCTGTATTCACAGCCGGAGCTAGTAGGCCCGGATAGAGGCGCTCCCGTCGTCCTCCCCCTTTTCAATGGAACGGACCACCATGTCGTACTGGAGCGCATCGCTGACCCGGATATGCACCCGGTCCCCGGCCCGGCGGCCCAGCAGGGCCTTCCCCACCGGGGACTCCTTGCTGACCAGCCCCTTGGCGGTGTCGGCCCGCACGGTGGTGACAATGCGGAAGGTCATCTCCCGCTCCAGCTTCTCGTTGAACACCGTCACCTGGTCATAGAGGCCCACCGCATCCTCCGCCGAGCCGTCGGAGATCACCCGGGCCGTGCGGATCATCCGCTCCAGGTAGCGGATACGGCTGTCGTTCCGGTTTTTCTCCTGCTTGGCGCACTTGTACTCAAAGTTCTCGCTGAGATCCCCAAAGGCCCGTGCCGTCTGCACATCCTCGATCAGCTTGGGCCGCAGCACCCGGGTCCTGTAGTCGATCTCCTCCCGCATCTTCCGAATGTCCACTTCTGTCAGCTCGTCATACATGCTCCTGTCCTCCTTTTTTCTGCTGCTCCAGTATACCACGAACACCGCTCAAAGTGACGTTCTGTCTTTGAAATTTTTTTGAAAAAACTGCACAAAAACCCTTGACATTTGCTCCGATCTGTAGTATATTTTTGTCAGACAAATAAAGGAGGTACGGTCCAATGTACAACGAAGTCTGATCCACCGGAGCAGGACAGAGCTTGTACCGGCGGATCACCCAAAAGCGTCTCCCCCGCAGCAGAGATCCTTTTCCGCATACGAATGCAGCATGGATATCTTTATCCCGGAGGTGTTTCTTTCCTCACAAGTAAACTGACAGAGCGTACTGCAAAAGAGATCCCACGCCCACGGGGGCACAGCACGATTTCAGAAAGGCGGATCAGCAATTTGACAACAGAATACGCAAAGTAGCCCCGCAATCGCTGGAAAGGTGCGATTGCGGGGCTGCTGTTTTCTTTTGCTGCCATGCTACCCGAGCCCCGGCAGCGCCGCGCCTACGGCAAAAAGGGCCGCCGCCGCCATCTCTCCGGCTCCTGGTATGAGGGTCCCCGGGTCCAGCAGCTCCAGACCTGTGGCGGCGGCGATGGCGTACCGCAGCGGCGGCAGAGACGCGCCGCCGCCCGTCAGATAGACGCCCCGCAGCCGGCCGGGCCGGTAGGCGCGGTGGTAGTAGCTGACGCTCTTGAGGATCTCCGCCGCGATGCGCTCACACAGCGCCTGCACCGACGGGGCGGAGAGGATGTTCTGGTGGTTGCTCCGCTTATAGTCGTCCGCTGTGCCCGCGTCCACCCCCAGCTCATCCGCCACCACCCGGTCCAGGTGGCGGCCTCCCAGCGTGATCCGCTTCGTGACCCGGAGACGGTCCCCGCACACCACGGTGACACGGGTGCGCCGGTGGCCCAGATCCACAAAGCACAGGGCCTCCTCCCCCCTGCCCGCCGTCAGCCGGAGGATGGACAGCTCCTGGGGCAGAAACTCCCGGATCCTGACGCCTGCCCGGGCGAACATCTCCCGATATGCCTCCAGCTTCTGCCGGGCCATGGCGGCGGCGATCACCGGCAGCCGCCCCTTCTCCCGCTCCTCCGCCGTGGCCGTGCAGGCCCAGCACCCCCACTGGTACTGGTCCGGACCTCCCTGGAGGACGCCGGCAAACTCGCCGGGCAGGCTCGCCTGTATCTGCGCCGCCGGCATGGGGGGCATGGCCACCAGCCTGCACACCGTCTGGCTGCGGGGAAGGACCAGCGCCGCCGGGGCCATAGGCAGCCGGAGCTTTCGCCTGACCTGCCGGAGAAACGGGGGAACGTCCTGTGTCCGGAGCGCGCCGTTTTCATCCCTCAGCTCCTCCGGCAGCCCCACCTGCTCCACCCGGAGGCTTTCCCCGTGAAGCACCGCGACTTTTAAGCTGCTGCTTCCCATGTCAAAGCCCAGCCTGGTCCTCGCCATACGCCGCCCTCCCTCCCATATGCGCCTGCAATCGCGCTTCTCTATGGACCGCTTATCTGCCATTGTAGCAAATATTTCCGGATTTGGGACCTATGCGTAAATTTTACCTCTCTCCGTGTGAAAATTGCAGCGAGACGCTGGACACATCCGATCCGGCGTCTCGCTATTCTATAGGCGTTTGGAGGCGGTCACTGGCCGCACGTCAGAACCGTATACGCCACCGGCTCCCCGTCCAGGCAGAGCGCCAGCCCCTCCTCCCCGGGCGCTGACAGCAGGAGCCTGCCGCCGTCCTTCTTCTGAAACCGGACCACATTCACCCGCCAGCCCTCCTCCGTCAGCACCGGCTGATAGCCAAAGCTCCAGGCAAAGCCGCTGCAGGAGATATACTGCCGTCCGTCATAGGGGATCACGTACCACTCCCGAATGCCGCAGCCCCGCATGGCCTCCCGGACCGCCTCCGGCAGGTCCTCCACGGTCAGGCTGACCACCCCCTCCCCGCCGGAGGTCACCGCGATCTTTCCGGTCACGTCCGTCAGAGGCCCGTCCGTGGCATGGACATACAGGGCGTACCGCCCAGGCTCCACGCCCTCCTCCATCGCAAAGCCGGCGGCGCACCGCAGGTCCTCGCTCCCCTGCCGCCTGTTGGACACGGAGAAATAGCGGATGTTGAGGGACGTATCTCCGGGCTTGGCAAAGCCCACCTCCAGGCCCCTCCCGGCGTCCGCCGACAGGTCATAGCTGACCCGATCTCCGTGGGAGAGCTGATACTCCCCCAGCCAGACAATCTCTCCGCCCTTCATGCTGTCGATCTCCACGGGCAAGGCGTTCTCCTCATCGGCGGACAGGGGCTCCGGTTCGTCCCAATCGCCCCAATCGTCATCGTCGTCCCAGTCCTCCAGCAGCTCCGCCGCCGCCTCTTGGGACATGAGGCCCACAGACAGGATCTGGTCATCCCCGTCCCGGACCACCTCCACGTCCACCGCGCCCCGGGGATTGACGTCCAGGGTGCGGAAGGACTGATCGTCCTGCCGCTGGTCCATAAAAATCCGGACCGGCTGGTCCTTATAGTAGTACGCCCCGCTCCTCTTTACCAGGCCGTGGGCGGCGTACTCCTCCGCCTGCGCCCGGTCCAGCGCCGCCTTCATGTCCTCCAGCTCCTGGTCCTTATCTGTCATGGAATACAGCACGGACCGGAAGGCGGTCCGCCCGTCCGTTTCCGCCCGGTCTGTCCAGTCCTCCAGGGCCTCCCGGCTCATGCGGCCTGCCAGGATGGAGAAGGCCGCGATATCCCCTTCATCGTAGGTGTCAACGCCAATTTGAAATTGTAAGAAAACGCCGAAGAAATTTTGTAGTTTT
>ERZ779632.843-NODE-843-length-14816-cov-11.314342_pt1 | contig 14816 bp, 12 predicted proteins | sample MGYA00514194_ERZ779632 | MGnify/ENA primary metagenome ERZ779632 (study PRJEB29562, sample SAMEA4376704) | mouse gut metagenome | isolation source: Cecum | study: EMG produced TPA metagenomics assembly of the A DSS colitis mouse model was used to assess the...
ATCGCTATTTTGTTGATTTAGCACACCTTCCTTGATTTTTCAAACAAGGCCTAATTGCACAAGCAGAAATATATTTTCTTTCCGCTAAAAATGGCACTTGCCCCTATTGAACTTCTCCGCTATAATATATCCGCGCATACCTCCATCCCTCCCCCCACCCCACCCTGTCACCCTCCAAATCATCCGCAATAAAAAGGAGTGTCCCCCATGCAGAGCGGATTTACCGAAATTGAGCGAAAATTCCTGATCGACACCTTCCCCGACGATCTCCCCCTGCTCCACACTCAGCGGGTATTCCAGGCCTACCTCTCCCTGGAGCCGGAGGTCCGTCTCCGCCGCGCCGAGCAGGACGGGCAGGATGCCGCCCGCTCCCTCACCATCAAGTCCGGCAGCGGGCTGGTGCGGCGGGAGGTGCGGATCGACCTCTCCAAAGAGCAGTTTGACGCCCTGGCCGAGCTGATCCCCCAGCCCTTCATCTCAAAGGATTACCGCGTCTACCGCCTCCCCGGCGGCCTGGAACTGGAGTGCTCCCTGGTGGACGAGGGGATGGACACCGCCTTCCTCTACGCTGAGATCGAGTTCCCCAGCGTGAAAGCCGCGGAAGCCTTCCCGCCCCTCCCCCTGTTCAAGCAGGAGGTGACGGAAAACCCCGCCTACCGGATGAACCGCTATTGGAAGGAGACACGGGGCTGAAAGCAGCGGCTCGTTCCCCGCCCCACTCCCCCATCAGAAGGGCCTGCGGAGCGTTCCGCGGGTCCTTTTCCAGTTTGCCCCAAATCCGTCCCTTTTTTCGCAAAATCAGCCCTTGACAAGGACAGAAACTTCCGCTATTGTTAAGAAGCACTGTGCGCCGCCCATCCCGCAGTCCGGACGGCGCACCAATTCTCCGGAGAGGGGTATTGCCATGGTCGATCTGCGCGCAAAGCCCTACCGCCTGTCCGGCGGGGACGCCGCCTGGGTGAGGGCCGCCATCGCTTCCATGACAGACGAGGAAAAGGTAGGCCAGCTCCTGTTCTGCGCCGCCCCGGGCCAGGACCCCCAGGAGCTTGTGGAGCGGTACCACATCGGCGGCTTCCACTGCGCCGGGCTGCCGTCCCGGCAGGCGCGGGAGATCAGCCACGCCCTCCAGACCGCCTCCCCCACCCCCCTGTTTCTGGCCTGCGGCACGGACCGGGGCGGCAGCGGCGCGGCCACCGACGGAACGTACATTGCCACCGGACGGAAGATCGCCGCCACCGGACGGCCCCAGTACGCCCGGGAGCTGGGCTTCCTGGCCAACGAGGAGGCCGCCGCCATGGGCTTTAACATGGCCTTCGCCCCGGTGTGCGGCCTGCGCCCCGGCGGGGACAGCCCCGAAAGCCTCCGGCGGATCACCAGCCTGGGCGCGGCCTATACGGCGGGCGTCCACGACCTGCCCGGGTTCGCCAGCGTGTGCCGCTGTGTCTTCAGCGGGGACGGAGGCGGGTTCACCCAGGAGGGCTGGCTGTCCACCTGCGGGCAGGCATACCGGGCCATCCTGGATGCGGGGGTGGACGGCGTGCTGACGGGCGGCGCGGACGCGGGCATTGCCGCCCTGCTCCGGGCCAGACTGGGCTTCCAGGGCGTGGTGATCTGCGACACCGCCTCCATGACAGGCCCGGACCGGGGAAAGCTGCTGGCCGCCGCCGTCAACGGGGGCGGCGATATGCTCCTGTGTCCCGGCGGCCTGGAGGCGGACTTTTCCGCCCTGCTGGACGCCTGCCGGAGCGGCGCGATCCGCTGGGAGCGGCTCAATGACGCCCTCACCCGCATTCTGGGCCTCAAGGCCCGGATGGGTCTGAACCAGCGGCCCCGGGAGGAGCTGGTGCCCTCCGCCGCCGCGCTGGCCGCCATTCTGGGCGCGCCCAAATACAAGGCCGCCGCCGAGGCCATCACCCGGGACGCCCTCACCCTGGCCCGCTGCCGGAGGCCGGGGCTGCTGCCCCTGACGCCGGAGCGGCATCCCCGTGTTCTGCTCATGGACGTGCCGGGGCCGGACGCCGCCCCCCGTCCCGGCACAGACACGGAGCTGTCCCCGGCGGAGCTGCTGTGCGGGCTTCTCCGTGACAAGGGCTTTGACGCTTTTCTGCCCGGGGAAGGGGCGCAAAACCCGCCCCCGAATCTCTCCCTCCTGCTGTCCAGCCAGGAGCGGTTCGGCCCCTCCCCTGCCCCCGGCGTGCCTGCTATTGGGATCAGCGTCGGCGCGCCCCCCTCCCCGGCGGACGCCCCCGGCCTGGACGCCCTCATCTACGCCTACGATGCCCACCCCCTCACCCTGGAAATCCTGGTGGAGAAGCTGCTGGCGGGGCCGGAGGCATTTACCGGGATTGTCCCCCCGGAGGAACCCGGCCAGCCCTAAGAACCTGTATTCACAACCTCAAACGCCGTCTGGCCGGGTCTTTTTCCGCCATGCTGCGTTGAATTTTCTTGCAATACACAAAGTATTCCGGCGAAAATTCGCCTTGCCTGACGGAACAATCCCTCGGCCGGCCGGCATCCTCGGCTGTGAATACAGGTTCTAAACGCAGCCAGATCAAAAGCAGGGAAAGGCCCCGGCCTTTCCCTGCTTTTCCCTATTCTTCCGTCCGGGCGGCGATGAATTCCTCGATCAGCCTGATCTGCTTCTTCACGCTGTCCTCCGACGGCCCGCCATAGACCTTGCGCCCGTTCACGCAGGTGCGCAGCCGCAGGGCGTCGTACACGTCCCACTCAAACAGGCCGGACACCGCCAGGAACTCCTTCAGCGGCAGGGTATCCAGCGTCTTTCCCTTCTCCAGGCACAGGTTTACCAGGCGGCCCACGATCATATACGCCTCCCGGAAGGGCATCCCCTTCTTCACCAGGTAGTCGGCGCAGTCGGTGGCGTTGATGAAGCCCACCGACGCGGCCTGGGCCATGGCCTTCTTCTTCACCGTCAGGGTGTCCAGCATGGCGGTGAACACGGGCACACACAGCTCTACCGTGTCAAAGGCGTCGAACACCGGCTCCTTGTCCTCCTGCATATCCTTGTTGTAGGCCAGGGGCAGGCCCTTCATCACCGTCAGCAGGGTGATCAGGGAGCCGTACACCCGGCCCGTCTTGCCCCGCACCAGCTCCGCCACGTCCGGGTTCTTCTTCTGGGGCATGATGGACGAGCCGGTGGAGTAGGCGTCGTCCAGCTCCACGAACTTGAACTCCCAGGAGCACCAGAGGATCACCTCCTCGGAGAACCGGGACAGGTGCATCATCAAAATGGACAGGGCGGACAGCAGCTCCACGGCGTAATCCCGGTCTCCCACCGTGTCCAGGGAGTTGTCGGTGGGCTTGGGGAAGCCCAGGGCGGCGGCGGTCTCAAAGCGGTCCACCGGGTAGGTGGAGGTAGCCAAAGCCCCGCACCCCAGGGGGCACTCGTCCAGGCGGGTGCGGCAGTCCTCCAGCCGGGTCACGTCCCGGCGGAGCATATTGGCGTAGGCCATCATATAGTGGCCGAAGGTGACGGGCTGGGCCCGCTGAAGGTGGGTATACCCCGGCATGACGGCGGATAGGTTGGCCCTGGCCTTCTTCACCAGCACCCGCTCCAAATCCAGCACCAGGGCGATCACCCGGGGGATCTCCTCCTTCACATACAGGCGGAAATCGGTGGCCACCTGGTCGTTCCGGGACCGGGCGGTGTGCAGCCGCTTGCCCGTCTTGCCGATCCGCTGGGTGAGGAGGGCCTCGATGTTCATGTGGATGTCCTCATTGTCCATGGAGAACTCCACCTGATCCGCCTCGATGTCCGCCAGGATGGCCTTCAGCCCCTCCACAATCTTCTCCGACTCCTCCGGCTCAATGATCCCGGTCTTGCCCAGCATGGCGGCGTGGGCGATGGACCCCCGGATATCCTGCGCGTACAGCCGCGCGTCGAAGCCGATGGAGGAATTGAGCTTGTTGACCAGGGTGTCGGTCTCCTTCTGAAACCGGCCCGCCCAGAGTTTCATACGTGATCGCTCCTTCTCTCTGCGTTAGTAAGGGATAGAAAGGGCTGGGCGCACCGCGTCCGGCCCTTTCGAGGGCGGCTGCCCGCCCATGTACTCAGAACCTGTAGTCACAACCTCAAACGCCGTCTGGCCGGGTCTTTTTCCGCCATGCCGCATTGAATTTTCTTGCAATACACAAAGTATTCCGGCGAAAATCCGCCTTACCTGACGGAAAAACTCCTCGGGCCGACGGCATCCTCGGCTGTGAATACAGGTTCTCAGTTTTCCCGGAAGCTGTCCCGGAATACGTTCTGCACCAGTCCGCTTTTCTGGCACACGATGAGGGCCACATACCGCCCCTCCCGGACGATGACGGCCCCCTCGGTGAGGGGCACCTGGGACGGGTCGTACTCCCGGAAGGTGCCCTGCCGCTGCTCCACGTGCTTGTGGAGGGCGTCCATCAGGGCGGCGGCGTCCCCCGCGTCCTTCAGCTTCACCACGGCGATCTCCTCCGCGGTGCCCGCGTCCGCCGCGGCATAATAGTATTCGTCCACCAGCTTATAGATCTCCAGGTTGGACAGATAGGTGAAGTCCGCCGCTCCCTGCTCCCCGCTGCCGGAGGCGGCAGCCATCTCCGGCAGGGTGGGGTCGGCGTCCATCATGGCTTGGGCCAGGGCGGCCACATCCACGTCCTTTCCGGGGTCTGACTGTTCCTTGGGGCCGCAGCCCCAGCCGCAGGCCAGCAGCAGGGCTACCAGCCCCAGGCAGACAGTCCGCTTGCTCTGTCTCATACCGCGCCCCCTCACTCCACCACGACGAAGCCGCTTCCGGTGCCGTTCCAAATTACATCCTCAACCGGCTCGTCCTCAACAGGCTCGTCCCCGGCATCACCCAGGAGGGCCGGATCCAGATCAAACGCCTTGGCGATGGCCTGGATGATGGCCTTGCCCTCGGGAGAGTCGGCGTCAAAGCCGGGCTCCGGCTCATCCTCCTCGTCCCGGTACTCCACCAGCAGGCCCAGGATTTGGGCCTCATCCTCGCCCGGATACCACACCGCCTGGAAGTACACGTCCTCCACCGCGTCGATGGCGGTGGACAGCACGCCTGCCAGGAACTCCGCCGCGTTCTGCTCCTCCTCGGTGAGGGGCGTTTTGAAGCGGTAGTACGCCGCCGCTGTCCTCTCCTCCATAGCCTTTTTAAATTGGCCGGGTATGGACAGCAGGCCGTCCACCTCCACACTGTTTTTCACCGCAGGGGTGTGGCTCACACTGTCCGCCACCGGAAGGGCGGAGCCGTCCCAGTTGTGGCCCAGGCGGCAGATTTCGTCCGTCATGTTGAAGTTGGCAAACTCCGCGCCGTGGGCGTCGCTGTATACGTCCACGTGATACCACTGGCCCTTCTCCACCTCCACCAGATCCCAGGAGTGGTAATCGTTGTGGACAATATGGCACTCCATGCCCAGCATATTCATGAACAGCCGGAACGTGGTAGCGTATCCCACGCACACCGCGTTTTTCGATACCAGCACATCGTGGGGGGTGAACGGGCTGCTGTTGCTGCCGGGACGCATGATCACGCCGTCCGAACCCCGGCCGCCGATATTGGCCACCATCCAGCGGTAGACCGCCAGCTCCTTCTCATAATTGCTCATGCCGTCCTTGACCACCTCGTCCAGCACGGCCTCCGCCATCTCCAGGGTCTTTTTGTCCTCCGCGCTGAGCTGGCTGTCGTCCCCGTTTTTGTAGGCGTCGGAGATGTGGGTGGTGGAGCGGATCTCGTACTCCCCCGCCACCTTGTAGCCGTCCTCCTGGTAGGCGTTCTCCTGCTCCGCCTCCTTGGCCCAGCGGTCCTTCTGCTCCGTGATAAACGCGCCCATGTCGGCGGCATACTTCTGCTGGGCCTGGGCCTGATACACGTTCAGCCCCAAGCTGCCCGCAAGGCACAGGGCCAGCGCGCCCGCCCCGATCCCCTTGGCGATCCTCAGCCCCTTGCCGGGGGCCTTATGTTCCATCGTCTCGGTACTCATAGTGTTCCTCCTTGAAATGGTACTCCAGGAACCCGCCGGGTTCCCCTGCCCCGGAACGGGGCCGGAACCAGTATACTACAAGCCGGGGGCGATTTGTATTAAAATGTGCTTAAGATGCGGTAACACTCTGGTAACAGGGCGGTTACGAAACCGCAACGATTGTGCCGGACCTGTAACAAGGTGCTTATACTATAAAACGATGCAACCGTTTTATCAAGAACTCGTATTACAGCCCGCCCTGCTCCCGGAGAGCCTGCACCTTGTCCGGCAGGCCCCAGAGGTTGATAAACCCGGTGGCGTAGGTCTGGTCGTAGTCGCTCTCCTCGAAGGTGACCAGGTTCTCGGAGTACAGGGTCTCCGGAGAGGTGACGGCGGAGGTGATGAGGTTCCCCTTATACAGCTTCAGCTTCACCGTTCCGGTGACGTGCTTCTGCGTGTCCACGGCGAAGGCCTGGAGGGCCTCCCGCAGGGGGGTGAACCACTTGCCGTTGTAGAGCAGGTCGGCGAAGTCCACGGATAGCTTCTGCTTCATGTGCTTGGTGTCCTTGTCCAGGGTGATCATCTCCAGCACCTCATGGGCGCGGTAGAGGATGGTGCCGCCCGGCGTCTCGTACAGGCCCCGGTCCTTCATGCCCACCAGTCGGTTCTCCACAATGTCCAGCAGGCCGATACCGTTCTGCCCGCCCAGCTCGTTCAGCTTCCGGATGAGGTCGGACGCCTTCATCCGCTCCCCGTCCACAGCCACGGGCCAGCCCTTCTCAAAGTCGATGGTCACCACTGTGGGGGCGTCCGGTGCCTGGAAGGGGGACACGCCCATCTCCAGGAAGCCCGGCTCGTCGTACTTGGGCTCGTTGGCGGGGTCCTCCAGGTCCAGGCCCTCATGGGACAGGTGCCACAGGTTCTTGTCCTTGGAATAGCTGGTCTCCCGGCTGATCTTCAGGGGGACGCTGTGAGCCTCAGCGTAGTCGATCTCCTCCTCCCGGCTGCGGATGGTCCACTCCCGCCAGGGGGCGATGATCTTCATGTCCGGGGCAAAGCGGCGGATGGCCAGCTCAAACCGCACCTGATCGTTCCCCTTTCCGGTGCAGCCGTGGCAGATGGCGTCCGCGCCCTCCTCCCGGGCGATCTCCACCAGGCGGCGGGCGATGACAGGCCGGGCGAAGGCGGTGCCCAGCAGGTAGTCCTCATATTTGGCCCCCATCATCATGGAGGGGATGATCACCTCATCCACCATGAGGTCGGCCAGATCCTCCACCCGGATCTTGGCGGCCCCCGTCTCCAGGGCCTTCTCCTCGATGCCGTCCAGCTCGTCCCCCTGGCCCACATCGGCGGCCACGGCGATGATCTCCGGGTTGTTGTAGTTTTCCTTGAGCCACGGGATGATGATGGACGTATCCAGCCCGCCGGAATAGGCGAGCACGACCTTTTTGATCTCAGTCATTGTGGTTTCCTCCGTTTCCCTCTTGCCAACAGCCCTTTCGGGATGTTTTATATGTGAGTATACTCTCCCGCCCCCGGCATTTCAATATACTAAAGTGCATAATTATCCCAGGGTATTCCGGCCCGTATGGGCAATCTTCACAATCTCCCCGGATTTTCCCGGTATTTTTGAATGAGCGGGTGCATATATATTCCGTTCCTGCCGGACCGGGCCGGATTTTAGGGAAAAGCAGGCGGCGGGGAAACACCCCCGCCGCCTTGTTTCCTGTGAATTCGGCCGGCGGCCCGTCACGCCGCCGCCTGGGCCCGGCCCTTGGCCAGGAACAGGAAGCCCACCAGCAGCACAACGCCGACAGGCAGGGCGATCAGCCCCGGCGCGCCCGCCCCCGCCAGCAGGCCCGCGATGAGGTAGGTGATCCCGGAGATCACCGCGCAGGAGATGGCATAGGGCAGCTGGGTGGACACATGGTTCACGTGGTCGCACTGCGCACCCGCGGAGGCCATGATGGTGGTGTCGGAGATGGGGGAGCAATGGTCGCCGCACACCGCCCCCGCCATGCAGGCGGAGATGCAGATGATGGCCATGGGATTGCTCATGTCGAACACGTTCTGGACGATGGGGATCAGGATGCCGAAGGTGCCCCAGGAGGTGCCGGTGGCGAAGGCCAGCAGGCAGCCCACCGCGAACACGATGACGGGCAGCAGCACCTGGATGCCAGAGGCGGAGCGGACAAAGTCCCGGACGAAGTACTTCGCGCCCAGGGAGTCGGTCATGCCCTTCAGGCTCCAGGCGAAGGTGAGGATCAGGATGGCGGGCACCATGGCCTTGAAGCCCTCGGGGATGCAGCCCATGATGTCCCGGAAGGACATGGCCCGGCGGGCCAAGTAGTAGAGGATGGTGAACACCAGCCCGAAGGCGGAGCCAAGCATCAGGCCCACGGAGGCGTCGGAGTTGGAGAAGGCCACGATGAAGTCGTGGTAGCCCTCATCCCCCGCCAGGAAGAAATTGCCCGAGTAGATCATGCCGATAACGCAGGCCGCCACCAGCACCGCGATGGGCAGCACCAGATCCAGCACGGAGCCCTTGCTCTCATCGATCTTGTCGTCCATCATGGCGTAGGGGTTAGAGCCGGAGAACAGATCCCCCTTCTCCACGGCGTTGCGCTCATAGGCCGCCATGGGGCCGAAATCGGCCTTGAGCAGCACCAGCCCCACCATCATCACAATGGTGAACAGGGCGTAGAAGTTATAAGGGATGGCCCGGATGAACAGGTTCAGCCCCTGCCCGTCCTCGGCGAAGGCGGCCACGGCGGCGGCCCAGGAGGAGATGGGGGCGATGATGCAGATGGGGGCGGCGGTGGCGTCGATGAGGTAGGACAGCTTGGCCCGGGACACCTTGTGCTTGTCGGTGACGGGCCGCATGACAGAGCCTACGGTGAGGCAGTTGAAGTAGTCGTCGATGAAGATCAGGCAGCCCAGCACAATGGTGGCGATCTGCGCCCCCACCCGGGACTTGATGTTCTTCTGCGCCCATCGGCCGAAGGCGGCGGAGCCTCCCGCCTTGTTCATCATGCACACAATGGCCCCCAGTATGACCAGGAACACCAGGATGCCCACATTGTAGCCGTCGGACAGGGAGGCCACGATCCCGTCGCTGAAGGCGTGGGTCACCGTGCCCTCAAAGGAGAAGTTGGAGTACAGCAGGCCGCCCGCCAGAATGCCGATAAACAGGGAGGAATAGACCTCCTTGGTGATCAACGCCAGGGCGATGGCGATCACCGGGGGCAGCAGGGACCACGCGCTGTTGAAAAAGGGGCTGGGCGAGGTGATGTAGCCCGGGTATTCGCTGTCCGCGCAGGTTTCGCAGGGGACGGCCCCGCCGTCCTCGGACAGCACCACCCCGGCGGTTCCGCAGTCGGGGCACTCGATGTACTTGGTTCCGGTAAGCTCGGTGGGGTCCTCCGCCGCGGCGAAGGCGGGCAGGACGGTGAGGGCCAGCGTCAGCATGGCAAGCAGCGCGAACAGGCCCAGGCGGTTTCTTCTTGTTCTCATTTCTTTTCCTCCCTGCAAGAAAATACCGCGTGACCACAAAAAAGGACGCTCCCGCAGGAGCGTCCTAAATGGACTGGACATCCGCCTCCCCAAGGGCTGGACAGCGGACTGATAGCGCTCCACGATTCGTGACAGTCCGGGGGATATTCTCCCACGGCCCAGGCTGGGGGCTTCGGCCGGCCCCTGCGCCTTCGGCGGGCGTCCCTCTCCCACGGGGCCGGCTGCCTGTGCCGTTGGCCCCGCGGTACGCATGGCGTCCGCGCCTCTATCAAACGGTATTCACTTGGAATATACAAGGATAATACTACTTGTTTACCAGCTTGTCAATAGGAAGCTGGATTTTCCTTAATCCTCACTCCGCCGTGCCGCCGGAAAAACAGGGCGCGATCGCCGCCCAGATCCGCTCCGCCACCTGCTCCTGCGTGCCCGATCCGTCCACCACGGCCACCCGCTCCACGCCCTCCAGCCGCCGGAACGCCTCGAAGTACAGCTCCCGGGTGCGGCGCAGCCGCTCCTCCCCGTCAAAGATCTCCTCCACCCTGCGGTTTTGGTGAATCCGCTCCAGGGCGGTCTCCACCGGAACGTCCAGAAACACCGTCAGGGTGGGCCGCAGCAGCCCCGCGCTCAGGGCGTTGGCCTGGATCACCCAGTCCATGTCCACGTCCACGCTGTGGTAGGCGTAGGAGGAGAAATAATAGCGGTCGCTGACTACGGTGATCCCCTGGTCAATGGCGGCGCACAGGCCGTCCACCTCATTCACCAGATGGTCGATGCGGTCGGCGGCGTACAGCGCGGCGATCACCCGGGGGTCCGCGCTCACCCGCCCAGTGAAGATCTGCCGGATCAGGGAGCCCACCGGGCCTCCGGTAGGCTCCCGGGTGGCCAGGCAGCGCACCCCCATGCCCTCCAGGCGGGCCGTCAGCCGCCCGATCTGGCTGCTCTTGCCCGAGCCGTCAATGCCCTCCAGGGCGATGAATGTTCCCTTTTCCATAGCCTGTCCCTCCGCGGTACATTTTTTCCCAGTATACCACAGCCCGCCCCAAAAGGGAAGCGGGAAAAGGCCCGGCCGCTAACGCGGCCGGGCCTTGACGGTTTCCGGTCAGTATTCCAGTGCCCTGCCGCCGCTGCTGAGGAAGCTCAGGTACAGCACATAGCCCACGATGGTAATGACGCCGCCCACCAGTCCGGCAAGGCCCGCCAGAATGTTGAGGATGGGGATGGCCCCCACCAGGGCGCACACCACCGAGATCACGGTGCAGATGAAGTAGAGCTTGGAGACGGTGTTCCCCTTTTCCGCCAGCTCCTCCTTGCCCATGGAGTGGAGCAGGTTGGAGGTGGTCTGGCACACGGCGTTCACCACCAGGAAGTTCAGCACAGTCTGGACAACGGACAGCAGGGTCTTGAGCAGGCCCTCCTCCTTGGCGATCACGCCGCCCACAATGCTCAGCACCACGCCAACGACCACAAACAGCAGCGCGCCCCGGTAGCCCTGGTCGTCCGCGCTGGCCTTATACAGCCCCCAGAACTCCAGGATGCCCCCCACCAGCATCAGCAGCGACGCCGGCAAAAGCAGGATGGCCGAAAGCCCCAGCGTGAACACCGCCCCTACCGCACCCACCACGGTAAGCACCCCGCCCACAAGGACCAGGATCTGAGCCACGAACATGTTTTTCAGCCCTCCGGCTGCGCTTGGATAGTTCATCCATCATTCCTCCTTACGCTCTTTTCGGACGGACCTGCCGCCCGTTTTTTATCCCCACGCCCGAGGGCGTCTGGATCAGCATATGCCCCGTCCCCCAGGTGTATGTTCAGGTGGGGGTAGGTCATCTCGATGCCCGCGGCGTCAAAGGCGGCCTTGAAGCCGTCCATCAGGTCGTAGTACACCGTCCAGTAGTCGGCGTTGGCGCACCACACCCGCATGACGTACTGGACCGCGCTGCCGCCGTAGCCGTCCACGTGGATCATCTGGTTGGGATCGTCCAGTATCAGGGGGTGCTCCGCCGCCATCCGGGCCAGCAGGGCGATCACCCTGTCCGGGGCCGCGTCGTAGGAGGCGGACACCCGCAGCTCCACCCGGCGGGTGGGCTGTTGGGAAAAGTTGGTGATGTTGGCGGTGACGATGGAGCTGTTGGGCATCTGCACCAGCTTGTTGTCCGGGGTGGTGAGCTTGGTGTAGAACAGCCCGATCTCCTCCACCGTGCCGGAACAGCCCCCGGCCTCCACAAAATCCCCCTCGGAAAAGGGATGGGAGGCCAGAATCTGCATCCCCCCCGCCGCGTTGGACAGGAAGCTCTGCAGGGCCAGGGAGAAGGCCAGCCCCACCACCGACAGCACCGCCACCAGGGAGGTGGCCTCGATGTTCAGGCACTCCATCACAATGATAACGGTGACGAACCACAGTCCGGCCTTCGCCAGCGTCCGCAGCAGCGTTTTCAGGGGCGCGTCCAGCTTGGAGCGGCCCAAGGCGCGGTCCAGCACCTTCAGCAGCAGCTTCATGGCCACCAGGCAGGCCGCCGCCACCAGCACCGCGTTGAAGATACTGCTGGCGGTGATGTTTTTGATGCTGTCCCACAGGCCCTTGGCGGTATCCTCCGGCACGATTCCGGTGAGGGATTCCGGCATAGCCCCGCCCCCTTTCTCTCTGGCGTACTTCTATCATTATATCATGCTTCCCGCTCCGGCGCAAGCTCACCCATGAGGGCATTTCCCGCCACGCCGGTGACGTCCACCTGCCGGAGCTGGTTGTGGAGGTTTTCGCCGCTCTCCACCCCCACCTTGCAGTACCGGGTGGTGTGGCCCCACCACAGGCCGTCCTTCTCCTCCTCGAACAGCACCTCCACCCGCTTCCACTGCTCCAGGCTGCGCCGCTCCATCCGGGCGGCAGCGGCCCCCGCCTCTCTGGCCCGGGCCTCCTTGACGGCGTTGGGCACCTGTCCGGGCATGGACGCCGCCGGGGTGCCGGGACGCTTGGAGTAGGGGAAAATGTGCATGGCGGAAAAGGCGCACTGCCGGATGAAGTCCAGGGTCTGGGCAAACTCCTCCTCCGTCTCGCCGGGGAAGCCCACGATCAGATCGGTGGTAATGGCCGGGCCGGGCTTCTGGAAATGCTTCCGCAGCAGGTCCACGCTCTCCAGATACCGGGCGGTGCCGTATTTCCGGTTCATCCGCTTCAGCGTGGCGTCACAGCCGCTCTGGAGGGACAGGTGGAAGTGGGGGCACAGGTTGGGCAGGCCCGCCGCCCGCACGCAGAAGTCCTCCGTGATGGTCCGGGGCTCCAGGGAGCCCAGCCGGACCCGGCAGTCCGGCGCGGCGGCGCACACGGATTCGATGAGGTCGATGAGGGTTTCCCCCGTCCGAAGATCCCGGCCCCAGGAGGAGATCTCGATCCCCGTCAGCACGATCTCCCGGTAGCCCTCCCCCGCCAGCCGCCGGACCTCCGCCGCCGCCTCCGGCAGGGGCAGGGAGCGCACCGGCCCCCGGGCGTAGGGAATGACACAGTAGGCGCAGAAGTTAGCGCAGCCGTCCTCCACCTTCAGCATGGCCCTGGTGCGGCCCAAGCCGCCCCCGGCGGGCAGACGCTCGAAATCCCGCCGTTTCAGGGCCTCGTCCACCGCCACCACCGGGTCGGCCCGCTCCCGGAGAAGCCCCTCCAGCCGATCCAGGAACTCCAGCCGTCCCGCCGAGCCGGACACCAGATCCACCCCCAGGGCGGACACCGCCTCCGGGTCGGTCTGGGCGTAGCAGCCGCACACCGCCACCACCGCCTCCGGCCCGTTTTTCCGGGTGCGGCGGATGATCCCCCGGCACTTCTTGTCGCTGACGGCGGTGACGGTGCAGGTGTTCACAATATAGGCGTCGGCGGGGCCGTCAAAGTCCGCCAGGGCGTGGCCCCGGCGGATCAGCTCCCGCTCCATGGCCTGGGTCTCCACCTGGTTCACCTTGCAGCCCAGGGTGTAAATGGCAATCCGCACGGGCGATCCCCCCTTCAAAAAATGCGCGGCCGCCCGAGCCACCGGGCGGCCGCGCCGAATCTGCCGCAGTATGGGCGGCGGGGTCAGCCCTCTCCGGACTCCCCGGCCTCCGCCTCGGGCAGAACCTCCACCCGGATCTCCAGCACCCGGTGGTGCTCCGCCCGGGTGACTGTCACGTCCAGGTTCTCCCAGGTAAAGCGGTCCCCCGGCTCGGGCACCCGGCCCAGCTCCTCCAGCACCCAGCCGGACACGGTGGCGGCATCGCACTCCCCGGTGACCTGGAACAGCTCGTACAGATCGTCCAGATCGGCGGAGCAGGCGATGAGGTAGCTGCCGTCGGGCTGCTTGCGGAATTCCTCCACCACCTCGTCGTGCTCGTCCCAGATCTCGCCCACCAGCTCCTCCACAATGTCCTCCATGGTGAGGATGCCCTCGGTGCCGCCGTACTCGTCCACCACCACCGCCATCTGGGTCTTGGTGCGCTGGAACTGGCGCATCAGGTCGTCGATCTTGGTGCCGGAGGTGATGTGCAGCACCGGGCGCACCAGCGGCTCCAGCTGGGCCCGTCCGTGGAAGCGGGCGGAGAACAGGTCCTTCTGGTGGAGCACCCCCACCACATCGTCGATGCTCTCGTGGTAGACGGGCAGGCGGGAATAACCTTCGGTGGCGAACACCGCCGCCACCTCCTCCAGGGTGGAGGTGTCCTCCACAGCCACCACGTCCACCCGGGGGGTGAGGATGTCCCCGGCCTCCAGGTTGTCGAAGCGGATGGCGGAGCGGATGAGCTGGCTCTCCTCCTTGTCCAGGCCGCCCTGATCCTCCGCCTCGGACACGATGGTCACCAGCTCCTCGTCGGTGATCCCCTCGTCCTGCTCCTTGTGGAACAGGCGGGTGAGCAGCTTTTTCCACAGGCTGAACAGGAAATTCAGCGGGGTCAGCACCGCCATAAACAGCCGCAGCAGGGGGGCGGAGAACATGGCGAAGCTCTCCGGGGACTCCTTGGCCAGGCTCTTGGGGGAGATCTCGCCGAAGATCAGCACCACCACCGTCAGCACGATGGTGGACACCGCCGGGCCGTTGGTCTGATCGATGAGCTTGATGAACAGCAGGGTGGACAGGGTGGCCGCCACATTGTTGACGATGTTGTTGCCGATGAGGATGGTGGACAGCAGCTTGTCATAGTCCTCCGCCAGCTCCAGCGTCTTTTCCGCCTTTTTGTCGCCGTTTTCGGCCCGGCTTTTCAGGCGGATGCGGTTGAGGGAGGTAAACGCCGTCTCGGTGGCGGAGAAATACCCCGACATCACCACCATCAGCACCACTACGGCCAGCAGCATCATACTATCTGGGTCCATTTGGACAGATCAACTCCTA
>ERZ779632.844-NODE-844-length-14815-cov-6.367954_pt1 | contig 14815 bp, 13 predicted proteins | sample MGYA00514194_ERZ779632 | MGnify/ENA primary metagenome ERZ779632 (study PRJEB29562, sample SAMEA4376704) | mouse gut metagenome | isolation source: Cecum | study: EMG produced TPA metagenomics assembly of the A DSS colitis mouse model was used to assess the...
CGGCGGCCAGGAAGGCCTCGGAGCTGGTGGCGCCGTTGACGGCCACGCTGATCTCGTTGCCCTGCTCCACATAGGCCTTCAGGTCAGCGATGTTATTGAGGTTCAGCTTGGCGTCGGCGGAAAGAACAAAGATGGAGGAGTACAGGTTCTCCACAAAGACAAAGTCCTCATACCCGAACTGCATCTTGTCCGGGTCCAGGATGGAGGTGATGGACAGCAGACCCTCGCCCACGAACACCAGCTCGGTGGCGTTGGCCTTGGTGTCGGCCACCCAGGTGTTCACGGTGGCGGCGTCGCCCTTGATGGCCTCGGCCACCAGGGTGATGGTGTCGGAGTAGCTGGTGGACTTGGTGGCCGCCTGCTGGCTCACCATAGCGGCTACGCCGGAGGGGGCCCAGGGACAGGTGACCTTCCAGGTGGCGTTTTTCTTGCCGCCGCAGGAGGCGAGCAGCGCCACGCACATGGCTCCCACAAGGGCAAGGCTGAGAAATTTCTTTTTCATAATCATACTCCTTTTCCATTTTTTCAGAGGCGGACAAGGTCGCTTTATCCCGTCTCTGTGGTATGTTTAAATCTAGCACAAGTCGGACACATGATTCAACATCTTTTTTTAAAAAATGAAGAAAGTTGTATGTTCGTTGTCTCCGTTATAGAAACCTGTCTGAAAAACCCCGTCTTTTCTTACATTTTATACAAACCGCATCAGCGATTCTGGATGCCCAAGCGCATTGACTACATTATCCCTGCGCCACCGAAGCATATTTGCTGACCCGTTACCACTCGCGGTATATTATCCCCCAAAGCACCCGGCACTCCCATAAAGACATGTTCTCTTGCTCAACGGGTTAAAATCTGGTATACTATATCATTGAGATTTTATAAGCTTGAGGGAGACGTACACTATGAAAAAATTGATGGTCCTGGATGGCAACTCCATTGTCAACCGGGCCTTCTACGGGGTCAGTCAGAATTTGACAACCCGGGAGGGCCAGCCTACCAACGCCATTTTCGGGTTTCTGAACATTCTTAACAAGCTGCTGGGCGAGGTTTCTCCGGACGCGCTGTGCGTCACCTTTGACCGCTCCGCCCCCACCTTCCGTCACCAGGCCTATGACCAGTACAAGGCTAACCGCAAGGGGATGCCGGAGGAGCTGGCCAGCCAGATGCCCCTTTTGAAGGATGTGCTGGGGGCGATGAACATCCCCATGTACGAGCTGGACGGCTGGGAGGCCGACGACCTGCTGGGCACCATCGCCCGGCTGGACGAGGGGGCCGGGTGGGAGACAGTGATTGTCACCGGGGACAAGGACTCCCTCCAGCTGGTGACCGACCGGACCACCGTCAAGCTGGTATCCACCCGCATGGGCCGCACCACCACCAGGGACGTCACCCCGGATTCCTTCCGGGAGGAGTACGGCTTCGATCCCATCCATATCATCGACCTGAAGGCCCTGATGGGGGACAGCTCGGACAACTACCCCGGCGTCAAGGGGGTGGGGGAAAAGACCGCTATGGCCCTGATTCAGCTGTATCATACCATCGCCCACCTCTACGACCATATGCCGGACATCTGCTCCGCCCCCGACACCCCCGCCAAGCCCGGCCTGGTGAAAAAGCTGACCGAGGGGAAGGAGAGCGCCTTTCTGTCCTACGACCTGGCCACCATCCGCGCCGACGCTCCCATTGACTTTCAGCCGGAAAACAACCTGCGCCAGACCCCGGACAACAACAAGCTCTATCAGCTGTTCCTGGACCTGGAGTTTGCCAAGCTCATCGACAAATACCACCTGACCGCCCCCCAGGGGGAGGTCCAGGCCGGCCCGGACACCCAAGCCGCCCTGGACGGCGGCTGCTATTTGGAGACGGAGATTAGCCCGGAGTACGCCCGGGAGCTGCTGGAGCTTTGGCGGACCAAGGAGGTGGTGCATATCGTCGCCCTGTCCTCGCTGGACGCGGTGTGCGTGGAGTGCCATCTGAACGACGACGCCTGGAACGCCAGCCTGCTGCGGGCGGACAGGCTGGACAACTACAATGAGATGATCCGGGCTCTCTTCTCCGACCCCGCCATCAAAAAGGCGGCGCATGGGGTCAAGAACCTGTGCCGTTCCCTGCTGGCCGAGGGCATTTCCCCCGCCGGCTTTGTGTTCGACACCGAGGTGGCCGCCTACCTCCTGGCCCCCACCGACGGCAGCTACGAGCTGGAAAAGCTGGGCCTGACCTACTACAATCAGCAGTTCCCCAAGGCCGCGGCCTATCTGGAGGAGGGGGCCTTCGGCCCCCTGTCCGACCCGACGGCCCCCGCGGAAGCCATGATGCGCCACTGTCTCCTGATTGACGATTTGCGTGAGACGCTTACCCGGCGGCTGAAGGAGCTGAATATGTGGGAGCTGTATGAGAGGGTGGACCTCCCCCTGTGCCAGGTGCTGGCTGAGATGGAAATGGAGGGCTTCCTCATCGATCGGAAGGCGCTGGCGGAGTTTGGCGAGATGCTGTCCGGGCGGATTGACCAGGCGCAGAGGACCATCTACGAGCTGGCCGGAGAGGATACCTTCAACATCAACTCCACCCAGCAGCTGGGGCGCATCCTCTTTGACAAGCTGGGCCTGCCCCCGGTGAAAAAGACCAAAAGCGGCTGGTCCACCAACGCCGACGTGCTGGAGAAGCTGCGGGGCCAGCACCCCATCATCGAGAATATCCTGGAGTACCGCCAGCTCACCAAGCTGAAATCCACCTACGCGGACGGCCTGGGCAAGGTCATTGGCCCGGATGGACGGATTCACACCTCCTTCCAGAACACCGTCACCGCCACCGGGCGGCTGAGCTCCACCGAGCCCAACCTGCAAAATATCCCGGTGCGCACCGAGCTGGGGGCGGAGCTGCGGAAAATGTTCGCCGCCCCCGCCGGGAAGGTGCTGGTGGACGCGGACTACTCCCAGATCGAGCTGCGCCTGCTGGCCCATATGGCCGGGGACCAGGCCATGATGGACGGCTTCAAAACCGGCGAGGATATCCACACCATTACCGCCTCCCAGGTTTTCGGTGTGCCCATTGAAGAGGTCACCCCCCAGATGCGCCGAAGCGCCAAGGCGGTGAACTTCGGCATTGTTTATGGCATCTCCCCCTTCTCCCTGTCCCAGGACATCGGCGTCACCGTCCAGGAAGCCAAGGAGTATATGGATAAGTACTTCACCCACTACGCCGGGGTGCGGGCTTATATGGACGGTGTGATGGAGCAGGCCAAACAGGCCGGGTATGTGGCCACCCTCTGGGGACGCCGCCGGTGGGTGCCGGAGATTAAGTCCTCCAACTTCAACACCCGTTCCTTCGGGGAGCGGGTGGCCCTCAACGCCCCCATCCAGGGCACCGCCGCCGACATCATCAAGCTGGCGATGATTCGGGTGTGGGAGCGGCTCAAGGTGGAGGGGCTGGAGGGAAAGCTGGTCCTCCAGGTCCACGACGAGCTGATTGTGGAGTGCCCGGAAGCGGAAGCGGAGACCGTCTGCAAGCTGGTGGAGGAGGAGATGGAGGGGGTCGCCGCCCTGTCCGTCCCCCTGCTGGCCGAAACCCACGCCGGGAAAACCTGGGCGGACGCCCACTGACCACTTATCCGCCCAAAACGACCGACTGTCCCAAACTCCTTGCAGGGACAAATTCCCTTTGTTATACTGAGGATGACCTGAAAACGGGCCGCCGAGGGCGGCGGCCCTTACATGAGAGGAGGTCATCCCATGAAAAACCGTACTGGTCAAATTTTGCTGATTGCGTTTGTGCTGACCCTGGCCGCATACCTTGTGATGTTCGCAGCCTTCTTTTCCCAGTTTCCGATCAGCGCGTCCCCTCTGCTCCAATTTTTAATCCTGTACTTCCATGCGATTCCCATGCTTCTGATTCAACTGCTTCTGTTCCGGCTGTCCAAGCCCTGGTGGTGGAAACTGCTCCCCTTTCTACCCATGCTCGTGGTCGGGCTGGCCTTTTTACGCATCGCTGAGTGGCATATTCTGGGCTGGATTCTTGTCTTGTGGTGGTGCGCCGCCCCGGCGGCGGGGTGCGTGCTGGCCTGGGCGGCTTACGGGCTGTGTAGGCTGTATCAAAAGGGGGATATCCGCAATGCTCATTAGTGCTGTGTTCTCGCTGTGCTCCACCCTCATCACCTTCGCCATCCTCTGCGCCCCCTTCTGCGGACTCCAGCTGATCCTTTGCCGGTGTTCTATCAAAGCGGTCCGGCTGTCCCCGCCGGTGCTGTTCGGCGCGGGATTCCTGTGGGGCTGGTGGTATCTGGACCGCCACTACAACTGGGACGCCCTGCTGGGTATTCTGGTTATGTTCCCCTGCGTCCTGGGCCTGATTGGCAGCGGAGCGGGCTGGTTCCTCTGGAAGAAGCGTTCAAGATAGGGAGGGGATAGAAGTGAAAAGTGGGAAAGCATATGGAATCCTGTTCCTTGTTCTGCTCTGCTGCGCGGTTATGGCGTTCGTTGAGACCGTCCTTGAGCCGGCATATGCGGTTAAATCGGCAATAAAAGTTGTGGTCTTCCTGTTGCTGCCATTGATCTTCGCCAGGGCGGCAGGTATCAAGCGCTTCAATCCCATGTTTGTGCCGGATAAGAAGCGCGTTCTTCCGCTGTTGGCGCTTGGCTTCCTGATTTACGCGGTCATTATGGGAGCATACGCGCTGACGAAAAACATCTTTGACTACACCGCGCTGGTTCAGTCCCTCTCCGCCGACCAGAACGTGGAGCCTGCCAGTTTTCTCTGGGTGGCGGCCTATATCTCTTTTTGCAACTCATTTTTAGAGGAATTTCTCTTTCGTTTTGTCTCGTTCTTAAAATTATCCCATTACGCGAGCCGGAAAACCGCCTATCTGTTCAGCTCCATCGCATTTGCTGTCTATCATATCGCGATGATTGGAACCTCTTTTCCGCCGCTGTTACTGTTTTTGGCTTTAATCGGGCTGACCGTTGGCGGATATATATTTGATTATGTTGATGAAAAGGGAGAAGGGGTTTACTATTCCTGGATGATTCATATGTTCGCGGATTTTGCCATTATGACCATATGGTATCTTCACATGTAAGAAGGAGTCTTTCTATGTACTACGAGATCGTCCCCATGGACCGCGGTCACATCCCCCAGATTGCCGCCCTGGAGCGGGAATGCTTTTCTACCCCCTGGAGTGAGGCTCTGCTGGAGGACGCCCTGTTCGATGACCGGGCCAGCTTCATCGTGGCGGAGGACGGGGAGGAGGGCAACATTCTGGGGTACGCCGGCCTCCACGCCGTGCTGGACGAGGGCTACATCGACAACATCGCCGTCATCCCTGACGCCCGGCGGCACGGGGTGGCCTCCGCGCTGCTGGATGTGTTCTGCCGTTTCGGGGCGGCGAACCTGGCCTTTCTCACCCTGGAGGTGCGGAGCTCCAATGCCGCCGCCATCGGACTGTATGAAAAATTCGGTTTCCAGCGGGCGGGCCTGCGCCCCGGCTACTACCAGCACCCCCGGGAGGACGCCGTCATTATGACCCGGGAATTCCCGAAGGAGGGAGAAGTATGAATATCCTTGCCATTGAGTCCTCCTGTGACGACACCGCCGCCTCCGTGGTCCGGGATGGGCGGACGGTGCTGTCCAGCTGTGTGTCCTCTCAGATTGAGATGCACACCATCTACGGCGGCGTGGTCCCGGAAATCGCCTCCCGGAAGCATGTGGAGGCGATTTCCGGTCTGGCGGACCGGGCTGTTTCCGACGCGGGGCTGACAAAGGCGGAGCTGGACGCTGTGGCCGTCACCTATGCCCCTGGACTGATCGGCGCGGTGCTGGTGGGGGTCAATTTTGCCAAGGGGGCGGCTATGGCTTTGGACCTGCCCCTGGTTCCCGTCCACCACGTCCGGGGACACATCGCCGCTAACTACATCACCCACCCGGACCTGGAGCCTCCCTTTGTCTGTCTGTGCGTCTCCGGGGGGACCACCGCCATTGTGGATGTGCGGTCCTATACCGATATGTCCATTCTGGGTGGCACCCGGGACGACGCCGCCGGGGAGTGCTTTGACAAGGTGGCCCGGGTGCTGGGCATTGGTTATCCGGGGGGCGGTCCCATGGACAAGCTGGCTCAGGGCGGGGACGACACAAAATATAACCTGCCGGTGGCCCGCGTCGCCGGGGCGGAGCTGGACATGTCTTTCTCCGGCTTGAAAACCGCCAGCCTCAACCTGATTCACAACGCGGAGCAAAAGGGCGAGACCCTGGACCTGCCCGCCTTTGCGGCCAGCTTCGGCCGGGCGGTGAGCGACAGCCTGGTTCCCCGTGTACTGGCCGCCGCCGGAATGAGGGGGTATGGCAAGGTGGCCGTGGCCGGTGGTGTGGCCGCTAACAGCCGAATCCGGGCGGATCTCCAGGCCGCCTGCGCCAAAAGCGGAGACCGCCTCTTTCTCCCGGAGCTGCGCTGGTGCGGGGACAACGCCGCTATGATTGGCTGCCAGGGCTTTTACGAGCTTCGGGCGGGCCATCTGGCTGGCTGGGACCTGAACGCCTACGCCACCCGGGATATTGGGTTGGGGTAAGGAAGGCTGGCCTGATTTGCGTTATGTTTACTGAAGAGAAACTGGAGCGGGACGGATAATTTTTCATATATACCGGAAACAAACTGGAATTGCTCCGTTTGAATGTTGAAAAGTCTGTGGAAAATGTTTAAAACTTTTTTCGCGTGAGTTATGATACAAAATTATGTAAACTAAAAACCCAGGAAAGAAAAACCTTGTTCCGACACAGGAATCAGGGTATAATAGAGACATAACGATTTCGTGAGGGATTGGTATGGCGTATGATCTGATCGTTTTGGGCAGCGGCCCGGCGGGGCTGGCGGCGGCGGTCGCGGCCCGGGGACGGAACAGGAGCGTCCTGGTGCTCGGCAACCGCTGGCAGGACAGCCCTCTGGCAAAAGCGGAGCGGGTGGACAACTACCCGGGTCTTCCCGGCCTGACAGGGGTTGAGCTGCTGGAAAAATTTTATCGGCACGCGGCGGAAGCCGGAGCGGAATTTGTCATAGGCAGGGCCATTTCCCTGCTGGCCTGGAACGGCTTTTCCGTTACGGCGGGAAGTCAGGTCTATCAGGGGGGAGCGCTGATTCTGGCTCCCGGCGTGATCCGGCTGTCCAAGTACCCCGGAGAGGAGGAGTATCTGGGGCGGGGGGTGAGCTACTGCGCCACCTGCGACGGGATGCTCTACCGGAACAGACCGGTGACGGTGGTGGGGCTGGCCCCGGACGCGCCCCAGGAGGCCAACTATCTGAAGAGTCTGGGCTGTCAGGTGGTCTATGTCTCACCCCGTCGGCCTCAGGGGCTGGAGGAGGGGATTCCCTATGTAAAGGCGGGCAGGCTGGCGATTCGGGGGGAGGACGCTGTTACTGCCCTGGAGGCGGACGGCGCCGTTCTGCCCTGTGCGGGCGTCTTTGTCCTGCGCCGCGCGGTGGCCCCCGCCGACCTGCTGCCCACGCTGGAGACAGAGGAGGGAGTGATCAAGGTGGACCGGCGGATGGCCACCAATCTGCCGGGCGTGTTTGCCGCCGGCGACTGTACCGGCGGTCCCCTTCAGGTGTCTAAGGCGGTAGGGGAGGGACATGTGGCCGCTCTGTCCGCCTGCGAATTTTTAGATCGACAATAAACAAAAGAAAGGATGCGCGGTATGATTCATTTTGACCAAAAAACCTTTGACAAGACACTGGAAGAGGGCAAGCTGATGATGGTGGATTTCTGGGCCGAGTGGTGCGGACCCTGTCAGATGCTGGGCCCGGTGATTGAGGACCTGGCTGGGAGGTATGAGGGGAAGGCCGTAGTAGGCAAGGTGAACACCGATGAGGAACAGGAGCTGGCCATCCGCTACAGTGTGATGAACATCCCAACCGTTATTTTCTTTAAGGACGGCAAGGAGATCGACCGCAAGGTAGGCGTGATGCCGCCGGAGGCCTTTGTTCAGGTGCTGGAGCGGAATCAGTAAAAAAGATCGTGCCCCGCAGTGGGGCACGATCTTTTTGTTACCGCAGGCAGAAGCCGCCTTTTTTGTTGTTTTTGACTTGATACAGGGCTTCGTCAGCAACCTGGCTCAAGGTCTCATAAGTACGTCCGCAGGTGGGGGCGCTGGCCGCGCCCACACTGACGCTGGCGGGGGTGTCGATCCCCTCGATTTTCAGCGTCCGCACCCGCTCCAGGAGCTCCTGACCTTTCTGCTCCGCTGTGGCCCGGTTGTCGGAGCCGGACAGAAACGCCACAAACTCGTCACCGCCCACTCGGGCCACAATATCGTCAGTACGGAAGGTCTCGGTCAGGATCTGCCCGATGGCAATCAGAAGCTTATCCCCGGCGGCGTGGCCGTACGTATCATTGACGAATTTGAAGTCATCCAGATCCAGCATAAAGAGGACGCCTCTGGAGATCTGCTCCAGCCGGGCGTTGATGAGCTTAACGCCCGCCCGGTTGTACAGACCGGTGAGGGGGTCCTGTTGGGCCTGCTTGCGAAGCTCCTGTTCCCGGTCGAGCTGCATACTGATATCGGTCAGGGTGCCGATGAGGCGGAGAGAATGGCCGTCAGGGGAGAGGATCGCCTTGTATTGGCTGCGGTACCAGTTGTATTCCCCGTTCCGTTTTTTCATACGGATACGGTCGTGCTCAATCTGATCCGGGGCCATAGACCGGGCGCTTTGCAGAACACGCCGGACGTTTTCCCAATCGTCCGGATGGAGGACCGGGAAGTTGTCCTTGCCCCAGGTGACCTTTTCCAAACGGACATTCTCCAGGTCCAGTGTGTCCAGGGCGTTGGAAGTGAACTCCAGGCTGTCATCATCACAGTTATACTCAAAGAGGAGCGTATCCCGGAATTCGGACAGGGCGTTATAGCGGAGCTGTTCCTCCATCAGCCGCCTCCGCTGCTGCCAGGCCAGGGCGCATAGAAGGACGCACAGCGCCAGACTGACAACCATAACAACGGTTTGAACCATAGAGGTTTGGGCGATGCGGATATCCGGCGATTGAGAGAATTGCACCACACGCCACCCGTTATAGAAGGCGGACGACCAGGCGGCGTAGTGCCGTCCATCCTCGGCGTCGTAGCGGAAGGAACCGCTGGCGCTGGAGGAGTAAGCGGAGGAAAACTTCTCGGTTCCCTCCGCGTCAAGTCCGTCCTTTTTTCCCAGCTCGGTCAGGCTCAACCCCACGGAGCCTGGAACGCTGCCATAGACTACATAGCCGTCCTCTCCGATGAGTACACCGTGAACGGTTTGGAACAGACTGGAGTGCCGGCCCTGACTGATGAGCAGCTCGGCGTTCAGGCGGGCGGCCACCGCTCCCAGCAAAACCCCGTTCCGCTCCAACGGGTGGATGACCAGAACATGGGCGTTTGAGGGGTCCGAAGGGGTAATGATTTCACTGACCACAGGCTCCCCGGACAAGACCTGGCTGAAAGCCCGCTGCTCCTCCGGGTCTGCTCCTCCCCGCGACAGCTCGCTTAACCCAATAGAGTACAGGTTGAATCGCTGGCCGCGCAGATTCATGGTCTCCAGCAGCGGCAGCACCCAATCGTCCTCCAGGGGACGGCCGTCGGCCAGAAGGGCCTGGGCGGCGTTGTCCAGTACGGTCCGCGCTTCCTCGATCAGATCCTTTACGCCGTCGCCGCTCTCTATTGTATGGGCGGTCAGGCTCTCCAGAAGCACCCGGTCCAGTTCCTGCTCCAACGTCCGGCAGCGGATAACCAGCATCCCCAGGACCAGGGCAAGAAGAACCACGACACAGGCGATGAACACCAGCGTTAACCGTGAACGATTCTGTTTTTCAGGTCTGGCCATAGCATTCCCTCCCTGCCAAAACAGCTTAATTGGCTTCCCATCATTGTATCACCGCGGATACGGTTTGTAAATATATCGAAAGACAAAAACTTCAAATCGGGCCCGGGCCTGTCAAAGCTTCTCCGGCCAGATAGATGTCCCCCGCCCCCACGGTGAGGATCAGGTCGCCTGGCTGGGCCAGTTCCGCGAGACGGGCGGCCGCCTGCTCCGGCGTGGCACAGCAGACCGCTCCCGGGACGCGCTCCGCCAGGGCCTGGGAGGATACCCCCAGGGTGTCGGTCTCCCGGGCGGCGTAGATATCCGCCAGCACCACCAGGTCAGCCAGCTTCAGCACCTGGACGAAGTCGTCGAAAAAGGCGGCGGTGCGGGAGTAGGTATGGGGCTGAAAGGCGCACACCACCCGGTTGTAGCCCAGGCCCTTGGCCATGGTGAGCAGGGCCCGCAGCTCGTCGGGATGGTGGGCGTAGTCGTCATAGACGGCCGCGCCGTGATACTCACCTTTTTTCTCAAAGCGCCGGCCCGCCCCGGTGAAGGAGGCGAGGCCCTCCTCCACCGCTTTGCCCGGCACCCCCAGCACATAGGCGGCGGAGGCGGCGGCCAGGGCGTTGGAGACATTGTGCCGCCCGTGGACCTGGAGCTTCACATGGGTGTAGAGCTGGCTATGGACCAGAATATCGAATTCAGGCCCGTCCGCTGCCTCCTGGAGGTTAGCGGCGGTGCACTCCGCTTCCTCCTCCAGGCCGAAGGTAAAGGCGTCCAGGCCATAGGCTACGCTCCGGGCCCCGGCGTTGTCCGCGTTGACGATCACACTGCCGTTGGAGGGCACCAGCTCCGCGAAGCGCCGGAAGGAGCGTTTGATGTCATCCAGGTCCTGGAAGAAGTCCAGATGGTCCTCCTCCACGTTGAGGATGACAGCCACCGTGGGGGCGAAGGACAGGAAGGAGTTGCAGTATTCGCAGGACTCGGCAATGATGGTGTCCCCGCGCCCCACCCGGTGGCCCGCGCCTAAGATGGGCAGAGTCCCCCCGAGCATGACAGAGGGGTCCCGTCCGGCGGCCAGAAAGATGTGGGCGCACATGGATGTCGTGGTGGTCTTGCCGTGGGTGCCCGCCACGCACAGGGCGTTTTTATAGTGACGCATGATGGCGCCCCATGCCTCGGCCCGTTCAAAGACGGGGATACCCGCCGACAGGGCGGCGGCGATTTCCGGGTTGTCGTTGTGGACGGCGGCGGTACGGATGACGCACCCCGCCCCCTCCACGCTCTGGGGCAGGTGGCCGATGATCACCGGGATGCCCAGAGACCGGAGATGGGCCACCGTCTCGCTCTCCTTCATGTCGGAGCCGGTGATGTCCACACCTTTTCCCTTCAGCACCTCCGCCAACGGGGCCATGGATACGCCTCCGATGCCCACCAGATGGGCGTGCGCGCCTGGCTTGATATAAGCTTCTATGTTTCGATCCATATTGCGGCACCTCATTTTTATGGTTTCTCTTTCTATTCTATCCATTTTCAGGAAAAAGGGTGCGTTTTTTTAAAAATCTGATTTCCCAATGGCCCGGTCATAGAGCTGGTTCCGGGACAGTCCCAGCTCCCTGGCCGCCCGCTTCACCGCGTCCCGGAGGGACAGCCCCTCCTTGCGAAGCTTGTCCGCCAGAAGCAGACCGTCCTCCAGGGTGGCCTCCGCCTCCTCCACAGGCTCGGCGCCCCGGATTACCAGGACAAATTCCCCCCTGGGGGTGTTCTCCTGATACCAGGCGGCGGCCTCGCCCAAGGTGGCGCGCCGGACCTCCTCGTGGAGCTTGGTCAGTTCCCGGCACAGGGAAACAGGCCGGTCGGGGCCGAATACCTCCGCCATGTCCCGGAGGGTGGCGGTCAGCTTGTGGGGAGCCTCGTAAAAAATCATGGTTCGGGTCTCGCCCCGAAGGGATTCCAGATGGGCCTTGCGGTTCTTTTTGTTCATGGCCAGAAAGCCCTCGAAGGTGAACCGCCCGGTGGGCTGTCCGGATACGGCCAGAGCGGTCACCAAAGCGCAGGGACCGGGGATGGCGCGGACAGGGATGCCCTCCCGGACGCACCAGGCCACCAGCTCCTCCCCGGGGTCGGAGACAGCGGGGGTGCCCGCGTCGGTGACCAGGGCGCAGCTCTCCCCGTCCAACAGCCGGCGGATCACCGTCTGCCCGCCAGTGTCTGTGTTGTGGCGGTGGTAGGTCACCATGGGCTTTTTCAGTCCCAGGTGGTTGAGCAGCTTTACCGTCACCCTTGTGTCCTCGGCGGCCAGAAAATCCGCCTGGGCCAAAGTATCCGCCATACACTTGGAGATATCCCCCAAATTGCCGATAGGGGTGGGGACCAGATAGAGCGTTCCGGCCATCGTCTCACCTCTCCTTATTTATTCCCAGAATATTATAGCACAGTTGAGAAAAATGTGGTATCCTTTTCTTAAAATCTCTTGAAGGGAGGGCTTCCCTATGGTCAAACAGGAGCGGCTTGGCCCTTACACGCTGTCCTGGCCGGAGGGGGTGTTCCCCCTGGGGGGCGACGCGCTGGCGTTGGGGGAATTCTGCACGGTAAAGCCCGGGTGGCGCGTGTGTGACCTGGGGACGGGGAGCGGGGCGCTGCTTCTGCTGCTGGCCCGGCGGGGGGAGAGGCTGTCCCTCACCGGGGTGGAGATGGATCTCCTGTCCGCCCGAACCGCCCGGGAAAATCTCAGCGCCAACGGACTGGAGGGGGAGGTGCTCCGCGGCGACCTGCGCGCCGCGCCTCTGCCGGGCGGGAGCTTTGATCTGGTGGTGTCCAATCCACCCTACTTTCCCCTGGGGAGTGGAGCAAGCGGCGGACCCGCCCGGAGCGAGGAATTCTGTACGCTGGAGGAGCTGTGCGCCGCGGCCGGAAGGCTGGTGAAAAACGGAGGCCGCTTTGCCCTGTGCCACCGGCCGGAGCGGCTGGCCGACGTGATCTGTTCCCTTCGGGCCCACCGCTTGGAGCCCAAGCGCCTCAGGCTGGTATCCCACGGGCCGGGACATCCCCCGTCCCTTCTTTTGGTTGAGGCGGCGCGCCAGGGAAAACCGGGGCTGAGCATCGAAGGTTAAGCAAAAGCGGCTGGGCGCTCAAAGGCCCAGCCGCTTCTTCTAATTCTTCCGGTATACTTACGCCTCGTCTGGCTTCTGGCCGTCGTGGGCCTTCCACGCGCATTCCGTGATCCTCATATCGGTAAACTCCGCGGTAAAGGAGGACTCCTCGGGACTGCATGCGTAGACACCAAACCGGATCCTTCCGCCGCCCTTCGCCATGTGGCATATCCGCATTTGCCGAAAGGTCTCGCCGTCAGGAGAGCACTCGATACAGTAGTCGTCCTCTCTGCGGCTGAAACGGTACCACATCACGGTTATGTCCGCTGGAATTGCGGTCGTCGCCCAGTCGGAGTAACCGCCGTTGGTCACTACGGAGCCCAGGTGCTGAAACTGTTCGTTTTCAAACTCAACGGCCCCCTTGATCCAGTTTTCGCTGTCCAGATACATGATTACGCCGCACTGGTCAAAGCGGTGATGGCTTTGGGCAAAATCTGTTCTGACGGTAAAGGAAAAGTATTTTTCGTCCGTCTCCATTTGCAGAACAGGGGCGTTGTCGTTGCGGAAATGATAGTAGGTCCTTTGCCAGAGGTCTGTATGGGGCGCTGTGGTAATTTCAACTTTTCCGCCGTCAATTTTATATTGTGTGGGTTCTCGCGTCCATTTGAACGCGCCTATGTCAAATTCCATGGGCATAATGTCACCTCTGATATTCAAATTCCAAGTCGTACAGAGACACGATATCCCCGTCCTTGATGCCCATAGCCTCCAGTTTGTCGAACAGACCGGACTGGCGAAGCTTCTGATCGAACCAGTTCCTCGACTCGTAGTCACCAAAATTGACGTTGGCGATGAGCCGCTGGAGCCAAGGGGCGTCGATGACCCAGGTGCCGTCGAACTCCTGGATGTCCACCTCGCCGTCAGTGTCCACCTCGGGGGGACGCTCCACGTAGGTTGGCTCATACACCGCCACGGGGGGCAGCTGGGCCAACTCCTGGGCGGTTTTCCACACTAACTCCCGGGTGCCCTGGTGGGCGGCGGCGGAAAGCTCAAACAGCTCCAGCCCCAGGCCCTCCACATGGGCGCGGAGCTTGTCCAGCAGGGCGGTGTTCTCCATGATATCCACCTTGTTGGCCGCCACAATCATCTTCCGGGCGGCCAGCTCGGGGGAGTATTGGGCCAGCTCGGTGTTGATGGCCTCAAAGTCGGCCACCGGGTCCCGGCCCTCGGAGCCGGACACGTCCACCACATGGATGAGCAGCCGGCAACGGTCGATGTGCCGCAGGAAGTCGTGGCCCAGGCCGGCGCCGTCGGCGGCGCCCTCGATGATGCCGGGGATGTCCGCCATAACAAAGGATACGCCCTCCTCCACATAGACCACTCCCAGGTTGGGGAAGAGGGTGGTGAAGTGGTAGTTGGCGATTTTGGGCTGGGCCCGGCTGACCACGCTGAGCAGGGTGGATTTTCCCACATTGGGGAAGCCCACCAGACCCACGTCGGCCAGCAGCTTCAGCTCCAGCACCACATCCCGGTTCTGGCCGGGCAGGCCGGCCTTGGCGAACCGGGGCACCTGGCGGGTGGGGGTGGCGAAGTGCTGGTTGCCCCAGCCGCCCCGTCCCCCCCGGCACAGGACAAACCGGTCGGTCTGGGACATGTCCTGGATAATCTCCTGGGTCTCGGCGTCCCGGATGATGGTGCCCCGGGGGACCCGGATGACCAGAGGCTCTCCGTCTTTCCCGGTGCACCGCTTGCCCGCGCCGTCAGCCCCGTTGCCCGCCACGTATTTGCGCTTGTAGCGGAAGTCCATCAGGGTGGACATGTGGTCGTTGACCTCCACCACAATGTCACCCCCCCGGCCACCGTCGCCCCCGTCGGGGCCGCCGTTGGCCACGTACTTTTCCCGGTGGAAGGACACCAC
>ERZ779632.845-NODE-845-length-14813-cov-13.903307_pt1 | contig 14813 bp, 14 predicted proteins | sample MGYA00514194_ERZ779632 | MGnify/ENA primary metagenome ERZ779632 (study PRJEB29562, sample SAMEA4376704) | mouse gut metagenome | isolation source: Cecum | study: EMG produced TPA metagenomics assembly of the A DSS colitis mouse model was used to assess the...
GGCCCCTCCCCGTCCCCCTCTCTCTCTGCCTCCCGCACGTCCTTTCTTCCTACTCTGGGGGGTGCTTTTATTGGCTGGCTGGCTGGCTGGTAAAAGCATACCTGAGCGTCATTCCCTGTCAACCCCTTTCTGTGAAAAAATTGCAAAATAGGATATGTCTGTCTCGACGTATAATTTGACCTATGCCATTCTACCAAAACGGCCCATTTTTTGTCCACTCTATAACCATATAGTTTCAATGGTTTTTTCCTAATTATTTTTGAAAAACGGCTACGGCGGGAAATTTTTCTCACCATGAGACACATTTTTTACCCCGCAATATCCCATATTATGGGATTTCGTGCCGCGCGGTATTAACTATCTCAAGCCCCTGCCTCTGTGCGTATTGAGCAGTGTAGGCGGTCCCGCCACGCTCCTTTGTCAGATAGCAGACGCATACCCCGCTGTGATCCACCAAATGGCGGTTGCGCTTGAACATACAGCCAGAGGCATGTTAAGCGATACCATTCCCGTTTCCACATAAGGCGCAGATTTACGATCCTGGCGTAGAAACAAGGGATTTCCACAATCCCACATCACGATCCGCTGTCATGCCGCGCAGAAAAAAGCCGAAAGCAAAAGAGACTAAAAGCAATGCGGTAATCATCATGGCTTTCATAATATCCCGCCAACAACTGTGGAATGTTTTATCCTGTCTCTTTAACCATGTTTTCAATGTAGATTACTCCTTGCTTTTGATTTTTACAAATTCAATAGCCAAAATATTGTGGTCATGTGTCGCTTTTCTTTGAGGTAGCTATATAAGGACTTACTATATGGTGAGTTATTAAATGCGTTCCTATTATATATAATAAGGCCATCTAAGTAAAGAGGGACTTTGTTATGGATTACGGAGCATTGACGCTGAATATTGAGCGTATTTTGAAAGCGCGCGGAATCTCTAAAAATCAGATTTGCAAGGATTTGGACATTCCTCGTGCCAATTTCAATAGATATTGCCGTAATGATTTTCAGAGGATGGATACTGGGCTTATTTGTAAGCTGTGCTGGTATTTGAAAGTAGAAGCGGGAGAGTTGATCGAGTACAAACGACCGGAACAAATGAAGGATAAAAATGTGTCTCATGGTGAGATTTGATTCCCGACAAGAATCGTGTCTCACCATGAGATTTATTTTTTAGTCCATAAAGGCCAGCTTGCCCACAACGGTAAAGCCGGAGGCGGAAAACTCGGTAATCACGATGTTATTCTGCCCGCTGGCACAGTGGCACACCAGCAGCTTCCCCGCCTCGTTCCGGCCCACCACCACGCCGATATGGGAGGCGTCCGGGTAGAGGGCAAAATCCCCCGGCTTGGCGTTGGCGGTCGATACCGCTGTCAAATTTCGGTTGACATACCAATGCCCGTCGCTGGGCAGGCCCACGTTTTTCAGCACCCAGTCCAGGAACCCGGAACAGTCCAGGCCGAAGGGCCGATAGGTGCCGCTGGTGTCGTTCCCCGGCGCGGTGACTTTCATCAATGTGCCCCAGCGGGGGTCCCAGCCGATGGCGCTGCTCTTGCCGCCCCAAAAGTAGTTGACCTTGCCCACCAGCTTACAAGCCGTTTCTACCACAGCCCGCCGTTCCGGGGAAAGATCGTCCGGCAAACGTTGGAGGACCTCTATCACCTTTTCGTCCGACATGCCCAGGTTCGCCAGCAGGCCGCCGATCACGTCCAGCTCGTCCAGCAGCTCCGTCAAGGTGCTGTTTTGGTCGGCGGAGAACGCATAGGCTGTGCGCATATCCTCCGCGCTCTTGGCGGTGATGGTGATGTGCAGTTTTTTCTCTGTCCACGCCTCGGTATCATCCGTGGCCGGGTGGTCGATGGTCTCCACGCTGGACGAAAGGGCGCACATATCCCAAAAGACGGCTTTCAGCCGCGCCACCCTGTCCGGGGTGAGGGCGGCCACGTCCACGCTGTCCGCTCCCATGGCGGTCTTGCAGGCGAACACCGCCGCAACCTCCCGCCAGTCCGGGGCCGCGCCCTGGATGTCGATGGCGCTGTAATCCCCGGTTTGCAGGGCGGCCAGCCTGTCGGACAGCTCCATGTTGATCTGATTGACGGCGGCGGCCAGCGGAACTGCCCCAGGAGATAGTTCATTGGCAAAGAGGATGCCGAAGGGGGACGCGATTACGGCGGCCACCAGGAAGATCACGCACATGGCGGCGGCCAGCACACCCCCGCCCACCAGGGCGGACAATGCGCTGATCAGCTCCTTCACCGCCTTCACCGTGGCCTGGGCCGCCCGCTTGGACAGGTCGGCGGCAGCCTGGGCCGTCTGCTTGGATTTTTGGAGCATACCGCGCTGGGCCTCCCGCCGGGCTTTCTTCCGGGCCCGGTCAGCGGTCCCTCTGGCGACGGCCTTCTTCCCAGCGGGACCGGGGACGCTGGCAGGGGCCGCCCGTGTCCGGGCGGCCTGTTCCACCGCTTGTCGGGTCTTGGGCCGGATGGCCCCGGCCGTAGGTTTCTCCTTTAGTATGTTGGAGCACCGGGGGCGCTCTTTGATGGATGGATAGATAGATCGATCCCCGGTGGGGGAATTTTTTGTGGAAGGGCCGGGGGAAAGCTGGGGCCCGCCGTAGTGGGGGGAGGCCGGGGCTGTCCCCTGAGACGGTGTACCCGCCCTGGGGCGGGTAAGCTGCTCCTTCCGCTGGTCTGCCGCCCGCTGGCGCATACACTCCCCCGGTGTTGGGGGTGGTGGAGTAGCGGAAGTGCCCGGCGCAGAGCCCTGATGGGGCGGTTGGCCGGATGGGGTGTCTGCCCCATGGCCGCCAGGGGCCGGGGTGTCCGGGGGCTGGCCCTGAGCGTCCGGCTGGCGCCGCCGCTCTTTGACCTCCCGGCGCTTCCGCTTCACCTTGGACGCAGCCAGGGCCGCGCCCCGCTTGGCGGCGCGGCCCACATCGACGGCGGCGGCCTGGGCGGTCTGCTCCACCTGCTCCACGGCCCCGGCGCCGCTGTCGGCGCTGGCGGAGCCGGTGGCGGTGGTGCTGGCGGTATCGGTGAAACTGCCGCGGGGTATCTCGGCGGCGGTGTTGCCCCCGCCCCGCTTCCGCTGGGCCAGCTCCTTTTTCAGCTTGGCCGTCATGACGCGGCGGGCGCTGGCCTGGGCGGGCTTACCACTCTTTTTCTTGCCTTTGACCTTATCGGTTTGGTTCCGTTCCTTTATTTTTGGTATGGTGTTTCCCTCCTTAAAAAAGCAGCGGGGCGCGCCCATAGCGGACGCGCCCCTGGATTTATGGGTTAAGTACCTCTTTGATCCCCGCCATGATATAGTCGGCGCAAGGCAGGGCGATGGCGTTGCCCAGGGCCCGGTAACGCTGGCCCGGGCTGATCTCCTCCCCCTCCGCGCCGTATTTCGTCCACCCATCGGGCAGGCCCATCAACCTCTCACATTCCAGCTCCGAAGGGAACCGCACACAGCCGCCCAAAGGGTCGTCGGCAAAGTAGAACGCGAAGGGGTAGACCGTCCCGGCCAGCAGGGTGGGAAAGGGATCGTTCAGAAAGCCGAAGCTGTCCCGGAACTGGACGTGGTAGCGGTCATTGGCCGCCCCCCTCATTCGGAAAAGCTGGAAGGGCCGGACGATGGGTATACGCCCCCCTGCTTCAATAACAGGGCCTCGATGAACCTGGGCGGCGGGCACCCCGCCTTCTCCGCCAGCCGGAGATACTTGGAACATTGGGCGGGGCTTAAACAGTATTTCGTGAGCACGCCCCCCTCCAAAACCGGCCACGAGGAAGATGCGCTGCCGTCGTGCCAGCCTGGGGATTGCCCAATATTGGGCGTCCATAAGCCGCCAGCACAGGTCAACCCCAGGGCCTCGCACCATTCCGGCGTTTGCCCACCGTCCAGAAGCAGGAATTGGAATACTGGCACCTGTGAACGCCCGGAGCACTTCCGCATAGTCCAGCCGGTCATTTGACGAAAGGCTTCCCATGACGTTCTCCCAAACAGCGATAATTGGATATTGTTTGTCAGTAGCATCCCTCATTTCTTTTATGATCCGTATTGCATGAAAAAACAGGCTTGATTTTACCCCGGCAAGCCCTGTCCTGTTGCCAATTTGGGAAAGATTCTGGCAGGGCGAGCCGAAGGTAAGCACATGGACGGGGGGTATCTTCCCCCCGTCCAGCTTGGTGATGTCCCCCAAATGCTCCATGTCCGGGAAGTGGCGCCGGGTGATGGAAATGGGGGCCTTTACGATCTCGCTGGCCCATACCGGCACGATCCCGTTCCGGCGGGCCGCCAGCGGGAATACGCCGATCCCGTCAAATAAGCTCCCTAACGTGATTTCTCCCATGTCAAAAAAATGTGTCTCATGGTGAGATTTGATTCTCGCCGGGGGTGGTGGACAGGGTGCGGTAGAGCTCGGTGTCCCTGGGGATGGTGTTGGCGAAGGGCACCAGGGAACCGCCCATTTTCAGCAGGCCGTGGCCCGGTTCGGCGTTGGTGATGTAGCCCATCTGCGTGTCGGAGATGTGCAGGAGCCGCCCCAGCTCGGCCCGGTCGGTGGCCGCCTGGTTGAACAGCAGCAGAAATTCGCTGTTCGCCAGCATGAGCCGGGCCGTTTCGGATTTCAAACATTCCTCCACGTTTTGGGTGGCGGCGGTCATGATGCCCGCGTACTTGCGGAACCGCTTCCAGGCCCGGTAGAGAAATTCGCCGGAGTAGTGGTACTTGAAGTACAAATACACTTCATCCAGGAACACCCAGGTAAACTTGCCCCGCTTGCGGTTCTCCATCACCCGGTTCTGGATGGCCTCCAAAGTCACCACCAGGGCGGTGGGGCGAAGCTGCTCCCCCATCTCATACAGGTCGAAGGTGATGATCCGGTTGTTCATATCCACGTTGCCGGGATGGGCGAACACGTTCAAGCTGCCCTCGGTGATCAGCTCGGCGGCCAGGGCAATTTCGCGGGCCTCCGGGTCAGCCTGCCGCATGACCTCGTTGCGCCAGTCTGTCAAAAGGGGCATGGGGGCTTTGCCCCGGCTGCTGAAATAGTTTTGGTACACGTTGGCGGTACAGCGGTCGATGATGGATTTATGGCTGCCGGACAGGCGGCCCACCCCCATCTGCTGCTCCAAAATGCTGGTGATCAATTCGGATTTCATGGCAATGGGGTTTTCCCCGTCCACATAGTCCAGCGCGACTTCCAGGGGGTTGATATGGTGGGGGCTGTTGGGGGAGATCTCCACCACCACCCCGCCCCGCGACCGGGTAATGGGGCCGTACTCGCGCTCGGCGTCGATGATGATCACCTCGTCGTTGGTAGAGAGGATCACGTTGTCAATGGTGGACTTCATGCCCACCGATTTGCCGGAGCCGGACACGCCCAAATAAAAGGCGTGGGGGGAGATCAGCCGCTTGCGGTCACAGATCAGCAGGTTCTTGGAAATGGCGTTGATACCGTAGGACAGGCCGCCGGGGTCCTGTATCTCCTGGACGCGGAAGGGCATAAGGACGGCGGTGCTCTCGGTGGTCAGGGTGCGCATGGCCTTCACCCGGCGCAGGCCGTAGGGCAAAACGGTGTTCAGCCCGTCCTCCTGTTGGTAGCGCAGGACGGAGAATTGGCACAGGTGCTCCCGCCCGATGGCAAAGAGGGCGTCGGTGTCCACGTCGAGCTGTTCCAGGCTGTCCGCGATATGCACCAATGTCACCACGGCAAACATCATCCGCTGGTCCCGTTCGGTGAGGTCGGCCAGAAATTCTTTGGCCTCCCCCCGGAGCTGTTCCAGGTCGTAGGGCACGGCGGCGGTGAAATTGTTCTTGTCGTTCTGCCGCTGCTGCCAGCGGGTGATATCCGTCTCGATGCCCATGATCCGGCTTTGAATTTCTCTCACGGCCTCGTCGGTGGGGATGGGCAGGATGTCGATGGACAGCATGAGGTTTCGGGGGAAGTCGGACAGGGCGGATATCATGCTGTCCTTGATGTAGCTGGCGTAGTCCTTGAGGAACAGGACGCGGCCCACCTTGTCCCCCATCTCAAAATAGCTGGCCCGGAACCGCATACCGTCCGGGCAGATCAGGTCTTTGAAGTCCAGGCCCCGGCGGATGGCGGCGGTTTGGTCGAAGGTGAAATACTGTTCCTCGCCGGGGCGGAAAAAGTCGTGGAGGATGCGGAGCCGGTCATGGTTGGACACGGGCCGGGCCCCGCTGTCCAGCCTCCCGAAGCTCTTGGACAGGTTGGCGTCCACCCGCCGGAAATAGGCGCGGGATTCCTCGATCTTCCGCTGGGGGATGGACAGGGTGATGTACTTCTCCTGGACCAAATTATTGCTCTCGGCGGCCCGCTGGGTGAGGATGCGGTTGGATTCCCTGCGGTACTCGTCCAGGCCGTCCCCCCGCTCCTTCATCAGAATGGAGCGTTCAAAGTCCACGGGGTTGAGGCGGCGGTTAATGATGGTGACTTTCGCGGCGGCGTCGGTGGGCAGGCTGTTGAGCACCCCGCCGTAGGACAGGAATATCCCGCGCTGGTCGTCCTCAGACGCGGCGGCGTAGTTCACATCGGAAAAGCGCCACGTCCGGCTGTGCTTGCGGCCCACCTGCCAGATGCCGTCCCCGTAGATGCACTTGACGGGGATAGACTGCTGGACGCTGCGGGGGATGGTGAATTTATCCCGTTCGCTCCTGTTGGCGGCGGCGAGGGATTTAATCAAAGTCGTCACGCCCCTTTCGGTGGAACAGGCTATAGTAGAAGTTCTCGGACACAAAACGCCGCTCCCCAGCGCACAGAATTTCGGACTTGATGAAGGCCCACACGAATTGCTCCAGGGTCAGGCCGTTGTAGTGGAAGAACCCGGCCACGGCCACGGGCGCGGCAGCCAGGATGCACACCCAGCTCGCGGTCTCCTTGCCCAGCATGGGACCCAGCAGCAGGTAAACGCCCACGGCCAGTCCCACCGCGAACAGGGCGCAGAAGAACTGCCGGGCGGACAGGCCGAAGAAAATGCTTTCCTTGTGCTGGCGTACTTCTTTGGGAATTTTGATTTCGATAATGGATCACCTCAATTTTAGTGTAGTAAAACTTGTTGTTGAATTTTACAGCGGATTGGCGTATACTGTGAGATAGAAAGGGGTTGAATCGGATGCCGAACATCAAACCTATCTCCGATCTGCGCAATTACAGCGAAGTGCTGCACGATGTAGCCGTGGGTTCCCCAGTCTTTCTGACAAAGAATGGCCGCGGCAAATATGCCATTTTGGATATCCAGGACTACGAAAAAACCCAGGCCACGCTCAAACTGATGGGCGAGCTTGCCGTGGGGCGGAAGTCCGGGGAAACTGAGGGCTGGTTGACACCGGAAAATGTGCGGGCACACTTTGAGGAACGGACCCATGGGGAGTAATATCCGCTATTCTACACAGGCGCTCCACGATTTGGACGATATTTGGGAGCACATTGCCCACGAACTGCAAAACCCGTCTGCCGCAAAGCGTGTGGTGGACAAGATCATGGACGCGGTGGATCAGTTGAAGATGTTCCCGGAGATGGGTTCTCCCCTGTCCGCGATTGCCGGGGAAAATGCTGGCTACCGTTTTCTCGTGAGCGGGAGCTACATGGTTTTCTACCGGCCCCATGGCGGGGATGTCTATGTGGATCGTGTACTATACGGCCGCCGGGACTATCTGCGTATCCTGTTCGGAACCATCCCTGGAGAAGATACATAGACCGGCAAAAACCGCCAGCGAATATGCGGGCGGTTTTCTATGTCTCTACCCAGTCAATGGTGCTTTCCACTTCATTCCCCCACACATCCCAGCCGGGGGCGGGGCGGCGGGCGAACAGCTCCACACGAGGCACGTCCCCCATGAGGGCTTCAATGCGGCGGCGGGCCTCGTCCGGCTTCCGGCTGTGCTCCTGGACGTGGGAGATGATGACTTGGTGGACGTTCCGGGCCCGCCGCTTGGGGCGGCCCCTGGTCGCCAGAAGGCACAGCTCCGCGTTGGCCCTGGTCCAGTGGCCCGGCCCCCAAAATACCGTATTGGATTTCCGGCTCAGCTTCACCCAGACAAAGGCGGCGGTGACAAAGCGAAAGCCCCATGCCTCCATCACCCCCCACGCCTCATGGAGCATGGGCATGGTGATCCAGAGGAACAGGGCGCAATCCTCGGCGGCCAGCTCGGACACGGGCAGGGCCTTGATGTCCTCAATGGGCATGGTGGGGTAGTGCCGGTCCGCAGAGTGCCATGTGCCGTATTTCCATGGCGGGTCTGCGTAGATGATGTTGTATTTCCCTATAGCCCCAACATCTCCTTTACCACCCTGTCGGCCCCCTTCACCAGCCCGGTCAAGATAAGCATATTGAAGATGAGTTGGCCGATGTACTGCCATGCCATGGTGACGGCGGGCAGGCTGGCGTCGGCGGCCGGGGTGCTGCTGGACAGGAACGCGGAATAGATCAGGCAGGCCAGCACGATCACCGCCCCCTCCATGCACACGCCGATGTAGTTTTTGAGGAACGCTTTCCCGCTGGCGGCGGTGCCCTCCCCGGCGAAGGACGCCAGGGGGAGCGGGGCCAGGGCGGTGAACATATAGAGCCGGAAAAACCGCCCGTACACTGTCAGCAGCAGAATGAACGACATGACGGTGATGAACAGGCTGCCCAGCAGGGCCACCAGCCAGAGGGGTATGCTCTCCAGCAGGCCCAAGCCCTCGATGGCAGTCACGATCTCGCCGGGCAGGGTGGCCGCCGTGGACACCGAGCCGCCCATGCCGGACATGACGGTGGCGACCACGCCGCCGCACACGCTGAAAATGGCGGTCATGATCTCCATGCAGCTCCCCACGGCCACCTTTGCCAGCACGAAGCGGATGAAATGCCGCAGGGCAAATTCCGGGCGCTGGAAGTCCCGGAAGCTGGCGGCGCTTTGGAACACGCCCATGGCGAAGAACAGCACCAGCAGGCCGTAGCCGATCCCCACCATGGCATTGTGGATGCCGGTGATCATCGTCCAGATGTCCCCGCCTTTGAAGCTCTGCGGGGTCTGGGTCAGCAGGGTCCATATCTCGGACAATTTGCCGTTCCAGTCCGTCAGGGAATTTTCCAGGATATTGACGATCCAGTTGTCGCTAATGCAAATCACCTCCGCATGGGGAATTGTGTCTCACGATGAGACACAATTCCCCATTGATATTGGCCCGCCTCACAGCGCGCCGATGGTGGACAAAATCTCCTTGCTGAAGGCTATGATCAGCCCGCCGAACACGCACAGCATACCCTGGCTGCGCTGGCTGGCGTCGTGGGACTGGATGCTCATGCCGAGCTGGACGATGCCCCAGCCCAGGATGATCACGCCGATGGCCTTGATGCAGGAGAAGATGAAGTCGGACAGGTTGTTGACGATGGACAGGGGATCGCTGCCGCCGCCGGGCGCGGCGAAGGCCGGAAGGGTGAACAGGGCCAGGGACAGCACCAGGGCCGTCCACGCCGCCATATAGCGGCGGGCCTTGGCGCGGGAACGGGTCAGGTCGTGGTTGTTATTGCGGTCATTTTTCATGATCAGATTCCTCCAATTCGTCGATGATTTCAGTTTCGTCCAGGGATGTAAATTCAAAGTCCAGGTCGCCCGCGTCATAGAGACACTTGGCGTTGTGGACGTAGGGAATGGCCCCGCCGTCCCCGGTGTACTTGAGGTTGGGGTGCCGTTCCAGGTCAAATTTGGCGTCCATCACCGGGGCCTCCCCCCGGATCAGGATGATGGAAAGCCGATTGTCCAGCATACGCACCTCATCGGGGGTCAAGAGCTCACGGCCCGCCTGCTGAAAATTCTGGCTGTAGGAGCCATTGCGCCCCTTGCTCTGGCTGCTGGTCTGGGTCTGGATGGTCTCCTTCCCCAAAAGCTCGGAAACGTACTTATGGGTGGATTGCTCGTTCCCGCCCAAATAGATGAAGCTGTCCGCGTTGCCGATGATGCCCTCCCAGTCATATGTGTGCCACCCCTATGTCGCCATAGGCATACACAGGGTAGGCACTCTGTCGTGATAGGTAACTCTTTGAAGTTATCTCCAAGTTTTCCCCCACCTACCGCCGGGCGTGCGGCTTTCGCCGCACCCAGCGCGCCACCGATTCGCCTACTCTCCTCCTTCGGATTTCGACGTACAACATCCTTACGGATGCTATTCGCTTGTAGATTTCGCCTGGTCTAATTTTTCTCGGAATTTTAGGATTTTCTTTTTGATTTTCTCATTGATATTCACAGGGGCGTAAAAGCTGTGTACTTGTTGATGGCAGTGCTGGCAGAGCCACGCCAAGTTCGGTACTTTGTTGATTTCCTCCAGTGGCAGACGCCGATTCACATGATGGCAGTGCCTGTCCTTTCGATATGTCAAATCAGTACCACAACAGCGGCATTTCCATTTGTCGCGATTAAAAGCATACTCACGATTCATAAAATATTCGAAATTATAGATGGAATTTTTGTAGGCTGACATTCTCAAATCATCCCGATCATTGACAGAGGGCCTGTTCATAGGCAGCGGCTTCTGTCGTTTGCGCTGTCTGACGTAAATGGCTCGTCCTTTCGGTGTATATGGGGTCATCTTCTGGTTCATCGGCAGTTTTTCGTGCTGCGAATGGGTGATGAACGCCTTTGTTATCCCAATCCACATATCTTGATATTTGATTGCATGAGTTTTGCTTGTGTAGCCTTCATGCCGATGGGGAAGATTGCTCAGTTTTTCAAGCGGGACCTTCATATATGCCACCGAATCGGGGTATAACCGTTTCCAAGTATAATGGCAACTCCTATAAATGCGATTGTCCATTGTACTGAACGCATGGGAGCAGATACCAGTTTTGATGTATTCCGCAATTCCCATTATCATGGAGTTGATATGCTGGATTTGGGCAATGCGGTCGCTGGTGTGCTTCATCTGCTTCATAGCGTGTATCTCACTGCACACACTAGTGATTTTTGCCGAAAGCCTTTTCATATTTGGGAACGGTTTGCCAACTACAGTTCCATGGGCTTTGCCCCGGGGCTGCTCGGCCCGTATTACAAAGCCGAGGAATTCTGCGCCATCCTTTCTCATATCGGTGATTTTAGTCTTTTCATCAGATAATTCGAGTTTCAGCCTGTGCTTAAAATATTTCGTGAGATGTTTCTTCATTCGCTCCGCTTCATATCGTCTTGTGGTTAAAATAATCCAGTCGTCAGCATAGCGGAAATTATACTTTGGAATAATGCCCTGGTTGCGAAGTCGGGCCATATCATTGCCCTTCCTCTTGCACTGCTGGAACGGCTCACAGTATTGCCGTCCCACATACCAATCAAAGTCGTTTAGATACACATTCGACAGCAGCGGTGAAATAATGCCGCCTTGCGGTGTGCCTGCGTCGCTGTGGTGCAGAATGTCATACTCGACATATCCGGCCTTTAAGGTCTGCCGGATGATGGAAATGACCCGCTTATCATGGATGCCCATCTTCCACAGTTTTTGCAATAGGATTCTGTGGTCGATGTTATCAAAGCAACCCTTTATGTCGCCTTCTAATGCAAATACCGCTTTGTTTTCCGGCTTTGCCGGGACATTGAGCGTGTGGCATATATCGGCTATAGCGTGCTTTTGCGCCCGGTACGGGCGAAAGCCGTAACTGTGTGGATAAAATTTTGCTTCACAAATTGGCTCAATGACAATGCGGATACACTCTTGGATAATTCTGTCCAGAATAGTGGGGATGCCAAGAGGCCGCTTTTTCCCGTTGGATTTATCAATGTAAACACGTCTGGCCGGTTTGGGCTGATAATTTAGGCAGTTGCTTTGAATAAAGGACACTAACTCATCTTTGGGCATTTGCAGATACTTGTCGATCTTTACTTTGTCTACACCAGCAGTTTTACTGCCTTTATTAGACTTGATGTTGTGGATGGCAGTGACGATTGTAATTTCACTGCTTACCGCTTCCAATAACCCTGTGAAGGTTTTATTTTGCTGTGATTGTGTATAAAGAAAATCCTGGAGTTTCTTTAGGTCTGCTTCGCATGAAAGATTGACGTTTAAATGCATAAGGTATTCCCCCTATGGTTCGTCACTCATATTGCAGAGGGTTGTTATCTTTCGTTTTGCGAAATCTACAAATCGAACCGGCTGGTCCCCTTCGCCGTAGGGCATTTCAGCCCTGTGCAACTAGCTTTCCCAGTCTCAGACTACTATGGGACCGCTGACACCTGCACACTTCATCGTGCTGTACCGCTCCATGCTGCAGGTTCTCAAACGTTCCGAAACCTCTATCCTTCTGTAAAGCCCTTAGGCCGCTACCATACGCCGTGAAATCTGAATGTGCTTTGAACCACAGTTACTGCACATTACCCAAACCATTTTAGGCTTGAGTGTTGGTGTTGATCAAAGGACAACACCAGCCATTTCATTGACCCACTTTTCAGTGGGGGCTCTTTACGACGCCGCATAGCTTTCCCCTCGTATAGCCATAGGCTTTGGAAGACCGCTCCATGTAGGCCATATGCGTATGGGTGCACTTAGGCCATCAGGCTACGACTTTACCACGCTTTATACCATTGACAGATACAGCTGCCAAACGCATAGTGGAGTATCATCTCGCGTGCTATCTCCGACTTTGATATGTCGTGTACAGGTTTGTCCTGCTAACGATATTGATTCTGCACGGCAGGGGAATTTCACCCCTGAATTTGAGGTTTCAGTTCTCGCCAGCTCATTCTTGTTTCCAAGTGTTTCTGGCTGCCTCCTTTCACTGCGCCTATCAAGCGCAACTTATAGCGGAACGTTTCGCACCTTTGAACAGGGCCTTTAATTGTGAAATATTCTGTAGTATAATGGTGGCCATGATGTTGCGGGAGCGCATGGTGGCCTGGAGCCGGGCATAGCCGTCCGGCAAAGCTACGTTGGCGAACTCGTCAAACATCAGCCGGACCGGGACGGGCAGGGCGCCGCCGTGCACCTTATCCGCCTGATAGTAGAGCTCCTGGAACGCCTGGATGAGGTAGGAGACGCCGCGCCTTGCCGGATTTCTCCGGTAGGTTTCGGCGCTCCCCCTCCCGAACCGGACGGACACCTCTCGGCGTATCCGGCTCTCCGTCTACAAAACTTAGGTTTGGATGCTGTTATAGCAGCATGGGCATAGGGCAAGGGATTTCCGGCGGATGCGCAGCATGACGCGCTCCCACTCGGTTTCACCCTTTAGGTCTTTCAACTTTCGGACGTGGTGCATTACAATTTCTTTTGTCTCCGCACCACAAAGCTCACAAATGCCATTTTTCAGCCGGTGGAGCAGACTGCGCTCCTTGGTGTACTTTCGGAAGTTTGGCATAATGTCTGAAAAATCCGGGGCAGCTTTTACGTTTTGCTGAAATCCATCGTGGTAAAATTGGAGTTCCTTGTCACCACCCTTGGTGCTGTATTTCACAGAGAAGATACCGTCACGTACATATTTGGCCTTGATGTGCTTGTAGGTGGTACGGTATTTGCAGCCAAAGGTTTTGAACAGGCTTCCCCGCATAATTCTGTAAAAGTTGTTCAGAACAGACACGTTTGCCGCCAGCCTGTAGTAATTGTACAGTCCGCGAATTTCCGAATTGAATTTGCTTACGATTTGTGCGTCCGGCATATTGATGAGCTTTCCTCGGTAGGTTGGCTTCCATATCTCTTTTCCGTCAGGGCACTTTTTGATATACATCGCTCTGAATTCCAGCAGCTTATTGAACCACTTTTCATGGGGGAGATACAGCTTGACCTGTCCGTTCCAGTGACGTTTGAGATTTCCGTTTTTATCACGGGAGTAATCTTGGCTTCTTGATACCGTCAGGTCATAGCCGAGGAAGCGTACCAGCTCCGCAGAGTGGGTGATTTTTGTTTTTTCCTCCGATAATGTCAAATTCAGCTTGTCATGGAGAAATGCACGTAATTTCCCTTTGATTTCCTCCGCGTCAGCTTTTGGCCCTATAACCCCAATGATAAAGTCATCCGCATATCTTACGTACTGGATTTTCTTAAACGTGGGGTCGATAGCCGGAAAACACGGGATAGAGCGCAGTTTTGCATAGAGTTCGTCTACGCGGCCTTTTGCCCGCAGGACTTCGGCCTCGTCTCCTTGCTCCACTGCTGTTTTGCGCTTTTTCTCCCAATAGTGCGCCAACGCCAGAGTCTGCGAGTATTCTTTCTGCGGTTTGCGGTAGCTGTCCTGCCTGTCATATTTCGATTTGAGCTTTTCTACGAATGCGTCCAGTTCGCTGAGATAGATATTTGCAAGGATTGGGCTGACCCCGGAGCCTTGGGGAGTGCCGCTGTAAGTCGTGTTATATTCCCAATTTTCCAGGTAGCCTGCCCGGAGAAATTTCCAAAGCAGTTCGATGAAGCTCTCGTCGGTAATACGCCGTCTGACGATGCTGATGAGAATATGGTGGTCGATATTGTCGAAGCAGCCCTTGATGTCGCCCTCTACGAACCACTTCACGCCTGTGAACGTCCGCTTTACTTCGGTCAGACACGTATGGCAGCTCCGATTGGGCCGGAACCCGTGAGAATGAACAGAAAATCCGGGTTCATAGATAGCCTCCAGCATGACCCTGACTACTTCCTGCACCAGTTTGTCATCCGTGGATGGAATACCCAGTGGCCGTTTTTTGCCACTGTTTTTCTTTGCGATATACTTCCGCTTGGCTGGCTGTGGCTGATAGCTGTGGTCTTTCAACGATGCGATGATTCGATTGACCCTCGCCATGCTCATGCCATCCAGCGTATTCCCGTCTGTTCCCGCTGTCATGCTCCCCTCTGAGGATGCGATTTTCTGATAAGCCAGCAG
>ERZ779632.846-NODE-846-length-14804-cov-10.345108_pt1 | contig 14804 bp, 13 predicted proteins | sample MGYA00514194_ERZ779632 | MGnify/ENA primary metagenome ERZ779632 (study PRJEB29562, sample SAMEA4376704) | mouse gut metagenome | isolation source: Cecum | study: EMG produced TPA metagenomics assembly of the A DSS colitis mouse model was used to assess the...
AACTCCAGGTACGCCATAGTGCCAGTAGCGTCCTGGGTCAGGGTCTGGTCGATTTTTAGGCCGATATCTGCCCCCGCCTGCATTTCGCCGCTGAGGAGATGCGCCTCCAGAATCTTTTGTGCGATTGTTCTGCCCATACATTTTCTCCTTCCTGGCAGGCGCATGAAAGCCCGCCTAAACAAAATTCCTGTATGCGTACAGGGCCTGCCCCACACCATATGGGGGTGCCCTATGTTTTCAGCCATACTCCTATTATCCCTGAAAAGCCTGTCCCTGTCAATGGCAGAAAGACAAATTTTGCAAGTTCTGAAAAAGAAAATTGCAAAAAGCGCGCTTTTCTCAGAAAATCAGCCGCCACATGCCCCTAAAAATGCAGGCAGTTCCCGCCAGACCTGGACAGCCAAATAGGGAAACGGCGCATCCCGCTGTTTTTTTCCTCCAAATGCCCCTTCGCAATACCAAACTGGGAACATCCCAGCATCATGGGAGCCACAGACATCTTTCTCCCAGTCATCTCCGCAGAACCAGACGGCAGAAGCCAGCAGTCTGGCCTTTTTCAAAGCAATTTGAAACAGCATAGGGTCAGGCTTGCGTATGCCGTATTCGCTGGAAGCCAGAACAAAGCGGAATTTATGTAAAGGGAAAAGCTTTTCCAGGCGGTATGTAAGGGCTTGGCCCGACCATCCGATGTTGCTGACAACCCCTGTAGGAATGCCCAGCCTGTCCAGGAAAGCCAGCAGTTCACCTATGTCGGGCATGGGCTTACAGAGGCTGGAATTCTCCATCAGCACACGTTCTATGCCGGAAAGGGGGAGGGCAGGTTCCAACCCTAGAACGTCCAGCACCGTCCGGAGCTGCTGCCACTCATGGGTTTCAAACCCGCCTTTGCGGGCGGCGGACAGGCTGCGGGACGCTGAAAAGCGCTGCCAAAGGCTGTCTGCCACCTGGCATGCCTGCTCGGGTGTAGCCCCGTCTGGATTCTTGTCAATATACTGGAACACGGCCCGCCATCCCCGCAGAAAATCCGGGGACGTTTCCTGCGCCAAAGTGCCGCCGTAGTCAAATAAAATCATTTCCGGTTTTTTCATTTTAGAAAAACGCCAGCTCCTTTAACCCAAAAATAAACAGGAACATGGTAAATACGGACAGCAGGGAGCTGAACACGACAAGCTGTCCGGCCAGCTTGTCGTCGCCGCCCATCTGCTGGGCCATGGTAAAGGAGGATACGGCGATGGGAGAGCCGAACACGGTCAGCAGCACCGCCAGATGAGCGTCCCTAAAGCCCATCAGAATTGCCAAAGCAATGAACAGGAGGGGATAGGCCACCAGCTTGGCCCCCAAAGTAATGCATAAATCCCGCACGCAGCGGCCTGTCTCCCCAAAACTGAAAGAGGCGCCCAAAATCACGAAGGCCAAAGGCGTGGCGATGATAGACAGGTCTGAAACGGTTTTATACAGCACCGTAGGCAGTGGAATATGGAACACCACGAAAAGGATGCCTGCGGCGGAAGCGATAATCAAGGGGTTTGTGAGGATGCCCACCAGGATTTTCCACAGGCTGGGCTTTTTGCCGTTAAAAGATTCCAGGGAAATGACCGCCAGCATATTGTACAGGGGGATAACCACCGCTATCAGGATGGAGGCAAGCCCTGCGGCAGAGTCCCCAAAGAGGGCTGTGCTAATGGGGATGCCGAACAGCACGAAATTGCTGCGGAACATGCCCTGAAGCATAACCCCCCGGCGGGCGTTGTCGTGCTCCAGGAGGATTACCAGGCACAGGGAGATAATGAATTGCAGCAACACCCCCACCACCGCGAAGAGCAGCAGGCTCATATCAAAGCTGCTGGTAAGATCGGTTTTATAGATGTTGAAAAAAACCAGCAGGGGCAGGAACACTTTGAAAATCATATTGTTGGTCTGCCGCACGGAGGTTTCGTTCATAATTCCCGTCAGCTTAATGCAATACCCCACTGCCAGCAGCAGGAACAGGGGCAGCACAATTTCCAGCGCAATGCGCAGGCTTTCCATGGAAACAACTCCTTTTCATATCCCGGTAAAGTTTGGATCTATAGTATATAGTGTAAGTATACCACGAAACTGTCCGGCAGGCAAACCTTTCTTTTCCGGAAAACGCCTGGCTTCCCCGGCTCGGCTTCTCAAAGCAAAACGCAGCGTGCAGGAGGGCTTTCCCGGTACACGCCGCGTTTTCCTTTTGCTCTTGTTTATTCCTCGGTTCCCGGGCTGTAGAATTTTTCGTTGGGCTGTGCGGACTTCCAATGGAAAACGTCCGCCATTTTGCTACCTGCAAAGCACAGCGCAAAGGAGAGAATCATGGCAAGGCAGGCGTAAAGGGGGCCGTCCGGGGTGGTGAAGCCGGAAAGGGCCGCCGGCAGGAAGGCTGTGAGAAAGCCCCCCAGCATGCCGGCCCAGGCCCCGGCCCGGTTAATACCCTTCCAGTACAGGGACAGCAGGTAGGGCGCCAGGAAGGAGCCGGAGATAATCCCCCAGGAGTAGGACATCATCTCCAGAATGGGGGTGGGATAGTTTGCGATAACATAGCTGAGCACCACAAAGGCCAGGCACAAAATGCGGGTGAGGGCAGCCAGATTCCTGTCCTCCATCTTTTTGGCAAAGGTGGATTTCACCAAATCCATGGAGACAGTGGTGCAGGCAGTCAGGGTAATGCTGGAAAGGGTGGAGACAGAGGCGGAAATCAGCAGCACCAGAATCACGCCGATAAGCAGGTTGGGCAGCCCGGCAGAGTCCAGCATCAAGGGCACGATAAAATCCTTGCCTCCCTCGGGCATGGTTTCCCCGAAAAACAGATGGGACAAAGAGCCGATAAAATAGCCGCCCCCCGCCACCAGCAAGGCGAAAAAGGTAGAGATAATGGTGCCCCGCTTTACCTCCTTGCCATCCCGGATGCCGTAATATTTATGTACCATCTGGGGCAGGCCCCAGGTGCCGAAGCTGGTCATCAGCAGGGTGGAAACCAGGGCCACAGCAGATTTCCCCGGCAGGGGCGCCATTTCGTGGGCTTTCATGTAGTCCGCCATGTTGGAAAGGCCCTGGCTCAGGCCGCCCACCTGGGGGGACAGCACCACCAGCACAATCAGGGCGGTAACGCCAATCATCATCACAAAACCCTGGACGAAATCCGCCTTCAAGGTAGCCATGTAGCCTCCCAGCACCAGCAGCAGGGCAGAAGCGATGGCAATAATAATCATACATACCTGTTCGTTAATGCCCAGGATAACAGAGCAGACACTGGTGAGCCCCTTATAAACAGAGGCGGAATAGGGGATGAGGAACACAAAAATTACGATGCAGGAGAAAAGCCGCATGGCAGGGCTTTGAAAGCGCTTTTCAAAAAGCTGGGGCATAGATTTGATATCGTGCCGCCGGGTGATTTTCCGGGTACGGTTTGCCAGCACCAGCCAGGCCAGAAGGGAGCCGAAAACCGCGTTCCCAATGCCCACCAGCACGCTCCACAGGCCGTACGACCAGCCGGAGCCGCCGGAATAGCCGATGAACATAACAGCGGAAAAATAGGCCGTACCATAGGACAGGGCGGAAATCCAGGCTCCTGCGCTGCGCCCGCCTACAGTAAAGCCTGCCATATCGCTGCCCTTGCGGGAATAGAGAATTCCAATTGCCAGCATAAAGATGGCGTATACGCCAATCACCAGCCATATAGTCATTTGCTTGTCCATAAACATTTCCCCTCTTCCAAATATAACTACCCTCTTGATTTTATCGGTTTAAAGCTTACAAGCTTTAAACCGATAAAATCTTACCACATTTTCTGGAAAACCGCAAGGGGAATTTTTTGATGTCTGGCAGGGAAGAGGGCTTTCATGCGTATGGAAGGCAAATTGATGTGGATTATGCCTTGGCACACCAAATAGATTTTTGATTAATTTTTATTTCATTTCATTCGGTATATATACTAAACTATTTGTAATAAATAAGTGTTTATCATAATAATTTTAGATTGCCGCTGGCATCATTTTATGATGTTGGATAACAAAATCGTCGTAAGGTGATATATCCATGGTATTAACATTATCAAGGAATGCAGTTTTCAGCAAGATTGACGGCCAAAAGCGCTCTATCGGAAATATTGCCAAGTTGGATTTGTTTGTTTTCACACGGAGGTACGGGTGAATAACCTTGAGAGCAGAAAATTTTCCAGTAGCTAACTTAACAAGAATCCCGTTTTCCAAAAGCTCCACAGCCTGTCGATTTTAGTGGCGGTATCTCTCTTTTTCAATCCAAGCAAGAACGGTGCCACGGTCGACGCTGAGATATCACAGATTTCTTTCATTGAGCTCCGCATTGGAAACATTGACAATATTCTGATTACCGATTCCTTGCAGGCACAAGTCAAACATGCGGCGGATTACTATGGCTTCATCACTTTTTGACAGTTGGTATCACCCGGCTTCAAAATCCGACTGGCTAAAGAGATCATACAAGATAGCGCAGGTATACCCTTCACATTCAAATTAGTTCTGAAGCCGCTGCCCCGCCTGCTATTCCTCCCGCTGGCTCAGCAGGAGGATAGGCTCCGTTTTGAGATTCCGGTTTACCAAAATCACCGACAATGTAAGGGTAAACAACAGCAAAAAGGCCGAAATACCCACTGCCAGAGGCAACGCCGTATCTTCTGCGGTTAATTGGGAGGCCAAATCCCCGTCGGCCTCTTCCGTTACCCAGGAACTGAATTCCGTACTGTAAGCAGACTCCTGCTCATTTCCAAGAGATTCCATCCGGTTTGCAGCAAGCACACCAATCCCGCTTCCCAGCACCACTGCCACAACAGCCAGCCCCATTATGCCGCCAATGAGGGAAACGCGGCACTGACGGCGGCTCATGCCCAAGCCGCGCTCGATAGCCGTTCTTTTTTTCTGTTTCACAATAAAGAAGTACAGGAGCAGAAGGATGATGATCATGGCCGAAAGCATCCCGGCCATGCACAGCAAGGCCGCTATGCTGCCTGTCTGCCGCAGATTTTCCGCAATCTGTTCATAACCGTTGTCATCATAGCTGATTTCCAGAAACTCGCCTGCCCCCGATTTTTGAAAGGCACTGTCAAAAGCGGCAACCGAACCATTGGGGATCTGAAAAGAGGTGGTATAGGCAAGCATGGGGCCGAAATCGGCAATATTCTGCTCATCGGACGCCTGCACGGATTTTGAGGGGATAATTACCGTATCCCTTCCCAGCTCGCTTATGTGCGCCTGATCGGGATTGGGTCCCTGATAGCGGTAAATCCCAACAATTTCATAGGCCGCGTCCCAAAAGACCGGGTATACATCCCCCTGGGTATTGGCAAGTGAGAAATCAATAGCGCCAAAGTTATAACCAAAGGTGAAGCCGGGGCTTGTCCTATAGTTTGCGAAAAACAGCGGCAGTTGAAGGCTGTCCCCCACTTCCAAGCTGTTGTGCTTTGCAAAGTCCTCCGGCACCATGCAGGCCAAAGCCCCGCTTTGAAACTCCTCTTCTGAGATTTCCCGACCCGCAGACATTGTTGCTTCCCTTTCATGAAAGGGTGGCAGGAGGGAACAGCTTTCGGTAGGCAGTACGGGGAGGATATCCTCAAAAAGGGCCTGCCGTTCTATAAGGCTCAGCCAGCCCTTTCCTCTCGTTGTTTCATAGAAGCCATCCGTCACTTCTTCCCAATGCACCCCATCCGGCATATTCATATCGCTGTCCAGTTTGATTCCCTGCCCGTCCGTCTGGGTAGATTCAGGCCGGAGCCAGGGCGTGAACTCCAGTCCCGAGGGTATCTGCACATCCGGGTGGGTGTTAGCTTGATACTGCAGTCCGGCAATATATGTTTTTCCAGCTTCTAAAGGGGCCGGGTTCTCTGTGAAATGGTCGCAGAACCAAAGGGTCTTGCTGCCGCGGGCGTCTCCCCACAGGACTTTTTTAATGTCTACCAGCACAGGCTGGGTGGGAATACAGTCTTCCACCGGGCTGAACTCAATAATAAGATAAAAATTGTATTCTTCCGCATTGATGGGGGTTCTCTCGCAGTCCTGCAAAAGAGCGCCATAGTATGGGCGCTTTTCCGGGCCTTTCAGATACTCCGCCCCCTCAAACTCCAGGACGCTCTCCGGCAGGACGGTATCATAGGCAGGATATGTCCAGTGAACATACTCCTGCAGCGCGGCATCCCACTGGTCGTATGTGGCGGTTTGAGTTTCCTTTTGCGTCACCGTGCCGATAGTGGTAAAAATTTCTTCCATCTTTTTTAACTGCTGGGCCGACTTCATCCACAATGCCGAGCCAACCATCAGCAGCGCTGTGCCTGCCGCCAGCAGGATCAAGAATAAAACCAGCTTAAATGGAGTCCTGAAAAGCTGCTTGATACTGTTTCCCATAATTTCCTCCTATTGCGAGACAGTCCCATCTTTACGATGGGACTGTCCCTATTCCATATAAAAAGCATATCGTTTTTACAAAGCTTTCAGAAAGGACTTGAAAAACAGTATCCAAAAGGTGTCTTATACAAAAAAACTAAAGGTTTCATACAGCTCTTTCCTCTCTGTCCAGCTTTCCGTCTGTCATTCGGTAAACCACATCTGCCTGCGCGGCAATGTCCAAATCGTGTGTAACTACAATTACACAATAATTTTTTTCTGCTACCAACTGCTTGAGCAGGCCGATAACCACCTTCCCATTCTCTGTGTCCAGATTGCCTGTAGGCTCATCCGCCAAAATCACTTTTGCCGAGGAGGATAGCGCCCGGGCAATCGCCACTCGCTGCTGCTCTCCACCGCTGAGCATTGCCGGAAACTTTTTTTCCTGTTCTTTTTTCAGGCCAACGCTTTCCAGCAGTTCTCTGGCCCGTGCGGCAGCCTCTTTTTTGGAACACTTTACAATTTGCATAGGGTACATCACGTTTTCCAGAACGGTAAGAGTGGGGAAAAGGTGAAATCCCTGATAAATGAGGGAGATGTTCTCCCGCCGATGGCGTTCCTGCCCAATCTCATCAAGGGGCGTTCCTCCGGCATAAACGGCTCCTCTCGCAGGCGTTCCCAGACCAGCGAGCACAGAGAGAAGGGTTGTTTTCCCGCTGCCGGAATGACCGATTACAGCATAAAACTTTCCCGCTTCAAAGGAACATGACACATCCTTCAGCGCCTGGACTTTTTGATATCTGCTCTGGTAGATATAGTCTACATTCTTTGCCGAGAGCATTTCCATAACGGTACTTCCTCCCTTTCCATTCTCAATCGATCTTTGTTAACAATTCTAAGACGTTCATGCTGAACAGGAACGCCAGGGCAATGATAATACTGAGAAAAGCGCAGACTAAAAAGATGCCCTCCATTACAAGGATATCGCCCAGGCCCAGGCTGGTTGCCGCCAGCAGTACAGGCAAGGTGGCAACACAGCCCAAAAGCATCAGCAGGGCGTTTTCCAAAAAGCAGCGCAGGGCGCATAGAAAGCCGGGCCGTCCCAGAGACAGGGCAATCGCGATTTCCCTGCGGGAGCTGCGCAGCACCAGAAACAGAACGAAAACAATCAATAAAACTATAAGAGATAAAAACGGGGCCTGAAACCACCGGAAAATACGGATATTCTCCTGTATCCTGTCTGCGGTTTCTATAAACAGCCTGTCGTTGACTTCCAGCGCATTGCCCTCCCGCTCTTTGAAGGAGTCGGGATCAACCTCCTGAAAGCCCGCTTTTTTCATCCCGGCCTTCCATTCGTTAAGCTGTAAAGGGTCAGCCACTGTCCCCTGAAAGGACGCATACGTATAATCCAAGCCAGCGTCCTGCAAAAAAGACTGAAGCCAGCGGGCCGGGACTGCCATATCACTGGTATCTCCCACTGTAGTTTCGTTGGATACGTAAGTACCCGCTACGACCAGACTGGCCTTTCCAACCTCTACAAAGCGAAAATGCATGTCATCCTCCTCATATTCCCAGACATACAGAGGAAATTCTATCGTACCGCCCAGGGAAATGCGGTGGCGGGAGGCGTAATCCGTGCTGATAACGCAGGCAGGCTGATCGCCGGAAAACAAGCTCTCATCCCACCCCTGGGCGTAGGATATCTGTTCCCGTATAAGAGGGGAGAGCAGGCTGCTGTCGTTAATCCCTATCATAGAGGTGTCGCAATATTGAATAGGCTGCTTCTGGTTCTTTTCATCTATGTTCCCGCCCGCAAGCATGGTGTAGAGGGAGTCACTGATGCCCCCGGAAAGCAGGGCCTCCATATGCTTCTGATCGATTTCCAGCCCCGCCTGCCGATTCCCATTCGTGCCGACCACCTGCACGGTTACTGGTATCGTTTGCGAAAGGTTCCGCAGTATAGCCTCATTGTTTTGGATGTTCCCCATGTAAAACGCGATACAAAAAATGATCAGAATTCCAAATACAAAAACCAGAAAGCTTTTCCCTCTATTGCGGTATAAATCCCGCCAAACTTCAGTCAACGTAAACATTATGTTCCTCCGGGATGGGCAAACAATACTTTTTACATAAATTTTACTACAGTATATATTTTTCGTCAACAGTAAAATCTGGACGTGTTTATTTTTCTTTACTTGGGTTCACATAATTTGTTATGAGTATAAATGCATGACATTAAAATCAAACTTCTTTTTCTTCAAAACACGCAAAGTTTTTTGATGGCTTTCTATATTGATGTGGTGTGAAAAATAACGAGGATGATACTAAGCGCAAAAGGCCGTCTTTCTATGGTGTTTTGCAGGAATTCTGTATTGTATGGCGATTAAAATGGATCAGTCTTGTCAGTTTAAAATCGGATTCCTATCTCTGCGCCGCAGTATGTGGCAGGAAGGAGGAATGATTCTGCCTTTACCTGTTCAGTTTACCACACTTTCCTCCCCGGGTTCCGGTTCGCATACTGTCTGTTGGTAAGCCGGTTCTGCCTTATCTATGGTTACTTCCAAGCTTTACTATATAATTTGCTGCTGTGCCCTCCGGGTTAGAGTTGTGAAAGAGGTAGTTCCGTTTTAGATATTTCTCGCGGCACTTTTCTTGTAGAACGCCTTGTAGTCATCTTCGGACACTTCCATAAGCAATATCGTACAGGGCTATAAACCACCTAAGGCAGCGTGCTTTCCGGCGACGTTGTAGGTGCAGGCATGAGCTGGCTCGTTTTCAAGCCAGCAGCAAGGCTGTCATGGCGGCATCCACAGCGCTCCTGATTGCCATTTTTCTTTGCATGGCCTTACTGCTCCGCCGCCTTGTTCACACAGGCAATGGCGTTCAAGCTCCGGGGGTAGCCAATATAGGGCAGGCACTGGGAAACCACTCGAAGGAGGAATTCTTTATCATTGCCCATGTTTAGGTTGCCCTTGGCGTGAGCGGTAAGCTGGGACTCACACCCGCCCTGGGCCGCCAGAAAGCAGAAGGTGATCATCTCCCGATGGGCCAGGGTCAGCCCGGTGCGGGTGTAGTAGTCGCCAAAGCAGTTTTCCGCCAGCCACCGGTTGATATACCCGGCTTTCCACGCCTCTTTCATATGTTCCCCAAAGATTTCCGCTTGGGTCGCCGCACCCTTTTCCAGACGGTCTTCCATGGTGGTCGTAGCCTGAGAGGGCAGGGGCAGCACTACACCCTGCTCCTCAAGAATCTTGTTCGTGATCTCCCAAAACGGCCATACCCGGCCCATGCCCAGATAGTCGAAAGCCTGGTAGACGATCTCTTTCGCCTGCACAGGGGAGAGTCCCTCGTCCAGTGCCCTGGGCAGTATCATCTTGTAGGCGTCTGTACCCTGGCAGCCCAGCAGGGTGGCTAAAACCGCCCGCTAGCGGGTTTCCTCGTCCAGCCGCTGGCCATCCTCGTTGGGGACTTCCTCAAAGGCAAAATGCTCAAAGCGCTCCATAAATCCCGGGTCTGTCTTACGCAAATTTTCCATACTGGACATCCTCTTGATGGTAAATTATTTCTGATTCAGCGACCACACCTGTTTCTGCCCTGCCGCTGCCGGAACATTTTGTGCCATCACGCCCACCAGCTTGTGGGGAACGTAGGGCTCCTCCAGGTAAGCAATTTCCTCGGCAGTCAGCTCCAGGTCAACCGCTTTTGCCGCGCCCTCAATGTGGTGCAGTTTCGTGGCGCCCACCACGGGCGAGGCCACTTTCGCTAGCAGCCACGCGAGGGAGATTTCCGTCATGCTCACGCTATGCTTGTCGGACAGCTCCGCTACCCGGGCGATGATTTTACTATCCTGTTCCGCCATGGCGTCATACTTGCCCTTGGCGTAGCTGTCCTCTTCCAGCCGCTTGGAGGTTTCTCCGGGCCGCTTAGCCAGTCTGCCGCCTGCCAGGGCGCTGTAGGGTGTCATGGCGATGTTGTCCTCGGCACAGAGCTTTGCCATTTCTCGCTCCTCCTCCCGGAAAATCAGATTGTAGTGCCCCTGAATGGACACGAACTTAGCAAATCCGTTCTGTTCAGCGATGGCGTTGGCCTTTGCCAACTGGTAGGCGTAAGCATTGGAAATGCCGATATACCGCACCTTGCCCGCTTTCACGGCGTTGTTTAAGCCATCCATGATGTCGTAGATGGGGGTGTTATAGTCCCACATATGGTAGATGTACAGGTCAACGTAATCCATGCCTAAATGCTGAAGGCTGTTGTCTAGCAGCTTTGCAATGTGCTGCTGCCCAGTGACCCCGGCCTCGATTTCCTCCGCGCTGCGGGGGACGAATTTCGTGGCCACCACCACGTCCTCCCGTTTCGCAAAGTCCCGCAGGGCGCGGCCTACGAACTGCTCGCTGGTGCCGTTCTGGTAGCCGATGGCGGTGTCAAAGAAGTTGACGCCTAGCTCCAAGCCCCGCTTGATGATCTCCCGGGAATGCTCCTCATCCACAGTCCAACTGTGCTGGCCGGTCTGGGCGTTGCCAAAGCCCATGCAGCCCATGCAGATGCGGGAAACGTTCAAATCCGAATTGCCTAATTTTGTGTACTTCATGATAATTTCCTCCATAGAATATTATTTTTTTCCTGCTTTTTCTGAATCTCATATCGCAGGTAGTCCAGCCTATCTAACTGCTTTTCCCGGAAGTGTATCTCGTCCAGCATCCCCCGCCGCTTTTCGCCCAGCACGAGCAGCCGTTGGGCATCGGTGCTGTTTCCCTCCAGTACCAGACGCATATAGTTTTCCACCTCTGGGGGCTGGAAGCCGATATCGTGCAGGGTGAGAATCAGGCTCAGCCGCTCAATATCGGATTCATCATACTGCCAGGCGCCCATCAACTTCTTTCCCGCCGTACACAATCCCCAGCTTTCGTACTCGTCCAGGATATTTACCGGGATGCCGTAGCGCTGGCTTGCCTCTTGCTTTGTCATGTGCGCAGTCTCCTTTTCTTTAATTATGAAATCAGCCGCTTCTCTGGAGGTCGTTCTCCACCTGAAAACGCTTTGACTTTTTTCAGTTTAGACTCTGGTAGATTCTTTGATGTGTGTTATAAACTGCTCCACCGCCCGGGATCGGGCCTGCTCTTTCTTCCAAGCCAACACCGCGCCATTCTCCATGGAAGGGGACAGGGGCACCAGCCGCAGGCTGTTATAGTAGGTGGTGCCCAAATCATAGCAGAGTGCCACGCCCACCCGGTGCTTGACCATGATAGCGGTATTGGTGATTAGATTATATCTTGCCGCTATTTTCACCTGACTGAAACTCTCGCCAAACCACTCCCGCACCTGCTCGCTCACCTGTTCCCGCCAGGAAAGAATGAGCGGGTAGGGCAGCAAGTCCGCCGGGGTTACGCTGGTAAGCTGGGCCAAGGGTGAATCCTCCCGCACCAACGCGCACCAGCGCTCCTGATAGGGCATGGAGATATAGCTATATTTCTGTACCTCCACCGGCATCATCAGAAGCCCCATGTCCAAAAGCCCGTTTTCCATGCGATCCTTCACCTCGTCTGCTGTGGCGCTATAGACGCGAAACTGTATGAGCGGGTGCTGTTCCCGGAAAGACACCATCCAGTCAGCGAGTTGGGCCATATTGCAGGTCTCCCCGCAGCCGATGGCTATTTCGCCGCTAAGTTCCTCCCGGCCCTGGAATTCCCGCTGGGTCTTTTCCGCCAATTCCAGCAGTTCCTGGGCCCGGCGCTTTAGGAGCATCCCGTCCTCAGTAAGCGTGATCCGGTGGTTGTTCCGGCGAAAGAGGGAAGCGCCCAAACTTTCCTCCAGTTGCATCAGTTGCCGGGACAGGGTAGGCTGTGTGATATGGAGTTTTTCTGCGGCGCGGGTGATGTTTTCCTCCCTTGCCACCATGAGAAAATAGCGCAGTACGCGAAGTTCCATAGGTTCATCCTCCTCTTATATCACTTTGCATTCCTTCCATTTGCCGGACTTCAGCCGCAGGGCGAAAATCACCGCCCGTATCACCCAGTCCAGACACATAGCCGCCGCGATGCCGATAACGCCCCAGTTGAACACAATGGCAAACAGCAGGGAGAACAGCAGCCGCCCGCCAATGGTGGAGGCGATAGAGATAATCATCGTAAACTTGATATCACCCGCCGCCCGCAGGCCATTTGACAGCGGCCCAGACATGGGGAAGGCCACGGTATTGAAGATGTTGTGTATCAGCACCAGAATCACAACTAAATGCTTGGCTTCCTCAGAGATTTGATAGAAATTCATCATCACCGGGGTGATAGCAAACACCAAGCCGTTCCAGACCAGTGAGATTGTCAAGGTGATTTTCAAGAGCTTCTTGAAGTAGTGCTCCGCCTGGGCCATGTCCCCAGCGCCCATGCACTGGCCGATCACTGTGATGAACACCGGCCCCATAGTCACCCCGGCCAATGCTGCCAGCGACCATACACTCTGCGCAATGCCGTTGGCGGCGATCTGGTAGGTGCCGAACAGGGCCACCACGCTGGAAAGCGCTACCTTCACCAGTTGGAAGATACCATTCTCCACGCCATTTGGCACGGCTATACGCAGGATACGCTTCATCAATTCCCCGTTCCACTTGCAGATCTGTCGCCAAGTGTAGCGCACGTCAACACGCTTGTCGAAGCACAGCACGGTAATCACCGCCGCCGAGAACACCCGGGCGATGAGCGTGGGCCAGGCCACGCCAGCCACGCCCGCGCGGAGCACGAACACGCCAATCAGGTTGCCCACCACGTTAATCGCGTTGGACGCGATTGAGATGTACATGGTGACGCTGGTCTTGCCCAGGCTGCGGTACAGGGCCGCGCCCGCGTTGTAGACCGCCAGGGCTGGGTAGGAGAACACCGAGATTTGCAGGTACACCACGCAGGCATCCATGACCGCTGGCTCCACCTGGCCGAACAGCAGGCCGAGCATGGGCCGGTGCAGGGCTAATATCACGATGGAGATTATCAGCGAAAATAGAGTGGACGATGTAAGTAACTGGCTTGCGGCTTCACCCGCATCCTCCTTTACCCCCCTGCCGATGTACTGGCTTATCACCACCGCGCCGCCAGAGGCCAGGGCCGTAAACAAGTAGATAAATATGGTGCTGAAAGAGTTCACCAGAGACACCCCAGACACCGCCGCCTCCCCAGCGTAGCTGACGATGAAGGTGTCGGCGATGCCCACCAGCATCACCAGAAGCTGCTCCAAAAACAGCGGGACTATGAGGTTCTTGAGGTCTTTGTTTGTGAACATGGCAGGCGCCCCTTTCGTGTTTCTTGCTACCAGTATACAACAGCCTTGGCGACATGTCTAATGCTTATTTTATTTTGATTCATGCTTAAAAGGCATGATAAAAAACGAAAGAGGAATGGCAGGCAAGCACAGAGATTTTGGGGATGCAGTTAGTATTTTGCGACCTCAGCACACCTAAAGGCGACGGCTCATTCAACGTCTATGACGACATCAAGGCGAAACTGTTCGCCAAGGTGCGGTGGGGACAGGTGCGTGTCCTGATAGGTAGCACCGAGAAAATGGGCGCAGGGATGAATTGCCATGCGACTTGTTCACAGATGAAAAAGCTGTGCATAAGTCCAAAATATTTAAGATTGAAAGGAGATTGATAAAAAGGACTTGGAGAACTGATATTCCGACAGGTGGAATGAGGGGGTAACGCACGGAAACGCCTGCCTTGATCCTGCGGTGTGAGGTGAGGCTTACAAAGGCCGAACCGTGCAAAGCCCGCTGAAGTTGGCAGAGAGCGACCGTAAGAGTTGCTGGATAATAACCGGCCCCACGGAATCTGTCCAGAGGTGGATGGCGCCGCCTATATGCCGGAGTCCCTATGGTTAGAATGTTTTTGTAACTGGCGAATGTCCGAATGTATGGGTCTAAAGCGTGATATGGCAGAAACGTCATAGACGTAAATCTACGGCGTGTGCGGAGATGAATAAAAATGGCACGTTATGAAAGTCCTTGGAGCGTTACAGGCGCTTCGGCACGGTTGGTGCCACACACAGGCATATAAGAGGACAGACCTAAGGGAATATGCACAGATAGGAATATCGGAACGAGGAAAGACCGGGACATTGAGTGTCTGCACACGGGGAAGCGGTGGCTGCGAAAACCCAAGCATGGAAGAAGCAGCCTTTGTCCGGATGAGAGCGGCGGCACGACCTGTGAAGCAGATAACAAGCTGTGGAGGAACAGCCGCCAGTCATATGTAAAAAGTAATTCTAAAAAGCAATTTATCAACAGACAAGCGGCGGCAGGACTGCTATATCTGCGGCAGCTACAAGAAGCGCACGGCAGACTGTACGGCGCACTTTATCCGCACCGACCTGTTGACCGCCGGAGTGACCGAGAACTTACGGAAAGTCACCAGCTACGCCGCCAAGCATGAAGCCCGGTTTATGAAGCTGT
>ERZ779632.849-NODE-849-length-14799-cov-11.372084_pt1 | contig 14799 bp, 8 predicted proteins | sample MGYA00514194_ERZ779632 | MGnify/ENA primary metagenome ERZ779632 (study PRJEB29562, sample SAMEA4376704) | mouse gut metagenome | isolation source: Cecum | study: EMG produced TPA metagenomics assembly of the A DSS colitis mouse model was used to assess the...
ATGGTTCAGTGCGCCGTCCGGGAATTTGCTGATTTAGTCCCGCATATTCCCTGACATCGCCTCCCGGATCGTGTCTATCATCTTCCGGGTGACTCTGATGTTAGCCCCGCCGGGATTGACGGCAAAGCCATCGCACTGGCTGTCCGCTCTTTTTACCATGGTTGCAAATTCTTGAAAGCCAAATACAAAAAGCTGCTGACCCTCCTCCAGACTTTTCACCCATTTCTTCAGTTCCTGCATATCCGTAAAGGCCATAAAATATCTCACACCCTCGTGGGTACTGAGCATGGGAACCTGGATTTGGGCATCCGGCGGCATCCGCACCATGCCGTTCTCGTCTTTCTCCGGCTTGGGTGTCACCACAGCCGGGGTGAGAAAATGCGCCTTTAGCAATTCCTGTAAGAAGAAGTCCCGGTGCTTGGGGGAGTTGTCTGCCTTTAACAGTTCCATGGCTCCCACCAACATAGGATTGTTAATTGCTCTTGGCCGTTCCATATATTTCCTCCCTGCCCCTGAAGAACCACTCTCTCATCCAACTCAAACGCGATTATAGTTGATCAGGCAGCCTTTCAATATGATCTGTCTCTCCTCGTCTGTCAGTTCACCCAGTCTCAGCGTAAACTCCCGCAGCCCTTCGGGCTGCTGTCCTTCGGGCTGCTGTCCCTCGGGATTTACCACATATGCCTTGATTTCCTCCGCCCTGTTCTCCACCGCCGCCTTGATGCCAGGGATAAAAAGATAGTCAAGATTGCGGAAGGGAAGTTCGCCCTCCTGGATCAAAAACGGCAGCATACCCCAGTTAATCAGATTAGAGCGGTAGCGCTTGGTGGCGTATTCATGGGCGATATTGGCCCAGCCTCCCAGCACCTTCTGACAGCTTGCCGCCTGCTCTCTGGCGGAGCCGTCACCTGGCTTAACCGCAAAGATCGTGGAGCCAAAGCCGGTATTGGTATGGTTTACCTCCGGGAACTGCTGTTTGATGACACCCATGGTGGGCTTCACATCCGGATGGGCCTGGCAGGGATGCTCTCCCGCCATACGGGCCTTCTCCGCTTTCTGGATATCCTTGGCCCGCTCCACATAGGCAGGATCCTTGCGGGACAGGGTAAACTCCGCCAGTCCCAGAGGATTGGAGCGGTAACTGGAGGTCTCGCCGGAGGGAATCAGTTCATCCGTGGTGGTCACGGGGTCATGGATCTCACTGACCACCCGCAGCACCAGATTCTCCGGCAGCTTTCCCATCTCCGGCCAGTCCTTGATGTTGGGGCCCAACACAATCTCCGCCTCCGGATCTGCCACGCCGTGAGAGTCAAATACTCTGTTGGCATAAATATTGCTGTCAAAATGATATTTGTATCTGCCGATATCGCCGTCAAACTCCGTGGCCGGGGTCAGCACACCCTGGTTAGCAGCAGTGGCCGCAATGGAACGGGCATCCATCAATGCTACGGAAGAAATCTGGCCGCTCTGCAGCTTGGACCCCTCCCGGTTGGGGAAATTCCTTGTAGAGTGGCGGATACTGAAGGCATTGTTGGCCGGGGTATCCCCTGCGCCGAAGCAAGGTCCGCAGAAAGCGGTCTTCATTACCGCGCCGGTCTCCAGGATGGAAGCGGCGCAGCCGTTTTTAATTAACTCCATATATACAGGCATGGAAGCCGGATACACACTCAGGGTAAATCCATCACTGCCGATATATTTACCCTTCAAAATGTCTGCCGCCGCACAGATATTCTCAAATCCGCCGCCCGCACATCCGGCGATAATACCCTGGTCCACCAGGAATTTGCCGTTCTTTACCTTATCTTTGAGATGGAACTCTACAGCGCCGTCCAAGCTCACCTGGGCGCGTCTCTCCGTCTCGTCCAGAATATCCATCAGATTTGCATTCAGTTCCTCAATGGTATAGGTGTTGCTGGGGTGGAAAGGCATGGCGATCATAGGGCGCACCTTGGACAGATCCACCGTGATCATGCCGTCATAATAAGCCACCTCTCCCGGCGTCAACCGGACATACTCATCTTCTCTTCCATGAATCTGGTAAAACTCCCTGATCTGGTCGTCTGTCTGCCAGATGGAGGACAGGCAGGTGGTCTCGGTGGTCATAACGTCCACACCGATCCTAAAGTCCGCGCTCAAAGCGGCCACGCCGGGACCCACGAATTCCATCACTTTGTTTTTGACATAACCGTTGGCAAACACGGCGCCGATGATGGCCAGCGCCACATCCTGAGGCCCTACTCCCTTGACAGGCTCCCCAGTCAGGTACACACCCACCACGCCGGGCATATTGATATCATAGGTCTGGCCTAAAAGCTGCTTTACCAACTCCGGGCCGCCCTCGCCCATGGCCATGGTGCCCAGTGCGCCATAGCGGGTGTGAGAGTCGGATCCTAATATCATCCTGCCGCCCCCGGCCAGCATCTCTCTGGCAAACTGATGGATCACCGCCTGGTGAGGAGGCACATAGACGCCGCCGTATTTTTTCGCACAGGACAAGCCGAACATGTGATCATCCTCGTTGATGGTGCCGCCCACTGCGCAAAGGGAATTGTGACAGTTGGTCAGCACATAGGGCACGGGGAACTTCGTCAGCCCCGATGCCCTGGCTGTCTGGATGATGCCCACAAAAGTGATGTCATGGCTGGTCAGCTTATCGAACTTGATTTTCAGTTTTTCCATATTACCGGAGGTATTGTGGCTTTTCAAAATGCCGTAGGCGATGGTGTTTCGGGCCGCTTCCTCCCTGGTGATATCCCTGCCGGTCTTCGCCTTGAGGGCTGTCAGGGCTTCTCCGCCATCCGGCACAATCTCACTGCCGTACAGCAGATATGCTCCTGTGTCTGAAATTGTAATCATATATGTCTCTCCTATATTGAAGATGCTTAAATCTTCCATTCCGCATGTTCTCTACAAGCCCATAAGCCCGTTGAGAACATGCTGCCGAAATTTCCTTTTGTCTTTTTCTTTGCGGACTATTTTAACGTACCGTTGTCCGAGACTACATTTACCTTGTCCAGATGCCAGATTTCATCCACGTACTGCTGGATGGTTCTGTCGGAGGTGAACTTACCGGAACAGGCCACGTTCAGGATAGCGCTCTTTGCCCAGCCCGCCTCGTCCCTGTAGGCAGCCTCCACCTTCCTCTGCGCCTGGGCATAAGCCTTGAAATCCTTCAGGATGAAGTAGGTGTCCGCCTTGGAGGTACTCTGGGTGTTCAGCAAGGAATTGTACAGGTGCCGGAACATCTCCGTGTCATGAGAATAAGTACCGTTGATCAGCTGCATCAATACTTTGCGGATATCCTGGTCGCTGTTGAATATCTCCATGGGATTGTAACCGCCATGGTTCTCGTAGCTTATGACCTCATCGGAGGACAGGCCGAAGATAAAGGCGTTCTCCTCCCCTACCTCCTCCACGATCTCCACATTGGCGCCGTCCATGGTGCCCAAAGTCAGGGCGCCGTTCAGCATGAACTTCATATTGCCTGTGCCGGAAGCCTCCTTGCTGGCCGTGGAAATCTGCTCGGACACATCCGCCGCGGCGAAAATAATCTCCGCGTTGGACACATTGTAATTCTCGATAAATACCACCTTGATCTTGCCGCCGATGGACGCATCGTTGTTAATAACATCCGCCACGGAGGTAATCAGCTTTATAGTCAGCTTGGCGTTACGGTAGCCCGCCGCCGCCTTGGCACCGAAGATAAAGGTCCTGGGATAGAATTCCATATCCGGATGTTCCTTGATCTCATTGTACAGATACATTACGTGCAGTATGTTGAGGAGCTGTCTCTTGTACTCGTGCAGACGCTTCACCTGCACATCAAAGATGGAGCGGGGATCTACCTCCACGCCGTTGTGCTCCAGAATATATTTTGCCAGACGGACCTTGTTCTGATACTTGATGTTCATAAATTCCTGCTGGGCCTTGGCATCGTCCGCATAGATCTTCAGACGGCCAATCTGCGGCAGATCCGTGATCCACTCGTTGCCGATGTGATCCGTCACCCAGTCTGCCAGCAGCGGATTGCCGTGCAGCAAAAAGCGCCTCTGGGTAATGCCGTTGGTCTTGTTGTTGAATCGCTCCGGGAACATCTCGTAAAAGTCCTTGAGTTCCTGGTTCTTCAGGATCTCGGTGTGCAGCCTTGCCACGCCGTTGACGGAATAGCCGGACACGATAGCCAGATGGGCCATCTTCACCTGTCCGTCATAAATAATCGCCATCTTGCGGATCTTATCCTGGACATTGACACCGGGTATATTGTTGTATTTCTTCTCGATCTCGATGATAAACCTGCGGTTAATCTCCTCCACGATCTGGTAAATCCTGGGCAGCAGCCTGGAGAACAGTTCGATGGGCCACTTCTCCAACGCCTCGGCCATGATGGTGTGGTTGGTGTAGGCACAGGTCTTTGTTGTCACCGTCCACGCCTCGTCCCAGGTCAGATAGTACTCATCCATCAGTATGCGCATCAGTTCCGCGATAGCCACCGTGGGATGGGTATCGTTGAGCTGGAAAGTCACTTTCTCATAGAACTTGCGGATATCGCTGTGGGTACGCATATATTTTGCCACAGCCTCCTGCACGGAAGCGGAGATAAAGAAATACTGCTGCTTCAGGCGCAGTTCCTTGCCCGCATAGTGGTTGTCGTTGGGATAGAGCACCTCCACGATATTTCTCGCCAGGTTCTCCTGCTCCACGGCCTTCTGATAATCGCCCTTGTCAAAGGAATCCAGCTGGAAACACACCACCGGCTCCGCGTCCCAGATCCGCAGGGTGTTCACGATATGGTTGCCATAGCCCACGATGGGCAGATCAAAGGGAATGGCATTGACGGACTGGTAACCCTCCTGGGAGAAATGCTCTCTGCCGTTCTCGTCCCGGGAAACGGTCACATAACCTCCAAACTTTACCTCTTTTTTATATTCGGGTCTGCGCAGTTCAAAAGGATTGCCGTCCACCAGCCAGTTGTCCGGTACTTCGATCTGGTAGCCGTCCCGGATCTGCTGCTTGAACATACCGTAACGGTAGCGGATACCGCAGCCGTAGGCGGGATAGCCCAGGGTAGCCAGGGAATCCAGGAAGCATGCGGCCAGACGGCCCAGACCGCCGTTGCCCAACGCCGCGTCCGGCTCCTGATCCTCCACGATGTTCAGATCCAGCCCCAATTCCTCCAGGGCTTCCTTGGCCTCCTTGTAGGCCATCATATTGATCAGATTGTTGCCCAGGGCACGGCCCATCAGAAACTCCATGGACAGATAATACACCGTTTTGGCGTCCTGCTTTTCATAGGCTTTCTGGGTGTCCATCCAATCCTCCACGATCTGATCCTTGATGGCGTAGGAAACGGCCTGGAAGATCTGCTGAGGGCTGGCCTCGTCCAGATTCTTGCGGTACAAAGTTTTTGTATTGTACTGCACACTCCTCTTAAAAAGCTCCTTGTCGAACTTCAGCTTCTTGGTTGTAGTGGTACTTGTCATGCTCATTCTCTTTCTCCTTTTCTGCCTGCGCTGCCATAGGCGATCGCGAAGCCTCTCTTTTTATGAATATCGCCGTTCTTGCCCGCAATATCTCTCGCCGCGTATCTGGATGTGAAACATCCAAACTTACCTTGTCCCTGCATAACGCGGGCTGTGCCCGTGTTATTGCGTTAATGCGTATTTGGAAGTTTTACTTCCAAACTTTCCTCTACATGCATATCGCTGGCTTTGCCTGCGATACTGCGTTAATGCGTATTTGGAAGTTTTACTTCCAAACTTTCTTCTTTGCCATATCCCCCACAGAGAGCATATCACAATTGACTATAGAGTTGTCAGATCCCTTCCGCATGGGTCTGCAAATACATATTATAACAAATATTCCCGTCTATGCAACTATTTTCCTCAGGTAAATTAAAAAGAAGTGCCCGCGCTGACTTTATGGCGGCGCGGGCTTGTCTTTGAAAGGATGACCTGTCTGTCATTGCTGTTCATTCAGGTACAGCTGTACCCGGTTCTGTATGGTTTCCGCCACCTGCTCCGCCGTCTTGACTTTAGACAGATAGGTGGCAGCTTCCTCCAATATGATATCCTCTATATAGTAAGTGCTTTGGCAGCGGGGAAGCGCTTTATCTAAAATATCCCTATATTCCGCCGTCCAGGGGGAGCCGTCCGGTTTTGTATGCAGCGCCTCATACCGGCCTCCGCCTATAGAATATTTCCACGGATGTTCATAGAGGGAAGTATCCATATAATCATCCATATAATATATGTTCTTTTCCACTATATCATTTCTGACAGGGCAAGACAATTCGCTCTGTCTGGCCAGACTGTAAAGGGAGTTCAGGTAGGCGTCAATCACTTCCCTCTGCTTTGTACGGTCGCTGACTACCAGAAAATAATCCGCGTTCCAATAGCTCCCATTCCCTGCCTCTGTAGGGAACCCCACCGGGTAAAAGCCCTCTCCCAATACGGACATTTCTGCGCTGAAATCCGCGAAGCTGTCTGTATTGGGCCGAAAAGAAGCCGCCCGGCCATCCTTCATTATCGAAGGAGGATCATTGTCGCCTGTGGCATCCCCCACAATTTCAAGCGCCTTTATAAACAGTTCGTTGTTAAAATCGCAGACACCCGCATCCATATCCAGAAAAGGAGAATTTGGAAGATCCTGCAAAAGCAGCAGGCGCAGGGCCGTTGACTTTGCCATATACCGGCGGCTGGTCAAGAGCTTTTCAAATTCCGGATGCTCCTCCATCACTGCCAAGGCTTCCGCCAGCGTCCAGCTTTCCTTCTCCCAAAGTTCGCCTGAAACCAGCAGGGTCGTTACATAGGCTTCAACGGGAAGTCCTATCTGCCGACCGTCTATCACGCCGCAGGAAATCGCGCCATTATAAAGGGATTCCCGCAGTTCCTCGTCCAAAGTGTCACTTAAGTCCGCCAGTACGCCTTTCTCATAAAGAGTACGCATGTCCGCCCCGGATACATAGTAGATATCCGCTCCCTTCCCGGCAACCAAATCCGCCATCGCCCGGGTACGGAAATCCGCCAGACTCCCCTCCGGCTGCTGCACACTGACGGGATGTTCCCCCTGCTCCTGAGAAAACATAACCGCACTGGAAGAGATAAAAGAATTGTCCTTTACCAGACTGACTAAGAGGACAGACTCGCCCTCCTGGCCCGGCTCCGGCCCCAGCTTGCAGATAATGGCCTTTTCGCGGCTTCGATCCAAAATCAGCGGAAAGCCCTCCTCACTGACGGCAACGAGGGTCATGTAGCTATTTCTTCCCAGCCCCGATTCTTCATAGTTGAAGCATACGCCCTCGTCCCCTGTGCGGAGATCCCAGCGGTACAGCCGGCCCTCATCTCCATAATAAAACAAGCCGTCTCCACTGATTCCTTTGCTGCTTAAATGCGGCAGAGACGGGGTAAAAAATTTTCCCTGACCAGCAGCTGAATCGTACATTACCAGACACCCCTCCTGGCTGGCATTGCTATACAGATTAAAGACGGGCTCGCCCTCCGCCGTTTTCATGGCAAAGCTGCCGGAACTATCTTCCTTATCCCATGCCAGTTCGGCAAGAGGCTCTCCGGCCCCGTCAAACACGGCAACTCTGTCATTGGCAACGAAAAAATAATGTTCTTCACAATCAACGTACACATCTCCAAAGAACATCCCGCCGCTGGAGGAAGTCAATACACTCCCTTCACATGTCTGCATGATGGGATACAGGTCGAAAGCGCCTCGATATTCTCCCTCCATGGAAAAGCGCATGGCCAGATAGGCCAGGGTTTCGTTTCCGTTCAATATCTGCACGAACAGTACGTATTCCTTGGGACTCAGAATGTCGAAAGAACTGATACGTTTTTCCGTTCCCCCGTATTCCTCCGTCTCTGGCAGTTCAACGCGCCGATGCCAGATTTCTCCGGTCGCGTCCTCGTATCCGTTTATATACCAGATTACCGGCGCCGATGAATCTGTGGAGGGCGAAAATTTATCCAGAGAGTAAAAATTCGCTCCCCAGCATCGGTATTGGCTGAAGCGGGAATCATACTCCTGATCCGCCTGATACTCCAGCCCGCTGATATTCTTCTCCACATAAAAAGTACCTCCGACGTAACTGCCATCGCCCCGCCGCCACTCCTCCGTCTTCCAATTGTAGGTACCTTGATTTTGTTCTATCTGAAAAGAAGAAGACGCATTATCCGCATTCTGCTGGCCGCAGGCGGACAGAACAAGCGCCAGAAACGCTATAAGCCCTACTAATTTTTTTGACATACTTTTTCCCCGCAAATGTGCCATACTTACCTTGTCCCTGCATATCGCAGGCCGAGCTTGCGATACTGTGTTAATGCATATTTGAAGTTTTACTTCCAAACTTTTGTATTATACATCCGATCTAAAAATTGTAAAGGGACAAAATTGAGAGACATTATATAGACCGAATAATCAATAAATACCGATGTTTTAAGAATAAAGCTCTTAAATCATCGGTATTTATCGGCAAATGAATTTTAGAACTGATGATTCTCCGTATGGTGATCAATAGTATCTACTATTGTCCCGCAATCCGAACACACATAGGTAGTGAAGTATTCTCTGTATGTAACTTTACATAATTTCTCACTGCCGTCCGGCATCCAGTGCCCATGAGTAGTCTCAACACTTCTGGTAGTGGTATCAAAGGAGTGGATATTCGTATGATCACATGCCTCATTACCCGCCGCCTGAACGGCAAAACCATTGAACAACAACCCTATCGCCATCAATGATGCCAGTACTTTTCTCTTCATATATCCCTCCTGATTTTTGTTTGATTTTCTGCTTGATTTTGATTATATCGCTTTGTACGCATAATGTCAATCCTATTTAATAAATTTAACAAAAATCCAAGGTTTATATAAAGCATGATTATCTCGCTTTCTATCCGAGGGAACTCACTCTTTTTCCCTCTCCCTCGTTGGCACAAACTCTTTTGTAAATTGAACAGCCCCTTTTACACACAGTTCCTACGCCCAACCTGAAAACGCTTCCTACACCCTTTCCAGACTAATCGTTACATTCTCACCGTTCACATTCCACTCTTTGGACACCGTATAGGACCCATTCTCCGTCAGTTCCTCCGCCAGCACCTTGCCGCAGATGGCCTCCCGGTTGCTCTCCGCAATAGCGGAGAGTCTGGCGTTGCCGCCCAGGGATACACGGATGTGGTCCATAACCTCGAAGCCCGCGTCCTTGCGCATGGTTTGGATCTTGCTGATAATCTCGTAGACAAAGCCCTCCTCAATCAGTTCCTCCGTCAGATTGGTGTCCAGCACCACCGTCATACGGTTGTCCTCCACAGACACATAGCCCTCCTTCTGGGCCATGCTGATCAACAGGTCCTCCTGGGTGAGTTCCACTGCCGCGCCGTTCACATCAAAGGTCAGCTTTCCGCTTTCTTTCAATTCATCCATGGCTGCATTGCCGTCCAGAGAAGCCAGCGTCTTCTGGATGCCGCCCAGCTGCTTTCCGTATTTGGGACCCACGGTGCGGAGTTGGGGCTTAAAGCTGTAGGAAGTGAAGTCTCTCACGTCGTCGGCAAAAACCACTTCCTTTACATTCAACTCCTCCTTGATGATATCGGTATAGAACGCGTCCAGGCAAAAATCCGCCTTGATGTACATTCTGCCGATGGGCTGGCGGTTCTTGATGGCCGCGTCATTGCGGCAGGCACGGCCCATGACCACCACGGCCAGCACATGCTCCATGGACTCCTCCAGGGCCTTGTCGATCATCTCCGCATGTACCTGAGGGAAATCACACAGATGGATGCTCTCCGGGGCATTTTCGTCAATGCCCCGCACCAGGTTCTGGTAGATATCCTCCGTCATAAAAGGAATCATGGGAGCGGCGGCCTTGCAGATGGTCACCAGCGCCGTATACAGGGTCATATAGGCATTAATCTTGTCCTGCTCCATGCCCTTGGCCCAGAAACGTTCCCGGCTGCGGCGCACATACCAGTTGCTCATCTCGTCCACGAACTCCTCCAGGGCTTTAGCCGCCTCGGGAATCCGGTACTTGTCCAGGTTCTCGTCCACTTCGCCCACCACGGTGTTTAACTTGGACAGCAGCCACTTGTCCATGACAGGCAGCTTATCGTATTCCAGCGTGTACTTGGTGGCGTCAAAATTGTCAATATTCGCGTACAGCACATAGAACGCATAGGTGTTCCATAAAGTGCCCATAATCTTCCGCTGCCCCTCCTGCACGATCTTGCCGGAAAAACGCTTGGGCAGCCAGGGAGCGCAGCTGCTGTAGAAATACCACCTGATGGCGTCTGCGCCGTACTGGGCCAGGGCCTCAAAGGGATCCACCGCATTGCCCTTGCTCTTGCTCATCTTCTGGCCATTCTCATCCTGCACATGACCCAGCACAATGACATTCTCATAGGGAGCCTTATTAAAGAGCAGGGTGGACTCCGCCATCAGGGAGTGGAACCATCCTCTGGTCTGATCCACGGCCTCGGAAATAAACTGGGCCGGGAACTGCTTTTCAAACACTTCTTTATTTTCAAAGGGATAATGATGCTGCGCAAAGGGCATGGCGCCGGAATCAAACCAGCAGTCCAGCACCTCGGGCACACGTTTCATCTCGCCGCCGCACTTAGGGCAGGCATAGGTCACTTCGTCGATATAGGGTCGGTGCAGTTCCACCTTGGCGGCGTCCGGCTCCCCGGCCTTATCCGCCAGTTCCTGACGGCTGCCGATGCATTCCTGGTATCCGCAGGAGCACTCCCATATATTCAGCGGCGTACCCCAGTAACGATTGCGGGAGATGGCCCAGTCCTGAATATTTTCCAACCAGTTGCCAAAGCGTCCGGTGCCGATGGACTCGGGGATCCAGTTCACGGTGTTGTTGTTGCGGATCAAATCCTCCTTGATGGCGGTCTCCCTGATATACCAGGACTCCCGGGCATAGTAGATCAGCGGCGTGTCACATCTCCAGCAATGAGGATAATCATGTTCAAACTTGGGGGCGTCAAAAAGCTTGCCCTCGGCGTCCAGATCCTTTATGATCTGCGGATCAGCCTTTTTCACGAAGATGCCGCCGTAGGGAGTCTCGGCTGTCAACTCGCCCTTGCCGTCCACAAACTGCACAAAGGGCAGGTCGTACTTGCGGCCCACATTGGCGTCGTCCTCACCGAAAGCCGGGGCAATGTGTACAATGCCGGTGCCGTCCGACATGGTTACATAGTTGTCACAGGTCACAAAGAAGCCTTTCTTGCCCTGCTTTGCGGCTGTCTCTCCGGCACAGGCAAACAGGGGTTCATACTCCTTGTGCTCCAGATCCCTGCCCACATAGGTCTCCAGCACCTCGTAGGCCGGAGTCTCCTCCGTTGCCAGCCTGCCCAGCACATTGTCCAGCAGAGCCTGGGCCATATAATAAGTATAGCCGTCCGCCGCCTTCACCTTGCAGTAGGTCTCCTCCGGGTTCATGCACAGGGCCACATTGGAGGGCAGAGTCCAGGGCGTAGTAGTCCATGCCAGGAAATAAGCATCCTCCCCGGCCACTTTGAAGCGCACCACGGCAGAGCGCTCTTTCACGGTCTTGTAGCCCTGGGCCACCTCCTGGGCGGACAGAGGGGTGCCGCAGCGGGGACAGTAGGGAACGATCTTAAAGCCCTTGTACAGCAGGCCCTTGTTCCAGATCTCTTTCAGCGCCCACCACTCGGACTCGATAAAATCGTCGTGGTAGGTCACGTAAGGATCATCCATATCCGCCCAGAAGCCCACGGTGCCAGAGAAATCCTCCCACATGCCCTTGTATTTCCAGACGCTCTCCTTACATTTATCGATAAAAGGTTCCAGGCCGTAAGCCTCGATCTGCTCCTTGCCGTCCAGGCCCAGAAGCTTTTCCACCTCAATCTCCACGGGCAGGCCGTGGGTGTCCCAGCCCGCTTTGCGGGGCACCATGTAGCCTTTCATGGTGCGGTAGCGTGGAATCATATCCTTGATAACGCGGGTCTCCACATGGCCGATATGAGGCTTGCCGTTGGCCGTGGGCGGTCCGTCGTAAAAGGTGTAGGTCTCGCCTTCCTTATTTTTCTCCAGGCTCTTTCGGAAGATGTCATGCTCCCTCCAGAACTGTTCCACCTGTTTTTCCCTGTCCACAAAATTAAGGTCCGTAGATACTTTCTGATACATTCCGCATTCCTCCTATTTTAAGTTCCGCATTCTCCCTGCCCTTACACAGTTCCGGTGATAAATATCCGGCCGCTTGGGCGTCCGCATATTTATCAGTGTACAGGCCGGGAGTATGCTGTTTTAAGTTCCGCATTCTCCCTGCCCTTACACTGATAAATATCCGGCCGCTTGGGCGTCCGCATATTTATCCGTGTAAGGGCCAACACACAATACACAAAAAAAACCTTGTCCGTAAATGGACGAGGCCACTGCCCGCTATTTCGTCAGCGCTTTTCAGATCATTCTGTTTGTCTCCGATTATAAAACCAGCCTCCTTTTGCTGTCAAGTGAAAAAGTTTATTTTCTTTTTCATTGCAATTTTTCTCTGTTCCGTTTATACTGTTTCTTAGTACTTTATCACTATCACTATATGAAAAAGGAAACGCAACGTTGGGTATCAGCCATATGGATAGAAAAAATAAATCAGTCAAGAACAGACGAGGAAAACTATATTATTCTTTTCAGGCCATCAGCATGATTCCGCTGCTGATGTACGGCATTGTAGTCATAATCTTCAGCAGCGCCACTTTCAAAAAGAGTATGCAGCAGCAGGTGTGTGAAGAACTTGAGAATGTGGCCAGCCTGGTGGACACTCTGCTTGACACAGCCTATCCCGGGGACTATACCCTGCAGGGAGATACGGCCCTGTCCCTGTATAAGGGGGGTGTCAACATCACCAATGACTACAGCCTTATTGACGGCATCCGTAAGAGCACCGGCATGGATGTGACATTGTTCTATCAGGACACCCGCATTCTGACTACCATCAAGAACTGGAATGGAGAGAGAATCATTGGCACCCAGGCCCCCGAGCAGGTGCTGGCGGATGTGCTTGGAGAAGGGGAATCCTGCTTCTATGACAATATACTCATCAGAGGAACCACCTATTTCGGCTATTATGCTCCCCTGTATAACAACGACAATCAGATCATGGGAATCCTGTTTGTGGGAAAGCCCGCGGCGGATGTGAACAGCCAGGTCAACAAAGCCCTGTCCCCCATTGTGATCGTGGGAATCCTGGCGCTTGTGTTTGTCTGCCTGTTCTCCATCTATTACGCGGGCACCTTTTTGAGAGCGCTCTACGGCCTGCGCACTTTCTTTTCCCAGGTGGCCACCGGCAATCTGAGTGAGGAACTTGATCCCGCCGTGCTAAAGCGCGGGGACGAATTGTCGGAGCTTGGCCGCTCTGCTCTGTCCATGCAGCGCTCCCTGCGCAGCCTAATCGAGCGGGACAGTCTGACGGAACTCTACAACCGGCGCAGCGGCGGGCACCGTCTGACCAGTACCATGGAAAAAGCCAAATCAGAGAATACCCCCTTTACTCTGGTAATCGGCGATATAGATTTTTTCAAAAGTGTCAACGATACCTATGGGCATCAGTGCGGGGATATGGTTCTGAAAAATGTGGCGCGCATCCTGCGCAAGCATATGAAGGACAAAGGCTACGCCATCCGCTGGGGCGGCGAGGAATTTCTGCTGGTATATGAAAACAGCCGTCTGGAGGAGGCATATGAGGCGCTGAATGCGATGCTCGAGGAGATCCGCGGCACCTGTGTGCGTTACGGAGACAATCAGGTTTACATAACCATGACTTTCGGCATGGTCTGTGATTCTTCCAAGGAGTTGAAGGATCTGCTGCGAGATGCGGACGACAAATTGTATTATGGCAAGAATAACGGAAGAAACCAGATTGTTACAGAACTTTAATCATTTGAACTAAAAAGAGGTCATGATGAATAAAAAACTGGCGCCCTATATTATACTGTTTTTGGCGGTACTGCTGCTGGCGGTGGACATTCGTCTCCCCGCCCGGAATTATCCCGCCTTTGAATCTTTTCCCACGGAAGCCCCTGAGACCGTGGACCTGGTGATAAACCATGTGATCGGCCATCATCTGATGCTGGACCTGCTGCCGGATGTGCTGGGCTATGTCCTGTTGGCGGTCTCCTGCTTCATGCTGGGCCCCGGAAACAAACATTTTTTCAAACAAGTTCCCTGGATTGCCGTCAGCCTGGGCCTCTACCTGTGCCAACATCTGATGCCTTTCTCGCTGAACGGTGACATGCGCTTCCGAGTGGGATACCTGCTGTATTTCATCTCCGGCGTGCTCCAGGTGCTGGTCCTGATGCGGGCCATGCTCCACGTCTGTGACAGGCTGAATACCACAGAGAACCACAGCTACAACAATCTGTCCATCATCTTTATGCTTATCAGCAGCTTTGCGGGAGTGGTGTCCGTGCTGGTCTGGTTTTACGATCTGGAATGGCTCTCCTTGATTTATTTCATTGTGCAGCTGATATTCCTGGGAATCTTCTGGTATCGGATCTGGACGGACCGGCAGCTCCTCGCCAGTGATAAGACGCACTGATGCCTATTGCAATCCATATCCAAACAGGATATAATTGTTATGTCTTTGTAGGAGATATACGGAACTAAAATTCAGGATCTTCAATCAGCATATTCCCGGAAAGCGCTCTGATGGATATCGGGACGCCTTTTGCGGCCTGATATTCATCACAAGGGGGGGCGCCTGCAGGGAATATGCGGAACTAAAATTCAGGATCTTCAATCAGCATATTCCCGGAAAGCGCTCTGATGG
>ERZ779632.853-NODE-853-length-14744-cov-5.529376_pt1 | contig 14744 bp, 9 predicted proteins | sample MGYA00514194_ERZ779632 | MGnify/ENA primary metagenome ERZ779632 (study PRJEB29562, sample SAMEA4376704) | mouse gut metagenome | isolation source: Cecum | study: EMG produced TPA metagenomics assembly of the A DSS colitis mouse model was used to assess the...
TTTGGCGGCTCGGGCCTGCTGTCACATATTACCAAATGTGTCAGGCCTGATGCCGTCGTTGTGTATAACGACTTCGACAACTACCGCCAGCGGCTTGCAAATATCCCGGCCACCAATGTGCTGTTATCCGATTTGCGCCGGATAGCTGAAGGGGAACCCAGAAACAAACGTATAACCGGGGAGGTTCGCGATAAAATGTTTGCCCGTATTGAGAGGGAAGAGAAGGAGCACGGCTACGTGGATTATATCACGATTTCCGCATCCTTGTTGTTCGCCATGAAATATGTGACCAGTTTGGAAGGAATGAAGAAAGAAGCCATCTACAATAGGATTCGGCAGACAGACTATCCCGAAGCAAAGGATTATCTGGAAGGACTGACTATAACCAGCGAAGACTACAAGGAAGTATTCAAACGTTACAAAGATGTTCCGGGTGTGGTGTTCCTGGTTGATCCGCCGTACCTCTCCACCGAGGTGGGTACTTACAAGATGTTCTGGCGTCTGGCTGACTATCTGGATGTACTAACCGTTCTGAAAGGGCATTCGTTCGTGTACTTCACCTCGAACAAGTCCTCCATTTTAGAACTGTGCGACTGGATGGACCGAAACCCATTTGTCGGCAGCCCATTCAAGGAATGCAGGAAAGTGGAGTTTAGTGCAAGCGTAAACTATCAAGCTAAATATACAGACATGATGCTGTACACGAAGCCGGATGAGGTGTCAGGTATAGCAGCCTAACAATTGCATAAAGATAGGAAATTATTTTGAATCTGCAATGGCTTTTAAATGATATTTTAAAGCCATTTAAAGAGGGTTCAAGTGAAAGAAAAACGGTGGGCTTTGATCATGCTGAATAGGACCGCGCTCACCGTTTTTCTTGTACGCGTCGTTTTTGTACTTTTTGAAACGCATCGTTTTTGTTAAGCGGCACGTCTGGTTTTTCCGGATTTATAGAAACTTTGTCACTCCCCAAACCAGGAAAACTACGATAGGTCATTTTATCCGTCGGAATGGGGCCCAATACTTTACTGCCTTCACTGCTTCCTTCCTTAGAACCACATCCATAGAGGGCAGCAGTAGATGTGGCGGCTGTAATTCCCACTATCTTCAAGAAATCACGACGGTTCATATTGTTTTTATGATGTTCTTCCATACTTATAGAAATTCTACTTTGTTATATAATTCGATGTCTTTCATGTCCTTCCACATAGATGGCACTGAACGGACGGGCCGGACAAAGATTCTCACATGCCCCGCAGCCGATACAACGCTCCACATTGATTACCGGAATCTTTGGAGAATCCTTGTCTTCAGGTATACTCGGCACCATTTGTATGGCTCCCGTCGGACAATGGCGTGCACAGTTGCCACACTGCACACCATCCGTCAGTGGTATGCAATTTTTCTTTACCCACACGGCATGCCCTATCTGAACGGATGATTTATCAGCTTTGGTTATCGGACGGATAGCCCCTGCAGGACATACCTCCGAACATTTTGTACATTCCGGTCTACAATAGCCGCGTTCGTATGACATTTCCGGTTGCATCAATTTCCTTAAGTCTGCAGAAGGACGAAGAACCTGATTGGGACATGCCGACACACAGAGCTGGCAGGCCGTGCAGTGTTGCGCCATATTGCAGGCACTCAATGAGCCGGGAGGAGTGAGGGGAGTGCTTCGCTCAGGAATCTTCTTATCTTCAATGGCTGCCAGTCCTCCGTCTACTTTCTTTTCCTGCGCTTTTAAAACAGAAGTGGCTGCAACCAGAGCCGTTGCTGTGAAAAAACTGCGGCGGGTTTCGTTTATCTGTTCCGAATCTGCCTTGCCCGCAGCAGGTTTACCGAAAGGATGATACTTGTAGGAAATGGCTCCATGCTTGCACTTCTCAATGCAGTTCATGCAAACCACACACCGGCTTGCATCAATCTGATGCTCCTTAAAGTTGATGCAGGCTGCCTTGCAGTTGCGTGAACAAAGACTGCATTGGTTGCACTTTTCCGAATCTATTGTGATGCGGAAAAGCGAATAACGTGAAAGGAAGCCCAAGACCGTTCCTACCGGGCAAATCGTATTACAATAGGTTCGTCCGTTGCGTCCGGCCAGAACAACAAGCACAGCCAAAGTAGCGGCAGCAATAATAAAAGTCGGCAGGCTCTTCAACCATACATCCGTTTCATAAAAGGCATAACTGTCTGCCCGTTCAGCCAGATAAGCAAGCAGATTGTGGCCCCATTGCCATATAGGTTGAAAAAGATTATTGGCAATACGTCCGTATGCACTATAGGGTGCAAGTAGAGCAGCCAATGAACCAATTCCGGCAATCAAAGCAATGATAAACACACCCAATACGCCATAGCGCAGCCAAGATAAGGCCGGAGAATAAGAGTAAGGAAGCTTCCTGCGTTTTTTAGGTTGCCGGCCCAGCCATGCCAGTATATCCTGAAATACCCCTAAGGGGCAAATCACAGAACAATAGATACGCCCGCATACCAAAGTGAGAATTACAAGAAACAATATCACTCCCACATTTAGCGCCAATACAGCCGGCAAAAACTGGATTTTGGCCAACCAGCCGAACCACCCATGCAACGTTCCCGTAAAATCAAGGAACAACAAGGTGATGAGTACAAAGCAAATCATTGCAAAAGTCAGTCTAATCTTCCGTAACATGATAATCCTTTATTTTGAGTTCCTAAACTATATCAGCGATATGAGTACAAAACAACTGCCGAAATAGTGAAATTTTATTTATGCAAAAATACATAAAAAAAGAAAGGTATCATCATTCAATGGAATTAAAAACGAAAGAAAGAAGGACAAATACAAAATGCTCCCATTTGCAGTATTAATTAAGTTCCCCTCCTCGTTACGGCCGGATAAAAGCCAATCTCTTATTTTCTTCTGCAAACAGAATAGCCGTATTGACTAATGCCAAATGCGAATAAGCTTGTGGAAAATTCCCCAGTTGTTCCTTCGTATTAAAATCAATATCCTCACTGAATAATCCCAAATGATTGGAATATGTCAGAACATCATCAAACAAACAACGGGCTTCTTCCTTTTCTCCGATAACAAAAAGCGCACGTATCAGCCAAAAAGTGCAAATGGTAAAAGCCGAGGAAGGAAGCCCGAAATCATCTTCGCTGTTATACCGGTACATCAATCCCTTATGCAAAAGAGCTTTTTTCACAGCCTTCACTGTCTTATGGTATCGGATATCGTCTGCTGCAATAAAACCGTAAGGTTCCATCAACAGCAAAGAGGAATCCATTGCCATATTATCATAAGTCTGCGAGAAACTTTGAAGTTCTTCCTTCCATCCATATGTCATTACATCCTGCCATACCTTGTCAGCTTCCTTTTGCCAACGTTCACTATAACCGTATTTATTGAGCATGGAAGCTATCTTTGCACCACGGTCCAAAGCCACCCAACACATCACTTTGGATGAAACAAAATGGCGGCTTTCTCCTCTGATTTCCCATATCCCCTTATCTGGTTTCTTCCAATCTTCCATTACCGTGGAAAGAATGCTCTTTACCATTTCCCACATATCCTCTATTTCGTCTAATGTACCGGGCATCAGCCGATAGTACTGGTAAATCAAATCCATCAGATAACCGAACGAGTCATTCTGCTTTTGATGGTAAGCATCATTACCTATCCGTACTGGTTTGGAATTCTTATATCCGGACAAATGCTCCAGAATAATCTCGGTCAGCTGCCTTTCTCCCCGAATGCCGTACATTATCTGATAGGATTCGTGCTTGGATACGAAAGTGGACTGTATGAACTTCATAAAACGTCTTGCTGCTCCTATATGGCCTATCTGGAACAAAGTTTCGATAGACATGGAGGCATCCCTCAACCAACAGAACCGATAATCCCAATTACGTACTTCGCCGACGGATTCGGGCAAACTGGTAGTAAGGGCGGCCAGTACGGCTCCGTTATAGTAAGACATCAGTTTCAAAACCAGCATGCTTCTTTCTATCACATCATTATAGAGAGAATATTTCTTAGTACGGTTGGTCCAATTAAGCCAATAAACCAAAGTACGGCAATATTCAATTTTTTCCCGTTCAATGTCCACCGGAATGACCTTTTCATTGTATGACAAAAGAAAGAACTCATCTTTTTCCAATATAATTTCTTTTTTCTGTTCGATGTTCTGCAAAGGAAGGGAAGAATACAAATATTGTCTATCTTTATTATCAGAAGAACAATAGCTTTCTATAAATTCAGAAGTGACATTATGAATCACTTTACCTTGCGCATAATTGGGAGCAGGGACATAGTTTACTTTGAAACGGGGCTTACCTTTTATCCACCTCACATATCGATACAATTCTGCCGGAAGATAATGGGCATTTTCGCAGGAACGGTAATAAGGCATGTAATCAAGTACGACAAATTCTCCCTCTTTCGAAGAAAAAGAAGTAGACAATATGTTAGTGTGAGGAACGTAAGATTGTGAGATATGATAGTCTTCTGTAACGTCAAATCCAAAACTTCCTCCTCTTTCCCGATCAAGTAGTGATGCAAAGATAGACGGAGAATCAAAATCGGGAAAACACAACCAGTCTATGCTGCCTTTTTCGGATATAAGTGCGGCAGTCCGACAATTGCCTACTACCCCATAATTTAAATTACTCATTTTTACTATTTTGTTTTTAACAAGTCTCTGAAAAAATCGAATACCCCTTTCAAGCTTGTTTTGACATTCTCGCCAATGGGTTGTTTCATGTCTTTCTTGTTCGCCAGAATTTGAAGAAAAGGCAGGACTTCCGTTTGTGATGGCATATTATAGCTTGCTGCCTCCGACACATATCCCACCTTGATTGTCACTGCATTCACCGGCAAAGCTTTGAACATATCTTCATCCGTAGTATCATCTCCCATAGCTATGATAAAGTCATAATGTTTCTTTTCCAACTGGCGTCTCACTTCGGAACCTTTATTATAATCGGGAGACTTAATCTCCACTACTTTATCTCCTTGTATGATTTGCAGCTTTTGCTGTATACAGATGTTAACCAGCACATTGATAAGTTGCTGTGCCCGCAAAGCTCCTAACCATGCATCACTTTCCCGGTAATGCCATGCCAAAGCCGTTTCCTTGACTTCAAGGTGGGAACGAGGCGTCTTTTCGACAAAAAGCTTCAAGATGGACACCAATCCGGAACTCCATTCCGCTTTGTTTATGTTTTTGTGCCAGATGCCATTTTCCTTATAGAAAGCACCATGTTCCGCAGCCATTGCAATAGGTAAATTTCCCAACCATTTTTCTAAAGTAAAGTCGCGACCACTATTCACAACAACATGGTTGGCCGGGTCGGAAACCAGCTTCTGCAATGTGGCAATGAGTTCAGGGGTGGGCTTAGCATTTTCCGGTCGTGTCTTGAGCGACGCCAACGTTCCGTCATAATCCAGCAAGATAAGCCGTTGCTTAGCCTGGTTATATTTCATTTTGATGGCACCAATAATACCGGCGGATATCCTTTTCTTACGAAGCTGTTCATTCTTACGGCACGTATCGCTCCATTCACTTACAAAGTCTGCCGCCCACTTATTAACCGTTTGTACGGAAATAATTTTCTGCATGTGTTGCAAGCGTTTCAGTTGTTCCTGTTCGGGCATCTCCAAAGCCCGACAAATGGCCTGCTTTATCTCCTCAGTGTCATTGGGGTTAATCAACAATGCATCCGTCATCTCAATAGCTGCACCTGCCATTTCACTCAAAATCAAAACACCCGGATTATTATTTTTCGAGGCTACATATTCCTTGGCAACCAAATTCATGCCATCACGAAGTGGAGTTACCAAAGCTACATCAGCTATATAGTACATTGCCACCAGTTCTTCAAATGAAAAACCGTGATAGAAATAGCAAACCGGAGTCCAGTCCATCGTAGAATACTGTCCGTTTATAGAACCTATTTCTTCGTCAATCTTGGTTTTTAGCTCAGCATAACTATCTACATGGTCACGTGATGGAACAATGACCATTGCCAATGTAACTTTTCCACAATATTCAGGATGACATTCTAAAAAAGCAGCAAATCCCCATAAACGGTGCAGAATGCCTTTGCTATAATCCAAGCGGTCTACAGAAAGAATCAACTTATGATTCCCGAAAAATTTCCGTGTACGGTCTATCGCCCGCCGTACTTCCGGTCTGGAAGAAGCATTGTGATACAGTCCGTAGTTGATTCCCATAGGAAGAGCATCGGTCCTAACTACTCTATTCCCGAGTTGTGCTTCGTCCAGTTTAAAGTCAATACGCAATACCCGTTCGACAGCACTGATAAAATGCCGCATATAGTCATGAGTATGGAAAGCTATAAAGTCAGCACCCAATAATCCTTTCAGGATTTCTGCACGCTCCGGTAATATCCGGAAAAGTTCATAGGAAGGGAAAGGGATATGATGGAAATATCCGATATTCAAATCCGGGTAAACCTTCTGAAGCATTCCGGGAAGCAGCATTAGCTGATAGTCTTGAATCCACACCTTGTCACCTGGACGTATCACGCGGCAAATGGCATCGCAGAACAACTGGTTCACTTCCTGATACGATTGCCAGAAAGAGTTCCGATACAGCGTATAAACAAAAAAGTAGTGACATAATGGCCAAATAGTACTATTACTATAGCCTTCATAATAATTCTTTATCTGTATTTCGGACAAGAATACTGGGTGGAAATTTATTCCTTCCAATCTAAAAGTGATTTCCTCTTTACTTTCTTCGTTGTCAACGCATATTCCAGGCCATCCAATCCAATGTTTTTCGTAGGAAATCTGAAGTGAGTCCAAACCGGTAGCCAGTCCGCCTTCACTTCGTGAAAACACTAACGTTTCATCCTCTTTGGTAACCTTAACGGGTAATCTGTTTGATATAATATAAAGTTTCATGTATGAGTTAACACAAGAAATATGCCAATTCATACAATATTTTATTTATTGCTTAAAATCAGTATTTTAGAAAAAGATAAAGAGAAAAACAAACATTCAAAAATGAAAAAGAATGTTCCATTTCGATATGGTCCTACTATTACCAATTATCACTGAAAATGTCTTTCTTCACCAATGCTTCAATTCTTTGCTTATAGCAATTTATCCCTTCTGCTATATTTTTACTAGCTTCCGAAGTCCCCATTCCATAGACTACAAGAGGAGTTTGCCATATCATTCCAGCATGTACAGCACTTGCTTGATAAGGTCTTAACAACTCATCCACCGTAAAACGATTTCTTCCTCCGCTTCTATAAGCATCATGTTCAGAGCCGGCAGTAGTGACCACCATCAATGTCTTACCAGCCACAGCAGGAGTTTTTGCCAGATAAGTAAATACTTCATCCAACCATCTCTTCAATAAAGAAGGAGCCGACATCCAATAGAACGGAAACTGAAATACAAGCGCAGATGCATGCGATATGATAGTGCTCCATATCTCTGCATTAAAAGCATCTTCCATACGCATCTCATATAAATTGTATATGGCTACCTCTCCCATGTCACTAATAGCATCCATCAATGCCTTGTTAGCTCGCGACTCTTTTATATTGGGATGTGTCAGAAGAACTACTACTTGCTTTGAATCTTTATCCATATTGTTTTTCTTTTAGTTTAAAATCATTGATGTGTGTACAAATATACAAAATATAGATATACGAGTAGGAGGAAATAAAAGTTTTCTTCCTACTTTCATTTTCTGACATATATTTTCGAATGTGATGAAAGAGGCGGAAAGCGGGTGAGGGCAAAGGTATAAAAACAAACTTCTGAAGAATTTATTATGCGGACTAACGAAAAATAATGTATCATCCCCATATAGATTTACTAGTGATTCCGTATGAGGAGCTTATACCCATCAAAGCATGTTCTTGTTAAGACAAATTAAAAAAGGAACGACAGTAGTTGTTCCTTTTTTAAGTACACCCTCAGGGATTCGAACCCTGGACCCACTGATTAAGAGTCAGTTGCTCTACCAACTGAGCTAAGAGTGCATTCCTTATTTCTTGTTTGCGGGTGCAAAAGTAGTCCTTTTATTTTATTCGTGCAAACAAAACGGTGTATTTTTTGCGATGAAATGGGATTTTTTATTCAAACTCGTATAAATCAGAAGGAGTAGTACGCTTCAAAGCACACAACTGTACATCCTTTCCTACGATAATTCCTTTTTCCCTTAATTTCCATTCCACTGTTTTATATGCCAATTCAGGATGATTGTTGTCCTTGCTCAAATGACAAAGCCAAATATACTGTAAATGTTCCGTCATATTTTCCGAAAGAAATTCAGCAGTAGCAATATTACTCATGTGTCCGGTGCGGCTGGTAATCCGTTCTTTCAGGTATTGGGGGTAGGTACCCATGCGTAACATTTCCTCATCGTAGTTGGCTTCCAATATCAGATAATTGGCCTTTCTGATATATTCTGCGGCCGTAGGAGTAATTTCACCAAGGTCTGTAAGAAAAGCAAACACTTTTCCGTCTATCTCAATGCAATAGCCCACATTGTCCGTGCCATCATGAGGTACCTCGAAAGATTCGATATGAAAATCTTCCAACTGCATGGGTTGCTGCTTTTCCAGGTAACGGACAGACGAATATAACTTTTCTGTCATGCAATAGCTCCGGTTGATGCCCTCATGAATCCGGGCGGTTGTATAAATAGGAATATTCAGTTTTTCACCCAATCCGCCTACTGCTTTGATATGGTCCGCATGATCATGCGTAACAAATACCGCACGTATCATTTCCATGCTGATACCTGCTTCTTTCAGTCCTTTTTTTATCGTCCGTACTGCAATGCCGGCGTCGATGAGTATTCCATATTTTTCTGTGCCTATATAATAACAGTTGCCGCTGCTTCCACTGGCAAGGCTTATAAATTTTACTTTCATCCTAATCTCCTTAATTACAAAAAAGCCGTCGCTTTTAAAAAAAGTGACGGCAAATATACAAAAAGTATGCAATATATAAACCTTATGCCTTCTTCTTTTTGTCGATGAATTCGGTAGTTTTGGCAAAAACGAATAATGCTATTGCCGCAACCAATCCTATAACAGCGAAATAATACCAGATATAATGTGCATTGACACTAGCTGCTTCCCACGCTTCGCGGGTTTCAAACAAGACTGGATCAGGACAATATTTTGTCAGAAGCACCCCCGCAATACCGAATCCGAAAATAGAAGAGAGGAATGAATGAAGATGACTGAAACCGAGGTACATACCTTCTTCGCCCTTGGGGGCCTGCAAAGAGAAGTATTCCAGATAACGCGGTGAGATAAAACATTCTGCCAAAGCTTGCACAACAATACCAAACACCATCATCAAAGTAATATTGCTCATGCCGGAAATAATATCGTTGCCCAGCAAATTACCGCATGCCATCAGCAATGCCGATACCGGAATAAGAAACATGCCTATATTCATAGAAGTAATAGCTGTGCGCTTTGCCATCCACCGGGTGATATAACTTACGCAGCAAACCACTACAAACGGGTTTACATTGGCTATCCACCCCGGTTTGGCTGTTTCACCCGCCATACGGATGACATATTTGGGCATAGTTGCATAGAGCTGTTGCTGCACCATCCAAAAGCCGGTTACGATGAGGATAAGAATCAACAAACGCCAATTAGTGATAATACGCAGAAAACCTTGCCCAATTTCACGCATGCTTTTCCCTTCACCTGCTGTATGTGCCGATTTATACAATAAGATGACAGCCAATAATGCCAGCACCGTCATGGCAGCCGAGAAGTAATTGATATAAATATAAGCTTGCTCACCGATAACATTCCGTAGAGGGTCGACCACCGTTTTTCCGGTAAAAGCTCCTATATTCACCATCATATAGAAGATGGAATAGCCGCGAGCACGGGTAGCCTCTGTTGTTTCCTTAGCCACCGATCCCGATATGATAGACTTGATGAACGAACCTCCTACCATGATAACAAACAATACGGGGACAATCATCCAGCGGTCATTACTATCCGGCAATCCTGAAAAACGGGTTGTCTCGCCATACTCCACCAGACCGGCTGTTTCCAGTAGGGTGGGAAGCAATCCCAAGCCCAAATACCCGATGGAAAGCAGTGAGAAAGCAATAATCATCGACTTTCGGAAACCTATCTTATCGGCATATGCGCCCGTAAAGATAGGCAACAAATAGAGCCCTCCCGAAAACAGACCGGAAATCATGCTTGACTCAAAATCATTGAAACCTAAAATATTGGAAAGATAAATGGTAAGAACAATAAATACAGCATAATATGCCATGCGTTCGAACAGTTCTACTGTACTGCTTACCCAAAAAGCTCTGCTGAAGCCTTTGGAAGCGGGTTGGGGTGATGTCATCATCCTTTTGTACGATTAAAATTTATGTATTAAATGAAAAAATAAATGCAAAAATAGGAAATTAATATCGTGTTTGCAAGATATTAATTTTCTGCAAACACAATATTAATAAGTTGCAGACAAGATATTAACTTCCCATTTATCACTATTTATCTTTTCATTTATATAGAATACTCCGTATCTTTGGACGCTTTTATAAAACGACCATTCATGAAAGATAAAATCGAATTTATAGCTTTTGACGCTGATGACACACTGTGGGAAAGCGAACTTTATATTCAGGAGTTCGAGCACAAATTCTGTAACCTTTTAAGGCAATATCTGCCTGCTTCATCCATATCACAAAGGTTTTTTGAAACAGAAATGAAGAATCTGCATATGTATGGCTATGGGCTGAAGAGCATAATGCTCAGTATGACTGAAACCATCTGCAAAGTGACAGACGGAAACGGGAATATGCATCTTATAGAAGAAGTAATAGGATGGGGACAAGAGCTTCTGCAGAAACCGGTTACACTACTGGAAGGCGTGAAGGAGACCATATCGTCACTTCATGGGAAATATAAATTGGTGTTGGCCACTAAGGGGGACTTGTTCGACCAGAAAAGAAAAATAGAAGCTTCCGGACTGCGAGAATATTTCCATCATATCGAAATTATGAGTGACAAGAAAATCGATGATTACCAGAGGCTGATTGATACATTGGGCTGTCCGCCTGAAAAACTCCTGATGATAGGTAATTCTGTAAAATCAGACATACTTCCGGTATTGGAACTTGGGGGATACGCTGCCCATGTACCATACCACGTGACTTGGGCATACGAGCAACATGAAGGGGAAATACGACATCCCAATTTTATACGATTGGATAGTATCAAAGGAATATTAGATAAGCTATAAGTTATGGGTGAAACTGCATAACTTATAGCTTACTATTGCTTTTTAGAATTGGAAGAAATTCTTAGCGTTATAATAGCTGATATCTTCAATCATCTGGTTTACGCGTTCCATCTCGGAAATAGGAATTTCACCATTTTCTACATCACGGCCTACAAGATTACACAATGTACGGCGGAAATATTCATGGCGCGGATAGGAGAGGAAGGAACGGGAATCGGTCAGCATACCAACAAATCGGCTCAATAAGCCCAGTACAGAAAGGGCATTCATCTGCTTTTCCATACCATCCTTCTGGTGAAGGAACCACCAACCGGAACCGAATTGAATCTTACCGGCAACCGTACCATCCTGGAAGTTACCCAGCATAGTAGCAATGACTTCGTTGGCGCATGGATTCAAATTATAAAGAATAGTCTTGGTCAGCTTACCATTGGAGTTTAAGCGGTCGAGAAATTTAGCCATAGCTTTTGCTGTAGTAAATTCGCCAATGGAATCAAAACCGGTATCAGGACCTAACAGTTTGAACATCTTACTATTGTTGTTGCGAATAGCACCATAATGGAACTGTTGTGTCCAACCTTTCTCCCAATCCATTTCGCCGAACACAACCAGCATGGCCGACTTGAATTTCAGAATTTCCTCCTTCGTCAATCCAGTACCGCCATATACCTTGTTAAAGATAGCCTTAACTTCCGCTCCTGTATAATCCTCGGCATAGAATTCTTCAATTCCGTGGTCAGACAGTTTACATCCTTGTTCCGCGAAAAAATCGTGACGCTTACGCAAGGCAGCAACCATATCGTCAAAGCAGGAAATAGCCACATCGCTCACTTCGGCCAACTTTTCTACATATGCGCGAAAATCGGCAGGAACTTCCACCGCCATTGCCTTATCCGGACGCCAAGTAGGCAACATCTTGATTTCAAAGCCGCTCTCACGTGTCTTGATATGGTATTCCAAGGAATCAATAGGATCATCTGTAGTACAAACCACTTCCACGTGATAACGGCGCATCATGCCACGGGCGGAATATTCAGGCTGTTTCAGCTTCTCATTACATTCATCATAAATTTCACGGGCCGTATGAGGATTGAGAATTTTATCGATTCCAAAAGCGGTCTTCAATTCAAGGTGGGTCCAGTGATACAACGGATTACGGAAAGTATAAGGTACCGTTTCGGCCCACTTCTCAAACTTTTCCCAATCTGTAGTATCCTTACCGGTACAGAAACGTTCGTCCACACCATTGGTACGCATGGCACGCCACTTGTAGTGGTCACCTCCCAACCAAATCTCAGTCAGTGACTTAAATTGATAGTCTTCCGCCACCATTTGAGGAATAAAGTGACAATGATAGTCGATAATCGGCATTTTAGCCGCATGCTCGTGGTACAACTTCTGTGCTGTTTCCGTTTGCAACAGAAAGTTTCCGTCCATAAAGTTTTTCATCTTCTTGTGTTTTAAGTATCTAAAAATATTACTTTCTATCTATTACACCTATATAGTATTGATTGTAAAGCTAATAGGTCTTATAATTGTTTTTAGTTTTATTAACCGTTATCGAACACAAAAGTAGAAATTTTACTTGGAGAAACAAAATAATTCGTATCTTTGCGGCGAATATTTATAATATTTAAGCTTCAGACGTCTCACCTTTACCGCCTTAGGCAGCATACCTCAAGATGGAAAACAAGAACTATACCATTAAAGACATAGCACGCATGGCCGGCGTCTCTGCCGGCACTGTAGACCGCGTACTGCACAACCGCGGAGACGTATCCGTTTCCAGTAGGGAAAAAGTCCAGAAAGTACTCGATGAGATAGATTATCATCCCAATATGTTTGCCATCGGGCTGGCGGCTAAAAAGCGCTATCATATTGTCTGCATTATACCTTATTATATAGAACATGATTATTGGCATGCTGTAGCAGCGGGAATTGACCGTGCCGCACAAGAATTACGGCCGTTCAATGTTGGAGTTAGCTATCTGTACTATCGGCATGCGGACAAATCCTCCTATAAAGAAGCATGTGCTGTGCTCCGGGAGGAAAATGCCGACGCCGTACTTGTTGCCCCGAATTTCCGAGAGGAGACCATAAAACTCACTGCTTATTTGGAGGAAGCGGATATTCCCTATGCATTCATAGACTTCAATATTGAACAGACGCATGCCTTGTGTTATATCGGACAAGATTCCAAAACCAGCGGATACATCGCTGCCAAGATTCTGATGCGTAGCTATGAAAAAGGGCAGGAGCTTGTGTTATTCCTGAACAATCAGAAAAACAATCCGGCAGAAATCCAGATGCAACGCCGCCTCGAGGGGTTCATGCAATACCTTTCCGAGGAACATAAGGATTTGATTATCCATGACATTGTGTTGCACAAGGAAGATACTGACGGCAACAGACGGATGTTGGATGCTTTTTTTAAAGAACATCCCCAAGCCGTACTGGGAGCTGTTTTTAATTCCCGTGTTTATCAGGTGGCAAATTATCTGCACGAAAAGGGGCAGAAGCTGGCAGGACTTGTGGGATATGACCTTTTACACAAAAATACAGAGTTCCTGAAAACCGGTGAAGTAACCTTTCTCATCGGTCAACGCCCAGGCCTGCAAGGCTATTGTGGCGTGAAGACTTTATGCAACCACGTGGTATTTAAAAGACCGGTCACTGCAGTGAAATACATGCCCATCGACATATTGATGAAGGAAAACATAGACTTTTACTTTGAGTTTGAATAATCAAAAAATTACATATCAACCATTTAAATCATTTTTTAAATGAAAGCATTAAACAAAGAAACTGCTCCCAAAGCACAACGCCCGGAACGCATTATCCAGTTTGGCGAAGGTAATTTCCTTCGCGCATTTGTGGATTGGATTATTTATAACATGAATCAAAAGACCGATTTCAACAGCAATGTGGTAGTAGTCCAACCCATCGATAAAGGTATGGTTGACATGCTGAATGCCCAGGATGACCTTTATCATGTAAATCTGCAAGGTCTGGATAAAGGAGAAACCATCAACAGTCTGACTATGATAGATGTAATCAGCCGTGCCTTAAACCCCTATACTCAAAACGATGAGTTCATGAAATTGGCCGAACAACCGGAAATGCGTTTTGTCATTTCCAACACGACGGAAGCAGGTATAGCCTTTGACCCTGCTTGTAAGCTGACAGATACACCGGCGTCTTCTTATCCGGGTAAACTGACACAGCTGTTGTATCACCGCTTCAAGACATTCAACGGCGACAAGAGCAAAGGGCTGATTATCTTCCCCTGCGAACTCATCTTCCTGAATGGCCACAAGTTGAAGGAGACAATCTATCAATACATTGAATTATGGCAGTTGGGTGATGAGTTCAGAACTTGGTTTGAGGAAGCCTGCGGTGTATATGCAACACTAGTAGACCGTATCGTTCCAGGATTCCCCCGCAAAGACATTGCCGCTATAAAAGAAAAGATACA
>ERZ779632.856-NODE-856-length-14701-cov-13.053462_pt1 | contig 14701 bp, 8 predicted proteins | sample MGYA00514194_ERZ779632 | MGnify/ENA primary metagenome ERZ779632 (study PRJEB29562, sample SAMEA4376704) | mouse gut metagenome | isolation source: Cecum | study: EMG produced TPA metagenomics assembly of the A DSS colitis mouse model was used to assess the...
CTACAAGAGATTGAGTTTGTATTTTATTTTTTTAAAAAGTTGTAAACTGCTGTATAAATGAGCAAATTAAAAAAATTGCACAATAAGCTTATGCCACTAAAGCCAAAATTTCCTCAAAACAAATGCGCCTTACCCCACACTGATAGATGTAGCGGAGCCGTTCCTCTTGGATACGGCTGGAAATAAAAGCATAGCCGTCCTCAAAGGGCATAGTATTCCCACAACCGGTACATGCAATAAAATGTGCCAGTGACATCAGCAGCCAGTACCTTCGGATTCCTTCTGATGAACGAATCTGGTATCTGTCAAATGCCAGTTTATCCTTGGATTGACGGAAAAATACTTCCACCGGCCACCGTTCCACATATTTGTCCAGTATCTCATGGGTGCTTAAAGAAACATCTGTGCTGATAAAAGCCCGAAGAGCTCCGGGAACATGAAACGCATCTTTCGGGTAGCTGATCAGTACCACTGCATTTTCAATGCCGTTAAGGTTTCCTTCATAACGGTAGACATAATAACTCCGGCTGTGGGCGGTCACGAGGATGACAGCAGCATCTGTCTTCCGTAAATGAAGGGCAAACTCACTGATCTTCTGCTTTATACCGCAGGGATACAGTATCCGGTTTGTTTTCAGTGCACCAATAGTGTAGAAGCCCCTTTTGATAAAAGCATCCATGATGTCACCACATGTATACCAGCTGTCGCAAAGGAAATAGGAGATTACCGGCGGTACAGGCAGTTCACTGGCAATTTCCCGCACGATCTTCACTTTTGACTTTGATTTGTCATACATGACGATGGCATAATTAAGGACAATGCCGCCACAGGAAAGCATGACAGCCACAGCCTGATGACCATAGCCCTGCTTTCCCCTGAGGTGGGACTGGTGGAAGTACGCATCTTCAATTGGATGCAGGGCCCGTGACGAAGGCTTTGTTTTTGAAGAGATGGTACCATCCACAATGCAGAACACTGGTTTTCCGGACCGGAGGGCTTCTTTATAGATAAGCTGTATGACAGAGCTTTTAAGTATATCTTCCAGCCTGTCATCATCCCATTTACCTTTATTAAGAAAATGTGCAACTGTGGTACGGTGGCAGGGACTGTATTTATCAAAATCAACGGTTTTTCCGCGATACCCAAGGGAAAAGACGGATATCAGGATAGCCATGATATGCTTTATGGTAGTCTGCGGAAAGACCCGGCATAAACTTAATTTTTTAAAGCAATTGTAAAGCAACTCCGAATGGTATATACTGTTTTCTATAAGGCATCATCCTTTGCAGGTTATTTTTTCTAGCGAAAACAGTATACACCTAAAAAGGCGCGATGTCTTTATTTTTGAGGGCACTGAAAAACTCCCACTTTTTTGTTGGGAGTTTTCTTATCTCTATATAAACAGCATCTGTGTACAAATTTGCTCCAAAGCATGCAAGGAAAAGCGTTTCCTTACTGCATAATCGGCTCCGTCAGCCTCGTGATTCTCTTGACATTTGCCACAAATGCTGTGATATACATTTGCAGTTCCATGGCAAACAGCCCTCTCGAATCCGCTCTGCGTAATCCGTGGGCTTCTTTTAATTCCCCATTCTTTTCTTCAATCCGATGCCGAATCTTCATCCGTTCCCTGAAATATTCACTCTCCTCAAATTTTAGTCTTTCCAGGTTCTTTTCGCTTGCCTGGGTAATGCTGTAACTTCGTTCCTTTGATTTCCCTCTCCCTACACGGCAGCTTTCTCTTAACGGGCATTTCCTGCATTTCACTTTGCTGAATATATATCTTAAATAGGTATTCCCGTTCTTTGCTGTCCGTTTCTCTACCCGCACCGCCAATTCCCCGGCTGGACACTGCAGCATTCCGGCATCCTTATTGTAACAGAATCCTTCTTCCAGTTTTCCGTTTGCTGCCGCTGCCACCGCCGTATTTGTCCGTGCAATTAATGTAATCCCTTCGCCACAGGCTTCCAGATTATCATCGCTGACATATGCCATATCCCCTATTGCTTCTGCCACTTCTATCCCGGTTTCCTGCACCTTTTCTATCAGTCCCGGTAACTCCTGGCCGTCCGGCGCACCTCCATGCGTTACGCTTATCCCCGCAATCAAACGTTCCTCTGTCATTGCCAGGTGGTTTTTATATCCGTAAAATGTGCTCGTTGGCGTTTTGTGCCCAAACCGTGCATCTTTGTCATCCTTTGAACGTATATCCCTGATCTTTTCATCCTCAAGCAGTTCCTTCATTTCCCTGGCAAGCTTCTGTATCTTCCCGCTGCCACAGGCTGCTATCCCTTCCTCCAGAGCCTTTAGCAGATTTTTTGTATATGCAATCTCTTCCTCCAGTCCGGCTTCCAGGGATGGTTTTTCGGGGAATTTTTCTGATAAATCAAAAGCATTTTTATAGATTTCCTTCCGGAGCTGTTTACTCATATCCCGCAAAATCTGTGTAGGGGATTTCGCACGGACAGATGCGCTTGTATGGGTGGAATCTACGATAATGGTTCCTGATTTTATCAGACCTTTATCCAAAGCCTGCCGGATCGTTTCCTTTAACAGCTCTTCAAGAATATCTTCTGTAATGCGGGTTTTCCTGAATTTTGTGAGAAGGCTGGGGTCAATCATTTTTGCTTCCGGTTCCAGGTCTAGAAAAAATTTATATGCCATATCTGTCTGGGCTCTGCTGATCAGAGTTTCATCAGACAGGTCGTAGAGCTTTTTCAAGAACAATAGTTTGAACATCATTTCTGGTTCTTTTGCCGGGCGTCCGAAATTTTCACAATACTGTTTCCGCAGCATAGGATTTACAAAACTGAAATCAATGTTCTCTTTTATCTTCCGCAAAAGATGATTTGCAGGAATGATCGCATTGTAAATCCCCTGATAAGGTGATAATGGTAATTTCAACTGTGAATAATCTTTCAGCATTTCGGAGTCCTCCTTCCCTATACTTCTATTATAATACCTACACTGAAAAAAGCCCAATTCTTTTTCAAAGAATCAGACTTTTTCAGTGCCCTCTATTTTTAAGCCTTTTGATACTTTTTTAGTAAATTTTCAGATTTGCTCATTTATAGTTGTTAATCAAAACTAAATTTCAACCGTACAGGTGGAAATTTTTTCTATAGATCACAAACCATACATTTTCACTTAAAAACATCTTGAATATTCTAAGAAATATAAACTTTTTCCAGAATAAAGCAAAGTTAGAAAACAGCAATTCATCAAATAAGTGTACTCCTAAAAGGTATGCATGATTTTCGAACATCAACAGATCGCAACCAGTAATGTTGATCACAATAATGCCTAATACTCTCTGACACAACTTCCTTATTTTTTAAGTTTCCAACTGTAATACTTCTAATGGGAAGATGCCCTTCACACCAAATTTTTACGTCTTTCATATTTTCTTGTTTCTGTAGAAATGACTGTAACCAATTATATGTACTTTCCTGATTTTTGGAATCTGATATGTAAATCTCGTTACGATGTCCTATATAAAACTGTTCATCCCCACTATATGCATACCTGCATTTTGTATTTTGCCCATTGATACTCGGAATATATGCTTCTCGCAATGTACAGCCAAAACAACTCCTATCATCTGTATCTCCTTCACTAATATCTGAACAATTAATAATTTCCACATTTTTCATATTCGAATCGGAAATGTACTTTAATATCTTTTTTTCTAATTCTTTTCCTTGGTTAGTTGTAAAATTAAGTCGTATAAAGCATTTCGAACACTTTTGTTCTTCCTGTCTACCTGCTTTTACAATAATATACGGAACTTTTATATTTCCAACATTTCTATAATGAATGCATTTAGATAAATCAACATCACGATCTGAAAATACTAATCTCGACTCCGTCTCCTCACAGAAACCTTTATGTTTAACATATGATATAATATCTGCCGCTTGACGTCTTATATTGTCACGATTATCTTCATTTGCAGATAAGTTCAAATCAAACTTATCTGCAAATTCATCTTTTCCAGTGTCTTCGTTGATATATTGTACTTTATAACTGCTATTATAAATACACAGGTACTCTTCCGTATCTCTTTTTTTAATATAAAATGGACGTATATTATTAAAATCAAAACCTATGGACACCCCTTCAGGTGCGTATCCTCTCCACTGGCTTAATTTATCATCCTCATCACAAAAGCATACAATATAACAGTCCCCTAAAGACTTAACTGATTCCATATCTTCCTCAAGTACTTCCTGTAATTTTCTCATTCCCAATCTCTGTTCTTCGTGATCATTTGAAAATCTTGCATTAGTTGCCCAAAAGCTATCACTTTCAATAATAGACCAGAAATTATCCAATGAACGATACTGATAAATATATGGATCAAGTCTCCCTTGTTCTACCCTATCAGAAATTAATGTTTTTACATTTTTTTTATTCAACATAACCATATCAATTTCCTGAAGCTCTTTGTATATCATTTTTATACTCCTAATATTTCTTTTGCAACCGCCACCCTAAAGTGTGCTTGAATCAAGTCATCACGTTGATATATGGTTGGAATTTCTTTATTATACAATTTCTGAAACCTAGACTGCCACTGATCCTTAAACTTACTGCCTGCGTAACTACTATACCAAACATAAGAAATTCCTACTCTTTCTAATTCTTCCATACACTGCATAGAAATACATTTATAGTCTGCATCCTCATCTATTATCTTTTCTTCACTTTCAACCATATGCAAATCAACCATAACTATTGTATTTTCTGTACTAATATCCGCAATGCTTTCTTTAATTTCTTCCATACTTTTACATTCTTTTAAATTCGTTTTATTTTTTTCAAATATATCACTGAAATACTTTATTGTTTCTTCATCACTATCCCCATTGATATTAATCAGGAACATTGTACTATCTAATTCCTGCTGTACACGATCTCTAAAATACTTCTTCATCGCATCTATCACCTTACAGGTTTCATACAGATTGTTATCGATAAAATAAATACTACTCTTCATTTAATATCTCTCCCTTTGATAAAATTGGCAATTTAATTACAAACTCTACTATTTCTCGTTCCTCGTTCCATTCATATAAAAATTGTGCTTTTATGTCTTTTCTGTCGTCAAGCGATTCTGTATACCATTTCATTGCCTGTAATGACATTCCGGCGGTTTCTTTCACCTCCATTTTTTCTTTAAATTCTTTGTTTATTTGTGGTAGCTTACTCTTGGAAACACCATATACCTTATTTTTGAATACAAGATATATAACTTTCTTTTGAGGAATATCCTCCGTTTTGATTGTAATCTTACATTTTTCTGATTGGTGTTTTAAAATATAGTATTGGGCAAGTGTCTCATTGTCCTCATAAATACTATCAATATTATTATTTACCGATTTTCTGAAAAAACTATCGATTTTAATCGGCCAGTTACAACAAACTTTAACAGCCGTAAACAAAATGTCAAATATGATGCAGATAATATACTCTTGTTTATAATAATATTTTTTCTCACATCTGCCATTCAACTTTTTGAATACTTCTTCCAAATCTCTAATCTTTACATCTTTTAAGCTCTTTCCGAAAACTTCCACATCAAATAAGAAAATTTCTTCCACAAATACAAGATACTGTTTTGGACTTAGACCCATGAATGTTTCACCAAAAAAGGAACTGCCCATATTTTTCATTGCCTTATTTGTTTTATCTTCGTTTTTTTCTAATGTATAAGCCTCCTCCCAAGATTCACTCCATTCACTCCGAAACAGACGAGCTATTCTCATATTGACATACACTTTTAATAAAAGAAGTTGATATATTTCTCCATAACATTCCTTATATTCACTTTGAAGCAGTTTTTCTATCGTCAGTATATCAGTATCTGTGTTATGGTCTCCAGCTCTTTCCCTCATTAATTGCCTGTTGATACCCATTTGCTCTGCCAGTATGGGCATTGCATTATTGTTAAAATCAGCCTCAATCCAATGAAGTAACTGATGTCTGTACATCAATATTTTTCTAATCCTAAAAATTACTAATAAATGATTATCTGTATTACATTCTATGTAAAAATATAATGGTTGTATTTTTACAGTTTTTAAATCTTCAACTTTTTCGTTCCGTAAGAAATCTTCATTATTATTTATACACAGTACAATATAGTTTTTTCCTATATAATAGCTTTTATTCTGAAGATTTTTATCTTTAATTGCTTCTTTTACCCGTGTTGCAACTGTAGGAGAAACATTTTTGCTTTTATATTCTGTCACTGCATACAACTCATCCCCGTTTTGCGCCCCTGCAAAAGCAGAAGTAAGAATTTTTAAATTATCTCCATCATAAAGCAAACTTAATATCCGTTGTTTCAATTCTGCATATCTCTCTATTCCATTAGATACTCCTCTTTTTAATAAATATAATAAATTTGCAGTTTTTATCACTCTTTCCCGTATATCTTCCTCAATTTCATTTTCTGCCTTTTGCCCTGATTCTACGAGTATCTCCAGTCGCACAAACCGTCTCAAATTTTTGATATAATAATCGCCCCATAAGTCTTCTACCGATTGACGGATTGCATCTTCTGCATTTATCCCTTTATTTTCAATTAAATCATATGCTTTACGAACAAAAAAGAGCATACTATCATAATACAATCTTGTATTTTCGATTATAAGCGATTTCCAAAAAAGATGGAAATCATCATCAACATTTATATCATATATTTCAATTTCTTTAAGTTCATTCAAATTTGTATTATTCTCAATTCCTGTAATCAAAAGATATTCTATCCATAGACTTTTAGTTTCATCTGCATTACTGTTAATCAGTCTGTGAATCATTTTTTCAAATTCATAATAGTCATTATAATATCCAGTTTTTTTTGGAAATAACATTCTATATTTTTCTATAGTTGTTTTTCTAATAATATAATTACTTCTAAGATCAGTCAACCCTTCTAGCAGATACTTCTGAATGAAATCTGTCCTATCTTCTGATATTGCGATGTTTTCTTTAAAATACTTACATAAATCTACAATATTCTTTCTCAGTTCGAAATCATTGAGGTACTTTTTCTCTGATGATATCTCACTTTCTTTATCCAATAGCTTTTCATCAAATTCAAGTGTTAAAAAACTTTCCGAAAGCAAAAGGAAAAAGTCTAATATTGCCTGTCTATATATCTTTCCATAGGAAAAAAACGGACGACAAAGTACTTTTAAGTAAGATTTTAAGGCATCTAACGGGAATTTTCCAAATACACAACAATAAATTGGTGACAATTTCTCTGATTCAAAATACGCTACATTAATCTCCTCTTCTAATGCCTTTTCCTCTTGTGTTTCCACTTTTCTCTGCCCAATTGCAATGATATTAGACATTAATTTAATAATCTCCAGTATACATTCTTTGTAATCCTCGTTTACAATCAAGTGTTCTTTCGCATAATGTGAGCACAGTAATCTAAGATAACCCTGTTCTTTCTTTTTGTGGAAATCCATTGTCTGCGAATACTTGTCAAAAGCTACTGCCTTATAGTCATGCTGTTTCTTATCCCAATATTCGCTTACTCCTTTTGTTGATGACCTTTTAAAGAACAGCTTGGCATTCTTCTGTAATGTACACATTGCACAGGAATCTCCAAAATTACGAACAGATGATACATTGATATCTACATATGAATGAAAATCTTTTTCAACATCATCTACATAGTCCATCTTGCTGTAAAATGACATTCTATTAACAAGTACAAATACATGGTCAAATTGTATTGGCTTCTGAATCTTTTTTGGAACAAGGGAGTGCAGAAGATTGTTTACCCTTCTATATGTTGAACCTGTAATAATTGTATCATCTACATAAGTAAACTGAACCTTTGTTTGCAATTCTATTGCATTAGAGATAGCAGCTTTTACATCTGCATATTTTGCTATAATGTTAGAACGATATTCCTTTGTTGAGTCTATAACAATTACATCTGCATTGCCATTAAAGTAATAGTTACTTACATAATGTCCAAATTCTACATTTGTGTGATGCTGCGGAGTAACAATAATATTTAAAACTTTCTGCTCTTTATCATCTTCTGTTCCTTGTTGTAAATTATGAAGCCATTGTGCAATAGATTCTTTCTGTTTGTGAAAATACTGTGTTGTATCCACGTAATATTGAAAATGATTCCCATCTCTATATATGTGCCCATAGAAAATACAATTCTTTAAATTTACAATACGTATTTCATTGATAATCTGTTTTCTGCTGTGTCCTTCTGCTATCTGTAAAGGTATTTTCACCTCCAATTGTTGGGATGGTACCGTAGATGTGACATCTGTTTCCACCAACGCATATTCATCTAATACATTTGGGGGATAACATTGTTCACATTTCAAAGGATTATACCATTTTATTTTTTTACAACAAAAAAACTGCGGACCAGGCTTTATTAGTGATGTTTTTATAGTTCTATTCTCATCAACCTCTTCCCAATATTCACTTTCTATATCTGTTGGTCTTTTTGTTTGTTCACTTTCTTGTAAATCCCTTACCCAAAATAATGTATAATTCTTTACCAACTGATTCGATATCACTTTTTCCGGATAGTTTTCGATAAACATATCCCACATTTTTTTAAAAGTAGTTAGTGTAGAAATAATAGGAACGATCTGAATGATTTTAGCTTCAACATTATTTGGAATTTCTTTATTAAAATACATTTTTACTTTTGTACTGATATGTGTCAACGTTTTCTGAACCATAATGTCATTCTGATAAACGGCAAATCCTACAAAATATTCATAACATCCTTCTTTTCTCTGACATATTTTTACAATTTCAGATAAAGCTGTGAGTATTTCCCTTGAATACGAGGCATATCCATAAAATAAAAAATCGTTAAGAAGTGTTATTCCTTCTTTTATCATTCTTCTAATGATCAACAAAGCAATTTTTCTAGCGATACGTGGTTTTCGAAATAAAATAGAAATTTCATAAAATTCCTTTAAATGCACTTTATTTCCAAGTCTCATATGTGCATCATGTAACCAGTACCCTGCTTCATCTGTTGCTGTCAAAGAACGTTGTGCTACATTTCCAATATATTGTTCAAATAAGGTCATTTCATTTTGATCCGATTGATAAAGTATAACATCAAAAGGAAATAATGCCTGCACATTTTCAGGAAAAAAACTATATTGAGATGTACTATCTAAATACTTTTCAATAAATGCTAAAGGTTTTTCTTTTAAATAACAGTATTGACAGGCATTTCTAGCTATGTTCTTTGGATTATTACCCGAAATTATTAAATCTTCCAAACCATTATCTGCATGTAGATAAATCTGCAAACTACTATTTAAGTTTTTATTAGACATCATAATCGTGTCAAATATCATTTCAATAAATTCGCTATTACAATTAATCATTGCAATATATTTAGCTCTACCACTATACAATATTTCACTGGCTATAATACCCTTACAAAACGCTTCTATTCCCCACGGGGATTCCATACGTGTTATCCCAGTCATATCTATAAAATATACCTTTTTTTCTTCTGAATCTATCTTGGAATTCCATACATTCATTTCTTCTTTCCACATGTAAACCATTTGATTCTTACTACTATTTCCGTTTTGACTTTGCATAGCATATTTGTAAAAACGTCTATCAAGTTCTGCTATATTGCAAATATTAAGTGCTTCTGTATCATATTTAACAAATTCAGCATAATTTTCATCATTTTCTACAAAATTTCCGATTCCATTTAAAAAAATATTTGCATTGTGCTGTTTCATAACTTCATTAAGAAATATTGGAAATAAGATTTGAAAATGTGCGCCGGGTATAATGTCTTCTGATATTGAGTTATTGATTTTAGTAAATCCAAAATTATTTTCCTGATAAATCAGTGATTTATCATTTTCCTTGTACTTTGTACTACTTCGCATCTGCAATATTGCTTTGCACAATCGAAGTTCTTGCGCTAATCTTGCTAGACCCAAACACCTGACTGGATTTTCATCCCTATATTTTTTCCATGCCCTTTTCTCATTTTCGTTATTAAATTTATGAAAAAAATGTGATAAAGACAACTTAATATCAGAAAAATATTTATCCTTGTTTTCCAACTTTTTTGAAAAATTATCCAAGATTGTCTCATAAACATTTGCATCTCCAATATTAATTTCTAAAACTCCATCTAAATTAGTAACTGTATCACTTTCCAGTATTCTATTTAAATATTCTTTTCCGTTTTTTATAATCCTAAAAGTAAAAACTCCTTTATGATTGTATGAATGAAAAAAAATATTTTCTATAATTTGAATAAGTCCACTGCTTATGCTCCTAGCTCTTTTCTGATAATAGTCTATATTCGTTTCTGTTGATTTTATAGAAATAGGAACAATCACAGAAAAAACAGCATATTCCAATGCTGTAATCTTCTCCTTGGACAAATTCTGGTATATAATTGATGCAATCTCTTTTCTTTCCTGCACTAAATTATGTGCTTTAATTCGCCCGTCAAGTATATTTTTTGAAATTTCCAATAAGTCTTCTAATTTTGAATTTACGTAACCTTCCTCATGTTCTACTAACATACCATTAGAATCCAAAACGCAATATCTGTTAAATGCAGCATACATATCGCTGTCTACCTCAATCAGTGGAAAAAATGTAGACTGAATCCCTTTCTTTTTCGAAGACAACTGTTGAATATTAACATCTTCACTCCTTATCATAAAAAAAGCACTATAAAATGTATTACTATAACATTTTAAAATGAAGCGCATAAAATGAGAATATTTATAATACACAGATACTTTGTTCCATTTCTTCTTACCAGCAGATATATAGTGCTCAAATGGCTCAATAAACACTCTAATACGACCATATATGGAAGGAAACTGTTGTATTACAAGAAGAAGATACTGTATATTTTTAATGTCCTCATCGGATGTATTTTTTACTCTAACATAATAACTAATCTGATATTCATCTCTTTTTGCAACCATGTTGTCAAGCTCTGTCAGATTATGGGCATTCCAAATACTTTTTTCGCTTGAGTTATTATACCACTGTTTTTCAATGTTTTGAACTATTTCTAAGTTCGAATATCTAAATGGCACATTACTTTTAATCCAACAATATCTAATTGATATTTTTTTAGATATTGCCGTATAATTAATTTTTTGTGTATGATTTTTGATTTCAAAGGCTTCAACTGCTTGCATAAAATTAGAATAATCTGTCTGATGATTATTCAAATCAAAACATAAAATTATTTTATCCATTGTATCACAATCTCCCATTACAAATTCTTTTATACTTAATTTTTATAATTGTTTCTGTCTATCATCTGATCCATTAGAATGTAATAATCTATAAATATCATTTTATCTACCCTCAATTTTTTAAGTAATGTCAAATATTACTTTTTTTGTTTCAAAATCTAATATAAACCTTGTATTTGGGAGTTTACAAATAAATAGAGCATTGACCTCTTTCTGATATAATGTCCTCGACCCAAATTCAAAAATATCGAAATAAGCCAACGCTTTTGGACATTATATTTCATTAACGCCAACTAATTCAAGAACTTTTCCAGTAAAACTGCTGGCTTATTAACTTCATCTCCAGATAAATTCCTCTTAGACATTAGGCATTGGACAATTCTTATTAATCAAGGTATCAAAAATTCAAGATTGGCAATCGCTTTTCCTCACTGGACTTTCGCTGTCCCCATTAAAAGCACTCCCTTGTTCACAAGAAAAACCGAAAATACTTTGCCATCCATAAATGCGTCAATGTGAAAATTCCTTACTATACCCACATCCTCAAAAAATTTGACAAAGAAGATCTGGCCGAAGATTACGGAAAAAATAAATGTAAACTCCATTGGCATTAGTCAAAAAAAGTATTGGTAAAGCTTGCAGGTGTGATAAAACAGATATTTCGATGCAGCCAAATCACGGCTACCAACACAGTTATTGACTAAAATTATTTCGTTATATCTACCATGAATTCACGATAAATTTCTTTGCATAGACCTTATGACAAGTTTGCCATAAGGCCTATGCAAAGACAACCGAAAAATGAAACGGCAAGCACAAAGAAAAACTTGACAAAAGGAAGGATTCGTGTTTAAAAACGACATTACATTTAAGTATATAAATAATAAAACAGTACTTGAGAAATGGCTGGGTTTAATTAATACCAATATTTTCCGTAGTAAGAATACATTGCTAAAGCAAATATCTAAAAGTATTGGCATAAAAAATGTTGGCATAAGGAATATCGAAACATACTATTAAAACATAAAAACTTTCTGGTTTTTCAACGACTATATGTTACGTTCGGTAAAAGGGATTGAACATCTTTCCAATTTAATATGTATCAGCTATACTGCATACAGACTACTCCCGTATTGTATTAAAGACTTTGAAAACTATAAGGAAAAGAGTTTGCAGGAAGTTCATTAACAGCTAGGAGAGAAAATCCGCAAAAGTATAAATATTCACAGTTTCAAGCATCTTCTCCAAACCTTGAAAAATATTCTACTCATAAGAAATATCTTTCAAAAATTCATACATAAGTATAACTATTTGTAAAAAGTTATAAAGAATTGTATATAACACCAAACTATAAATAGCAGTATATAAGAACAGACATTTATTGTTAATTTCGTGAAATCACTCCAAATCATGTTAATACCTACAATTGATAAGATAGAATTACAAATATTCCATCATAAAGAAATCAGCTATAAATTTGTAAACCGGTGTTACTAAATGTACTTTAAATATTGTATTGATACAAACTTTGCATAGGCATTATTCTATAATTAACAGACAGCTCCTAATTATCTAATGATTCTACTGATAACTCCTGATTATCACTCATTTTTTCTGCCCTTTTATATACTTGGCACAACATTCAATATTCTATATATTACTATTCTCAAAATTTTTCATAAAATATTTTGTAATATTTTATCATTTTTTGTGTTTTTGCACAAGGGACAGAGTTGTCCAAAAGTGCAAAATCTGAATAAAATAACGTGTGGTGAAATTTACCTCTGCACTGGAATTTACTTTTTTAAGTGAGCATTTTATTGTTCTTATATCTTTATCTTTTATCTGTTTTGGGGATTCATTTACTTTATCTTTTGTTTACTGTCTAGGGACATCCCTCTTTACTATATGTATATAAACTGGTAATCAAACAAGATATCTGTATGCCCATTTTTGGGGAAATATATTCCTTAACTTTATAACAAGATTGATATTTGTTGCTTGTGGCAGCCAGTGTGTTGTAGCAGCGAATGCTATTCTTACAAAAGCTTCATCTAGTAATACTGAATTGGAAGAAAATCCCGCGCGGGATTTTCTGGGCATAGTAATATGATTCATGATCCTGTTTTTGATTTTTCTTAATATTAATGTGTGCTTTCTATAAGAATGTGTATTATACTTTTGATAAAGCCATAAATTTTCAGACAGATCGTTTTTTACAGAAAGAATATGTTACAGCAATGCAGATAAGATTTCCCGTGGGGATTGAAAATTTTAAAAGAATATATACTGAAGGATACTATTATGTAGACAAGACAAGGCTTATCAGGGATCTGCTACAAAACATGACATATGTTTACGCATCCGAGACGGTTTGAAAAAACCATGAACATAAGTATGCTGAAACATTTTTTGAAGCAGGCAGTGATGTCCAATACACTGATTGACAACATTTTCCTTGCAGACAAGAAACGGACAAGGCAGGACTGGACAGATGGCATTGCAGAACTGATACAGCGGACCAGAGCAATGGATACAAATGACTTGAATGAATGGATTACATGGTTTTTTAATGTCATACGGAAACTGAACGAATACGAACGGGAGAATTGATAACGCAGATAAAAGAAGGAGATGAAAAAGATATGTGCAGTTCATTTGAAAGACTGTTAAATAAAGAAAAAGCGGAAGGCTGGAAAGATGGCAGAGCGGAAGGCTGGAAAGATGGCAGAGCAAAGGGCAAAGCGGAGGCTGTAATTGAACTCCTTGAAGATCTTGGAGACCTTTCAAATTCACTCAAATCCTGCATCATGGAACAGACGGATTTAGAATTATTGAAAAAATGGCATAAAGCTGCCGCAAAAGCAAAATCCATAGAGGAGTTTGAAGAGGCTGTAGGATTGGTGCAGATATAGTGATGCCAACGCATATCAAACAGGAACTATAAAATAAGAAGAATATCGTAGCCACAGGCAGGATACTTCTCTTATTTATAGTGTTATCGGGTGTGTAAGTAGGTTAAAAAAACTACTTCTTAAAACTTCTTAGAAACTGTCAAGGTAAGTCTTCCAGCCTTTCTAGGCTTCTAAGGATTTGATATAATTCCCAATGGCAGTTTTTAAGAAAATACACAATTTATTTGCAATCTCATTTTCAAATAATTTCTTAGCTCTGTAAAACCCACTCGGATCGTAATATATCACTGGATTATTAGCACAGTATGTATATAGATTCAGTCCATCTCCCTGATACACATCCTCCTGCATAAACAGTCCAAGTACCGGATTGTAGTACCTCGCTCGCAGATAATACTGCCCTGTCTGCTCGTCATACTGCTGGCCTGTGTAGCGGATTCGGTTGGGTAATGCTTCTACTGCTTCCAGTCCTGCACCAAAGGCATCATACTGATAGTGGTTTCTGAGTTTTCT
>ERZ779632.860-NODE-860-length-14661-cov-6.277009_pt1 | contig 14661 bp, 10 predicted proteins | sample MGYA00514194_ERZ779632 | MGnify/ENA primary metagenome ERZ779632 (study PRJEB29562, sample SAMEA4376704) | mouse gut metagenome | isolation source: Cecum | study: EMG produced TPA metagenomics assembly of the A DSS colitis mouse model was used to assess the...
CAGGCCGAGCCGGAGGGAAGCGGGAGCGGCCATGCGCCCAACGGGAGCGTGACAACGCAAAATTCAGAGAGGTTGACAAAGCAAGGGGGATGTGTATAATAGCAGAGGAAGGGCATTGCGACAAGCGGTTCAGCCCGTTTGGTCTATTTGGATCTTGAGCTCAGCTCAAAGCAACCGTCACCGCTGCGGGTGGCGGTTTTGTTATACATGCGAGGTGATACTATGGATTTTCAGGCCGGGGAATTTGATATTGCCGTCATCGGTGCGGGGCACGCGGGATGCGAGGCCGCGCTGGCCGCGGCGCGCCTGGGTGCAAGGACGGTGTGCTTTGCCGTCAATCTGGACAGCGTGGGCAACATGCCCTGCAACCCGGCCATCGGCGGCGCGGGCAAGGGCCAGCTGGTACGGGAGCTGGACGTTCTGGGGGGCGAGATGGGCCGCATTGCGGACGCAGCGGCGATCCAATACCGTGTGCTGGGCCGTGGCAAGGGCCCGGCGGTGCGCTCCAGCCGTGCCCAGGCGGACCGAATGGAATACCGCAAGCGGATGAAGGAGGTCCTGGAGGGGCAGGAGCGTTTGCACCTCGTGCAGGCGGAGATCGTTGAAATTCGCGTGGACGAGACGGGCGCGGTGTGCGCGGTGGTCAGCGACAGCGGCGCCATATATAAGGTAAGGGCGTGCGTGATCGCCACAGGGACCTTCCTGGGGGGACGGACCATCTGCGGGGAGGTCGTTCGGGAGAGCGGCCCGGACGGTCTGGCGGCGGCGACGAGGCTCACCGCCTCGCTGGCGGCCCTGGGCCTGCCTCTTCGTCGGTTCAAGACGGGCACTCCGCCCCGGGTGCTGGGCCGGACCATCGACTTTTCTAAAATGGAGGTCCAGGAGGGGGACGGAGATTTTCGCCCCTTCTCCGCCGCGTCGCACCCCGTTGAAGCACAAGCACGGTGCTACCTCACCTACACCACGGCAGAGACCCACGCGATCATCCGCTCGAATCTCCACCGCTCTCCCTTATTTTCTGGGGTGATCGAGGGGGTGGGCCCCCGGTATTGTCCGTCTATTGAGGATAAGATCGTCCGCTTTGCCGACAAAGAACGTCATCAGTTGTTTTTGGAGCCTATGGGATCGGATACCGACGAGTGGTATATTCAAGGCTTGTCCAGCTCCCTGCCCGAGGAAGTACAGCAGCGGATCGTCCACTCTATCCCCGGTCTGGAGGGGGCTCACATCACCAGGCGGGCCTACGCCATCGAATACGACTGTGTCGATCCCACAGCGCTGAAGCCCAGTCTGGAGTGCAAGGCCGTCCCCGGCCTCTACGGCGCGGGGCAATTTAACGGCACCTCGGGCTACGAGGAAGCGGCAGTCCAAGGGTTTTTGGCGGGAGTCAACGCCGCCCGGGGGCTTTCGGGCCAAGAGCCGGTAGTGCTGAACCGCTGGGACGGCTATATGGGGGTGCTCATCGACGACTTGGTGACCAAGGGCACTCCAGAGCCCTACCGCATGATGACCTCCCGGACGGAATACCGCCTCACCTGCCGGGAGGACAACGCCGACCTGCGGCTCACAAAGCTGGGGCACGAGATCGGACTGGTGTCCGGGGAACGGCTTAGGGCGGTGGAGGAAAAGTACGCCTCCGTCGCCGCGGAGATCAAGCGGCTGGAGAAAAAGGGGTTGGCGGCGGTCCTCCGCCGCCCGGAGGTAGGCTACCTTGACCTCAACGACCCCGGGCGGCCCGGCTTGCCGTCCGAGGTGGTGGAGCAGGTGGAGATCTCCATTAAATATGAGGGCTACATCCAGCGGCAGGAGCGGCAGATGGCGGAGCTCAAGCGCATGGAGGCCCATATCTTGCCCGAGGACATGGACTATTCCTCCATCGACGGCCTTCGTCTGGAAGCCCGGCAGAAGCTAGCGGCCATCAGGCCCCGAAATCTGGGGCAGGCGGGACGCATCTCCGGGGTGTCCCCCGCCGACCTCACCGCTCTTATGTTTTATCTGGAGAAGCGCGAGGATAGACACGCCGCCGGGCTTGGAGCCGCCCGCACCCTAAAAACAGGCGAAAGCGTGTCCAATCCGAGCGTGACAGTGGAGGCAGGCCATGAAAAGTAAGATCGTTCTGGGCCTCTCCGGCGGTGTGGATTCCGCTGTGGCGGCGCGGCTTTTGAGGGACCGGGGCTATGAGGTCCACAGCGTCTATCTGGATAACGGCGTGGGTGATCCTGCCCCCGCCCGGGAGACCGCCGCCGCCCTGGGCCTGCCCTTTCGCGTTTTCGATATCCGCAACGCCCTGAACGCCAAGGTCTGCCGTCCCTTTTACGAGAGCTATCTGCGCGGGGAAACCCCCTCTCCCTGCGCGCTTTGCAACCCTTCTGTAAAGTTTCCGGTCTTGCTGGCTGTAGCCGATGAGCTGGGAGCCGCACACGTGGCTACCGGGCACTATGCCCGCGCGGAGGACGGCCGCCTCCTGCGGGGACGGCCTGCCAACGACCAGTCCTATCTGCTGGCGCGGCTGACTGCCGCCCAGCTGGAGCGGATCGTCTTCCCTCTGGGCGGGTACGAAAAGACCGAGGTCCGCGCTCTGGCAGAGGCGGCAGGACTGTCCGTGGCCAAAAGGCCGGACAGCATGGAGATCTGCTTTATCCCGGACGACGATTACGCCGCTTGGCTGGAGTCCTACGGCCCCACCCCGCCCCCCGGGGATTTTGTGGACGGCGCGGGCCGCGTTTTAGGACGCCATAAAGGCATTCACCATTACACCCTCGGTCAGGGCCGTGGGCTGGGGGTATCCGGGCCGCACAAGTATTACGTCTCGTCCATTTGTCCTGACGTTGATCAGGTGGTCCTCTCCGACGGCAGCGACCTGTTTGCCCAAAGCGTCCTCTGCCGGGACGTCAATTGGCTTACCTCTCCCCCAAACGCTCCCGCAGCGGTTACCGCCCGCTTTCGCCACTCCAAGGACGAGACCGCCGTCATCCTCTCTCTCCAAGACGACGGCTCCCTTCTGGCCAAGGCGCAGACCCCCGTCCGCGCCCCCACCCCGGGACAGCTGGCCGTGTTTTACGACGGGGACGCGGTGGTGTGCTCGGGATGGATCGTGTAAATTTGGAATTACCCCTTGACAGATGACGTTGGGCAAGGTATAATACCATCGTTGTCGCGGGTGTAGCTCATCTGGTAGAGCGCCACCTTGCCAAGGTGGAGGTAGCGAGTTCGAGCCTCGTCACCCGCTCCAAAAGGAAAGAAGTATGCGCAAGCATACTTCTTTCTTTTTGCTGTTAGCGGGGCAGGCTCGACGAGCTGCCTCCACCAAATTTATGATCCGAGGTTCACCGGGGTCCCCACGAATGGCTCCGCCATTCGTGGGGTGGTGGTCGCGAGTTCGAGCCTCGTCACCCGCTCCAAAAGGAAAGAAGTATGCGCAAGCATACTTCTTTCCTTTTGCTGTTAGCAGGGCAGGCTCGACGAGGCGCCATCAGACATGCTCTGATGGCGCCTTTCCTCACGCCGGACACTGGCGGCCGGTGTGGTCTATGGTGTAATTTCCCGGCAGGATCAGCTCAGATATGGGCACCAAGGTGTACCCCTGGCCGATGAGGTTTTCCAAGATGCCGGGCAGGGCCTCGGGGGTGTGCTTGGCGGCGTTGTGGAAAAGAACAATAGACCCCGGCTGGACTTTGGAGGTCACCCGCTTGGTGATGTCCCCGGCGGACAAGTCCTTCCAGTCCAGCGAATCCACATCCCACTGGATAGGCTCCAGGCCCGCGGCGCGGGTGGTGGTGATGACATGGTCGTCATACTCGCCGTAGGGCGGGCGGAACAGGGTGGGACGCACCCCCGTCACCCCCTCGATCTTGTCGCAGGAAAGCTTCAGATCCGCCGTGATCTGATCCGCTGACAAGGAATTGAAGTGGTCGTGATGGGCGGAGTGGGTCATCACCTCGTGGCCCGCGTCGTGAAGCGCCTTCACCGACTCGGGGTATTTGTCCACCCAGTCTCCCACCACGAAGAAGGTCACCTTCACGTTGTACTTGGCCAAAATGTCGATGAGCTGCTGGGTGTCCTCGTTGCCCCAGGCGGCGTCAAAGCTCAGGGACGCCATCTTCTGGTCCCGCTGGACACAGTAGATGGGCAGCTCCCTCGTGGCCGCCGCCGCGCCTACGATGGCCGGGTGGTTCACCACCCCAAACATCACCGCTGCCGCCAGCGCACAGCCAAGGACCATCAAATGCTTGCCCTTGACACACCAGAACCTGGGTCCCTTCCCGGGGAACCGAAGCTTTTTCCCAAGAAACTGTCTCATACAGATACTCCTCCCATCGGTTTTAGTCAAACCTATGCGGAGTGGTCGTCCAAAATGCGGAAAACCGCCCTTGGCAAGCCAAGAGCGGTTTTTGTCCCGTTACTTTTTCCCCTTATACGCCTGATAGCGGCTCCTGCCCCGGCGTTTGCGAACCACCTTACGGATAATGAGAACTACCACAAGCACCACCAGCGCCAGGAGGATGACCACCACCGCCGTGGGCGCACCCATGGGGATCAGCAGGCTGATGGGATTCCAGCTGGGGATCGCCCGCTTCACCGTTTCCGCCGGAGTGGGCCGGATCGTCTCCTGCTTTCCCAGGTAGGTGGCAAGCGCCTGCCACGCCTTTAATTCCCGCCCCCAGGAATCGTGGATGATGTGCTGTTCGAAGTCGGTGATGGGGTTGCCGTCCTTGTCCCGGGGGGTGATGGACAGCAATCCGAAGGACTTCTCCTTCACTGCCGCCAGCATTTGACCGGAGTAGAGGTCGGCCACCACCCGGTAGAGCTTTTTATCGGCAAAGGGTCCGGCGGTTGCGCCGTAGCCGTCAAAGACTTGGCACTCGGTCACCTTGTCCAGGAACATCCGGTTAGGGTTGTAGTGCCACCAGCTCCCGGCTCCATAGAGGGTGGCGGCGGGCATGACGGCTGAGATGGACGCGTCCACCTCAAAAACGTTCTTCATGTCCTTCCCCGTGAGGTACACCGACACCAGAGGATACCCCGGCGAGCCGTCCGCCCCCGAACCGAGAGACAGGATATCAAATGCCTGGGAGGTGGTCACGTTCCCCGCGGCAATGGCTCCCCGGATCACCCCGCCGGGGGCCACGGCGAAAGCGATGGGGTCATAGTCCGCTCCCTCCACCTCCCGCACCGCCTCGATATACGCTTCGCCAATGAGAATGCCCGTCTCGGGAATGGTGAAGTCAGATTCCGCTGAGGTCAAAACGCCGTCATATGACATATTGTAATCGCTTAAATAGGAAGAATCTACCTTCTGCTTGAACTGCTCCGCCAGGGTGGTCATGTCCGGGTCGGGGGTGATGGAGCCGTCAATGGGAATGAGCTTGTAGTCCTGATAGGCGGACTGACCATCGGTGACCAGTTTTGTCAAGGTAATGCTTCCCAGGTTCTGAGTGTATGGCCCGCAGGAGACAATGGGGGTGTTGTTGACCACGATAGGCTCAGCAAGGGTGGTATGGGTGTGTCCGGAGACGATGAGGTCGATGCCGTCCACCGCCTTGGCCAGCTCGTAGTCCTCCCCCTTGCCGTTCTCGGTGCCCGAGTGGGACAGGCAGAGGATGAAGTCGGGAGCTTCCTTTGCTTTAATCTCGGCTACCACCCGTCTGGCGGCATCCACCATGGGCTCCAGGGTCATCCCAGACATGGGGGCGCACTCATCACTGTCCACCCCCATCACGCCGAACACGGCCACCCGCACGCCGTCTGTTTCCACTACGGTGTACGGGGTCACAGGGTAGTTGACAAAGGCTTCGGTGAGGTTTTGCCCCGCTTGAGCATCCTTGGGGGTGGTGTAGTTGGCCTGGACGATGGCGGGGACAGCCGCGCCGCTCTGCTTGGCGGCGTAGAGCATTTCCGCCAGCCCCTTCTGGCGGTAGTCAAACTCGTGGTTGCCCAGGGTCACCACGTCGTACCCCATCTGCCCCAGCGCCCGCAGCTCGGGGGCGTCGGTGGCGTAGATGGTCTGAAAGAGGGACCCCATGGAAAAGTCGCCCCCGTCCACGGTAATGGTGGGGTAGTTGGCGTTGGCCCGCTCGGTCTTGAGCGCCGTGGCAAGACGGGTATAGCCTCCCACCCCCGACCCGTCGGGGTAGAAGTGGTCGTGGGTATCGTGGGTAAAGAGCACCGTGAGACCCATACTGGGGGCGTCCGCCCCCGCCGGGACGGTGCAGAAAAGCCCCACCAGCAGACAGGCCGCCAGCAAGACCGCAAATACACGGGTTATCTTTTTCATGGCCCTCGCCTCCTTTTGCTCTATTATATAGAATTCCTCCCAGCTTTGCAAGAAACTCCCTTCGTTACGGAATATTTACATTCTCTGTGGGTTCGTCCACACTTTATTTACAACCCGGTCAATTTTTGGTTATTTTTTCGCTTCATACTAAGGCCACCCTATTCCGAAAGGATGATTTGATGAAACTGCAAACACCCCTCTCCCTTCTTCTGGCGGCCCTTCTGGCCGTCGCGCCTGCCTGCGCGGCTGACTCAAGCCCCGACCCGGCAGATATCACCACCATCACCCTCAGTGATTCCCAGGTCCAGATCAACGACGTGGCCATCTCTCATAACCCCGAGGCCGCCGTCTATGTGGGCGCGGACATCGTCTACTACCACGACGGCACTGACGAGAGCTACGGCCAGGGCACGGACGCCGAAAAGCACTCGGCGGAGGAGGCCGCCGCCCACACGGTGGTCACCATCACCAAGCCGGGGACCTACCGTCTCACCGGGACCCTCTCCAAGGGCCAGGTCGCTATTGACTTGGGCGAGGACGCCAAGGACGACCCCAGCGCCGTGGTCACCCTGATCCTGGACAACGCCAGCGTCACCTGCACCGTGGCCCCCGCCCTCATTTTCTACAACGTCTACGAGTGCGACCGTGACTTTGTGGCCTATGACAACGGCGAAAAGCCCGATTACGTGGCCTCCGCCACCGTGGACACCTCCAAGGCCGGGGCCAACGTCATCTTGGCGGCGGGCAGCGTCAACACCTTCACCGGCTCCCACGTGGCCCGCATTTACAAGGAGGGCACCACCAAAAAGCTCCACAAGTATGACGGCGCGTTCTACTCCAAAATGTCCATGAACATTTTCGGGGACAACGGAGACGACAGCGGCCTTTTGAACATCGCGGCTGACAACGAGGGGCTGGACAGTGAGCTTCACCTTACCCTCAACGGCGGCTCCATCCATATCACCTCCCAGGATGACGGCATCAATACCAACGAGGACTTCGTCAGCGTCACCACCGTCAACGGCGGCTCTCTCTTTGTCAACGCCGGACTGGGCGCGGAAGGAGACGGCATCGACTCCAACGGTTTCCTGGTCATCAACGGCGGCACGGTGTGGACCATGTCTAACGACCGTTCCCCCGACGGCGGTATTGACGCGGACAGTCCTATCCTCTTAAACGGCGGGACCGTTTCCGCCTTTGGCACCCGCAACGACGCGGCCTCCTCTGACTCCAGCCAGCCCTACATGGAGCTTTCCTTTGCCTCCACCCTGCCCGTGGGCAGCGTCTTGGAGGTCAAGGATGCTGCGGGCAACACGGTCTGGACCGCCACCACCCAAAAGGCCTGCCAGTCGGTGACTCTTACCGTTCCCGCGCTGAAGCTGGACACGCCTTATCAGGTGTATGTGGATGGCGTGCTCCAGTGCTGGAGCGGCAGCTCCTTTGGCATGGGCCGTCCCGGTGGCATGGGCGGCGGCCAACGGCCTGAGGGCGTGACCGAGCGGCCCGAGGGCTTTGACCCCGGGCAGATGGGCCAGCGTCCCGAAGGGATGCCCGAGCCGCCAGAGGGCTTTGACCCCAGTCAAACGGGTGAGCGTCCCGCCGATATGCCCGAACCTCCCGAGGGCTTCGACCCCGGCCAGATGAAGGAACGTCCCGAGGGCACGGAGGAACGTCCCCAGGGTGGCCACGGCGGGTTTGGCGGCGGCTTCGGCGGTCAGGGAGATGCGGACGGCTCTACCGACTTTACCCTGACTGCCCAGCAGAAGTCCTTCTCCGGCGTGTGTGATTCCGCTGCCTCGGGCAAGGCCCGGATCACCTTTGACATTCAGGGCTCGACCCGCTTGGGCGGCTCCACGGCGCTGGAGCAGGTGACCGCCATCACCCCCAGCGGTGACGTCGACCCCGCCAACGTCCAGATCACCGTCGCCGATGACCCCAGTGAAAACTATTCCGCCTCCTGCCGCCTGTCTGATGGGCTGGACGCGGTCAACGCCCTCCTGCCCACCACTGACGGAGACTACACCCTCACCGTGGCGGTGGCCGCGGGCACCGAAGGCTTCACCGGGGCCACCCAGCTCTCCTTCACCGTAGGCGCGCTGCCCTTTGTGGACGTAAATGAAACCAACGCCGCCTATGCCGCCATCAAGACCCTCTATCAAAACGGCATTGTGCAGGGGAACGGCGCGGGCCGCTTCTACCCCGACGATCTCATTCAAGACGCCCACTGGCAGCTGATTCTGGAGCGCCTGGCCCGGGCCGGGGTGCAGCTGGCCAATCCTCCCTCAGCCGACGGGCTGACCCGCGCACAGGCGGCGGAGACCGCCGCCTGGCTCCTGGCGCAATAACATTCCTTGCCTTTTTTTGAAATTTGTCGTACAATATATCCGCTTGCGTCCCCTCCACGGGCGCGGGCGGATATTTTTTCAGGGGAGGGGAAAGCCCGTGATCGTCATTGACCTGGAATGGAACAGCGGGCTTTACACCAAGCTCCGCCTGGATGAAATTTTGCAGATCGGCGCGGTGAAGGTGGATCTGGACCGCCGCAGGATCGTGGACAGCTTCAACGCCTATATTCGCCCCACCATCCACAAGCGTTACTCCCCCGCCGTGGCCCAACTCCCCGACCTGGCCCTCTCCGAGGGCTCCCAGCTGGACTTCCCCGCCACTCTGGCGCGGTTTTTGGACTGGTGCGGGGGCGACGATCTGTTTGCCTCCTGGGGCAACAGCGACTTGAACGTCCTCATTCAAAACCGGGACTACCACAAGCTGGACGCTCCTCTGCCCTCCTCCTTTCTGGACCTGCAGATGGCCTTCGACCAGTTCATCGGCTGCGGCAACAATCTAGCCCTGGAGCGGGCGGCGGAATACTGCCTGGCACCCGACGTCTTTGACCCCCACAACGCCCTTTACGACGCCATGATCGCCTGGGTGGCGGCGGACTTTGTCCCCACCCCGCTGCTGCTGGAGGCGGTGCGGGAAGCGGGCCAACCCCTGCCCAAGGGACAGAAGGCCCTGCCCCGCCGGGAATCCCTCTGGCGCGGTCCCTTTGCCAGCCGGGACCTTACCCTCTCCAACCGGGGCTGCCGCCGGGCCAACTGCCCCGCCTGCGCCGCGGTCAACCGGGTGGGACAGTGGTATCTGGCCGACGACGGACGCTACTACAGCCGCTTTTCCTGCCGGGACTGCGGCAAGCCATATCTTCTGCGCCTGGAGATCTTCCAGGACAAGCGAGAGCGCTTTTGGGGCAACAGCATCCTGCGGCCACTGACCAAGGCCCGCATGGAGTTTTTCCAGAGGCTTGCCCAGTCTCCCGTCATCTCCGCCGGAAAAAAGCGCTCCCGCCGCAGACGGCGCAAGCCCAGGTAGCGGCACACCGTGCGTTAAGCTTCGCCCAGACAGGAGTACACCTCAACAACGTTTGCACCTCCCAGACAGGGGGACGTTTTTCACTGTCGGAACGACAGAAGAACAACCATGCCCGTTTGGCACACAGGAGACATGAACCCGGGGATGTGGCAAACTGGATGCAGTGGGAAAAGCCAAGGGACGGTTTGCGCGAAGAGCGCGGTTTTAGAACATGACCGGGCCGCCTTCGAGCACACAGGAATGTCCGAGAGAGGACGAACGCTACACTACGAAAAAATCAGGCGGCCCTCCCGTAAATTACAGAAAGGGAGGGAATCGCTATGGATGTCCTCATGGAATGTTGTTGCGGAGAGGACATCCACAAAGACATGGTAAAGGCGTGTATCATTCAAGGCTGGCTGGAAGACCCGAGCATATACCGGGAGCAGTTTGGCCCCGGCAGGGAGCAGGCCGAGACACAGGGCCAGGGCCAGAAGGGTGGATAAGATGCGTTTTTTATGGTTGATTTTCTTTTTATGGCTTATAGAGCCAAAGGGCCTCTGAGTGGAAAAACAGAAGCCCTTTGGGGGTGGGTCGCTTTTTTGCTTTAGGTGTTGACCTTGTCAGGTCCGGCGTTGACCTGCAGGTACATATTGCCTAGGGGATGTTGAAGATCTTGACGGGCATCTTGTCTACATACTGGCCCACGTAGTAGTTTGGATTCTTCAGCATCCGGGTGAAAGGCCTTGAGTCCAGATGAAATCAAGCCTTTTGAAGGCATATGTGCTGTCAGTAGAGTCAAATATACATTTAATTCACCAGAGCGAATTTTGCACTACGAACAATAAAATATTGCAAAGGAAAATTGTTGCATTCCAACAAAGGCGGGAATATAAAAAGTCATAAGTCTTAGAGGTCTGTGTTCCAAAGCTCTTTCTGGAAAATACTTTTTGTAACGCGCGGCATGGCGTGCGGGAAAAGGAAAGGTGGTTAACATGAGATTGTTTGGGCGCGCTGCTTTTGGCCGTGGTCATGGCGCTGTCCCCGCTGCCTGCAGCAGCGTTGGCAGTGGCAGACGAAGAACCGAAGGCGGAGACACCACGGGGAGAAGAAGCGGTGGAGGCGGCACTGGCTGAAGTGCCGGCGGCTGCCGACGAACCGTCCACGACCGCAGAACTTCTCGAGACGGCAGGAATGAAGGAACAGTCCAGTAATGGCTTAACAGTTTCTTTGTGAAGTACACCGGCTATGAGGGCTTCGGCGAGAACCGGACCGAGGTGGAGAAGGACGACCTTATTCTGGTCCTGGACACTGGAGAGTAGGCGGTTGTTGTCGCCGTAGGTATAGGATGTCGCCGTCTCCTTGGAGATTTATTCGCAGCGCTTCATATTGTACCTTTTCCCCTTTCCAGAGCAAGAAAACCGCCCCGTAGGGGGCGGTTTTCTAAAGGTCAAGACAGAGAGGCGCAGTAGTATCGGAGACGACAGTGAGCGGTTTAATCAGTGGCTCCGGTGCGGTTGTCTGTCTGCGATTGATTCAAAAGCGTTGTATACCGAGCCAAGATAGCGGCGGCTTCCGCCCGGGTCATGTTGGCGCCTGGGTCCAGAATATCGTTGCCACGGCCAAAGAGCAACCCATTGGAGACGGCCCAGCTAACGGCCTCGGCAGCCCATTCTGAGGTGTCGGCTCTATCAGAAAACCTTGTTAGCGCGTTGGCGTCGCCGGTCAACTCCAGTCCCCGATACTTGCTGTAGCGGTACAGCATCACCGCCATTTGCTCCCGGGTGATAGGGTCTTCACCTCCGTACAAGCCACTGTCATAGCCCTGGAGCACGCCATGCTCGGTGCCCCAGGAGACCGCTGCCAGATAGTAGTGACTGTCGGTCACATCGGCAAAGGGGTTGGATGCAGTAGTCACAGGATCCCTTTCCATGTTAAAGAGCACCTGGGCTATCATGCCCCGGGTAAGGAGGAGTTGTGGATCAAAATGGGTCGTATCAGTGCCCACCATTATGCCCGCGTGGAGCACAGTGTAAACATTTTCAAAAAACCAATCGTCCGTTTTCACATCCACAAATGTCAAGCTGGGACCATCGACCAACGGAGTGTCAGGATCCGCAAGGTCCTCCGCGGGAGGCTTGGGACGGTTGCTGCTTCCGCCGCTGCTAGATTCGGGCGGGTTTTTCTGCCACTGGGCAGTGACAGTAACATCGCCGGTCACAACTGTGTTGGAGGTAAAGTCAATGCCGTCGGCGGTCTGCCAGCCGACGAAGGTATAGCCTGTGCGGGTGGGGATGGGCAGTGTCGCCGTCGTTCCCTTGGTCACCGACAGGGTATTGCTCACCCCATTAGCCAGCGCTCCCTCTCCGGGATCTATGGTCACGGTCACCTGAACACAGGTGGCAAAGATTTGCAGTGAACCACGCCGCACACCGTCCGCGCCACCCTTGAACAAAAAGCTGGTATGGGCTGCCGGGTCATCAGGACATACCCATTCTGTGCCGTTCCAATAGAAGCGCACCACGGGCGTCTCTGTGCTGAGCAGAACGTGGTTATTGGAAATGGTCCAGTCGTCCTGTGTGTTCTTGGTGTTGAGCTGCAGCAGATAATACTCCAGGCTCTCTTTGGGTGTGACACTGCAAATCCAGGGATAGGCATCCGTTTCATACCCTGTGCGGTTCGCCTCAACCTCTCCAAAGACCAGATCATTCTCCGTCAGCACTTTGCTCCACCAGTCCTTGTTCTTGGTGGGGTCAGAACTGAGTTTATCAAAGTCCTGTACGTGCTTTTCGCACAAAACCTCGATCTGATAAAGATTGTTCGTATTTTCGCTGAAGACGGGCGCGGGAGGATCAACCGGCATGGGGGGATCTGGTTCGTCGGGCAGGCCCTCCTCCCACTGGGCGGTATAGGTGGTTCCTTCGGAGCCTTCGGGGAGCGTATAATAGCTGCTGTCGGCGTCCTTCGCCAGCAGCTGGTCCTCACCATACATCCAACCTTTGAACAGGAAGTTCTCCTTGACGGGAGTGACCAGCTTGCCCTCTTCAAATACCGTATCGGGGTCAATGTCCCCGCCGTTCAGGACGGCCTTGTGGGTGTTGCCCAGCTTGTCAGCCGAAGACTTTGTGAAGGAAGCCTCTTTCACATAAAGCACCCGGGTGGCGCCCGCCGTGACCGGGGCAAAGCAGGCGTTGTCGATGTTCGTATTGGCCAGAAGTACTACGGCGATGGGCGATGTTTCCTTAAAGGCCCCTGTTTGCCCTCTGGTGTTGTTTTGACCCGGCAAATTCAAATTTTCAGAGGTAAAGGTCACGCTTTTCAACTCGGGATTGCGGAAGAACGCCGTCATACCCAGTTTGGTCACGTTTTCGGGAATTACCAACTGGCCCGCGACACCGTTGCCGCCGTTCAGCGTTTCCACCGGCTGATTGGCAAACACCGAGGTGCCGAGCGTGAGGCTACCTTCGCCGCTGGGTAAGGTAACACTCCGCAGAGTCCCTGTGATGGTATTGCCACTGATGGAGCCTTCAAACGCTGCCATTCCAATATCCGTTACCCCATCGGGGATGACTACAGAGGTCAGGTTCGTGCAGGTAAAAGCGTTCATCCCTATTTTGGTCAGGCTTGCGGGCAATTCGATCTCCGTCAGGCCTGTGCATTTGTAGAAAGTGTTTTCACCAATTTCGGTGACGCTGTTTGCCAGGGTAACGTCGGTTATGTTTGGACAGGACCAGCAGATGTAGTTGCCCACCCGGGTAATGCCATCCATCACCACCAGAGAGGTGATCCGATTATAGTTACCGGACCCCCAGGGCACAGAGGTGCTCTTGTAGTCGGGCATTTTGCCTTCACCGGAAATCACCAGTTTGCCCTCGCCACTCAGGGCGTAATAAATCTCCCGAACGTCGTTCGTTTTCTGCGAGCGGCTGGTTCCCGCTGCCAAAAGGCTTTGGGTAGTGGTACCATCGGGCAAGACGATTTTATCACCGCCGGTGAGGGTCATTTCCCCTTTTGCACTCACGGTTAGGGTTTCCGCCGCCGTGGCAGATACCGTCACGCCGGTCACGCCCATGGGGATGACGGCCCTGAGCGTGCTGCCCGTGTAGATATTGCCGCCGGCGGGGATCGTGTAAATGCCGTCCTCCTCTTCGATCTCTGTGCCCTCCGCATCGGTCACACGAAGGCTGGCCTGCATCCATTGGGCCGAGAGGGTAACGTCAGCGGTCACAGGGGTCTCGCCGGTAAACATGTTGTTCTCTTCGTCGAACCAACCGACGAATTCAAAGCCTGCACGGGAGGGCGTGGGCAACGGCGCTGCCTTGCCCGAGGCCACCGTGAGGGTGTCGCCCATGCTGTCAGGCAACGTGCCCTCGCCGGGATCCAGGGTTACGGTGAAGCCCTCATACCAGATGTTAAAGTACTTGTCTGTTCTCTTTTCTACATGGAAGGGGACGGCGTCCGTTTCCTCGGTGCTGTACACTGCCGTGTCCTCATATGCAATGCCGCTGTGCGTACGGGTGTATACCCGGTCGGTCAAATAATAGACCGTTCCCTCTACCGTAGCGGAAATGGTGTATGTACCGTCGTCCTGTTCCGTGAAGTAATGGAAGGCCATGTCATAATTCTTTCCAGAATCGGAAATGCACAGGACCTTCCCGCTTGATAAAACCGGGTTCAGAAAGCCGTTGGGAGCAGCGCCCCAAAGGGTATGTTCTCCTGGGGACATCTCCGTAATATCGCCATTTTGGCCGCCCAGTACAATGTCATAGGCTGTGCCGCCAAACGTAAGGGCACCGTTTTCACTGCTGCCCACCCGCTTTTTCGTCAGGTACTGTCGGTTCCCCTCGGCGCTGTTGTCTGCTGCGGCCAGCGCACCCATGGGCAGCGCTCCCAGCAAAATTACAAATGCGAGGAGACCGGCCCAAAGGCGGCCCTTTATGGTATGTTTCATGACTGCATCACTCCTTCTGGTACAAGGCCTGGTGCTCTTCTGTGCGGAGCGGTTTCTCCGCCAGTATTTACCTCTTAAATCATAGAATACC
>ERZ779632.862-NODE-862-length-14634-cov-5.131353_pt1 | contig 14634 bp, 17 predicted proteins | sample MGYA00514194_ERZ779632 | MGnify/ENA primary metagenome ERZ779632 (study PRJEB29562, sample SAMEA4376704) | mouse gut metagenome | isolation source: Cecum | study: EMG produced TPA metagenomics assembly of the A DSS colitis mouse model was used to assess the...
GCGTTATTTTAACGCGCCTGGCTCATGACCCGGCCGCTTTTCTTGAAAAACATGTTATTTTTTTCACGTTTTGGCGTTGCAATATTTTCCAAAGAATGATATACTATTGACCATAGGTGTCATGCTGCAAAAAATACCCTTCGCGCTTGGCGGAGAGACTGTACATCAATACATAATACATATGGAGGAATCAATTATGAGCTATCAGGAGAAATACCGTCAGAAGCTTACCACTGCCGGGGAGGCGGTCAAGGTTGTCAAGTCCGGTGACTGGCTGGATTATGGCTGGACGGTCTGCTCTCCCAACGCCCTGGACAAGGCCCTGGCCGCCCGGATGGGAGAACTGAAGGACGTAAACATCCGGGGCGGCATTCTGACCCGCCGTCCCGCCATCTTCGACGTGCCCGAAGCCGCCGAACATTTTGCCTGGAACTCCTGGCATATGAGCGGCATTGAGCGGAAGGCCATCAAGGAAGGCTTTGCGTACTATATCCCCCTGCGCTACTCCGAGCTGCCGGGTTATTACCGGAACTGCATCAAGACCCTGGACGTGGCCATGTTCCAGGTGGCTCCCATGGATGAGCACGGTTACTTCAACTTCGGCCCCGGAGGCTCTCATCTGAAAGCCGTGTGCGAGTGCGCCAAGACGGTGATTGTCGAGGTCAACCGGAACATGCCTGTTTGCCTGGGCGGCGTGGAAAACTGGATTCACATTGACGATGTTGCCATGGTCGTGGAAGGGGAGAATCCCCCCATGGAGATTCTGGGCGGGGCCTCCGCTGCGTCCGAGGTCGACCTGGCTGTGGCCAACCTGGTGGTGCCGGAGATCGAGGATGGCGCGTGCCTCCAGCTGGGCATCGGCTCCATGCCCAGCGCCATCGGCAAGATGATCGCCGAATCCGATTTGAAGGACCTGGGCGTTCACACCGAGATGTACGTGGACGCTTTTGTGGACATGTCCATGGCGGGCCGTATTACCGGCGCGTGCAAGCCCTTTGACCGGGGCCGGCAGACCTATGCCTTCGCCGCCGGAACCCAGAAGCTCTATGATTTCCTGAACAACAACCCCGGGTGCATGGCCGCGCCGGTCAGCTATGTCAACGACATTGCCCGGGTATCTCAGATCGACAAATTCACCTCCATCAACGGCGCGGTTGACATCGACCTCTATGGACAGGTGTCCTCCGAGTCCTCCGGCATCAACCACATTTCCGGCGCCGGCGGACAGCAGGACTTCGTCATGGGCGCGTACCTGGCCAAGGGCGGCAAGAGCTTCATCTGCTGTTCCTCCTCCTTCATGGACAAGAAGACCGGCCAGCTGAAATCCCGCATCCGGCCCACCCTGGTGGAGGGCTCCGTGGTCACCGCCACCCGCACGAACCTCCACTGGATCGTGACGGAATACGGCAAGTTCAATGTCAAGGGCAAGTCCACCTGGGAGCGGGCGGAGGGCCTGATCGGTCTGGCTCATCCCCAATTCCGTGAGGAATTGATCGCCGAGGCGGAGAAAATGCACATCTGGAGGCGCTCGAACAAGCGCTGAGCCGCCGCTCTCTGCGGGGCCTCTGCTGTGTGGTGTTTGTCTCGCCGGAACTTCGTTGGACAGCAGTCCCTTCCCAGGGCCAGTCTTTAGCATGGAATCAGAGTGATCAGCACGGAACGTGAACCAGCATGGAATTCAGTGAATCAAGAGGCAGATTACACAGCGGCAGAGGCCGCGACAGAGAAAGGGGTGTCCATGTTTCAAATCGGGGACCTGATCGTGCATCCCATGCACGGGGCAGGTGTCATTGATGATGTGATCAAGGAAAAGGTAGCGGGCACAACGCAGGAGTATTACGTGTTCAAAATGCCGGTAGGCGGCTTGATTCTGAAAATACCCACTGCCAACTGTCAGGCCATCGGGATCCGGTCCATCATCTCTCCAACGGAGGCAAAGGCGTTTTTCGCCGGTATTCCCGCGTTGGAGGTGCAGTCCAGCGCCAATTGGAACAAGCGTTATCAGGAAAACCTCCTCAGGCTGAAAAGCGGGGACCTTAATGAGGTGGCCCGGGTGGTCAAAGGCCTGATGCGGCGGGAATCCCGCCGGGGGCTTTCCACGGGGGAGCGGAAGATGCTACACAGCGCGAAGCAGATTATCGTCTCGGAGATCGCGCTTGTGGAGGGCTGCGCCTACCAGGACGCGGAGGCGCGGTTGGATCATGCCGTCATGCAGAAAGCGCCGGTGCCGCAGTAGCCGGGCGGAGAGGATGTTTGCGATGCTGTCGTTTTTCAAAAAAGCGCGGGAAATCCGGAGGCCCCGCTGCGCGGCCTTGGTGGCGGCGGCGGGAAGCTCCTCCCGGATGGGCGGTGTGAACAAGCTGCTCCAGCCCTTGGAGGGCGTGCCGGTGCTGGTGCGGACGCTGGCGGCTCTTCAAGTGGCCGGAAGCGTGGACGAGATTGTCGTCGCCGCCCGGGAGGAGGACATTTTGGAGATCTCCCAGCTCTGCCGGACCTATGGGCTGACGAAGTGCGCAAAGGTAATCCGGGGCGGGGAAAACCGGGTCCACTCCGTGCTGCTGGCGGCGCTGGAGGCGTCGCCGGAAATAGAACTGCTGGCGGTGCAGGACGGCGCCCGCCCCCTGGTGACGCCGGAGCTTGTCGACCGGGTAGTGTCCGCCGCCGCCCGCTGTTCCGCCGCCGCTCCCGCCGTGGCGGTGAAAGATACCGTCAAGGCCGTCCGAAAGGACGGCGGGGTGGAGGAGACCCTGGACCGGGAGCGGCTCCGGGCCGTTCAAACGCCTCAGGTCTTTGAGGCCAGCCTATTGAAAGCCGCCCTCCAGTCCGCTTTGGAGCAGGGCGCTCCCGTCACCGACGACGCCTCCGCCGTGGAGCGGCTGGGAAAGATGGTTTTCCTGGTAGAGGGCGAGGAAGAAAACCTGAAAATCACCACGCCGGCGGATCTGATTCTGGCGGAGGCCATTGTGAGGGCCCGGGAGGAAGGACGATGACAAATCTGCGGGTAGGCCATGGCTACGACGTTCACCGCCTGACGCCGGGGCGGAAGCTGATTTTAGGCGGCGTGGAAATTCCCTGGGAAAAGGGTCTTTTGGGCCACTCCGACGCCGACGTGCTGGTCCACGCCGTTATGGATGCCCTGGCGGGGGCGGCCCGGCTGGGGGACATCGGGAAACTGTTCCCGGATACAGACCCGGCTTATAAAGGAATTTCCAGCCTGAAACTGCTGAGGGAAGTGGGTCTTCTCTTGGAAGAGAAGGCCTTTTCCGTGGTAAACATGGATGCCACGCTGCTGGCCCAGGCGCCGAAGCTTGCCCCTTACAAGGCTCAAATGGCGATGAACATTGCCTCCGCTCTGGGAATTGAGGCGGAACAGGTCAATGTTAAAGCCACTACCGAGGAGGGGCTTGGGTTCACCGGGGATGGCTCCGGCATGGCGGCTCACGCCGTGGTGCTGCTGGAGAAGAAGGAGCGGATTCCATATTCCAACGGGCTACCTGGGAAATAGAGGACCATGCGTTGTATATCACTCTATTCAACGGATTGGTCTGCGGCGGTTATCTCCGGGACCAGATTACCGTAGGGTTTGAGAACGAAGCTCTGAGGGAAGTCCGGCAGGTTTGCCTGCGCGGCTGTTCTTCCACAAGGCTCATATACTTCCAATAGCATTTTACGCTCCGCCTCCGGCGGGGCGTTTTCACGCTCCGGTCCTCTGGCACCTTTCTCTCGAAATACCATAGAATAGGAGAGAAAGGAGGAGTGTTTGTGGAGCACTATATCATCCTTGCCCGCTCCGTAACCTATGCCCAGCGGATGCAGAAATCCCTGAGCCGGGCGGGCATCCGCTGCCAGATTTTTCGGCCTCCCAGAGACCTGACGGACTTGGGCTGCGCCTACGCCGTGCGTGTAGCGGTTTCTGTTTTGCCGGAGGTTTTGACCGCCCTCCACAGGGACGGCTTGAACCCCGTTCAGATATTTCTTTACCAGCAGGGACAGTATCAGGAGGTGGAGGCATGATCTACTTTGACAGCGCCGCCACCAGCTTTCAAAAGCCCGCTTCCGTCGCCGCCGCCATGTGGGAGGCCCTGGCCTCTATGAGCTCCCCTGGCCGGGGAGGCTATCCCGCCGCCGCCCGGGCCGCCGACACGGCCTTTCAATGCCGGACGGAGCTGGCGGATATGTTCGGCCTGGAGAATCCGGAGCAGGTGGTGTTTACGCTGAACGCCACCCACGCCTTGAATATCGCGATCAAGAGTTTGGTTCCCCCGGGAGGAAAGGCGGTGGTCTCCGGCTACGAGCACAATGCCGTCACCCGGCCCCTGGAGGCGCTGAAGGCGAAAATCTCTGTTGCCGCCGCCCCGCTCTTTGAGCCGGAGGCGGTAACGGCGGCCTTTGCGCATCTCATCACGCCTGATACCCACGCTGTTATTTGCAGTCATGTCTCCAACGTGTTCGGCTTCATTCAGCCGGTGGAGGAAATCGCGAAGCTTTGCCGGAGCCGGGGCGTGCCCTTTATCATCGACGCTTCCCAATCCGCCGGAACACTGCCCTTGAATATGAAGGCCCTGGGTGCGGCTTTTGCCGCCATGCCGGGCCATAAGGGGCTCTATGGCCCTCAGGGCACCGGCGTGCTGCTCTGCGGTGAGGAGATTGCAACCCGAACGCTGCTGGAGGGCGGCACCGGCAGCCGGTCCATTCAGCAGCAGATGCCGGACTTCCTGCCGGACCGGCTGGAAGCCGGGACTCTGAACATGCCTGGAATTGCGGGGCTTCTGGCGGGCATCCGCTATGTCCACCGGGGCGGCATTGATAAAATCTTGGACCATGAAAAGCACCTGGCCAAGCTGACCATCCAAGGGCTGGAGGACCTGCCGGACCTGCGGATCTACGCTTCGCCGGCTCTGCGGAATCAAGCCGGCGTATTGTCCCTGACGGCGCGGGGATTGGATGTGGAAACCATCGGCTCGGCTCTGGCAGAGCGGGGTATTGCCGTTCGGGCGGGCATCCAATGCGCGCCCTACGCCCACCGCACGGCGGGAACTTTGGAAACCGGAACGGTCCGGATCAGTTTCTCCGATTTCAACACGACGGAGGAGGTTGCCCGGCTGCTCCGGGCGATTCGAGGGGTGCTGGGACGGTCTTTCTGAACAGACCGTGAATTTTCCAGTAAATTTCCCTTGGTTTACCTTGCTTTTTTCGGCTGAGTTCTATATAATATGGTATTCATGACCTGACGTTTCCCGCATGGGAGACAGCCGCTCGCCCGGCGGCTCAGAGGAAAGGGATGAGGATGTAAAATGAATGTGACGCTGACGGAACTGGTTGCCACCATCGGCCGGTATCTGCTGACCATTGAGGCAACGGACATTCTGGATATTGTCATCATGGCGTTCGCGCTTTATAAGGTGCTGACACTGGTGCAGACCACCAAGGCCGCCAGCCTCCTGAAGGGATTGTTTGTTTTCCTGGCGGCGCTGCTTTTGAGCTACCTGTTCGGGCTCAACGGCATCTACTATCTCCTCAGCCGTATGGTGGAGGTGGGCGTGCTGGCCCTGATCATCCTCTTTCAGCCGGAGATTCGCCGGATTCTGGAGGAGATGGGCAGCCGCCGCATTCTGGCCCTTTTCACCCGGTCGGAGAACGCCAGCGCATTGGAGCAGACCATTGAGCAGACCGTTCTGGCCTGCTCCGAGATGTCCCAGTCCCGCACCGGCGCACTGATCGTGTTTGAGCGGGAGATTCTGCTGGATGATATGGTCCGCAGCGGCACGGTGCTGGACGCGGCGGTGTCCAACGAGCTTTTGAAAAACATCTTCTTTGTGAAAGCGCCTATGCACGACGGGGCGGTGATTGTCCGTCACGGGCGGGTGCTGGGGGCGGGGTGCATGCTTCCCCTGAGCAAAAACGTGAACCTCTCCCGGGACCTGGGAATGCGCCACCGGGCCGGCATCGGTATGAGTGAAAATTCCGACGCGGTGGTGGTCATTGTGTCGGAGGAGACCGGCTCCATCTCGGTGGCCACCGGCGGAATGCTGAAACGGCATTTGAAGCCGGAGACCCTGGATAACCTCCTGCGGAACGAGCTGCTTCCGCAGGAGGAGACCGAGTCGGATAAGCAGAAATTCAGCCTGGCGGGTCTGCTGCGCTCCAGGAAGGACGGAGGTGCGTAAGGTGGAAAACGCGAATACGGGACGCCGCAGGGTCATCTATCTGCTTCTGGCCATCCTGGTGGCCTGCGGCATCTGGCTCTATGTCGACCTGAGCAGCGGCCGGACCGTGACCCAGGAGTATCTGGATATCCCCATTGAGTATTTGTACGAGAGCACCCTGACGGACCGGGGGCTGATGCTGGTGGAGGAGGGCACAGACCTCACCATCGACTTGACGCTGAAGGGGACCCGATGGAATATCTGCAGCCTGGACCGCTCTCAGATCTGGGTTACCGCCAGTCTGTTTGATGTGACCAGCGCCGGAAAACAGCGGGTCAATTACAGCGTCAACTATACAAACCCCAAATTCACCAACAACGCCAACGCCATCCAACGGGAACGCGCCAGCTTCGGTATGGCGACGGTGAACATCAGCGAGCTGTACAGCCGGACCATCAATGTCAGCTGTGAGCTGGTGGGCAACGTGGCGGAGAGCTATTCCGCCGGACAGGTGGAGCTTTCCCACACGGAAGTGGAGGTCCGTGGACTTCAGGAGGATATCAGCCCCATCAGCTACGCCAAGGTTACCCTGGACATCGGCAGCAACGCGGTGGAAACGGTGTCCCGGGATCTGGAGATTCAGTATTACGACGAGAACGGCAAGCTTTTGGACAAGTCCGGCATCTACTCCTCGGCGGACAACATCCGGGCCACTCTGCCGGTGTTTGTCACCAAGGAACTCCAGCTGGTGGTCAACCTCATTGAGTCCCCCGGCCGCCGCAGCAAGAATACGGAGTACCGCGTTGAACCGATGACCATTGCGGTTTCCGGCGACGCTACTCAGCTGAAGAACATGGACGCACTGGTTTTAGGGCGCTATGATCTGACGGAACTGGGCACGGAGGCCTCCGATAGCTACACGACGACCAATTATCCCATCATCCTGCCGGATGGCTGCACAAACGTGAGCGGCGTGACCCGGGCGGCTCTGCGCATCCGGTTTGAAGACATGACCAGCGCCACGCTGAAAACCGAGAACATTTCCTTCCTGAACCCGCCGGAGGGAAAACGGGTGGAGCTGCAAACCGACAGCCTGCCGGTAAAGGTTTTCGGCACAAAGGCGGATGTATCTGCCCTCACCGGGGAGGATATTGCCGTGACGGTGGACCTGAGCGACTACTCCGCCGCCTCCGGGACCTATTCCGTCCCAGCGGAAATCGCGGTCAACAAGGGCGACATAGGAATCAGCGGCGGTTATCAGATTCAGATCACCATTCGGGAGGGCGGCGAGGAGCCGCCGGAGGAGACGGAGAATTCCCCGGAAGACGTGGAGGCCAGCGCCCCCGTAGATGAGGAAATCGAGACGGAGGGGACGCCATGACACAGATTGCAACGGTTGAACGTATCTTAGACTCCGGACACGCGGAGATTTCCGTCCCCCGGAAATCCGCCTGCGGCCACGACTGCGAGGAATGCGCCGGCTGCGGCGTTACCGGGGCGGCGGTTCACGCCCGGGCGCGAAACCCCATCGGCGCCGCGCCGGGGCAGAAGGTTGTGGTGGAGAGCAGTACGAAAAAAATGCTCCACATTGTGGTCCTGGTTTATTTGATTCCGGTGGCACTGTTTTTCCTGGGCTATTTCGCCGCTGTGGCGGCGTCTGCCGGCGTGGCGGTTCAGTACACGGCCGCCGGAGCGGGATTTCTGCTGGGCATTCTCGGGGCTATTGGCTATGACCGCCGCCTCCGGGCCAAGGGCGGACTGTCCTTTACCATCGTCCGGCTGTTCTGATGTTCGGCTATGTCAGGCTTCCCCAGGATTTGCCGGAGGAGGAGCGGAACCGCTTCGGACGCGCTTACTGCGGTCTCTGCCACACCTTGGGGACACGCTACGGCCCGGCGGCGCGGTTCATCCTGAACTATGATTTTACCTTCCTGGCCATCCTTCTCTCGGAAAAAGAGGAGGGACCCATCCATCATGGCCGCTGCGCCGCCCATCCCGTTCACGGGCGGGACCGGCTGGAATCCAGTCCGGCCCTGGATCTGGCGGCGGATGAGAGTGTGATTTTGGCCTATTGGCAGGCCCGGGACGGGGTGGAGGACCATGATTGGCTTCACGGCCTGAAATACCGGGCGGTTTCCGCTGTTTTAGAACCCGCCTACCGAAAGGCCGCGGCGCTCCGGCCTGATTTCGACGAATCCACCCGCCGCCAGCTTCGTCTGCTGGCAGAGCTGGAAGGGGAGCACTGCCCCTCCATAGACCGGGCGGCGGATACCTTCGCCATACTGCTGCGCGGGGCCGCTCAGTCGGTGGACGAGCCGGTCCGGCGGCGGGTACTGGAGCAGATTTTCTACCACCTGGGCCGTTGGGTTTACCTGGTGGACGCGGCGGACGACCTGAAAAAGGACGCCGCCTCGGGGAATTACAATCCGGTGGCCCTGCGCTACGGCCTTTTGGAGGGTGTCTGGACGGAGGAGAGCCGGACAGGCTTTGCCGCCACGCTGGACCACTCCATCCATATGATGGCCACCGCCTTTGAGCTTTGGGACTTCGGCGTCTGGACGCCGGTTTTAAAATCCACCCTTTACACCGGCCTTTTCCGCGTGGGAAAGGCGGTGCTGGACGGCACCTTTCACGGCCAGGGGAAGAAGAGAGATACACAGGAGAGTAGCACATGAACGATCCCTATCAGGTACTTGGCATTTCGGAAAGCGCCACCGACGAGGAGGTCAAACGGGCCTATCGGGAGCTGGCGAGAAAGTATCACCCGGACAACTACCACGACAATCCTCTGGCCGACCTGGCTCAGGAGAAAATGAAGGAGATCAACGCCGCCTACGAGGAGATCAACAAGCGGCGCAGCGGCGGCGGGCGGACCACCGGCCCGGGCTATACCGGCGGCTGGCAGCAGCAGTCCTACGGCTCCGGCGGTTCCTCCGTCCTCCAGCAGGTTCGGGCGGCCATCCAAATGGGCGATATCGCTCGGGCGGAGGCGCTGCTGAACAACGTCTCCGACCATGGCGCCGAGTGGAATTTTCTCAAAGGCGCCGTGTGCTACCGCCGGGGCTGGATGGACGAGGCTCTGCGCTATTATCAGACCGCCTGCCAAATGGACCCCGGCAATCCCGAGTACCGGCGGGCTCTGAGCCTGATGCAGAACGGTTCGCCTTACCGGCCTGGGGGGGAGCCCTTTGGAACACTGTGCGCCGGGAATCCCTGCCTGACTCTGTGCTGTGCCTATACACTGTGCAACGGCGGCTATTGCTGCTTTATCTGACAATAAGGGGAGATCACCATGATCAAGAGCATGACCGGCTATGGCCGGGCGAGAGAGACAAGGAACAGTCGGGATATCACCGTGGAGGTCCGGGCGGTCAACAACCGCTATCTGGACTGTACGGTGAAGATGCCCCGACTGTATATCTTTGCCGAAGACGCGCTGAAACAGCGGGTTCAGCGGGCGGTCTCCCGGGGGAAGGTGGATGTCTTCGTCTCCGTGGACGCTTCCGCCGCCGATGTAACAAAGGTGTCGGTGAACCGGGAACTGGCGGGGCAGTATGCCGCCGCGCTGGAGGAGCTGGCGGAAATCCGCGGCCTCGCGGCCTATCAGGTGACGCCGGAAGTGCTGGCCCGTTTTCCCGATGTGCTGTCCGTTACCAAGGCGGACGAGGATTTGGAAGCGGTCAGCGCCGATCTCTGCGCCGTGCTGGACGTCGCTCTGGCCTCCTTCAATGAGATGCGAGCCATAGAGGGGACCAAGCTGGCGGAGGATGTGGGAAACCGGCTGACCGCCATAGAGGACTACACCATTCAGGTGGAGGCCAGGTCCCCGGAGACGGTGGCGGAGTACCGCTCCAAACTTACCGCCCGGATGCAGGAGGTGCTGCAAAGCGTCACCATTGATCCCCAGAGGATTCTGACAGAGGCGGCGATTTATGCCGACAAGGTGGCGGTGGATGAGGAGACGGTCCGCCTGCGGAGCCATACGGCACAGCTTCGCACCATGCTGAACGCCACAGAGCCTATGGGCCGGAAGATGGATTTCCTGATTCAGGAGGTCAACCGGGAGGCGAATACCATCGGTTCCAAGTGCGGCGACGTGTCCATCGCCCAGGTGGTGGTAAACCTGAAGGCCGAGGTGGAAAAAATGCGGGAACAAGTGCAGAACATTGAATGAGTATGGAATTTATCAACATCGGATTTGGAAGTATGGTCTCCCGGGAGCGGGTAGTCGCCATCGTGGGTCCGGACTCCGCGCCCATCCGCCGGATGACCCAGGAAAGCCGGGAACGGGGGATGCTCATTGACGCCACTTACGGGAGAAAAACCGCGTCTATCTTTATCATGGACAGCGACCATGTGATTTTATCGGCCCTGCCGCCGGAGCGGTTTGGCGGCGGGGAGCAGGAGGAAGCATGAAAAAGGGAAAGACATTTATCGTGTCCGGCCCGTCCGGCGTGGGAAAGGGAAGCGTGCTGAAGGTGCTGCTGGAAAAGCGGAAGGACGTTTATGTTTCCGTCTCCGCTACGACCCGCCCGCCCCGAACCGGTGAGGAAAACGGCGTACACTACCACTTCCTGGATGTGGATACCTTCCACGAGTGGATGGCCCAGGACGCCTTCTTGGAGTACGCGGAGTATGTGGGCAACTTTTACGGGACGCCCAAGCGCTTTGTGGACGAGGCTATGGAAGCGGGCCGGGACGTGATACTGGAGATTGACGTGCAGGGTGCCTTGCAAATTGCCCATAAGCGGCCCGAGGCTGTTCTGATCTTCATCGCTCCCCCCAGCTGGGAGGAGCTGGCCCGCCGCCTGACCCTCCGGGGCACGGACAGTCCGGAGAAAATTGAAAAGCGTCTGCTGCGGGCCAAGGTGGAGTGCCGGACCGCCGGAGCGTACCACTATTTTGTCATCAATGATACCATTGAAAACGCCGCGATGGAGCTGGATGCCATTATGACGGCGGAGCACTGCCGTTCCATGGACCGCATGGAGATCATCAGCGGCGGCTGATGCGCATAAATTGAAACCCGGAAACATTTGAAAGGAAGCTGATCTGCTATGATGTTGTACCCCGCTATGAGCAAGCTCAATTCTTATATTCCCAACCGCTATATGCTGGTGAATGTGGTGGCCCGCCGGGCCCGCCAGATCGCCGAGGAGGCGGAAGACGCCGGTCTTCATTTGGATGAAAAGCCGGTGACCCTGGCGATTCACGAGGTGGCCGACGGCAAACTCACGGCCAGCGGCGCCGCGATTGCCGAGGAAGAGGCGTAACGCCGCGGGATGGAGACCGCGGCCATTGTAAAAGTGGCGGTCAGCGCCGCGCCTTATCACATCGACAAGCCCTATGATTATCTGGTTCCGGCGGACATGGCGGACGCGGCGATCCCCGGCGTCCGGGTGACCGTGCCCTTTGGCAGGGGAAACAAGCCCTCGGAGGGACTGATCCTCGCCCGTGGAGAGGGTGGCAAGAGCCGGGGCCTGAAAGCCCTTTCCGCCGTGCTGGACCGGAGTCCGGTGCTGGAAGGCCCGGAGCTGGCGCTGTCCCTCTGGATGCGCCAGCGGTACTTCTGCACGATGTTCGAGGCGGCGCGAACCATGCTCCCCGCCGGATTGTGGTACCGCCTTCAAGAGATCTGGAGGCTTCAAGCGGAGCTGTCCCCTGAAACAGCCCAGGCCGCCGCTTCCGGCATCCGCTGCGGAACGGAAATCCTGGAAACGCTCAAACGCTCCGGCGGCTCCGCCGGGTTGGAAACCCTGCGGGATATCCACGGCGGCGAAGCGCTTCCCGCGCTTCGGGCCCTGGAGAAAGCGGGAGTTGTCTGGCATGAGACGGCAGCCAAGCAAAAGGTCGCGGATAAAACCCGCCGGATGGCGGAGCTGGCCCTGAGCGCCGAAGATGCCCTTGCCCTGACGGAGGCAAAGCGGCGCTCTTCCCCTGCGCGTTTCGAGGTGGTTAAGCTCCTGGCCGCCAATGGCCCCACCGCCTGTGCCGAGATTACTTACTTTACCGGCGCGTCCGCCCGGGTGCTCCGGGGGATGGAGAAGGCGGGACTGCTGGTGTTCTCGGAGATGGAAGAGCTGCGTGTTCCGCAACCCGCGAGCGTGGAACCGGGACCGCCCATTGTCTTGAGTGAAGAACAGCAGACAGCCCTCGATATGCTGTTGGGGCTGGTACAAGCGGGCGCGGCCTCCGGCGCGCTGCTGCGGGGCGTCACCGGCAGCGGGAAAACGCAGGTCTATTTGCGGTTGGTTCAGGAGATACTGTCTAAGGGAAAAACGGCGATTGTGCTGGTGCCGGAGATTGTGCTGACGCCGCAGATCATGGAAAAGTTCTCTTCCTATTTTGGAGACGGCGTGGCTATGCTGCACAGCGGCCTTCGTATGACGGAGCGCTATGACCAGTGGAAGCGCATCCGCCGGGGAGAGGTGCAAGTTGTATTGGGTACCCGCTCCGCTATTTTCGCGCCGCTGCGAAACCTAGGCGTCATTATCCTGGACGAGGAACAGGAGGACAGCTACCGCTCGGAAAATCCGCCCCGGTATCACACCCGGGATGTTGCGAAATATCTCTGTGCCCGGGACAAAGCGCTGCTGGTCCTAGGCTCCGCCACGCCGTCCATTGAGACGGCCTGGGCGGCGGAAGAAGGGCAGTATCATAAAGCGCTGCTCCGCCGCCGGTATAATGAACAGTGTTTGCCTCAGGTTTTCATAGCCGATCTCCGGCAGGAGATCAAAGCCGGGAATTCCGGCCTCATCGGCGGGGATCTCCGGCGGGAGCTGGAACGAAATCTGGCAAACGGAGAACAAAGCATCCTCTTCTTAAACCGCCGGGGCAGCAGCCGCTACATGCTGTGCGGGGAATGTGGCCATGTGCCGGAGTGCCCCCGATGCAGCGCTCCGCTGACCTATCACTCCGCCAATGGGAGGCTGATGTGCCACTACTGCGGCCACTCCCAGCGGAGCTTTGATGCCTGTCCGGCCTGCGGCGGCGTTATGAAGCGAATCGGGGCGGGCACCCAAAAGGTGGAGGAGGAGCTGGCAGAGTTGTTTCCCGATGCGGGCATTCTGCGGATGGACGCGGATACCACAGCGGAAGGGCACGAGAAGCTGCTCCGCCGCTTTGCGGATGAGCGCATCCCCATCCTGCTTGGCACTCAGATGGTGGCCAAAGGGCTGGACTTTGAAAACGTAACCCTGGTAGGTGTTCTGGCCGCTGATCTCTCTCTTTACCTGGAGAATTACCGGGCGGCGGAGCGGACGTTCAGCCTGCTGACCCAAGTGGTGGGCCGGGCCGGCCGGGGTGTCAAAACCGGGCGGGCCGTTATTCAGACCTACACACCGGAAAACGACGTAATCCAATGTTCCGCCCGGCAGGATTACGACCGTTTCTATGACAGCGAGATCCGGCTCCGGCGGCTTCGCCGCCTTCCGCCTTTCGCGGATCTGTTTACGCTCACAATTTCCGGCGCGGAGGAGGGAGCGGTTTTGCGCGCGGCCATCGGTGTCCGGGACGCGCTGCGGAGCCGCTTTGGAAGCAGCGAGGTCCTGGGGCCTGCCCCAGCCCCGGTGCTGAAGGTCAACAACCGATACCGCTACCGCTGTCTGCTGATCGGCCAAAATGACCGGGAGACCCGGGAAGAGATCGGCGGATTGCTGCGGGCCTTTGCCGGAAACAGCGCGAACCGGGGATTTAATATATTCGCGGAGTGTAACGCCGCGGAGTAGGAGGTTAAAGATGGCATTGCGTAAGATCGTGGTGCAGGGAGAGGATTGCTTAAATAAGGTTTGCCGTCCGGTAACGGACTTCAACCGCCGCCTGCATACATTGATGGACGACCTGTTGGATACTCTTTCTGAGGCGGGGGGCGCGGGATTGGCGGCTCCCCAGGTGGGGATTCTCCGCCGGGCTTGTGTGGTGATGGATGACGATACGGAGGAGTTTATTGAGCTGATTAATCCCGCGATCGTCGACCAAAGCGGAGAGCAGACCGGCCCGGAGGGCTGTCTCAGTGTTCCCGGCAAGTGGGGCTTGGTAACCAGGCCCAACTATGTCCGGGTTCGCGCCCAGGACCGGCACGGCCGCTGGTTTGAGGTGGAGGGAGAGGGTCTGACGGCCCGCTGCTTCTGTCATGAATTGGAGCATCTGGACGGTCACCTGTACACGGAGCATATTGATCGCTTCCTGACGGACGAGGAAGTGGAGGAGTATTTTAGCCAGGAAGAGGGGGCAGATTGATGCGCATTCTCTTCATGGGGACACCGGACTTTGCCGTATTCTCCCTCCGCCGCCTGGTGGAGGACGGACACGAGATCTGCGGCGTCCTGACCCAGCCGGATAAACCCAAAAATCGGGGGCATAAGCTGACGCCAACACCTGTAAAGGAATATGCCCTCACAAAAAAATTGGCGGTTTACCAGCCTGTGACCTTGCGGAACGCCCAAAGCTTAGAGCTGGTCCGCTCCCTGGAGCCGGAGCTGATTGTAGT
>ERZ779632.863-NODE-863-length-14630-cov-5.984425_pt1 | contig 14630 bp, 9 predicted proteins | sample MGYA00514194_ERZ779632 | MGnify/ENA primary metagenome ERZ779632 (study PRJEB29562, sample SAMEA4376704) | mouse gut metagenome | isolation source: Cecum | study: EMG produced TPA metagenomics assembly of the A DSS colitis mouse model was used to assess the...
CCGGAAATACGGTTTTAAGGAATCCTCCATAAACTGTTTCACGGAAATCGGAATCAGCTCCCGCTTAAGGGGAAGGGAATCCTGTTCCTCCTTTTCCGGCATTTCCGTGCTGATAACCGCCGCCATCCACCTGGATGCGCCCAGAATATTTACGCCGTACTCCTCCAGTCTGGCGCGGACTTCGCCCTCCGGTACATTCCCCTTTACCAAATCGTTTAAAAAAATTTCTCTGAGAATAGGCAGACTGTTCTGATAGCTCTCGCGAAGCCGGCGGACATTCCGCCTCTGCTCGATTTCCTCATCCAGATTATCCCTGACACGGTTCAGGATTTCCGTCAGCTCCTCCACATTTACAGGCTTTAAAATATACTCTGTCACATTGAGCTTAATTGCCTGCTGGGCGTACTCAAAATCGTCATATCCCGAAAAAATCAGAATTTTGGTGGAGGGATATTTCTGGCGGATTCTTTTTGACAGCGTAAGGCCGTCCATATACGGCATACGAATATCCGTCATCACCACGTCAGGCTTGAGCTGCTCGATTTTTTCCAGCGCCTCCTCGCCGTTTTCAGCGTCTCCCACCACCTGAAATCCCAGATTCTCCCAGTCAATTTTCCTTATAATCCCCTTGCGAACCTCCTCCTCGTCATCCGCCAGTAAAATGCTGTACAAACTCATACTCCGCCTGTCCTTTCACACTGTATCTTTACACTTCCTCAAATCAGAGCCTCTTTCAGACCAGCTCATACTTCACGACATCCATCCGCACAGCGCCGTCCCCGAAAAATGAAATCCCGTCCGCCTGCTGCTCCGTATAGATAATCGCTGTCATCACCTGCTCCCCGTCGTTGACAAATACCTCCACACTGAATCTATCCAAAATAATCCGAAGCTTTAATTCCCCGTTCCGACTGTTTACCCGGCTTCTTCTCTGATGAATAATCGCCCTTCTCGATCCGGAAAACTTTCTGTCAATCTTCAAAATGGATTCCCGGGGCCGGAAGCTAAGCGAAGTCTGGTACTTCTCGTTCTGAGCAAACCGTACTGCAAATTTCCGGTACAGCTCCCCGGCGTCTTCCGGGCGGATGACAAGCTCCATATCCACCTTCCGTCCTTTGATTCCCTCTAACCTGACAGTGTCTGAAACGGCAACATTCTGATAAGCCACCTTACCCCGGCGCATTTCTTCAAGTTCTCTTACCGGCTTCTGGTACAGCCTTCCGTTTTGAACCGACAGCTCTCTGGGCAGGCTCATCTGACCGAACCAGGAAATATTCTGGGTCCTGAAATTGCAGGTATCCCAGTTCTGCATCCATCCAATCATAATGCGGCGTCCGTCCGGCGCAAGAACCGTCTGGGGTGCATAAAAATCAATCCCGTAGTCCACGGACTGATTGTGCTCCTCTGTAAAGGTTTCCATATCCTCGTCAAAATTCCCCAAAAGGCATAAGGTTCCGTTGCCGTTGTGATACTCAAAGCCGCTGGGAAGCATGTCCATAGGGCTGGTAATCAAAACCCATTTCCCGTCCAGCGGGAAGAAGTCCGGGCACTCCCACATTTTCCCGAAGCGGTTATTGTTGGCGGCAAGCACCTTTCTATACTGCCAGTTAAAGCCGTCCGGGCTGGCAAACAGCAGGATTTGCCCGCTGCCGTCCGCGGCGCGGTTCCCCGCAACGCAGTAATAAGTCCCGTCCTTCTTTTTCCACATTTTCGGGTCTCTGAAATCGTAGCGGCTCGCGCCCTCCGGCAAATCCTTTTCATCCAGCACAGGATTTTTCTCATATTTCCTGTAATCCATGCCGTCCCCTATGGCAAGGCACTGAGTCTGCACTTCGCTAAGGCCCCCGTTTGCCTGCCGCTCCTTTATCACCCCGGTATATATCAAAAGCTGCCTGCCGTCCGGAAGAGAAACCGCGCTTCCCGAAAAGCATCCGTCCCTGTCGTAGGGCTCATCCGGCGCCAGCGCGGCCGGAAGGAACCTCCAGTGCAGAAGGTCGCCGCTCACCGCATGGCCCCAGTGCATAGGCCCCCAGATATTGTCATAAGGATGATACTGATAAAACATGTGGTACTGACCGTTATAAAAGGAAAACCCGTTGGGGTCGTTCATCCAGCCCACGCGGGCTGATAAGTGAAACTCCGGGCGGTCGTCCCCGGATATCATTTTTCCGGTTGCTTCTTCATATTTTCTTGCTTCTCTTAAAGTCTGACTTATCATACCAATCTCCCATGATGCCGGTCCTGTAAATCCGGGCTCCGGTTAAACTTCATTTCTATCGTAAAACTTTATATCTAGAGTATAGCAAAAGTATCTGGGTTTGGGAAGAAATTTCAGTTGACCGGCCGCCCCCGGCGTGTATAATGAAATCAGACGCAGATTTTGATTATATCTGCGGGCTGAATATGGCACAGCCAAAAACACAGAAGCGAGGATAAAACCATGAAAGCAAAACTTCCCGATAAATTCCGCCCCCGTATTGTCATGACCATTGCGGGCGTTGTTCTGTGTGCCATTGCCGTTGGATTTTTCATATGCTCGTTATTCGGCGTAGACCCTTTCCAGTGCTTTGCCCAGGGAAGCTGGCAGCGTTTTATGGGCGGTATCTCCTACGGGACTTATTACACCAGCATCTGCTTTCTTATGCTGGTGCTGGATTTCTTTCTGGATAAGCACTACATAGGCATTGCCACCTTTATTAATATGTTTCTGACCGGCTATATCGCCGATTTTTCACAGGCTGCAATCAGCCGTCTTGCGCCCTCTCCCTCTATGCCGCTGCGAATCGCGATGCTGCTTGTGGGAGTTGTGTTGATGTGCTTCGCCTCCTCCCTGTATATGACCTCCGATTTGGGCGTTTCCGTTTACGATGCCATTCCGATTATCATTTCCAATAAAAGCAAAAAGCCTTTCCGGTTCTGCCGGATAGGCTGTGACGTTATCTGTGTGATTGTGGGCGCCCTCTGCGGCCTGCTTCCCGGCGTCGGTACGCTGGTCACCGCCTTTTTCATGGGGCCTTTGATTGAGTTTTTCAACGTGAAGTTTTCACGGCCCCTGCTGGATAAGCAATAGTCAAATACGCCGCAGTAAGCTGCGGGGCATCAAGTCAAAGCCCCCGCAACAAGCTGACGAGGCATCAAACTTCCGCCGCTGCCAGACTGCGGGGTTTTCTACAGAAGGCGAATCAGCTCCTCAAGCTCCTCCCTCCCTGTTGCCCAGCTTGTGGCAAACCGCACCACAGTATGGTTCTCATCATATTTTTCCCAGAAGCTGAACACCACGTTTTCCCGGAGCCGTTCCATTCTTCCGTTCTCCAGAATCACAAAAATCTGATTAGTCGGCGTATCGAGAAGCAGCCGATATCCCTTATCCGTCAGCGCTTTTTTCAGGATTTTTGCCGTTTCTATTGCGTTTTTGCTGATTTCCATGTATAAATCATCCGTAAAAAGAGTATCGAACTGGATTCCGGTAAGTCTTCCCTTTGCAAGAAGCGCGCCCTGCTGCTTCATCATGGTCAGGAAATGAGCCGGAGCCTTTTTCGGAAAAACCACGGCCTCGCCGCACAGTGCGCCCACCTTTGTCCCGCCGATATAAAAAACGGAGGTATAACGGGCGATATCCTCAAGCGTCACATCGCTGTCCGGGCTGACAAGACCATATCCCAGCCTCGCGCCGTCCAGAAACAGGGGCAGACGATATTTTTCACATACGGCGGAAAGCTCCTCCAGTTCCCTTTTCGAATATAAGGTTCCGTACTCCGTGGGGTGGGAAATATAAACCATGCCGGGAAATACCATGTGCCCGTGGCTTTCATCCTGATAAAAGGTTTCGAGGTAATCCGCCACCGCCCCGGCCGAAACTTTCCCGTCCCTTTGGGGCAGCGTCAGAACCTTGTGCCCTGTATACTCGATAGCCCCCGCCTCATGGAGGCTGACGTGGCCGGTAGCTGCCGCAAGCACACCCTCACAGCGTTTCAGCATGGAACCGATAACCACCGCGTTCGTCTGGGTTCCTCCCACAAGGAAATAAACATCCCCGTCGGGACAGCCGCAGGCCTTGCGTATTTTATCTTTGGCGGACTCGCAGTACTTATCCCCGCCGTAGCCGGGCAGCTTTTCCATATTGGTTTCCGCCAGTCTTTTCAAAATGGACTCGTGAGCCCCTTCACAATAATCGTTTTCAAAATATAACATGTTATTCTCCTCCTTTTGCCTGCAGACTTTCAGCACAGGCGTTTGCCGGATTTATACGCAGCCTTCTGTTTCCCCCTGCCGGCTTCATCCCCGGGTCATCCGCCCGGCCTGTTCCTCCGTAATCTCGTAAATCAGCTTTTCGCCCCTGACAAATCTCTGTATGTCCTTTGCAAGCTCCGCAGCAACCACCCTCCGCATATCCACGGTGGGGCCTGCCATGTGGGGCATCAGCAATACGTTTTTACATTGTCTTATGGGATTATCCTCCTTTAAAGGCTCCTCCTCATAGACATCCAGCGCCGCGTGGAACCGCCCTTTCTTGAGAAGCTCAAACAGCGCCTTTTCATCAATCACCTTGCCTCTCGAGGTGTTCACCAGAAGGGCGTCCTCCTTAAGGCTTTCAAGAAGCTCCCTCGTAATCAGCCCTTCCGTAGCCGGGGTCAGGGAAGAATGGATACTTACCACGTCGCATGTGGAAAAGATTTCCGATAGAGACGCCTTCCGCCCTCCGTACCTTTCCGACTCATCTTCGGTCAGATGGGAGGAATAAATCAGCACCTCGCAGCGAAACCACCGGATTAATTCCAGAAAATACTTTGCAATGGCGCCGAAGCCCACAATCCCCACCTTTTTGCCAATCAGTCCCTTATTTTCAAAGCCGCTCTCAAGCCACCTGCCCTTTCGGATTTCGCCGGTATAGTGCTCGATTCTCCGAAGGGCGGCAAGGGTATAACACAGACACCCTTCCGCGACGGACTGCGCAAAAATATCATTTCCGCTGACGACCCGGACGCCGGTTTCATAAATTCGGGGAGAAGCCAGAATCGCCACGGAGCCGGCGGTATGGGCAATCAGGCGCAGCTTCGGAAATGCCGCCACGATTTCCTTTTCCAGATAGCAGGTTCCCCATCCCGTCATGAGAATCTCCGCATCTTTCGCCATATCGATTAATTCTTCCGCTGTCAAATCCCTGTCGTAGGGGTTACGGCAAACCTCCCCCGAGCGTCCCAGCTCCGCCATGATTTCCGGCGTGAAAAAACTGTCGGGTATAGGTGCGTGGGGCATGGTAATAAATATTTTCACTGTCTGTTCCTCCTGAATTTCCTAACATTTACATAATCTTTTCTAAAGAATTTTCGCACATTATTGACAATTACACAAGTCAATAATATTCTGAACCCCAAAGCAATTTTCGGTTAGAGATTTTTTAGAGAAAAAGATGCTATGCTGTCCTACAGATTAAAATCCGGCTGCCAGAGGCGCCGGCTCCTTCGCAGAAGACAAAAACATTCACATGAGAGGTAAAAATGGCTCAGAAACGCAGAAAAAAGAAACATGTAAAATCCAGAAAAAAGCGCTACAGACTGCTGATATTCAAACGTATCTGCAATATCCTTCTTGGCGGCGTGACCCTTGGTCTGGCGGCCAGCCTGATTGTAGTTCTCCTTCCCAGGATTTTACCTTTTAACAATAAACCGCTGAAAGAAAAAACAGCCGCGGTTTACGACTATATCACCGTATCCCGCGCAAATGCCACTCCCCTTTCCGGGAAGAATGACAACGCCAGAACCGCTCCCGATACCTTAAGGCTTCTTGAGGATAAGGAGGTGGAGGAAACGCTGGCTCAGCTTGCCCGGGAAAATGAGGATATTGCCGGAATTTATGCCGAGCGGGCCAAATATCCCGAGGAGCTCCTTGCGGCCCTTGCAGCCAACCAGGAGATGACAGACTTTGTAAAAGGGTATCTTACCTCCGACGGCACCGTGACAGGCGGCATCAGCGGGGAAGAAAAAGGACAGAGTTTTCCGCTGTTTCTGCAATGGGATAAGAGATGGGGATATTCTCCTTATGGGAGAAGCAGCATCAGCATATCGGGCTGCGGCCCTACCTGCCTGTCCATGGTGATTTTTTCCCTGACAAGAGATGAAAAAGCCACACCGGACGCCCTTGCAAGATTCGGTATGGATAACGGCTATTATATGGAAGGCCAGGGAACTCTCTGGAGCTATATGACTGAGGGCGCCGCCCATTACGGAATAAATGCCAGAGAGCTTGGACTGGACGAAGCAGCCATGAAGCAGTATCTTGACAGGGGATGCCCCATTGTCTGCGCCATGCGCCCCGGCGACTTTACCACCACAGGCCACTTCATCATGATTTATGATTATGACGAGAACGGCTTTATGGTAAACGACCCTAACAGCATTGCAAGAAGCGGCAGACAATGGGATTTTGAAACTATCCGCTACCAGATTAATAATCTGTGGGGATTTTCGTTGACGTAACGCTGTGTCATACCGTCAGCTTTTCAATGACGCAGCTGTGGGGCTTATTACTATTGTTTTTATCGTAATTCACACCAACAAGCAGAATTTCACCGCCATATCCTTCCAAAGCTCTGAAATACTGCCTTTCCTTTATCTGTCGGACTGCTGCGCCGGCAGATTTGCCGTATTTTAATTCCACGATAATTACGGGCTTGCCTGTGCGGGGCAGCGGCAGAAATACCACGTCTGCAAATCCGTGTCCCGACGGAAGCTCCCTGATGATTTTGTAATCCTTTCTTGCGCTGTAGTAGGCAAGGCCAATGGCGCATCCAAGGGAATTTTCATCATTATAGGAAAGGATGGACGCCGCCTCCGTATGCGCCCTGTCAAGCCCCTCCGCCACACTTTCCTCATTGCACGAAAGAGTATCCTCCAGAAGCTTTTCCGATGCTTTCAGAATTCTCATGATTTCCTGCCAGCCCCCGGCGCTCATGGCGTTTTCAAACTCTCTGATGATTTCTTTGTTGGGAATAAACGCCCTCTCCGTCTCCGAGTCGTATCCCAGATAGCCCAGATGAATCAGCAAAGTCAGCACGTCATCCTTCGTCCTGAAATTGCGCATATCGTTCTGAAAACCCAGCGTATTTACCCTGACGTCCCCGCCGCCGAGCATATGCACAATATTCCCGCGGAGTCCGTCAAAATCCATATCAATATAGACCTTAAGGGCATCATAGGTTTCCGTTGTGGTCCAGTAGCTTGCCAAATCCTGACATCTCATCGCCGCCACCACCGACCTCGGGTTATAAACATGTTTAAATTTCCTGAATCTGTAGCCGTCGTACCAGCTGCCTGTCATCTCAAAATCCATATGGTACTGCTCGCAAAGCTCTTTTACCTCATTTTCGGTAAAACCGGTATACTCCTCAAAAACATACTGGTTTGTCATGGAATATTCCCAGAACATGTTAAGGGCCGAATGGGAGCCGTACTTTTTCACCGGGAGAATCCCCGTCATATAGGCGAGTGCAACATAGGGCTGGTCCTTTAAAAGATTGCGCAGGAAATCAAGGTAATGCTTCTGCAATGCCTCGGCTTCCTTTTCCTCCCGCATAATGCAGTCCCACTCGTCTATCAGGAAAATGAACTGCCTCTCCGTCGCCGCATAAATCTGTTCCAGGGCGGCGGCAAGATTTGTCTCCTGCTCTGAAAACAGCTCTCCGTACGCCTGGCGGATTTCCGCAATGACAACCTTTTCCAGATATTCCGTCACTTCCTGATTTTTTGCCCTGCTGAGGAACCTCTGCATATTCAGGAAAATCACGTCATACCTGTTCAGATGCTCTTTAAACGTCGCATGCTTCTCTATTTTATATCCCCTAAACAATTCTTCCGAATCACAGCCAAGGCTATAGTATGCCGCCAGCATTTCAAGGGTCATGGATTTCCCGAAACGCCGCGGTCTGCTGACGCAGATAAACTTTTCCTTTGTCTTCATCAGCTCATTGGTACGAGCTATCATTTCTGTCTTATCCACATATATCGGGGAATGGATTGATTCATAAAAACTTCTGTTCCCCGGATTTAAATAAATGCCCATATTCTGTACCCGGTCGGGCGGACAGCCTCGACGCTCCTTTCCTTATTCCGGTTTTGCGCTTCTTCCTGCGGCAAAAAGTTGTCTCATAGCTACATCATATTGTCATTTTCTCGATGACGCAGCTGTGGGGCTTATTACTATTGTTTTTATCGTAATTCACACCAACAAGCAGAATTTCACCGCCATATCCTTCCAAAGCTCTGAAATACTGCCTTTCCTTTATCTGTCGGACTGCTGCGCCGGCAGATTTGCCGTATTTTAATTCCACGATAATTACGGGCTTGCCTGTGCGGGGCAGCGGCAGAAATACCACGTCTGCAAATCCGTGTCCCGACGGAAGCTCCCTGATGATTTTGTAATCCTTTCTTGCGCTGTAGTAGGCAAGGCCAATGGCGCATCCAAGGGAATTTTCATCATTATAGGAAAGGATGGACGCCGCCTCCGTATGCGCCCTGTCAAGCCCCTCCGCCACACTTTCCTCATTGCACGAAAGAGTATCCTCCAGAAGCTTTTCCGATGCTTTCAGAATTCTCATGATTTCCTGCCAGCCCCCGGCGCTCATGGCGTTTTCAAACTCTCTGATGATTTCTTTGTTGGGAATAAACGCCCTCTCCGTCTCCGAGTCGTATCCCAGATAGCCCAGATGAATCAGCAAAGTCAGCACGTCATCCTTCGTCCTGAAATTGCGCATATCGTTCTGAAAACCCAGCGTATTTACCCTGACGTCCCCGCCGCCGAGCATATGCACAATATTCCCGCGGAGTCCGTCAAAATCCATATCAATATAGACCTTAAGGGCATCATAGGTTTCCGTTGTGGTCCAGTAGCTTGCCAAATCCTGACATCTCATCGCCGCCACCACCGACCTCGGGTTATAAACATGTTTAAATTTCCTGAATCTGTAGCCGTCGTACCAGCTGCCTGTCATCTCAAAATCCATATGGTACTGCTCGCAAAGCTCTTTTACCTCATTTTCGGTAAAACCGGTATACTCCTCAAAAACATACTGGTTTGTCATGGAATATTCCCAGAACATGTTAAGGGCCGAATGGGAGCCGTACTTTTTCACCGGGAGAATCCCCGTCATATAGGCGAGTGCAACATAGGGCTGGTCCTTTAAAAGATTGCGCAGGAAATCAAGGTAATGCTTCTGCAATGCCTCGGCTTCCTTTTCCTCCCGCATAATGCAGTCCCACTCGTCTATCAGGAAAATGAACTGCCTCTCCGTCGCCGCATAAATCTGTTCCAGGGCGGCGGCAAGATTTGTCTCCTGCTCTGAAAACAGCTCTCCGTACGCCTGGCGGATTTCCGCAATGACAACCTTTTCCAGATATTCCGTCACTTCCTGATTTTTTGCCCTGCTGAGGAACCTCTGCATATTCAGGAAAATCACGTCATACCTGTTCAGATGCTCTTTAAACGTCGCATGCTTCTCTATTTTATATCCCCTAAACAATTCTTCCGAATCACAGCCAAGGCTATAGTATGCCGCCAGCATTTCAAGGGTCATGGATTTCCCGAAACGCCGCGGTCTGCTGACGCAAATAAATTGCTCTCGCGTGTTTAAATACCTGTTTGTATATCCTATCAGCTCCGTCTTATCCACATAGATTTCAGAACGGATTGCTTTCCAGAAATTTTTATTCCCCGGATTTAAATAAATACCCATCTCCTGCATTCACCTCCTGCGCTGATTTTATTATACGGAATTTCGGATAAATTAACAAGGATTATTGTTTTTTGTTTCCCATCCTGTCAGCCCGCCGGGCGGCGTCTGGATTCCCAGTCATGGAGTATCGCCTCCACAATCCCCTCCGCGGAAATCTCCGATGCAGTAAGAAAGTAAGCGTCCGTATGCTGTTCCAGAGCCTTTGCAGTAACGCTCCCGATACACACGCAGCAGACTCCTTCCGGGACCGCGTCATACTGTTTAAAAAAGGACTCCACACCCCCGGCGCTGGAAAAGGTGAGATAATCCAGCTTCGGAAGCCTCGCCGCCCCGGGACTACTCTCCAGGTCATAAACCGGAATATCCTCCACGACAAACCCCGACTTTTGCAGCATCTCCGGAAGCGTCTTTGTGGCAAGGGCCGAACGAAGCAATGTCACCCTCTCCCCCGGCTTCGCCACAGCCGCAATGGCAGACGCCAGATGCTCGCTGGTATAAGTATCCGGGCAAACGTCGGCATCTATACCGTACCGGGCCAATGCGGCTCCTGTGGCTGCGCCGATAACCGAAAATTTCTTTCCTTTCAGGAAATCCATATCTTTTTCCATCATCTGTCCTGCTTCCGCCACCTGTCGGAAACAGGCCCTCACTCCGTTTGCGCTGGTGAACACAAGCCAGTCGGAATTCGCTGACAACCGCCGCCAGTCATAGGCTCCCGGCAGTTCCTTAATTTCAGAACGTACCGCCCACACTGTTTCCGCCCCCAGAACCTGCAGGGCAACCCGCTGTTTTTTCTCAATCTCCGGCGTACCTGTGAGCCCGACCCGGACTCCCTTCAAGGGAGCCTTCCAGCCGCCAGCCCTAGCTCCCTTCAAAGCTCCTTTTCCGCCGTCATCACATATTCCCTCCAAGGACTCCTTCCGGCTCTCCCCGTCTGCGGACAAATCCATGACCGCCACACCGCCAACTAAAATAATGGCGGGCGCGGACACACAGGCATTTTCCGCCGCCTGCGCAATGGCGTCCAGAGAAGCGCGGACACAGGCAGGATTCGGCGCATTACCGCCGGAAATAACCGCCGAGGGCGTCTTTGGGTCCTTCCCGGCGGCAATCAGACGGGCGGCAATCACCGGCAGATGCGCAAGTCCCATCAGAAATACCAGTGTGCCTGAGAGCTTTGCCAGCGCGTCATAATCCTCTAAAAGCCCGTCCTTCGTATCTGCGGTATGCGCCGTCACAATATGCAGGCTGCGGCTTATCCCCCGGTGAGTCACCGGAATCCCCGCCTCCGCCGCAATCCCCATAGGAGAGGGAATCCCGGGAACCTCCTGACAGAAAATTCCGGCAGCCTTAAGCGCCGTCATTTCCTCGCCGCCACGCCCGAAAAGATAGGGGTCGCCCCCCTTAAGACGCACCACCTTAAGACCGGAGCGCGCCAGGGCAATCAGCCTTTGATTGATTTCCTCCTGCGATGCGGCATGTACGCCGCTGCGTTTTCCCACATAGATTCTCTCTGCGGATTCAGGAGCTGCGTCCAGAAGCTCCTCGTCAATCAGGTCGTCGTACACCACAGCCTGACACTGTCGAAGAAGCCGCAGTCCCCGCAACGTAATCAAATCCGCCTTACCGCAGCCCGCCCCTACAAGCGCAACGCTACCCGGCAGTCCGCAGAAAGTATCCTTCACCGCCTCGGCAATGCCCTGCGCTTTACCGGCAGCGTTCTTTTCCGCCGCCGCAACGCTCCGGGCTTCTCCGGCAATGTACCTTCCGGTCTCCTCCCAGGTCAGCGGCGCTCCCTTCGCCATACCGGCCTCAAACAGCCTGCGGAATATCTCCCCCCGCCTGCTTTGCTCCGGTACGGCGGCTTTTACCGCCGGCCGAAGAGACTCCAGCCATAAAAGAAGTCCCTCCAGCCCTTCGGGAAGCAGCTCCTTTATCCGCTCCTTGAAATAAGCCGCCGCCACAGGGCTTGCCCCTCCGGTGGAAATTCCCGCCGAAAAAGCGCCCTGATGCACCAGCGCCGGAAACAAAAAGCTGCACAGAGCCGGGTCGTCCGCCACATTTACCGGAATATGGCGGTTCCGGCAAAGACGGGATATCCGACGGTTTACCTCTCTGCTGTCCGTGGCAGCAATCACCAGCGCCGGGCGGGGACGCAAATCGGAAGCCTTAAAACCGCGCCGTTTCAATTTCACATCGGGAAAATCCGCAATCCCGGGCAGAATATCCGGCGCGACCACCGCCATCTTCCCGCCGTAGGGCGACAGCTTTTCAAGCTTGCGGAGCGCCACGCTGCCGCCTCCTGCAATCAGCACCGGTTTGTCTTTCAAATCAATGAACATGGGAAAAAAGGGCATTTCATACCTCCTTCGGGGTACAATAATACTGAATGCCATGGGGAGTGTCCATGCGGTGTATGCCTACGCCGAACACCTCCTCCATAACGCCTTTCTGATAAACAATCTCCGGTGTGTCGCAGCAAAGCAGTCTGCCATCCTGAAAAACCGCAATAACGTCCGCTTCCCGAAGCGCCAGCGAAATATCGTGCAGAACCAGAACCACCGCTTTCCCTTCCCGGGCAAGGGACTTTGCAGTCTCCATCAGCCGGAACTGATGGCTGATGTCCAGATAAGTGGTGGGCTCGTCCATGAAAATTGTCCGGGTGTCCTGCGCCAGAGCCATTGCCAGATAAACGCCCTGACGCTGACCGCCGGAAAGCTGAGTGATATTGGTATTTTCATGCTGCCGGCTGCCTGTGGTATCCATGGCTCCGCGGGCAATCTCATAGTCCTCCCTTCCGTAATATCTGGGATAGGAAAGATAGGGAAAACGGCCGTGGAGCACCATCTGCAGCGCCCGAATGGAGGGCGTGTTCCGGCTCTGGGTCAGGAATGCCGCTTTCCGGGCTATTTGCCTGCGTTTCAGCAGACGGATATCCGTTTCCCCGTACAAAACTTCCCCCTCTATGGCCGGCAAAAGCCCTAACGCCGCTTTCAGCAGAGTGGACTTCCCGCTTCCGTTCGGGCCCGTCAGAACCGTCACTTTACCCGGTTGAAATTCCATGGTTACCTTCTCGATTACAGGCTTTCCAAAATAGCCGGCGGAAAGATTTTTTATCCGTATCATGCGCGCACCCCTTTCTGCCGGAGCAAAAGCCACAGAAAAAAGGGCGCGCCCGCAAATGCCAGTATAATTCCTACCGGCAGCTCAAAGGGGGAAAACAATATTCTTGCCAGCACGTCGCACACCGTCACGAAGAAAGCCCCCGCCAGCGCCGAGGCTGCCGTCAGTGAAAGGCTGCTTTCTCCCAGTAAACGCCGCATAGTGTTGGGAACTATCAGCCCCACAAAACCGATAAGGCCGCAGAAGCTCACAGCCGCCCCGGCCAGAACCGCCGCCAGAAACAACAAAATAAAGCGCACCGCTCCCACAGGAAGCCCGAGACTTTTCGCAGTATCGCTGCCCAAGCCGAGAATATCCATCTGTCGGGCAAGGGAAAGCACAGCCGCCACACTGACAAGAATCAAACCCGCAGCGGGGGCAAGCCCTGCCATGGTAACGCCGGTAAAACCGCCCACACGAAAATCCGCAACGCCGTCCAGAGCCTCCGGTTTCAGCGTCACCACCGCATCAATCCCCGCGCCAAACAAAGCGGAAACGGCGACTCCCGCAAGGACCACGGTTATCCGGGACGCGCCGGTGCGCCAGGACAGCCCCGTTACCACAAGAGCCGCCACAAGCGCGCCGCAAAGAGCAATAAAAGGCGTATATTGCTGGGAGATGGGCGCTACGGCGCAGCAAAGCGCCACGGCAAATCCCGCGCCGGAGTTGACGCCGATAACCCCGGGCGACGCCAGAGGGTTCCCCAGCACCGTCTGAATCACCACGCCGGAAACCGCCAGGGCTGCGCCCGCCAGAAGCGCCGCGCAGGTGCGGGGCAGGCGGCTGTAAATAATAATCCGTGCTGCGGTGGAAGATGTGTCCTTCCCAATCAGCACATCAAGCACCTGCACAGGGGAAAGGGCCACCGAACCCGTCCACAGACTCAGCGCTGCCACCGCCAGAACAAGAGCACACAGCGACAGCCAGAAAATACTTTTACTGTGCCGGGTAGAGAATATCCGCCAATTGCTCATAAGCTTCCCCCCATCGTCCGTTTGGTTTTAAATTGTAGAGATTCGAATCCATCACGAAATATTTCCCCTCGCGCACGGCTGTCAGCGTATTCCATGCCGGATTTTCAAGAAGCGTCGTTTCCAGAACTTTCCGCGCGTCCGCCGGGTCTGCGCTTTGCAGCACCGCAAAAATATAATCCGGGTCATTTTGCAGTATTGCCTCTATGCTGAGCTGTTCCAGAAGGCTGCTTTCCCCGTCCGCAATATTCTCGCAGTCCAGATTTGCCAGCATCTCCCCCAGCACGCTCCCTTCGCTCCCCTTTACCTTACAGTTGCTCCCCGTGGCGCGGATATACAAAACCTTCGGGCGCGAGCCGTCCGCCCGTGCAAGAGCCTCCTCCACCTGCGCCCTGACGCCGCTGCCAAAGGTTTCATAATTTTCAGGATGACCGGTAATCTCCGTGCAGACTTTCAGCATCCGCAGATAGTCCTCAAAGGTATCTACCTGAAAATACGCCACGTTAACCCCCATGTCGTCAAAAGCGGATTCCAACTCCCTGTTCCGGTCCGTTCCGCAGCTTGCAAGAACGAAATCAGGATTGCAGGCAATCAGCTCCTCCAGATTCAGCTCCTTTGCGGCCCCCAGATTGACCACATCCTCCCTAAGAGGCAGGTCAAAATAAGTCCAGGTAGCGTTCGTCGCCGCCGCAATCTGCTCCGCCCCTCCGGCAAGACACCAGATATCCGCAAAGCTGGCAATCAGGCACGCCACCCGCCCGGGCCGGTCC
>ERZ779632.864-NODE-864-length-14595-cov-7.249381_pt1 | contig 14595 bp, 13 predicted proteins | sample MGYA00514194_ERZ779632 | MGnify/ENA primary metagenome ERZ779632 (study PRJEB29562, sample SAMEA4376704) | mouse gut metagenome | isolation source: Cecum | study: EMG produced TPA metagenomics assembly of the A DSS colitis mouse model was used to assess the...
TGGCGATGAAGTCCACCATCTTCTGGTTCATCACCTCGGCCCCCAGCGAGCCCCAATAGGACAGCAGCAGAGGGCGGTTGTCGTCAATGCCCAGCTTGGCCCGGGCCTCCTCCCGGGTGAATTTGAAGAAGTCGCCCCGGACAGGCGTGCCAGTGACCACCACCTTTTCCGGGTGCTCGTAGTGTTCCCGGCTCTCCTCAAAGCCCACCATCACCCGGTCCACCACCTTGGACAGGGCCTTGGTGGTCAGGCCGGGAACGGCGTTGGATTCGTGAACGGCGGTGGGGACCTTCCGGCGGGCGGCCTCGTTGACCACGGGGTAGGAGGCATAGCCCCCGGTGCCCACCACCAGATCGGGCTTGAAGTCGTCCAGAATCGCCTTGGCCTGCTTGCGGGATTTCCGCATGTTCATCAGTGTGCCCAGGTTATGGGCGATGTCCGCCGGGGCCATGGAGCGGTGGAAGTTGGTGATGGTCACCGTCTGGATGTGATAGCCCTCCTTGGGCACCAGCTTGTTTTCCATACCGCCGTCCGCCCCCACAAAAAGGACGCGGCAGCCGGGGTGCCTCTCCTGGAAGATGTGGGCCAGGGCCACCGCCGGGTTCACATGTCCGGCGGTGCCGCCGCAGGTAAACAGAATGTTCATTGCTGCACCTCTTTCATGAGACTGAAACTTCTTTTGTTAATCCTTGCGCGGGGCGGGTATCTGCCGGGATATGCTTAAAATCATTCCCATCTCCGCCAGCTGTATCATCAGAGCGGTGCCGCCGTAGCTGAAGAAGGGGAGGGAAATTCCGGTATTGGGAACCAGGCCGGTGACCACGCCGATGTTCAAAAAGACCTGGGCGGCCAGCAGGGTGATGATGCCCACGGTGACCAGCATGCCGAACTTATCCCTTGCGTGGAGGGCGATCCAGTAGCCCCGGAGGATGAGCAGAGAGAACAGCAGCAGGATGGCGAAGGCCCCCACCAGTCCCAGCTCCTCCACCACGATGGTGAAAATCATGTCGTTCTCCGGCTCGGGGACAAAGCCATACTTCTGGTTGCTGTTGCCCAGTCCCCGGCCCAGCAGGCCGCCGGAGGCGATGGAATAGATGCCCTGCCGGAACTGAAAGCCGTCGCTCTGGGCGTCCGCCCCCCAGGGGTCCAGCCAGAGGTTGATTTTTCGGGTGAGGTAGGGCGTCTGGGTGGCGATGAACCACAGCCCCGCCGACCCCACGGCGGCCGCTCCGGCAAACCATTTCAGGCTGATGCCGGACACCAGCAGCACCGAGGCCGCGCCCAGCATAATCAAAATCGTACCCGACATGTGGGGCTCGAATACCACCAGCACCAGCACCAGCAGCAGCACCGCCCCGTAGGGGACCAGCTCCAGAAAGCCGATCCGCTCCAGAAAGTTCAGCATCCGGCCGGTGCCAGTGCGCTTGGTAAAGCGCAGCTGGTGCTCGGTGTCCCGCTTGCACAACCGGGCGGCGAAAAAGAGCACCACCGCCACCTTGGCGATCTCCGAGGGCTGGTAGGTGGGGCCGGCCACCAGGAAAACCCGCAGCCAGCGCCGCACGCCGTTGATGGGGGCGTTCAGGCCGGGGATGTAGCAGAGGACTAGCAGGACGATGGAACCGGCCAGGGCAAGCGGAGCCATCCAGCGGAAGTGCTGGTAGTTGATGCGGGAGATGACATACATGCCCACAACTCCCGCCGCGGCGTAGGCCGCCTGGTGGAGAATGTAATAGTAGGGGTTGTTGTTAATGGGGGGAGTGGGGTCCCGGTAGGCGGTGTAGTAGGAGGCGGAGAAGAGCATCACCAGTCCGATGCCCAGCAGCATCAGCACCAGCATGAGAAAGGGCAGGTCCAGCGGTCCCCGGGCCAGCTGTTCTTCCATAGTCAAATCGCGTTTCGCTTTGCGGGCCAACGGGGCACCTCCTTAATTACATTGGATACCGGTACATGACCCCCAGAAAGCCCAGGCAGCACAGCAGAAGGGTGGCGCCGGAGAAAACGCAGAACAGCTTGGTTTCGCTCCAGCCACCCATCTCCAGGTGGTGGTGGAGGGGGGCCATGCGGAAAAACCGCTTGCCGTGGGTCTTTTTGAAATAGGCTACCTGAATGATGTCGGACAGCACCTCAGCGACATAAATCAGGCCGATGATGGGGATCACCAGGGGGATATCCAAGGCGAAGGCCATACCGCACACCATGCCTCCCAGAAACAGGGAGCCGGTGTCGCCCATAAAGACCTTGGCCGGGTGGAAATTATAGATCAGGAAAGCGGCCAGCCCGCCCGCCAGGGCGGCGCCCAGAATAGCCAGATCGTTTTTGCCGAACCAGCCGGCCACCGCCATGTAGAACAGCGCCACAGGGATGGTTACGCCGGTAGCCAGACCGTCGATGCCGTCAGTGATGTTGACGGCGTTCACCGTTCCCACCATCACGAACGCGGCAAAGACCATGTAGACCACCCAGGGCAGGGGGATGGTCACGTTGAAGAAGGGGACGAACAGGTTGGGGGTGAGATAGCCCTGTTCCCGCATAAGGACGGTAAACGCGATGGCCGCCGCCAGCTGGAGCAGAAACTTCTGGGCGGCGGTGAGCCCCTCGTTGGCGTGGTGGCGCAGCTTCTGGAAGTCGTCGATCATACCGATGACGCCGAAGACCAGGGCGAAGAGGAATACATACAGATGGTTGTAGTTTCCGGCCATCAGCTCCTCCCGGCCGGCCACCACCGCGGCCGCGCCGGTCGCGAGGATAAACATGACGCCTCCCATAGTGGGGGTGCCCTGTTTGGACATATGCCAGGTGGGGCCGTCAGTCCGGATGGACTGCCCCGCCTTCAGCCGCCGCAGCAGCGGGATGAGCACCTGCCCGACAATGGCCGCCACGCCAAAGGCGATGATAAAGCTGAGGATATATGTCATGTCTGAAACCCTCCCGGTTATTTCTCTTTTGAAGTATATAGAACATAAAATTATACCATATCCGCCGGGACTTTTCCAGTCTTTTGTTGTCGTTGGCCGTTGTGGACGCGAAAATATTCCGCCACGATCTCCCGCTCGTCCATGGGATACTGGACCCCGTTGATTTCCTGATAAGTCTCATGACCCTTGCCGGCCAGGACGATCACGTCCCCGGGCTCCCCCTGGGACAGGGCCCAGAAAATGGCCTCCCGGCGGTCTGGCTCCCTGTGGAGGCTGGCCTGACTGTGTTCCATGCCGGCCAGAATTTCGTCGATAATGACCTGGGGATCCTCAGTGCGGGGGTTGTCGGAGGTAACCACCGCCAAATCGGCCAGTTCTCCGGCGATGGCTCCCATAATGGGGCGCTTGGACCGGTCCCGGTCGCCGCCGCAGCCGAACACGCAGATCAGCCGGCCAGCGGTAAAGTCCCGGGCGGTGGTGAGGATGTTTTCCAGTGCGTTGGGGCTGTGGGCGTAGTCGATGATTACGGTGTAGGCCCGGGGGACTGGAACCACCTCCACCCGGCCCTTGACCCCCTTTACTGAGGGCATGACCTGAGCCATGGCCTCCAGGCTCAGCCCCAGGCAAAGCCCGGCGGCCAGAGCGGCCAGAGCGTTGTAGATGGAAAAGCCTCCGGGGATGGGCAGGTGGATCCGGGAAATTTCGCCGGGGATTACCGCCTCAAATTCCACATGGCTGGGGAACAGGCGGATATTTTTGGCGGTGAGGCCGGCCTGGACCCGGTTCTCCGAGTAGGTGAATACGGGACAGCTCACCCGCTCCCGGTACCACCGCCCCGCCTCGTCGTCCAGGTTGAGAACCGCCCTTTCGCACTGTTGGAAGAGCAATCCCTTGGCGTCCCGGTAGGCCTCCATGGTGTGGTGGTAATCCAGATGGTCCTGGGTCAGGTTGGTAAACACCCCCGCCTGGAAGGTCAGCCCCGCCGTCCGGTGTTGGACCAGGGCGTGGGAGGAGACCTCCATCACCACATGGGTACAGCCCTCGTCCGCCATCCGGCGCAGGAGGGACTGGAGCTCAAAGCTCTCCGGAGTGGTGCGGTGGGCGGGCAGCTCCCGGCTGCCGATCATGTTCCGGTTGGTGCCGATCAGACCCACCTTGGCCCCCGCCGTCCGCTCCAGCAGCTCCTTGAGCAGGCTGGTAGTGGTGGTTTTGCCGTTGGTTCCGGTAACAGCGGTCAGGGTCATGGAATCCCCCGGATGGCCAAACCAGTTGGCGGAGATCAGGGCCAGGGTCAGACGGGTGTCCGTCGCGGTCAGCCAGGGGCCGGGGAAGTCTGGGGCCCGCTGGCACAGGACGGCGGCGGCGCCCTTATCCAGAGCTGTCTGGATAAAGCGGTGGCCGTCCGTCTTATCGCCGGACAGAGCCACAAAGAGCGCTCCGGGCGCTAACGTCCGGGTGTCGTAGGATATGGAAATAATTTCCATATCCGGGCTGGAGATACCCCCCTTGAGGGGCACGCCGGCGAAAAGCTCGCGCAGTTTCATGGTGTCACCCCTCATGGGTGTGGTTTCATTCTCTATAAGATGCCGCGAATTTGCTAGTTGTCCTCCGCCAGATTGAAGAACTTCACGTCCACAACCGTACCGACGGCAACAGTCTCGCCGGCGGCTACGCTCTGGTATTCAGCGGTGGTGGTGTTGCCGTAGTAGACCGACGCGCCGGAGGCCCGCATGAACAGGCCGGCCCCTTCCAGGGCGCTTTTGGCGTTTTCGTAAGTCATGCCGTTGACGTCCGGGACGGGGACGCTGGCTTCCGGCTGGGCCCCGCCCAGGTAGAGGATCACGGTGGAACCGCCTGGGATGCTGGTGCCGGCGGCTGGGATCTGCCGGGTGACCGTGTCACCCTCGCCCACGGCGCGGAAGCGGAAGTTTTGCCGGGACAGGTCGTCCTCCGCCTTGGGAACGCCCAGACCGGTCACATTGGGAACGGACACGTCCCGGGCGGCGGATTCCGACTCGGAGTAGACCTTCTCAATGCCCATATAGTCCAGAATCTGGGCGATGAGGGGGCCGGCCTTTTTGGCGGCCATGTTGCTGCCGCTGATGTAGACGCCGGTGGTGGAATAGATGCTGCCTTGTTCCTTGGGCTGGGGGCGGTCATAGGCCAGCAGGACAATCACCTGGGGGTCGTCGGCGGGGGCGTAGCCCATGAAGGAGACGATGTAGTGGCCCTTCTCCGTCTTGAACTCGGTGGTGCCGGTCTTGCCGCCGATGCGGTAGCCCGCCACGTAGCCGTTGTTGCCGCTGCCCGTGGCCACCACCTGCTCCAGAATGTCAGCGCAGCGCTGGCTGGTCTGCTGGCTGATTACCTGACGGACGGTCTCCGGCTCGGTGTTCTGGATCACGGTGCCTTCCCTGGCGCTGATGGTCTGGACCACGTAGGGCTTTACCAGGTTGCCCCCGTTGATGACGGCGGCGAAGCCGCAGACCATCTGGAGGGGGGTGATCTCAAAGCGCTGGCCGAAGGAGGCCACCGCCAGGTCCACGTTGGTCATATCCTCCCGGCTCCAGACCGCGCCCTTCAGGCTGGCCTCGCCGGGCAGGTCGATGCCGGTGTTTTCTAGCATACCGAAGGCCTCGAAGTAGTCGTAGAAGGTATCCACGCCCAGCCGGCTTCCGATCTCAATAAAGGCGGGGTTGCAGGAGTGGGCCACCGCCTCGGCCAGGGTCTGGCTGCCGTGTCCTCTTCGGTTGGCGCAATGGATGGGCTCCGGATAGCCGGGCACGTTGACGTAGCCGGGACAATAGAAGGTGTCGCTCTCGCTGACCACGCCCTCCTCCAGGGCGGCGGCCAGTATGATAGCCTTAAACACGGAGCCTGGCTCATACCGGGAGTCGATGGCCTTGTTCCGCCACTGGGTGTTCCGGGCGTCGGATCGGGCCTGGCTCTCCGCCTGGGCCATCAGCTCGCTGTCGGTAAGGTGCTCGGTGTTGTTGGCTTTCAGGCTCTCGTAAATTTCGGCGCTGTTTTCCTCAAGCTCACTCAATAGCATCTCGTTTACAATAGCGGAATAGTCGTTGGGGTCGAAGTCCGGCGTGCTGGCGATGCCCAGAATGGCTCCGGTCTTGGGATCCATAGCGATGCCGAAGGCCCCGTCCCGGATGTCGAAGTCCTTGACGCCCTCCTCCAGGGCCTTTTCCAGGTAGGACTGGATGGTGGTGTCAATGGTCAGGGTGATATCATAGCCGTCCACCGCGTCGATGTAGTTGGCGTAGCTGTTGTACCGCTGGGTGCCGCCGGCGGTGCGGGTGGTAACCACCCGGCCGGCGGTGCCCTCCAGTATGTCGTTGTACACCGCCTCGATGCCGTAAGCGCCGCCGTTGGCGTTGACAAAGCCCAGAACCTGGGCCGCCAGACCGGAATAAGGGTAGTAGCGCTTGGCGTCCGGAATGAGATAGAGGTAAGAGGAGGTCTTGTGTTCGGCGAGATATTCCCGCAGGGGGCCCGCGTCCTCCTCCTCAATGTTGGTTTTAACCTCCCAGTAGGCGTTTTTGGTGTTGTGGACCTGCTGTTCCACCTTGTCCCGGTCCAGATCGGGGAACAGGGTCATCAGCTCGGTTACCATCTGGTCCTGCCGCAGGGACACGCTGGACTGATAGGCCTCGTCAGACAGCTCCTGGCCATCGCCGTCCTTCTTGGATACGCTGTTGACCAGGTCCCGTGGAGACAGAATCAGCTTGTAAACGGTGGCTGACATGGCCATAAGACTGCCGTTGCGGTCGTAGATGTTGCCCCGCTGGGCGGAGATCGCGTAGTCCAGGGTCCACTGGTCGCTGGCTTTCCGCTGGTACTCCTCATGGTGGACAATGGCGATGTCCCACAGCTTCCAGATCAGGGGGATGAATATCAGCACGCCGCACACCGCCATCAGGCCCAGAGTGCGGTGGAGAATGGAGCGCTTGGAGTGGTTGCCGCGGGTGGCGGTGGTGGGAATGCCGGTGGCCTTCATGACCGGCTGGTATCTGCGTCTGTTTGCCATGAAAACGCCCTCCTTTGGCGGCGCCGCGCCTCGATACCCTCGCTGCCGGGTGCTCAGGGATTCGGCGCTTCTCGCGGAAAAGGGCGCAAGAAGCCTGCTCTTGCGCCCATCATGTCTCTATATACCGGATGAGTTCGCGCGCTTTGACCCAGCCGGCCCGTGCCTTAATACTCTATGGCCGGGTCAGCGGAAATATTCTATGATTCCTCCAAAGAGATCATTGATCCCCTGGATCAGGATCTTCACCGGGTTGGCGGCTCCGTCCTGATAGACGGTCACGGTGTCCGGCTCGGACAGGTCGATATACACCACCTGCTCGTTGGTGGGGCGGACCATCGTGTCCGCCACCGCGGCCTGTATGGTGGCCAGGTCGAAAACCTTTTCGTACTGGGCGGACAGCCGGGTGTTTTCACTTTTCAGGTCGGCCAGCTCCTGCTGGAGGGAAACCATCTCATCGTTGGCCACCGCCAGCTGGGCGTAGCTTGTCACCAGCAGGATGGCGAAGATGGCCACCGCCAGAAAGCCCACCACCGCGAAGGGGGCGACCTGTCCCGCCTGCCGGACCTGTACCCGGGCCCGCTCATGGCGGCGGACCGGGCGCTTGGGCTCGGGTCCGCGCTGAAGCTCCTTCTCCCGGCGTGGGACGCGTACGGTGTTGCCGTCCTCATAGGCGGGGGCGTAGGCCACACTGCCGTAGGTGCTGTATGTGGTTGTACGACGGTGGCGGTTGGTGGCCATAGGCTCGCTCCTTTATAGCTTCTCCGCCGCCCTCAGCTTGGCGCTGCGGGCGCGGGGATTCTCCCTGATCTCGGTGTCGCTGGGAAGAATGGGCTTTTTGTTCACAAGTTTGATGTCCGGGGTTTTGCCGCAGACACATACGGGAAAGTCGGGGGGACAGGTGCAGCCCCGGGCAAAGCCGGCCAGACCGGTCTTGACCACGCGGTCCTCCAGGGAGTGGAAGGTGATCACCGCCAGCCGCCCGCCCCGGTTCAGACGGGGAACCGCCCGCCGGAGCATCCGCTCCACGCAGGACAGCTCGTCGTTGACGGCGACGCGGATGGCCTGGAAGGAGCGCTTGGCGGGGTGCTGTTTCTCCCGCAGGGCCTTGGGGGGCATAGCGCTCCGGATTACATCCACAAGCTCCAGGGTGGTGGCGATGGGCTTGTCCGCCCGACGGCGGACGATAGCCCCGGCAATCTGGGGGGCGTAGCGCTCCTCGCCATACTGGAACAGGACGCGCTTCAGCTCCTCCTGGGACCAGCCGTTGACCACATCGGCGGCGGTGAGCCCCTCGTCCCGGTCCATGCGCATATCCAGAGGGGCGTCGCGCATGTAGGAGAAGCCCCGGCTGGCGTCGTCCAGCTGGGGGGAGGAGACACCCAGGTCAAAGAGCATCCCATCCACACCGGGCAGAGACAGCTTGTCCAAAATCTCGTCCACCCGGTCAAAATTGCTGTGGACCAGGATTATCCTGTCCATCCAGGGGGCCAGCCGCTCCCGGGCCGCGTCCAGGGCCGCCTGGTCCCGGTCTACGCAGATGAGGCGACCGGTGGTCAGTCGGCGGGCGATCTGCCCGCTGTGGCCCGCCCGACCCAGGGTTCCATCGAAATAAATCCCTTCGGGGCGGATATTCAGGGCTTCCATGCACTCGTCCAGCAGGACGGGCCGGTGGGTAAATTCACTCATATCAGAACCCCAGCTCCGCCATACAGGCGGCCATCTTTTCGGGGGTCATCTCCTCTTCCTCCTGGGCGTTCCAGGCGGCGGCGGACCAGATTTCCGCTCGGTCATGGACGCCGATGATGACAGTTTCTTTTTCCAGCCCCGCATATTTGCGCAGCTTTTGGGGGATGACAATGCGGCCCTGGCTGTCCGGCTCGCACTTGGCGGCGTTGGCGAACAGGGGGCGCATGGCCTTGGACTGGCTCATGGGCAGGGAGGCGAACTTTTCGGTGAAGCGGTCCCAGGTGGACTGGGGGTACACAGCCAGACAGGCGTCCACACCCATGGCCAGATAGAAGGTGTCGCCAAGCTCCTCCCGGAGTTTGGCGGGGATGAACAGCCGGCCCTTGGCGTCGATGCTGTGCTCGTATGTGCCGGTCATATCCCTCACCTCTCCTCCACCGAAGTGGGATTTAAGGGGATTTCCCTCCACTTTGCCCCACCATGTTTTCTTAGTATATCGTCTGTTGATACAAAAATCAAGAGTTTTTTTGTCGCGATTTTAATCGCAAATATTGACAAATCCAATAAAAAAAGAGGTTTTTTGTCAAAAAACGAATGTTCCAGTTTTGAGGGGAGCTGGAATTCCTCCCTTTGAGGCACAAAATATTTGGCTTTTTACAATTTTATCATCCATATTTTGTATCTTTCTGGCCAGCTTCCAAAAAGGCCGGACTGAGAAAGTGGACGAAAAAATAGGGAAAAAAACTCCGAAATTTTTCGGAGATGAAAAAATCCTTTTCCGGGAGCGCGGTGTTGTGGTATACTGAGAAAAACCAGGTCGAATTTTAACGCTTTGGAGGGAGAGCTATGCTGCTTAAGGAATGGAACGAGCTGGAGCGGGCCTGTCTGGCCTGCCGCAAGTGCGCTCTGGCGGATACCCGAACCAATGTGGTCTTTGGCGTCGGTCCCCGGGACGCTGAGGTGCTGTGCGTCGGCGAGGGCCCCGGGGAGAACGAGGACCTTCAGGGAGAGCCCTTTGTGGGCCGGGGCGGCAAGCTGCTGGACGACATGCTGGAGATGGTGGACCTGAGCCGGGAAAAAAATGTCTACATCGCCAACATTGTCAAGTGCCGCCCGCCTAAAAACCGGGACCCGCTGAACACCGAGCAGGAGGCCTGCATCGACTATCTGCGCGGCCAGGTGGCCCTGATCCGTCCCAAGATCATCATCTGCCTGGGCCGCGTCGCCGCCTGTAAGCTGATCAAGGAGGACTTTAAGATCACAAAGGAGCACGGCCAGTGGTTTGAGAAGAACGGCGTATGGATGACCGCCCTGTTCCACCCCGCCGCCATTCTCCGGGATCCCCGCCGCCGTCCGGAGACCTTTGAGGATTTAAAGGTTATTCAGGCAAAGATCAAAGAGGTCTGCGAGCATACTTACCAATAAAAAGGGGCATACTGGCGTCGAGGTGATTAGATGGATGTCAATATGAACGCGGCGGTGACCTTTGGGGAGCTGCTGCAAAAGAACCCGCGGGCCTCGGCCTTCTATGACCGCTGCACCCCTGAGCAGCGCCAGGCCATTCTGCTCCAGCTGGGGCAGATGAACAGCCAGTCTCAGCTGCGGGCCTTTGTGGACAACCTGCCCAGCGCGTCCCTGTAAAACGCGGACCGCCCGCCCCATCCCGGGGCGGGCGGATTTTTTCTATCCCCAGCCGCCGGTGAAGTCGGGGATACAGTCGGTGTCCTGAACCACGAATATTTCGTACAGGTGAGACAGGGCGTCCCAGGTGGCGGTATCCATACAGCCGGTCTGGGGCAGAGCCGCCGCCTTTTGCAGCCAGCGGATGTTGTCCGCCGAAACAGGACCGTTGCAGCCGTCCGCCTCGCAGGAGGTGATCCCTTCAAACTGTTTGGCCAGAATATTGAACATGGTCTGGGGGACAATCAGATACTCTTTGGTCTCCCCCTCATGGACCTGGATGCCCTCGGAGGGAAAGATCCGGGTAGCCCGGGAATAGCTGGTTTTGGAGCGTTGGGACAGCCAGGCGTCCCGGATGGCGTCCCAGGTGGTCTGATCCACCGTGCCGGTAACGGGCAGGCCGGCTTCTTTCTGGAAGCGCATGACCGCCTCCAGGGTGCGCTCGCCAAACACGCCGTCCACCACCAGCTGGGGCAGAAATTTATAGGTCTGGGACAGCTGCCGTAGCATATATTGCAGACTGCTCACCGGATTGGCCAGCATCTCCCGCTCCAGCAGTTCCTGGCCCAAATCGACATTCATACACTTGCTCCTCTCTGTCCGTTCTGCCGGCCGTCCGCCTGACCCAGGTCCAGGGGACTGCCCTGGTATTGGCCCAGCCGCGGGGTGTCGGCCCAGCGGTCCGGCCGCGGCTCCGGGGAAGCGGGCGCGATCACGGGGATCGCGTCCTCCCCGAGAGACTGGGCCCGGACCGTATCCCGGCTGAGGGAGTAGTTGGCGGTCACAAAGCTGTCGTAGATGGAATTCCAGGTCCGCTCATCTACCAGACCGTTGGGGGTGATGCCGGCCCAGTTCTGATAGGTGCGCACCGCCCGTCCGGTGACCGGCCCGAACACGCCGTCCATCGCCGGGGCGTACAGCGTGTCGGAGAACTGGGCCAGCAGGGAGAGCATATACTGCAAAACCTCCACCTCCGCGCCGGAGTCCCCTTCCGCCAGATTGCCGGGGAACTGGAACTGGACCGCGTAATAGGCCTGGCCCTTGCTCACCAGCTCCGCCAGCTGGAGCACCCCCACATAGAGGTATACCATCTTGTACCAGGTGGCCTTGCCCACCACTCCGTCCACCACCAGGTTGAAAATGCGCTGGAAAGCGCGCACGGAGGTTTCGGTGGCCTCGCCGAAGGCTCCAGTGGAGGGGACCTTGGGGATGGCGGGGTAGTTTTGGGAGATACGGTTTAGCATGGCCTGAATCACCGCTACGTCGGGCCCCGCCGATCCCCGCCGAAGGGGAGCGCCGGGGTAGGAGGAGGTGAGGTCCTGAATGGGGGCGTTCACCACCAGCTCGATGTTATTCCCATAGTAGTGATACAGAATATCCATGGAGTTGTATCCCTGCTGGGCCAGCTCCTGACTGCCCCACTGGGACAGGCCGTCGCAGGTGGAGGTGGTGCCGTTGCAGAACTTGGCGGCCAGCGGCTCCACAAAGCCCTGGCGGCGGATATAGTCGTTGAAGATTTCGTCCACCACCTGGCTGATGTTCTCAAAAATATTCCGGCCGCGCACAAAGGCCTGGTCGTACTGGGTGGTGGAGGTGATTTGAAAATCGTAGCCCTGGCTGGGGTAAAACTCGGTGTATACCCGGTTCAGGGCGAAGGAGATGATGGCCAGAATATTGGCCCGGATGGCGGCGGGCTCCCAGGTGGGGTATATCTCGCTGGAGGCTACGTTTTTCACATAGTCCGGGAAGGCTACCGTCACGTTTTCCGCCCACTGGTTGGGCAGCCCCAGATGCACTGTAATGGCGCGGGGGACATATGGAATGATAACAGGCATGGATCACCTCACAGTGACTGGGCGGGGATGTCCCGCTCACCTCGCTGCTGGAGGCTGCACAGCCCCTGGGGCAGGGGGATAAGCTCCATATCCTGCATGGTTTCCACACCGGGGAAGATCTGCACACCGGCCACCTGGAGCATAGCGTAGCCCGGCTGCTCGGCCCACACGTCGCACAGGGCGAAGGGGGCGCGGTTTCCGGGCAGTCCGCCGGGGGAGGTGCTTTCCCCCAGAGCGGGGGCGTCGATGGTCACCGGACGGACCAGCCCGCTGCTGTCGGTATTCTGTATGGAGAGCAGCTTGTATTTGCCCTCCGCCCCTGGGGCGGCCACCACCACGGTGGCTCCCTCCAGGGGAATCCGCGCCTGGGAGGTGTACACCCGGACGCTTAACGTTCCTGTTGCTTGCATTGCGATACCTCCTAAACGGCGAACAGGCGCCGCCGTTTATCCATCCTATGCGGGACGGGCGCGACCCGTCCCCCTCTTGCAATCCTTGCCTGTTTATAGTACAATAAACCGATCCTGGCAAAAGAAGGTGAGCGCGTCCATGAGCATGACTGCCGTGAAGTCGGTAGAACCCCGCGGCCCGGCCCACCGGGCGGGGGTCCGGGCGGGAGAGACCCTGACCCATATCAACGGACACCCTATCGTGGATGTACTGGACTATAAATTTTACGGATACGACCCCCAGCTGGAGCTGACGTTGAGGGCGGCGGACGGTTCTGTCCGTACTCTGCGGGTGCGCAAGGGGGAGGGGGAGGACCTGGGGCTGGAGTTTGAGACTTACCTGATGGATCGGGCCCGGTCCTGCGCCAACCACTGCGTATTCTGCTTTGTGGACCAGATGCCCCCGGGGATGCGGCCCTCCCTCTACTTCAAGGACGACGACGCCCGGCTGTCCTTCCTGCTGGGCAACTACCTCACCCTCACCAACCTCTCCCCCCGGGAGGTCCAGCGGATTATCGACCTGCGCATCTCCCCCATCAACGTCTCGGTCCACACCACTGACCGAGCCCTGCGGGCGGAGATGCTGAAAAATCCCAGGGCCGGGGAGGGGGTCGATATCATGGAGCGGCTGGCCCAAAACAACATCACCATGAACTGCCAGATTGTCTCCTGCCCCGGCGTCAACGACGGCCCCGCCCTGGACAGCACCCTGTCCGACCTGGCCGCCATGTTCCCGGCGGTGAACAGCGTGTCGGTGGTTCCGGTGGGGGTGACCAAATACCGTGAGGGGCTGTACCCTCTGCGAACCTATACAAAAGACACCGCCGCCGCCCTGGTGGACCAGGTGGAGGCCTTCGCCGCGAAACACCTGAAGGAGAACGGCACAAGGCTGGTGTGGTGCTCCGACGAGTTTTACCTGCTGGCTGGGCGGGAGCTGCCCATGGAGGACTACTTCGAGGACTTCACCCAGTTGGACAACGGGGTTGGAATGCTTACCCTTCTGTCCAAGGAGTTTTCCCGGGCCTTGGGCCTGATGGAGTATGAGGAGCTGGAGGGGACGTCTCCCTTTTCCATCGCCACCGGCGTGTCCGCCGCCCCTTTTTTAGCGAAATTGGTGGACATGGCAAAGGAAAAATGTGGTACAATAGATGGAAAAGTCTACCCCATCGTCAACCACTTTTTCGGCGAGACCATCACTGTGGCCGGGCTGGTCACCGGAGGCGACCTGATCGGCCAGCTCCGGGACAAGGACCTGGGACAGCGTTTGCTGATCCCCGCCAGCATGCTCCGCTCCGGGGAGAACATCTTTCTGGATGATGTGACCACAGAGGACGTGGAGCGGGAGCTGGGCGTACCCGTCACCGCCGTCCCCCAGGACGGCTATGAGCTGCTGGACGCTATACTGGGCATTGAGCCCACCCCCGCCCAGCAAAAGCTGGCCTGGGAGAACGAGGAATTTTACCGGTATAATCCGTAAAGGAAGTGAAGCCTATGAAACCCTTAGTCGCCATCGTGGGCCGGCCCAACGTGGGCAAGTCCATGCTGTTCAACAAGCTGTGCGGACAGCGGCTGTCCATTGTGGAGGACACCCCCGGCGTCACCCGGGACCGGCTGTACGCCCAGTGCGAGTGGCGCAACCGCGTCTTCGACATTGTGGACACCGGCGGCATCGAGCCGGGTACCGACGACCAGATTCTGTCCTTCATGCGGGAGCAGGCGGAGATCGCCATCGGCACCGCCACGGTGATCGTCTTTGTCTGCGACATCAAAACCGGCATGACCGCCTCCGACCAGGAGGTGGCCAACATGCTGCTGCGCTCGGGCAAGCCGGTGGTGCTGGCGGTGAACAAGGCCGACCAGACCGGCCGGGAGAACCCGGACATCTATGAGTTCTACAACCTGGGGCTGGGCGACCCCATCGCCGTCTCCGCCGTCCACGGCCACGGCACCGGCGACCTGCTGGACGCCTGCTTCGAGCACTTCCCCCCCGA
>ERZ779632.869-NODE-869-length-14517-cov-8.987692_pt1 | contig 14517 bp, 23 predicted proteins | sample MGYA00514194_ERZ779632 | MGnify/ENA primary metagenome ERZ779632 (study PRJEB29562, sample SAMEA4376704) | mouse gut metagenome | isolation source: Cecum | study: EMG produced TPA metagenomics assembly of the A DSS colitis mouse model was used to assess the...
ATACTCATAAAATTTCCTTGATACCTCTCATCAGTACAGACGTATGTATCATCATATTGTGCTTTATATAAATGTTCTGCTAACAATGCACAGCAATTTGTAATAATTCCATTACCAGCCTGTTTATAAAGGTGTGTATCAGCAACACCTAGTTCAATAGCTTTGTCACAGTCTTCAAATGTCAGACCCATCAACTTATAACACTCCCTCGGAGTAAGTTTACGAATCCTAATGTAATCAAATATATTTCCTATCGCATATCCATGTGTACAAGCGCAAATTGTCTGACTAACTCCTTCAGGACTATACACTTTACCTGCTTGTGATCCTTCATTTGATACCTGTCCAATTTCAAGAATTTTATGAGTATTACCATGTCCTGCTGTATGTGTTGGTGTAACTCCATCAGGAGATATTACAACACCATCTTGAGACGAATTAAGTTGTCCAACCTTTAAAATATCATTCTTCGTTGTATACCATCCAGTTTTTGCTCCCCCACCACCAGCTTCAGATTTTAAAGTCCTGGCAACATTATCTGAATATATTCTGTTTGCATCTCCGTTGTAATTATTGAAATATCCTAACTGATGAAGTTCATTGTCAGTCTCACAAAACTGTGCTAAGTCAATAGTTTTTAGAAATTCTTGAACCTTTTCGTCAGGCAAATAATACTTTTCATCAACCTGATTTTCTAAAACATCTTTCAAACGAATGCCTGTGTCAAACGGTTCAGGAAATGTATAATTACCTTTGTCAATATCCTTTCGGATTGAAATCACAAATACTCTTTCTCTTGATTGAGGAACTCCGCAGTCTTTCCCGTTAATCACTGACCAATAAGAATTGAAACCCAGTTCATCCAGCACTTCTAATAAATCATTGAAATCGTCAATAAACTTCTTGCTAACGAGATTTTTAACATTCTCAAACATTATGTATTTTGGAAGTTTATTATTTTCTTTTGCTTTACTTAGAAGTCTAATGTTATCCCATAGCAGACTACTTATTCTACCGCTATCTGGTATTAATCCTTTCATCTTGCCGGCAACAGAAATCGACTGGCAAGGAAAACTAACCGTCCAAAAATCTGCATATGGTAAATCTTCAATTTTTGTAATGTCTCCAAGATTATTCGTCAGCTTACAAGCTAACCAATATTTTTCTAAATCTTTATTCTTTCTTTTTACTAATTTAAACCAATCAAATTCCTTTTCACCTTTTTTCTTTTCTGGTTCATATCCTAAATTAATATCCGTAAGGTATTGTGCCATCTCCTCTCTTGAAGGATAATCTGTATATGTATCAACCATTTCATTTGTCATTCCGCAATGAATAGCTGCATACGACAAAACTGACTCTTTATTTATATCTGACGTATGTAATACTTCTATATCAAATAATCCCGAGTCTCTGAATCCTCGTTCCTGGCATCCAATACCAGAAAACAAAATATTTGCTGTTAATTTTACTTTTTCTCTCAATTACATATTGGAGTAAAGACAGTCTTTAATGCTGGCCAGCAAACCTCTTACTCCTTTCGTTATTTTACTAATTTAGCAATAAATGATTTATTTTAAAACTAAATTTGTCCTATTACTACTGCTTTATCAGCTATGTATTCACAATCAATTCTGTTAAAATATTGTCCTATTGGCTTAACCACATAAATTACAGGATTGCCACCATACTTTTTACAGGCCTTCTTTGCATAGTTTTCAGCAGATAATAATGATGTTGTAAAAAACACCTTATCTATATACTTCTTTCTCCATTCCTCTCGCAAATTCTTTGTCTGAATCGGAGGTAAAATTATTTTGCTCACATCTAAAGTATCAGATGTTCCATGATAAAAGGTTTCTATATAAATATCACCACCTGTATTCAATTTTTAATTTTAGGAATTGCTGACTTGATTAAGTCATTAAGAATTGATATAATCAGATCTATCAAGACGGCAACCCGTTTTGTGTTGGATAAGAACTCTGCTCACTCGCCAAAGTTACCAGAGTTCTTATTTTATTCTTTTACATAGTTAAAATCACATCCATTTAAAATATTTTGAATTGCTCTCTTGTCACGTTCCAACGCCAAACAGTATGAATTTTTTCTAATTGCGTCCTCTGTAGACAATGGCAGCTTATCATATTCTGTGTCTATTGTTTTTTCAAGAAATTCAACAAATTCCTCTAATCTTTTAACTATTGATTTTTCATCAAAAATATTTATCCCTGTTGGAACACTGATACTTTTAATATACTCTGAAATTGCCTGATTTTCTTCTGGTGTAGAATCTCTCATTTGAACAGGCACTTGATTCTTTTTACTATGTTCAAATGCATTCAATTCATCTTTTCCTAACCACTTCACCCAGGCTCCACAATCATCACAATATAAACCAGTGTTATTACCTTTTACTTCTGTATGTAATGATATACTTCCACATTTCTTACAACAATTTTGGTACACAAACTCACCTTCCTTCCAGTTAAAATGTTTCTTTTATTGATATATCAATTTTGCTTCATTAACAAAATTAATAATCTTATCCATATTCCCATGTGATATTGCATTATGTATCATTCGTTTTAGCAAAGACTCATTTAACTCTTGTATTTCATTTCTAATTTTTTCATTCTTCCAAGGTATAACAACATTATCCCTATATAATTCAGCAGCTTTTAAGGCACATTCTTTTGAACCAAATTTTGCATTACCAAAGAACTTATATTTCTTTTCTCCCATACATGTACACGTTACTTGATATCCGCTTTTTGATTTATGTATCATATTATTTGAAGATTTTATATTATTTGCATTAATTGCATTACTTTCAATCACTCTAAGATTGCATAATCTGTTATCTCTTCTCTTGTCTCCGCAATAAGAATCAGATATGTGATCTATTATCGCACCATGCCACACCCATTTTGGAAATTCATTCTCATATATCATTTGATGTATTAATTTCGTCACTTTATTTACAGATGTTTGGATATAAGTTTGACTATCAAAACGATGGAAACATGATATCCATTTATAGTCTTTTAAGTATGAATCCCAGCAATGTTTATCCACTATAAATTTTGAACCATCATTTTCACATTCAACTTCTACCCATTCTCCAATATATTTATAATTGTTCGTATATCTCACCTCTTTTCATCCTCTTAAAACCTTCGATTTATCTATTTTTTATATATGTTTATCCGTTTCATCATCATTATCAAAAGCGCAATATGAATAACATATACCATTTCTTTTACCATTTGTACCACTATCTTCAGGACAAGGATACTTATCATTCTGCCCCAAAATACCTGTACTATAATCGCATATAAGACCAAATTTTGTCATATTTGCATATACGCATGTTTTATAACCACTCATAATAAATCCCTCAATTTTTTAAACTATTTTGAAATTAAACGGAAACTTCATTGATTATTCATCATAAAACACTCCGCCCTTTTCATATCTCCAGTCCACTCCTCCTAGATGTGATGGCTTTTGTCTTTGTGCTATAATAAAAGTATCATCAAATTCGCATTCTTCATCATCATGAAATCCTAATGCATCTTGCATTAACCAATTATCAAATTGATCATCTATAAAACTCATTTTTATATTTCTCCTTTAAAAACTCGTGATTTATCGCTTAGACTTCTATACCATCAGCTATCAAAAGTGCTTTACATTCTTCCAAGAGTGCTTTCCAGTCTGTTTTAATATCATTAGGATAATTATATAATTTTTCCAAATCCTTACCTAATGGATACCACTCAAAATTATACTTCCAAGGTATCTTATCCTCTTCTCCTTTATACAAATCTCTATAAAATTTATTTTGTTGATACCAGCTTTCTTCATTGGGAAACTCTGCTCTTTTGATTTGTTTTCTTGATTTGTATCTTTTCTCATATTCATTGTCATCGTCAACCAATTCGCCATTTATCCATTCATATCCGTTTCCAAGAACACAAAACAATTGATTTAATGCGTGTTTTCTTGTTGGAAATAATTCTGGATAAAAATCAGCCATATATTGTAATGTATCTTCTGCTCGCATATATCTCCTCCATATCTTATTTTTCAAATAACGCTTCTGTATATCTGTCCATCTCATATCCCAATTTCACACAGTTTCCATGAGAAATATGATTCGTCCAAGCATTATAACTTTCGTAAAATTTTTCTTTACTCAATTTACCACTCTTTACCAAACCAACCATCTTCTTAAACTTCTTTTTAGCAGCACGTTTGTTTTCATTCTTCAGCTTACGAATCACTTTACCATTAGAAGTTACATATGTATGAAAACCACAAAATTTAATTCCATTTTTAAAGGGAATAATTTGTGTCTTTCCATTTAATTCAAGTCCTAACAAATGAACGAACTCATGTATAGCCGATAAACACCATTTGGCATATTCCTTATCTTGTACTATCAAATAAAAATCATCCATATATCGCCCGTAGTATTTAACTCCAAGTTCTCCTGTAATAAAATGATCCAGTCCCGATAAATATAAAAGAGCATATACTTGACTGATTTGGTTGCCCAACGGAAGTCCTAAACCTTCTGTGCTGTCAATAAATTTCTCACACAGCCAATATACATCTTTGTTTTCTACAAAATATCCAACAATATCTTTCAAAATATCATGATTGATATTGTAAAAGAACTTGCTAATATCTGCCTTTACAATCCAGCAATCATAACCATATTTTTGATAGGCAAGATACATTTGTGCTTTCAGACAATCTAAGCCATATAACGTGCCCTTGCCAATTTGTCCAGCATAATTAGCCTGAATAAACTCTTTACTTAGTTTTGGAATTAACACATTATCACATAAACTATGCTGTACAATTTTGTCTACAAATGAACATGATTTAATTATTCTTTCTTTGGGTTCATATATCGTAAACTCATTGTATTTGGATACATTATATGTCTTTGTTTCTATTCTTCTTTTTATTTGGTGTATACCATCAAGAGCTACTACTTGAAATTTCTGACTGCTTTTTGAAAATCCTTTACCTGATTTAGATTTTAAATATGCTTGATACAATTTGCCAAAATCTACTACTTTTTCAAAATCTGTTTTATCTTCTATCATAGTATTTTGTTCCTTTGTATTTATCCTGACATTTTTGAATCAGGAAAGGTTGTTTATTCTTTTGATATCGGGACTCTAATTTCAGTGTTTCTCTTACTTTCATTCGTCTTCCGATCCAGAACGGACGCACGCCTTTGTCATTCCAGTTGCAGTCGTTGTAGTTCACATTGCCATTGGAGCTAACGTACTGAACATAGTGGGTCATACAACAAACAACCTAAAATTATCTCTCTTTATCTTTTGAACGCCACGCAATACTCATATATTTCACATCATTTATTTGTTTCTGCCAATATTCTACTGTATCACTTCCAATTAATTTCAATTTCATAGAAAGTTCCACATAACAAGACAACTTATCACAACATGAAATTGCTTTTGTTTGTAATTCTTGACGTTCCGATTTTGAAGTATCCAATTTCAGCCTATTTGCATCAAGCAAATATTCATATATATCCATACAGCAATTTTGGATGCGTTTTACCAATGTTAAATGCTTAACTGGATACCTCTTTCGGTTTGATGTAATTGTCATAGTATATTCCATAAGATTTATTGCTTTTACAATAACATCCAGTTTCGCTTCGCTCACTGGTTTTCCCCGCTCCTTTCAGTCGCTCATCGGCTGCCTACGGAATGCTGACGCATTCCTGATTACTGGCTACCCGATGGTTTTTTGCAAGATTCAAAGATTTAAGATTGAAGGATGAAAAACGGACGCACGCCCCCGTCAAGCCAGCGGCAGTCGTCGTAGTACACATCGCCACTGGAGCTAACGCACCGAACAAAGTGGGCATCGTTTCTCTTCGGTGTCTGATTAGGATTAGCAAGCCAATACCAATTATCAATCAATGGAATACTTTCACCAAACTTCATAAGCAACTGAATATTTGGGATTGCTAAAATATCACCTTCAACACTTCCATAATCTTTAAATCCATCCATAGAAGTCAAATCAAGAGAAATCGGAACAAGTTTATCTCCAAATTCTTTCTTTAAATCCTCTGCCAACTCACTATTAATAAGATCTCTCCGCACATAAGATTCTGCATAATTATTTGTTTTACCAAAGTCTAACTTTTTAAGAATCCCATTCATAAAATAATATGTACGATTCCCATCCTGAACACTTGTCCAATAATGCCCACAAATGAATTTTAACTGTTTTCTCCACTCATTCATATATTCTTCAACTGCATTTCTAAAATCTTGTTCGTATCTCTCTGGGTCTTTTTCATACCAATCAGGCACAATATCCTGATCGACTTTATATCTCCAGTCTTTTACATTGGTCATTTTATCATTATTTTTAGGAATTAACTCTGCTCTTACAAATGTTTTAGATGCATTCATGTGAGTATCTTCAATTTCAAGATTTTCCAATAAATCTGAATGGCTTTCATTTCCTTCTGGTGCTAAAACCACCTTGTTCTTCAAAATAATTCCACTCTTAAAATTACACATAACTTATCATCTCTCCTTTTCATTTTTGTGATATATATTTCTCTTTTCTTACTTGAAAGTTTCATTTCATTCTATAATACAATCGCTCTCTAACCATTGTTTAAAGCACCCCTTGCATCCATTATCAGTTTTGGGAATATTGGGAAAATATTTACAATCTTCGTCAATTATCATGCAAGGAGCAGAATAAGCACAACTTACTTTCAAAAGAAATTCTGCTAATTCTTCATTTGTCATATTTCTAACTTTATCAGCATTAGTCATTTCGAAATTCCTCTCTTACTTAAAATCAAATTTTCAAAGACTAAGCCCAATAATTTTCTGTCTCTGTAAATTCAACTTTTATAAAATCACTAAATTCTTTCTTTAAAATGTCTTCATATTTATATACTAAACAACCTGCTTTACCAATCATATATCCTGGCTCAGATGTAAATATAGATAAAATTCCATTCCTATATCTAAACTGAATAACCCTTTTTGCCCCACTTTCACATTTCCACTTTTTCAAAATTTTCTGTATAATTTTTCCTTCATATGTATACATTATTTACACCTCCAATTGAAATGAATTTTTCATCGGCATCATATATGTACAGTTGTGTCTATTTTTGATACTATAATTTCACCATTCTGCCATTCCTCTTTTGTATACGGAACATCCTCATATTTGATTCTGATTTCCTTGATTCCATCAACTGCGTCGCTATTAAATGAATTTAAATCTGCAATATCCAAACTAAATCTAGTATTATCACTACTATAGCTACAAGAACCTATACTTCGTACATCAGCATCACCATGTTCCTTTAGAAATTCCCCTATTTCTTTATATAAACTACTTAATTTAACTCTTCTATATGTATAAATATGTTCTTCATGTCTATTATCCATCATCAGAATCTCCTTCTTTTTCCTCTCAAAAAACCATCGTGGTAAGTTTTTCGATTCTCCAACAATCCTGTTACTACACATCTATTGTTTTCATTCCATCTTTAATGCAATCAATTACTATATTCTCTGCTTTCTCCAAACTCACTCCCTTCTCTTCTGATATTCATTCTGACAAACATTTACTTATAGCAACAAGCAATGTTAATAAACTAAGCGTTTTACCTGCTGCTTTTACTTTTGCTTTCTTATATTTCATATATGCAAATATAATTCCCAAAATATATTTCTCCTTTTTCTTCCAATTTTCGTTGTTTCATAGTATAATTGTTTAAAATATGATTGAAAGGATGTGGTTCTTATGTCAGGATTCCAATGTCCATATTGTTCTACTATTATGGCAATTTCTAATGACACATATCGAATTCAGTTTCCAAGTTTTGAGCATCATACTGGTCATTTTAAATCTCATGTTGATACAGTAACGTATGAATCTTGCTTAAAAATAAGTTTTTATGAATGTCCGAATTGTGGTCAATATACTATATTCGCAGACGGAATAGGCAGTCGTGTACAAGATGTACATGTTCCGATTCGTCCAATATCATCCGCTAAACAATTTCCCATTTACATTCCTGAAGCAATTCGGCAAGATTATGAAGAGGCTTGTGCCATTGTCATACTCAGTCCAAAGGCATCTGCCACTCTTTCGCGCCGTTGCTTACAAGGGATGATTCGTGACTTTTGGGGAATTGAAAAGAAAAATCTTTATGAGGAAATTTCTGCTTTAAAAGATAAAATTCCTGCCGATTTATGGACATCCATAGACGCTCTCCGCCAACTTGGTAATATCGGCGCACATATGGGAAAAGACACCAACGTAATTGTAGACATTGACCCAAATGAAGCTAATTCCTTAATTCAACTTATTGAACTTCTCATGAAAGAATGGTATATTAATCGTGATGAACGCAAAAAATTGTTTTCCAATATAATTACCACTAATCAAACTAAACAATCAGAACGAAAGAAAACTGAGTAGGAAACTACTCTTTTTCTTTTGTACATGGGTCATTCTCAGCTAATAATTTTCCTTCAAAGTTCCAATACTGTTTCACCTCTCTACATTTATCTTCTTCTGTACCCTCTCCTCGTAATGCTGTAGTTTCTATAACTTGGATTACTCTTGCATTATCTGTACCTCTTGGTCTTGCCATTATGTCTCCTTTCACAACTTAAAATGTTAGATTTATTGCCATTTAATATCATATCCACAAAGAGTATCAAAAGCATTTCTTTGTTCTTCTACAATAAACCCCATATTTTCTAATTCTTTCGCGTATAACTCTGGACAGGTATCAACAGTGAGACAGGTATGTTTTCTACCATCTAATTCTGCTTCCACAATCCAATGAACACATTCTGATAATTCACTTGTAGATTCCTCAAAGTTGGAACGCATCAGTTTTTTCTTTTCCTCTAAATTCAAAATATTTTTCGTTACTTCTTTGAATTGCAACATTGTAAGACTCATATTTACACCTCTCCCACATTCACAAACCGTTCAATATATTCTCGACCATCGCCTTTGAAAATCGGGATATCCTTGTCGATAATCCAATTATTCTCACCTTGTTTCTGATCTCGCAACATACATTTTTCTGTAACTTCATCGCATTCAAGAACAACTTTATTTCTTACCACACAGCTCCCACGTTTCTGATATGTGGGCAAGTCGTTCCAATTAATACCCTTCTGAGTCATAAGCATATCATGAATATCATTACAGGACTTATGTTGTAATTCTTTATGACTGAAATTTGCTTGTCCTACCATCTGAATACTGTTTCTGGAAGCATCAAGTTGCCGCCAGTAAAAATTGTTTGTAACTTCTTCTTTTGGAAGATTAAATACACGAGAATCAAATACTAATCCCATCTTTATTGCTTTTTTGAGAACTTTAACATATTTTTCTTCTACATCGGAATGATTCCATGCTTCATAAAAATCATCTATATACATCTCAGCATTACTTGTAAAATATTTATTAAAAGCAAGCGTAGCCATAGCAGCCGAAATAGAAATTATTTTATCAATTCTATAATCAAACCACGACTCAGTATTTAGTTTCTCATAATCTACAAGTAATAAAGTTATCTCGTCACTTTGTATGTAAGCACATTGACATCCTTGTATATTCTCACACAAATACTTTGCTGTTTCTTGCATACTTTTCATGAAGATTTCATCAAATGGTCTTTTAAAACCTTTTGTAAATGTGTGTCCAGCCCTTGAATCTAACCTAATGATTACTGGCAATCTTTTCTGTAAATAATATCTATTGCGTTTTTCATAATCTTTCATTCTATTTGCCAAATCACTTGTATCCACTTTTATTCCTCCTTATAGTAAGCATGGCAATGCGTTTAAATATTTTTCTTTTAATTCATCTGTCAATGTCTCTGTTTCAGATAAATGATCCTTCATGTCAGCCATCTTGACCCAATATGCTTCTGGATAAGAATTAAAGTTACTCTTTATATTGATCAAATAATCCTCATATGAAACTTTTTCTTTATCTCTTGTAAGTAATTCAAGACATTTTTTAATGTAAGAATCATATGACTGAATGTCAGGATCATTAAAATAATCAAACTTCGTATCTTCCTGTAAATCATGCATAATCGCTAACGCTACACATTTTTCCAACTTTTCCTTTGGAATTGAATTGTCATTTACTACAAATGCAACCACTCTCATTGCATGATAGTATGTATTTTTATTGTAGTATTTTCTTGCTACTTTAATTGCATCCGTAATCACACTCATTCTTTTTTCTCACTTTCCTGCTCATTTCTTCATTATCTATGGTAATTTTCTTTACAATCTTTTTTACGGGCAAATCTACAAGACATTCAGACAGTCTCTCAATTCTTGTAACCTTAATTGGTGCTTTTCCTCGTTTTGTTTTTACCAATACGGTATCCCCAACATTTAAAATGCTCTCCCATTCTTTCTGAAACTTAGTTGGCACTCTCCAAACCCGTTCTTTAGATCTTCCTGGATGGACACCAAATACATATAATGTTTCTGTATCTCTGTAAGATTTTACTTTTTTCTTATTACCTTTTCTTACTTTGGATTTGTTTCTTTTATGTATTTTCTTATCAAAACCTTTGACTACAACGTCTTTTATATTATTTTCTTTTAAGACTAAATATTGAATATAACCATCTACAAGATAGCCTTTATCATTCACAATGATATCGTGAAGATAAAATCCATGCTTACTCCAATATTCTCTGCATTGTGCGAGTTTATAATCATTTGGGACAGAATTTTTAAACGACCCCTTAATTCTAATTTGAGATATATTTACTGCTCTTGTCATATTCATCTTTCCTCACTTTCTTCTTTTCTTCTTGTCGATCTTTCCACATTTTTCTGAACCTTTCACTGGCAGCTTCTTTTTGTTCATTTGACATTTCTCTTGTAGATATATTCGACCTGAAAGAAATCAAACGCTTATGTGTTTCATATGTCTTCCCGATCAATTCACCATTTAGTAGCCTATGTTCTTCTTTCAATCTCCAATGCGGAGATTTATCACTTTCAGCCAATTTATCAAGCTTTGTCATAACTGTAGTATCAGACGTGTAAACACTGCAAATATCACTGTCTCGTGAAAAACTAACTGACGTTTCCTGTTCAGAAATATTTAATCCCATAATATCCCTCCCTATACACTTTCTATTTCTTTAGTTTCTATGTAATTTACAAAATCTTTCTTCATATGTAAAAAGTTCTTTCGCTGATCCGGGAAATACATATTATTTTTCGATGCGTAATGCTCTAACCACTGTTCTAAATTAACATCACGCTCATAAGCATAAACCAACATAGCCAACAATGATTTTCTATTCGCAACATCAAGGAGTTTTGAGCCATCTCTAATGGTTTTTTCGGTTAAACTATCAAGATCCTCATTATAAATATCCATTTTATCAATAACATTCTCCAAATCTATATTAAGCACATCGGCAATGAAATACTCATTTTCTGTAGTAATTTCATTATCATCTACTTTATTCTCTTCTGTAGCTATATGTAAAAATTCTTCCATCAAATTTGTAATATAATCAATCTTCCTGTTGATTAAACTCTTATCTTTTGTGTTCCGATCAGAGTCAATTTTAACCCAATTTTCCCCATTTATTTCTTTTAATTTCAAATCTATCACAAATGCATTTAGAAATTCACCAAATCTGTCATCCGAAAGATGCATGTCTGTAAACCTGTCAAAAACCATCATCCAGATAAATAGGTTTTTTGATGTAAAAAGTGCGGCAATTTCGCCATTGTCCATTTTGTCACAATATGGGGTCAGCCTATTAAAATATGATTCTATATCCCTATATTCCTGTTCAGACGAGTTTTCATTAAGATAATCACACATATCTTTTGGTGTTTTCTTCCAATTTTCATAATGATTAATACTCATCACACATTCAGAAATAACCCTTTCCCATATACCTTTATCCTTTTCACTTTCTGACAGCATAGTGCAATCCATCAAGAATCTATTTGTATCTTTAATTCTCTTTATTTCATCCGCATATTTACCTATATAAGTAAATGCTTTTTGAGCAGCGTTCATGCCAACATGATTATTATAAAGAAGTACTAATTCTGATGTTTCTTCAGTTGCACAGTCCTGATATATTACTGTAGTCAATGGACATCCATTAAATTTATTTTTTAACTCCTGTGGCAAATCTTCGTATGTTTTTCCTCTGATATCAAATTCTTCTACTTCACATTGGATATTTCCATACTCATCTCTTAAATATTCTCCATTTTCATCGGTTTTTTTCTTTGTGTAAGGAACAATATAACTTCTTAATTTATTTGTAATTTTATACCCGTCATACTTAAACTGATATAAGGTCTCTGTTCTTTGCCCGCCATCAACAACATAAGTCTGTTTAGTTCCGTCTTTTTTCTTTTCTTCTGCAAGTATTAAGTTGGGAATATATATTTTTCGTGATAATGCACTATATATAAGAGCATTCATCATCTCTTTGCCCCAACAAAAACTTCTTTGTACAGCCTGATCAATCTTTATGTCTTCACTTTCTACACCATCTAAATACTGCCCTACACTTAACGGCTCAATCCTATATTCATCCAACATTTTTATCTCCTCCTGACTAATCCAGATATACATCTTACATTTTTATACGATCTTATTGCCGCTATACAATCTAAGTATAACTTTGTATCTATATGTAATATACTTTTAATCTCTTCAGATGAATAGCCATCTGCCATAAGCTCTAAAACTCTAATCTGAATTTTTGATAATCTCCCCAAGTACCTTTTCATTTCTGGAGAAAACTCTTCTTTAGACCCGATTATTTCTGATAAAACACTTTCTATGGTAAAATCAGACTGTAACGTATCCCCAATCGTCATATTCTCATATTCATTTAAAGGCGTATCAATAGAAACATCTGTTAAAGGAATTTTCACTTTATTGCCTTTCTCGTCAATAAATTCAATTTTAAATACACGTTTATCACGATATCGCTTTTTATATTCATCTTTAATAGCAAATAATATGGATCTGTATATATATCCGTCAAAATCTCCTTTAGACGGCTCATATCTTTTATTCCAGAGAATATCCATTACCACATCACTTCCTATTCCATAAAACTCTTCCATGTCTTTTCCTGTAATTCCACCATAGTGTGTAATAAAAATCTGATTTATAACAGTATGAAGTTTTTTTGCGTTATCAGCATAATATGCATTTATTATCTGCTCCAAATAGACATCTGACACCTGTTTCATTTTGATACACCTTCCTAGCAATATATGTATGTTATCTACTTCTACTTTTTTGAATTTCCTTATTCATTACTTCTTGAAAATTCGCCCCATTATAATATTTTCTATAATGGCAGCTTGGACACTCATCATATCTTCGATAACCTCTATCCTCTTTATTCCTCTTAGGCTCATACGAAGTTCCCGAGATACTCATTATAATATTACATTTTTTGCACAGCATTCTGCTTTCCTCCACAATCCAATATATTTAACGCAATTTGATAGTACTCTGTTCTGCCTTGATATTCTGTATGTTTCGCTTTTACAAGCTCTAATTTGATTTTCTCTATCGTATAGTTATATGTAATTGCATTTTCGAACACTTGTATGTAATCTATACACTGTTTAATATTTTCATGCTTGTCCCTTATTTCTCCCAAAAGATATCCAATCTTTGCCGCCTTGTGAGCCTGTGGATTTTTGCCATTATTATCTTCTTTATATTTCTGAAGGGCATGTTCAATATCTGAAACAGCAGAATCATACTTTGATAATCCAATACTAAGCTGCTCTTTGTATGTTTTAATCTGTGCCATACTCCATCCAGCAAGACCAGTTATTGATTTTGCTTCGTTATATATTCTTGTAATGATTGAATCGTCAAATTTTATATCATTTACACCAATATACACTCCGCCATTACCTTTGTATGATGATGAGTTTTCCGATATTTGTCCGGTTTCCTTATCAACCATGTAGTAAGAACCAATCCACTTCATTTTTTTACTTCTGTTGTTTAATACGGTTCTTGCCTGTTTAAATGAAAATTCCTTAGCCATAACTGGAGAAGAAGTGCTAATATACACTCCTTGTTGTACAGGATTCTCCATTATATAATTTTTCCCATCTGTTAAAATAAACATTTTTTTCTTCTCCTTCCTTAAAAATGGGTATAAAAAATACAGTGTACTTGAAACACTGATTTAATGGATTTATTGGGAATCGAACCCAAGACATACTGATAAAAAAATCAGTTGCTACTACCAATTAAGCTATAAATCCACATTTCTATATTTAATTATTCTCTGTTGAATTTGAAAAATTTGCAGAATCGCTTGATTAATAAACTTTTTGAAATTACTTGAAATTTATTAATAAATATGTAATAATATCGTATGCGCATTCTGCGTTGTTATGTATAAAG
>ERZ779632.875-NODE-875-length-14431-cov-8.955064_pt1 | contig 14431 bp, 12 predicted proteins | sample MGYA00514194_ERZ779632 | MGnify/ENA primary metagenome ERZ779632 (study PRJEB29562, sample SAMEA4376704) | mouse gut metagenome | isolation source: Cecum | study: EMG produced TPA metagenomics assembly of the A DSS colitis mouse model was used to assess the...
AGAAAGCTTATGCCTATAAAATGAAGCTGGAAGCCATGAAGCAGCAGGGAAAGAAGCTTACTGAGCCTATGTCCCAAGCTGGGACAAAGCTGTCAAAGGATGTTGGAGAAAACGGAAAACCCATACTTCGTTCGGATGAACTTCTGGCAAAACAGGTTGGGGAGAGCCGGAATCAGATTGCAAGGTATATCCGTCTGACAAATCTTATTCCCAAAATCCTTGATATGGTAGATGAAGGAAAAATAGCGTTTACCATAGCAGTGGAACTTTCTTATCTGAAGGAAGATGAACAGTATGAGCTTCATGCGGTGATGGATTTGGAGCAGTGTACACCGTCTCTTTCACAGGCAAACCGGATGAAGCGCCTGAGTCAGTCAGAGGGGATTGATATGGATAAAATGTATGATATTTTGGGAGAGGAAAAAGCAAATCAGAGAGAACAGATTAAGATTAGGGCAGATTCGTTATCGCAGTATTTTCCCGCAGATTTCACACCAAAGCAGAAAGTGGAACTGATAGAAAAATTGGTCAGGGATTGGCATGAAAAACAAACAGGTATTCATAATCGTTCAGCTAAAAGAGCGGAAAAATCACGATAGAAACAGATGATTGGAGGATAAAGTTATGGGTAGGCAGAAAGAAGAATTATCAATATTTGAACAAATGGGTGGCACTTACACAGAAAAAGACGGTATCTTATATCCCAATATCCGTATTGGAGAAGAAGAAACAGAAGCAATGCAGAATACCTTTTCAGGAAAATACGGAGATTTATGGAAAAAGTATCTGAAAGAAAACCAGCCGGAAAGATATTATCATCTGGTTCGTTTAGGGCAGTTGAAACAAAAAGCGGCAGAAATCAATGAAGAAGCAAATGAATTGCTGGACAGGATTATGCAGCAGTATTTACAGAAGCATAAACCGGAGAATCCAGATTCTACAATGGAAATGTGGCAGCTTCGGGAACAGGCTACGGCAATGGCAGAGGAAGTGGTTCTTCAAGATATTGTCTACTGTTATCACTAAATATTGATGCACACGATTTTTGTAAGGTAGATTCTGCGTTTACACGCAGCAAAAATCGGCGCAAAAAACATTATAAAAAAGAGAGGGAAAAATTATGGCGAATATAAGAGAATATAACATGAATGGAACATTGATCTTAGGAATTGATCATGGATATGGAAATATCAAAACAGCACACAGGGTATTTCCAACCGCACTGATTAAGAGTGAGAAAGCGCCAACTTTCAGTAAGGATTATCTGGAGTATGACGGATATTTCTACATTATCGGGGAAGGTCATAAGAGCTTTATCGCTGAAAAGCAGTCAGATGATGATAATTATATCCTGACGCTTGCGGCAATAGCAAAAGAACTGAATGCAAGGGAATTAACCTCTGCCAGAGTGCATCTTGCCGCAGGACTTCCGTTGAAGTGGGTGCAGGCGCAGAGAGAATCCTTCCGCCAATATCTGATGCAGAACAAGATTGTGCAGTTTCGTTATAAAGACAGACAGTACGAGGTTGAGATTGCCGGATGTACAGTCATGCCACAGTGCTATTCCGCGGTGGCGGAAAACTTGAAAGATTTTAAAGGGATGAATTTACTTGCCGACATTGGCAACGGAACAATGAATATCATGTATTTAAACAATGGCAGGGCGATGGAGAGTAAATCATGGACAGAGAAGCTCGGTGTTTTCCGGTGCATACAGCGTATCCGCAATAAGGTGTTGGACGAAACGGGGACAAACCTGATGAACGAGGTCATTGAAAATTATCTGAGAACAGGGGAAACGGATATTGCAGAGCCTTATGCCTCATTTATGAAAGAAGCAGCAGTTTCCTATGTACAGGAGATCTTTCAGAAGCTGAAGGATTATGAGTACAATGAAAGCCTTATGCAGCTTCACTTTATGGGCGGCGGTGCAAGAATCGTGGAAGCTGTTGGGGAATATAATCGGGAGAGGACGCATTTTAATCACGATATTTGTGCGACTGCAAAGGGATATGAATATTACTGTTACATGATTTTGCGCCACAACAAAAAGTGCAGCTAGAAAGAAGGTGCAGGAATGACAGGAAATATCCGTAACCGCAATGTGCGGTTTTATGAGGAAAAGGAAGCTGACAGACGGGCATGGGAAATACTTCACTCAGAAGCTGTCAGGGCATTTCCCTCGCAGAATGACTTTATCATTCAGGCAATCAATGATTTTTATGACAGGCATCTGGCAATATCGGATGATCCTTATCTGGAAACAAGGGAAAAAGAGGATGCCTTTGCAGATAGGATCGTGGAAAAGGTGGAACAGAAAGTGCTTGGCAACCTGCCACAGCTTATCGGGATTTACCTTTTGCAGCAGCAGAATATCTTGGCGATGGGAAATAGTGCGCAGATGGAGAGCTATATGAAAGGCAATGGAGAGACACAGGCATTATATTCCGGCGATGGTATTTTGCAAAAAGGCGGGGAGGCTGAAACAGAGGAACCGGAGGAGAATGAGTTCCTCGATTTCAGTTTTGGCGGATAGCCGGAATGGGGGTTCTTAGGGGGCAAAGCCCCCTGAGCAGGTAGCACCGGTGGCGCAGACAGTGAGGAAGAAATAAAAATCGGGGTGTCCGACAGGCACTCCGATTTTTATTTTTGACGAACTGGCAAGCCAACGGTACTACCTGCCTATATCATTCCCTCCACATCGGCGGCAGGTGGAAAAGCGACTGAATGGGAACGCGATGTGGGAAAGCCGGACGGAGCGCAAAGCGAGGGGAGGCTTTCGTCTGGGAGCTGCGTTTTTGCAGCGGACAGACTTATGGGAATGATGTGCCCTGCTTACAGAGCATTTCTATGACAAAGGCTACAGAGAATACGGTAAATGGCATTGAATGGACACAAAGGAAAGGGGGATTGTAGCCAATATTTTAAATAAAAACATGATATTGAAAATGTAGCCATTAGTGCAATTTCTTGTAGCCAATATAATAAAGGTGGATACAGGGAGTGCGAATTTGGGAGCCATACACGTTGAGAAGAATGTGTCTGGTTCTTTTTGATGCAAGGTTGTTTTTAGAAGATAGAGAGATCATTATCAGATTGGAGGAAATTTATGGGAAACAGGAAAAGGGATAGAGTAATCTATATCCGAACCGATGAAAAGTTGCAGGCAGAGTTTGAAAAACAAAAAGAAGCCAGCGGATATGGCAGCAATGCAGATTTTATAGATTATCTGTTGCGGGTAAGTCAAGGAAAACAGGCAGATGGCGTTACTCTGAAGGGTGTGCGTAATTTATTGTCAGAGCTTTCGGCGGAACTAAAAAAACAGGGAGTCAATATCAACCAGATAGCAAAGATACTCAATACCTATGGCGGTATGGATATGAAGCAGCCGCTTGAATATACGGAATACAGATATAAACAAATTGAAAACAGCCTGCTGCGCATATGGGAGAAAATAGCCTGATCAGGAATAAAGAATAAGAGGGGGATATGATCTATGGCAGAGGTTTATGGAAATGTCAATGTGAATTACAGTTACTGCAAATCTGTCGCACAGTTAAAAAGTGCGGCAGATTATATTCTTGGAACGAAAAAAGAACAGATTAAAGAAAGGATCCAGAAGACAAGACCGGATCTGTACGGAGCGTTTGGGTGTAACAGGGATAATTTTGCTAACAGTCTGCTTATAACAAGGAAGATGCACGATAAAAAATATTCGCGTTACAAACAGAAAGATATTCTGGCACATAAGATGTCGATTTCCTTTCATCCGGATGATAATGATAAGCTGACCTATGAGGAAGCAGATAAGATAGCAAGGGAATTTGCGCATAAATTTTTTTGGAGCAAGGGATATGAAGCAATGTGGGCGGTGCATACGGACACAGAGCATATCCATGTGCATTTTATTGTGAGCAACTGTAATCTGAAGGACGGTAAATCTTTCCGCAGGGGAATGCCGGAATTGAAGGAGATGTCGCAGTTTTTCGGGGAACAATGCAGGGAGCGGGGACTGACACATTCGGTCAGGAATACATTCTATAATGAGGAACGGACGCAGGAACGGAAAAGTTTTGCGGAATGTCAGATGCAGAAGCATGATAAGCTGTCTTTTAAGGAAGAGATCAAGACTTATGTAAGACTGACAATGAACAGCACTGAAACAAGAACGCTTGAGGATGTGGTGGAGATGTTAAAGAAAATATATCTCATGGATATACGATTAAAAGGGAATACCATTAGTTATGCACTTCCGTACCATGCGGGTAAAGCAGGAAAAGCGCAGGCGGTCAGGGGAAGCAAACTTGGGAACCGTTTTACAGTGGCAGGGATCAGACAGTATATGCAGGAGAAAGAGCAGAAGCAGGTGGAATACAGGAGAACCATGCAGGATATTGAGGAAGCAAAGCAGTATCTTGATGATTATGAGGAATGGAGCGAGGAGAGAGGAAAAGCGGATAAATCAGAATATGTTTCTCCATATTCTGAGAGTGTTCGGGGTAAAGAATCGGAGATAACGGTAGAAGCAGATAAAAAGAGTGGCAGGAATATTTCATTTTACGAAGCCTTCGACCGTTTTCAGGCAGATAATGACGTGAATGAGAATGATGAAGAAATTTTTTATGGAAGCGTTTTTCAAGAGTTCAATGAACAGTGGCAGGGTAAAAGAGAAGCTGTTTCAGAGAAAAAACAGAAATCATTAGACAGGAAACAGTAGATTTTTCAAAGCTTTCCTTGGAAGAGCGTACAAAACTGCTTCCTCCGCCGACAACTGACCAAATGGCAGAATTAAAGGAATATCAAAAACGGATGGGATATGACGAAGGTAAAATGAAAAGTATGAAATATAAGATGACAGTCTATGATGAGTTCTTGAAAGAGTATGAGTATCGGAAAAAACATTGCGGAGTAAAGGATAATATTCAGAAAAAGCAGAGGGATAGGGAGCGATGATTTTTAGTAAAGAGAATGCAAGGTAGAAAATCTTAAAAGATGATTAAAAAGTAGCAAAGTTTGGCTTGATAATGTTCGGGCAGTTGGATATACTAAGATAATAGGGGTAATAGACATTAAATTGAAAGCATTTTAAGAAATACAGAAGGGATATCATATGAATTTAAGCACAAGTATAAATGAAAAAGCAGCTTTGATATGGGCGATTGCAGACAAATTGACAGGTGTATACAAACCTCATGAATATGGAGAGGTTATTTTACCATTGACGGTTATCCGTCGTTTTGACTGTATTCTTGCAGATACGAAGGAAGCAGTTCTTGAAAAATATGATGAGGTTAAGACTTTGCCGATGAGGGATGTTTTATTGCGTAAAGTATCGGGCTACGAATTTTATAATACCAGTAAATATACATTTGAAAAGCTGTTGGATGATCCTGATAATATCGAAGAAAATTTTCATGATTATCTAAATGGCTTTTCTGAAAATGTAAGGGACATTATTGAGAAATTTAAGTTTGACGGACACATTGACACGATGGCAAACAAAGGTATTCTGTATATTGTTATCAAAGAGTTCACTTCGACCAGAGCAAATCTTCATCCTGATATCATTTCCAATTTAGAAATGGGATATATTTTTGAAGAAATCATTCGTAGATTTTCCGAGTCACACAACGAAGATGCGGGACAGCATTATACGCCCCGTGAGGTTATCCGCCTTATGGTAAATATTTTATTCTATGATGACAGCAGTACGCTGTCAGGGAAAAATATTGCAAGAACGATTTACGATCCTGCATGTGGAACAGGCGGGATGCTCTCCGTTGCGGAAGAATATTTACATGAACTCAATTCTTCTACAGAACTTATGTCATTTGGTCAGGAGTTGAACGACCAGACATTTGCAATCTGTAAGGCGGATATGTTGATAAAGGGCAATAATGCAGATTTTATCAAAGATGGAAATACACTTTCCGATGATCAGTTTGAAGGACAAAAATTTGATTATATTATATCGAATCCTCCTTTTGGACGGGAATGGAAAAATGAAAAGAGAGTCGTGGAGGATGAAGCGAAGCGCGGATTTGCGGGACGTTTCGGTGCAGGGCTTCCGGCTGCCTCAGACGGGCAGATGCTTTTCTTAATGACCGCGATTTCCAAGATGAAAGAACCTCGTGACGGTGGGAGCAGGATTGCGATTATTCACAATGGCTCGCCGCTTTTTACAGGCGATGCGGGCAGTGGACCTTCTGATATTAGAAAGTACATTCTTGAAAGCGATTTGCTTGAGGCGATTATTGCCTTGCCAAACGATATTTTCTATAATACGGGAATTGCTACTTACATATGGGTATTATCCAATAAAAAGGCGGGCACAAGGCGGGAAGGCAAAGTGCAGCTTATCAATGCGAACGGATTGTATGAAAAGCGCAGAAAAGCACTTGGAAATAAAAGAAATGATATTCCTGAAAGTGCAATTGCGGAAATTACACAGATTTATGGCGATTTTCGAGAAACGGAAATCAGCAAAATTTTTAATAATGAGGATTTCGGATATACAAAAATTACTGTAGAGAGACCTTTGCGCGGCGAAGATGGTGAGTTGATACTGAAAAATGGAAAGAAGCAGCCGGATACTTCGCTGCGTGATACGGAAAATGTGCCATTGACGGAAAATATACAGGATTATTTTAAACGTGAGGTGTTACCGTTTGCAGAGGATGCATGGATTGATGAAAAGAAATCCAAAGTGGGGTATGAGATACCATTTACAAGATATTTCTATAAATATGAAGCGCCGCAGCCTTCTGCTGAGATTATGGCGGAGATATTGGAGCTGGAAAAGGAGCTGGAAGGCAGCTTGCAGGAGGTTTTTGGGATATGAGGGAAATGAAGGATAGCGGGGTGGAATGGATTGGGGAGATTCCGGAAAATTGGGAGGTTGTGCCAACAAAACGATTTTTTAGGAATGTAAAACGAGTGGTTGGTAATGATGTTGATAATTATGAAAGACTTGCCTTAACTATGAATGGAGTTATAAAGCGAAGCAAGGAGGATAGCGAAGGTTTACAGCCTGAAAAATTTGAAGGGTATCAAATACTTCGAAAAAATGAACTTGTATTTAAATTGATTGATCTTGAAAATATAAGGACAAGCCGTGTTGGGTTATCTTCGTATACAGGTTTGGTATCACCGGCATATATAGTTTTGACAAACGAATCTGATGATAATAGATTTTATTATTATTGGTTTATGTTTCTGTATTACAATGAAGTTTTTAATCATCTGGGTGGTAATGGTGTTAGAAGTGCGTTAAATGCAAAGGATTTGTCAATAATTCCGATTGTATCTATTCCAACATATATGCAGAATTGCATAGCAAACCATCTTGATGAAAAATGCAGAAAAATAAACGCTATTATTGCTAAGCAGAAGGAAATTATAGAAAAATTGAAAGCATATAAAATGTCGTTCATTAATGAAGCTGTTAATAATGACAGAGGAACGAAGTGCCATCTTGGTTACGTTGGAACAATGAAAAATGGTCTGAACTTTTCTAGCACATTAGATGGAAAAAAAATCAAGTTTTTAGGTGTGGGAGATTTTAAGGACTATTTTATATTAAATGATATTAATATGTTTTCAGATATCATTACGATTGATAAAATACCGGAAGAATATATGTTAAAGGATGGAGATATTATTTTTGTTCGTTCTAACGGTAGTAAGGAATTAGTGGGTAGGGCAGTCATGGTTAAAAACATTGATTATCCTTTGTCATATAGTGGATTTTGCATTCGATTTCGAAATGCAAGACCTGATATAGTGGATAACAGTTATTTGCTTTATTATTTCAGAAGCTTAGATTTTAGAAAAGAGTTGGAAAAGCATAGCCAAGGTTCTAATATAAATAATGTGAATCAAGAACTGCTTTCACAAATTGATTTTACATTTCCAGATATAGAATTACAAAGAAAAATTGTATATATTCTTGAGGATAAATGTAAAAAAATAGATACAGTAATATGTAAAAAGATGAAACTGATAGACAAGCTTACTACTTATAAAAAGTCATTGATTTACGAAGTAGTTACGGGAAAAAAGACGTGCGTTTATGAAAAAATTGGAGATATGGTAGAAAATGAGTGATATATTTTCAGCAAATAATGAAGGGTGTCAAATAGCAGAATTAGATGAAATAGCAATGATTTTAATGGGAATTTCAGATAATATGTTTTCCGGTCCAAGTGTTTCAATTAGCGATCGAGGTACATATTTTTTACAGGGGGAATCAATTACTGCATCTGAAAATACAATTAAAAGTATTGATTTTTGCTGTCATAGGGGATATTTTGCAGATGCGTTTACATTAGCAAGAAAATATAGAGATGATATAATTCAATATGTTTTTATAGGTCAGATTGTAGAAAATATGCCAAGATTGGATGATGATGAATTTAAAAAATTATATGGAACAGATTTAACGGTTGAAAATTTGATTCAAGCTATAGAATCAGAGATGGGTATATTAGCGGCAGGTACACGTAAATCCGCTACAGATTTAGCTGTTGAATTGTGGGTTTATGATGCTTTGGAAGATGAAAAATATTTTAAGGAGCGAAAACAGTATTTTGATACATCAAAATATATAACACAGCTTGTTAAAGATGAAGATATAAAACAGTTAATGGAAATATATCTTAAAGATATATGGAAAGACACAGATAGAACTTTAAATAATTATGTACATGGCAATGGGCGGAAATATATTTTGGATAATTACCCTCTATATGGAGATTATCAAAAAAGAAAGCAAAAATTAATTGAAACTGTACGTGATATAACATCAATATTTATTAGCATTCTTTCTATTGCGTTGCCGAATAAAATACAGTCATCTGACTATAGAGATGATATGGAATTTGGTGTTACACCAAGAGAGGGGTGCCAATATTGGGTGATACCAATGATTGTTGAATTTATGGATATGCATTTTCCTAAGATACATCCAGATTTATTGCAGTTCTTAGAGGATAACAATAAATATGGAATGAAAATGTTGATGAAAGATTATGCAGAATAAAGTTTTTTAAGAATACATGAAATGATATAAATAGCGTGATAATGTGAGAGGAATATTATGAATGAACCCATAAAAACTGAAAATACTGATATTATGAGCATCTATCAAAAATCAGAAAACATATTATCAGATATCCAAAATATTATAGAGACTTCCCAACGGCAAGCCTACCATGCAGTAGACACAATCCTGTCACAAAGAAACTGGCTGATTGGGTATCGAATAGCAGAGGAAGAAATTGATGGTTCAGACCGCGCTGAATATGGTGCAAATATCATAAAAAAGTTGTCCAAACAGCTAACCGCAAAGTATGGAAAAGGTTATGACCGCAGTAATCTTTATCATTGTCTGCGCTTTTACAAAGAATTTCCCCAGATTGTCGACACAGCGTGTCGACAATCCCATATACGGCTTTCATGGTCTCACTATCGTGCATTATTGCAGGTGGCAGATTCTGCTGCACGCAGTTGGTATGAGAAAGAGGCATACGAACAGACATGGAGTGTGCGCACATTACAGCGCAATATCAACACGCAATATTACTACCGTATCTTGCAGTCGCAGCATAAAGAACTGGTGAAACAGGAAATGCTTGAAAAGACTTCCGATTTCCAGAATGACAAGTTAGAGTTTATCAGAAATCCTGTCATAGCGGAATTTCTCGGGTTATCGTCCAATACGGATTTCACGGAAACAGAGCTGGAAACCAGTATTATTTCCAATATTCAGAAATTTCTGATGGAAATGGGAAAGGGATATGCCTTTGTAGCCCGCCAGCAGCATATCAAGACGGAGAAAGAGGATTATTTTATCGACCTTGTATTCTACAATTACATTTTGAAGTGTTTTATTCTAATTGATTTGAAAACGGACAAGATTACGCATCAGGATGTAGGGCAGATGGATATGTATATCCGTATGTATGATAAATTAAAGAAAGGCGCGGACGATAATCCGACATTAGGTATCGTACTTTGCACCGAAACGGATGAAGATATCGCAAGGTATTCCGTCCTTCATGGCAATGAGCAGTTGTTTGCATCAAAATATAAATTGTATTTGCCGACAGAAGAAGAGCTGCGAAAAGAAATCGAAACGCAAAAAACCATGTTTTATTTACAGCAAAAAGAAAAGCAGAGTGAGTAAATGCACATTGCAGGAAATATGTTGAAAAGAAAAGGTACATTGAGGAGGAACGATTCATGTCAGATTTCGACGTAAAGGAAAAACGTTTTGAACAGGATATAGAAGAATATCTCATTACCGAGGGCGGCTATGAAAAAGGAGATCCACGTAAATTTGACCGTAAACTGGCATTGGATACGGAAACCTTTCTGAAATTTTTAAAAACAAGTCAGCCTAAACAATGGGAACGCTATGAGAAAATCTACGGAACAGACAGTGAAAAGCAGGTAGTGGAGCGCTTTTGCCGCGAGGTAAAAATGGTAGGACTGCTTCAGGTTTTGCGTCAGGGATTTACAGACCGAGGCGTTAAATTCCGTGCAGTATATTGGAAGCCGGAAACTTCCATCAATACAACAACGCAGGAACAATTTGCAGCCAATATATTACATTGTACAAGGCAGTTACACTATTCATTAAGTAACGAAAACAGCATTGATATTGTGCTATTTGTCAATGGGATTCCAGCCGTTTCAACGGAATTAAAATGTCAGTTTACAGGACAAAGCACAACAAATGCGATTGAACAGTACAAATTTGACCGCAGGGGAAAAGACGCAATCTTTGCTTTTAAAGAACGTGTGCTTGTCCATTTTGCCGTTGATTTGACACAGGTTTATATGACCACACGTTTGGAGGGGGAAAAGACTTATTTTCTGCCATTTAATCAGGGTAGTAACGGTGCCGGGCGAGTCGGAGGAAAAGGAAATCCTATCAATGAAAACGGATATGATACAGCGTATCTCTGGCAGAATGTTCTTTGCAAAGAACGTCTGCTTGAAATACTGAACAAGTATCTTCATCTGAAGGTAGAACGGGATAAAGATACAGGTGAAATTGTATCAGAGACAATGATTTTTCCACGCTATCATCAATTGGATGTAGTGACAAAACTGCTGGCGGATGTCAAAAGGAATGGATCGGGTAAGAATTATCTTATACAGCACAGTGCAGGTTCCGGAAAATCAAATTCCATTGCATGGCTCGCGCATCGTTTAGCAGGACTGCATACTGCGAATGATGAGAAGATTTTTCAGTCTGTTATTATTGTCACAGACCGCAAAGTGCTGGATGAGCAGTTACAAAATACGGTATATCAGTTTGATCATGTAGATGGCGTGGTGCAAAAAATTGAGAAGAATGCGCAGCAGCTAAAGTCTGCCATCAATGATGGTGTACCGCTTATCATTACCACATTGCAAAAATTTCCAGTGATTTATAAAGAGGTAAAATCCGGCAGCAGGCGGTTTGCTGTCATTGTGGATGAAGCGCATTCTTCGCAGTCGGGAGATGCGGCGAAGAAATTAAAACGTGCATTGGCAGATACAGATAAAATTTTAGAAGAATACGCTCAAATGGAATACGATCAGGAACAAAATTGTAAGGATGATGAGGATAAGCTGTTAGATGAACTGGCAGCACAGGGGATGCATAGCAATATGTCATTTTTTGCATTCACAGCGACACCCAAAGAAAAGACACTCAATATGTTTGGCTGGAAAGATGAGAACGGCGGCTATCATCCGTTTCACGTCTACTCTATGAGGCAGGCAATCGAAGAGGGTTTTATTCTTGATATTTTAAAAAATTATATGACATATAAGATGTATTATAAGATTGTAAAATCAATACCTGATAATCCGGAGATAGATACAACAACAGGAGTAAAGGCCGTTTTGGATTACGAAAAACTGCATCCGCATAATATCTCTCAAAAGACTGCCATTATGCTGGAGCAGTTTTATCGTGTTACCAGAACAAAGATTGGCGGTAAAGCAAAGGCAATGGTGGTAACGCCATCACGTTTACATGCGGTACGGTACTTACAGGAATTTCGGAGGCAGATTCTTGAGAAAGGTTATGACCTTGATGTACTTGTGGCATTTTCGGGAGAAATTGAAGATGATGGGCAGACATTTACAGAGGAAAAACTGAACAAGACAAAGGATGGAAAGACAATCAAAGAAAAAGCATTATCCAAAGCGTTTAACACAGATGATTTCGGTATGTTGATTGTGGCAGAAAAATACCAGACAGGATTTGACGAACCGTTATTACATACGATGTTTGTGGATAAGAAACTGTCAGGTGTGAAAGCGGTTCAGACACTTTCACGTCTCAACCGTACCTACAGAGGAAAACAGGATACGTTTATTCTTGATTTTGTAAATTCAGCGGAGGATATCAGAAAGTCTTTTGAGCCGTATTATGAAGAAACTACTTTAGAAGAAGAGACAAATCCGAATGTTATTTATGATCTGAAAAATACGCTGGATGCGTATCATGTATATCAGGAAAATGAAATCATGCAGTTTGCAGACATATTTTATGCAAAGAAGCAGCAAACAAGCGGTGATATCGGGAAATTACAGGGAAAAATTAAGCCGGCACTTGACCGTTTTCAATCATTGAGCGCAGAGCGGCGGGATATGTTTCAATCGACACTTGCCCGTTTCAACCGCATTTATGCCTTTATTACGCAGGTATGCCGATTGTTTGACAAGGATATCCATAAGTTCAGTGTCTACGCCAAGTTTTTATTGATGCAGTTACCGAAGGGCAGTACAGAACGTGTCAATGTAGATGATAAAGTACTATTGGAGTATTACCGACTGGAAAAAGATTTTGAAGGAAGTATTGATTTGGAACCGGCGGAAGAAGGTTTTCGCCCGATTACCGGTGAAGCGGGACGTAAGGATAAGAAAAAGAGTCCGCTTACAGTCATTATTGACAAAATCAATGAACGCTATGGAACGGATTTTACAGAGATGGATAAAGTGTTGTTACAGATTGAAAGTGATTATGAAGCGCAGGATAAGTGGCATGGATATGCACAGAATAATGATTTTAAGACATTTATGCTGCTTTTTGAGAAGGATTTTCCTAATATGGCGGCGAGCCGCTATGAACAAAATGAGGCGTTTTTTGTACGGCTGTTTCAAGAGCCGGATATGATGAAACAGATTATGGAAACGCTTGGAACGGTATTGTATGAGAAACTAAAAAGGAAGAGCGATGTCGTATATTCATTTGAACCGAAAGTAAGTATGGTGGCGGAAGATGTACGGTATGGAAAGGAGTAAAAGTTCTTTATGATACAGTTAATGAATTATTGTAAGAGCTGTACACTTGAGCAAATTGGGGGAACAAAGTGTTCTATAGCAGGATTGATAAGAGTATCTGAAAACTATAGTGTAAGTATAGAAACAAAAGAACTTTCCAGAGAATTGTATCAACAGATAAAACACAGTGATAATGATGTTATCTATTTAAAAACAGTTGACCAACATGTGACTATTATGGGGTATTGGGTTACTGACAAACATACAAGAGGAGTAGAAAATGTTGTTTTTTCTATTACTTGTGAGGCAAAGAAAAGCTTTTGGGGTAGTCAATATTGTAGTGTAAACGATAATTGCTTTGAAGAATTTTCTATACAAGTGACAGAAGGAACCGAATTGATTGGACTTACGCCCTATGGGATATTGGATACAGAAGATATTTTATTCCATATACAGTCGGCGATACATATAGATACACATATGAGGACAATTGGTAAGAAAGAAGGTTTTTCTTGTTTTGCAGCCCCGGAAGTACAACGCATAGGTGCGGATATACATTTGGGAATTCAATACGGAATAAATTATTCACAAGGGAGTACATTATCAATTAGCAATGTTGAAGAAAAGATCCATAGTTTTATTTTGTTTTTAGAAATATTATGTGGGGAAAGAATATCGGCAACTAATATAGAAGTGTGGATAGGAAAAGAAATGTACAAATATTTGGGACTGCCAATGATTCCCAAAGAACGGTTAAACACTTTCGATAGAGAGCAGTTTGATTCACGCGGCTATGTGCGGAGAAAAATATTTAAACTTTCGGATTTTAATCAAGATATTGATGAAGTTATTTGTCAGTTTGAAAAAATGTATGTTGAGGATAGAGTGGCATTTGAAGCATATCAGCAGCTTATGATGGATGAGGAATTACAGATTTTTACAGTAAATAATTTTTTAAAGGCTATGCAGATGGTGGAAGGAATCGAGAGACTGGGGGATAGGGAAAGAATAGAAAAAGAATTTAAAAAAGAAAAGCATAGAATTATGAAAAAATTAACGGATGAGAAAGATAAGGAGTTTGTAAAAATTTATCCGTAATTCCCGTAAGTTAATTCCAACCACATTTGCCTTAATATACTTCAACCAG
>ERZ779632.877-NODE-877-length-14420-cov-5.210790_pt1 | contig 14420 bp, 15 predicted proteins | sample MGYA00514194_ERZ779632 | MGnify/ENA primary metagenome ERZ779632 (study PRJEB29562, sample SAMEA4376704) | mouse gut metagenome | isolation source: Cecum | study: EMG produced TPA metagenomics assembly of the A DSS colitis mouse model was used to assess the...
TCGATATATAATAGTAAGCTTTTTCGTTGCAATATGGGCCCCGTCCACATCAGCATCGGTCATTATGATAATTTTGTCTTAACGCTGCTTACTGTTATCAAAATCTTCATGAATACCTGTGCCAAAAGCCGTTATCATCGCCTTGATTTCTGCGTTTGCATATATTTTATCAAGGCGGGCCTTTTCCACATTCAGAATTTTGCCTCTGAGAGGAAGAATGGCCTGCGTAGCGCGGCTTCTCGCCGTCTTTGCAGAACCGCCGGCGGAATCTCCCTCTACAATGTAAATTTCGCAGTTTTTCGGATCTTTATCAGAACAATCCGCCAGTTTTCCGGGAAGAGACGTTCCCTCCAGAGCCGTCTTACGACGGGTCAGGTCTCTTGCCTTTCTGGCTGCTTCTCTGGCACGCTGCGCTAAAATGGATTTTTCACAAATAATCTTCGCAACAGAAGGATTCTGCTCCAAAAAGTAAGTGAGCTGTTCGCTTACCACATTATCCACAGCGCCTCTTGCCTCAGAATTGCCAAGCTTCTGCTTGGTCTGTCCCTCAAACTGAGGATCTTCTATCTTTACACTGACTATAGCAGTCAATCCTTCTCTGATATCCTCGCCTGAAAGATTTGCCTCACTGTCCTTTAAAAGCTTATTGTTTCTGGCATAATCATTAAAGGTCTTTGTCAGGGCATTTCTGAAACCAACAAGATGCGTACCGCCCTCGGGAGTGTTAATATTATTTACAAAAGTATATACGCTTTCATTGTAGGAATCATTATGCTGCAAGGCAACTTCCACATAAACGCCGTTCTTTTTGCCTTCAAAGTACATGATCTGCTCATATAAAAATTCTTTACTTCTGTTCAGATATGTAACAAATTCCTTGATACCGCCTTCATAATGAAATGTTTTTTCCTGCTTCTGATCGTCTCTGTCGTCTTTTAGGACAATCTTTAACCCTTTTGTAAGAAATGCAGTTTCACGAAGTCTCGTTTTCAGAGTATCATATTCAAATACCGTATCTTCAAAAATAGTGCCGTCAGGCTTAAACTGTACTCTGGTGCCTGTCTTTTCCGGATCGCAGTCCCCGATTACTTTTAATTTATTACAGGAATTACCTCTTTCATACCGCTGATGATAAATCTTGCCTTCATGAAAAATATCCACTTCAAGCCAGTCTGAAAGTGCGTTTACCACTGAAGCGCCAACACCATGAAGACCGCCGGATACCTTATATCCGCCGCCGCCGAATTTACCGCCTGCATGCAGAACCGTAAATACAACTTCAACGGCGGGAATACCGGCTTTATGATTAATACCGACAGGAATTCCACGTCCGTCGTCTTCCACTGTAACAGAATTATCCTGATTAATCGTCACATAAATTTCCCTGCAAAAACCTGCAAGAGCTTCATCCACAGAATTATCAACAATTTCATAAACAAGATGATGAAGACCCCTTAAGGATGTGCTTCCAATATACATTCCGGGCCGTTTTCTTACCGCTTCCAATCCCTCTAATATCTGGATCTGATCCGCACCATATTCATTATTGGTTACTTCTTCAAAATTTCCTTCCATTTTTCCCTCCATTTTGAAATGAACAACCCCTGTATTTCAAAATTATTCTGCAATTCTCCCATTTTCTATCTTAAAAACCTTATCAATTTCGAATCTGTTGTTTACAAACTCATCAAGTCCCGTACAGGTAATAATCGTCTGTATATCTCCGATTGTACTTAACAGATAATTTTGTCTGTTACTGTCAAGTTCAGATAATACATCATCCAAAAGCAGAACCGGATTTTCTTTTGTAAGCTTTTTAACAAGCTCTATTTCTGATAATTTTAAAGACAAAGCCGCTGTTCTCTGCTGACCCTGAGAGCCGAATTTTCTGATATCAATGTCTCCCACCATAAAGGAAAAATCATCTCTGTGAGGACCGACCGTAGTCTGCTTTAACTTAACGTCCTTTTCCTGACAAGATAAAAGAGCCTTTTCATAATCTTCAATCATCACGTCGGGTTCATATTTTATAACAAGCTCTTCTTTATCTCCCGACAGTTTTTTATGAATATCGTAAATAATTTCATTTAACTGTTGTACGAAAAGTTTTCTTCTCTCTATTATTTTACTTCCAAAAGAGACAAGCTGAGAATCCCAGATATTTAAGGTATCCCTCAAAGAAGGATTAAAATACATATCCTTTAAGAGCTTATTTCTCTGATTTACTATCTTGTTATAATGATTCAGATTGTAAATATAAAACGAATCAAGCTGACAAAGCTCCATATCTACAAATCTTCTTCTTTCCGCAGGCCCGTTCTTAATAATAGAAAGATCCTCCGGCGAAAAAAATACTACGTTTAACAGTCCAAGAAGCTCGGCAGCTTTTTTAATCTTCTGTCCGTCAATGGCAATTCCCTTTGTCTTATTTTTACGAAGATGCATATCCACCCGAATCTCATCTTCTTCTTTTTCAAGATAAGTTCTAATATGAGCTTCCTCTTTATTAAAATGAATAATATCCTTATCTTTACTTCCTTTGTGAGATTTGGTTGTGGCGGAAAGAAAAATTGCTTCTAAAATATTTGTCTTTCCCTGAGCGTTATCTCCATATAAAATATTAGTTCCCTTACTAAAATCAATATGTAAAGAATCGTAATTTCTAAAATCCGCCAATTCCAACGATTTAATTATCATTTTTGCCTCATCTGCCGGGTTTTTCAATCAGTTCTACTTTAATTTGCTGTCCATTAAACTCAATGATATCTCCGGGACGTATTTTTTTACCGCGCTGTACTTCCACTTCCCCGTTTACTTTTACAAATCCTTCCTGTATTTCCATTTTTGCATCTACGCCTGATTCTACCATCCCGGCCAGCTTCAAGGCCTGGCCAAGTTTAATAAAATCATCCCTGATTCTTATTATTTCCATTTTTTTTATTTCCAATCACTCCACATTAATAAAATTCACCGGAAGAATCATATAAATATAATTTTCCTTTTCATCTTTAATAAAGCAGGGAGCCTTCGGATTTACCATATAAATTAAAATTTCCTCATCCTCAATTACACGAAGAGCGTCAATTAAGAACTTTGGATTAAATCCGATCTTTAAATCCTTTCCTTCTTTTTCAATATCAATGTCTTCATCCATGCTTCCTACGGTAGAATTCATCTTAAGCTGCATGGAACCGTCCCTTACGTCAATAATAACAGGTTTTTTATCTCCCTCTTTTACAAGGAGGGTAGCTCTGTCAATACAGTCAAGAAGTTCCTTTTTGTTCATTTTAATCTTTGTCTCATAATCGCTGGAAAGCATCTGATCTATCTTAAAATACTCTCCCTCAATTAATCTGGAAACGACGACTGTATTATTAAACTCAAACAAAATATGTTTATCGGTAAAGAAAATATTAACGTCTTTATCCATATCCCCGGAAACGATTTTACTAACTTCACTCAATGTTTTTCCGGGAACAACCACTTTCTTTTTGGCATAAGAATTTTTCAGAGAAATCTTTCTGATGGAAATACGATGTCCGTCAAGAGATACTACCTTTAACGTATCATTATCAATTTCAAAAAGCTCTCCCGTCATTAATTTATTATTTTCATTGTCAGCAATGGAAAAGATCGTCTGTCTTACTACTTCCTTTAAAGTAAACTGTGAAATCACAACAGAATCATTCTTTTCGATTTCAGGTAGATAGGAAAAATCTTCTCCTGATTTTCCTATAATATTAAATTTCGATTTTTCACAGGTAATGGTGGTTTTAAAGGAAGGATCCGTTTCAATTGTAATATCATTATCAGGAAGCTTTCTTACAATTTCCAAAAATATCTTGGCATCAAGGGCGATCATCCCTTTTTCAACAATTCTTCCTTCAATAACGGTTTCAATACCAAGCTCCATATCGTTAGCGGTAAGTTTGATACTACCGTCTGTCGTATCTACCAGAATACATTCCAGAATGGACATGGTAGTTTTACTGGGAACGGCTTTGGACACTGTCTGAACACCGGTTAAGAGACTGGACTTTGAACATACAATTTTCATCTGTGAATAACTTCCTTTCCTCATTGTGGGTGATTTTGAATCCTGCAAAATATTAAATAATTAATAAGTATTTAATAGTAATCATAATAAGGGTTGTAGATATGTGAATAACACCATCTATTATACTATTTATCAGGGATAAATAAAATATTTGGTATGATGAAAACTTTGGATAACCTCATAATAGATGGTAAGTTATCAACACCTCTCATTCTTTATAAAAATGACACTTAAGTCATTTTTACAGCAATTCACATACTTTTTACATCGGTTGTAGAAAAAAATGTGTATAATCATTAAGGAAGAATTTTTTTCTTAATGATATCTATTTTATTTCTGAGGTCGTCGTTACTTTCCATTTCTTCCGTTATTTTGTTAATGCCGTGTATTACTGTGGTGTGATCCTTTTTTCCGAGAATTTTTGCTATACTTTGCAGGGAGGTTGCCGTTAAATTTCTGCAAAGATACATAACAACCTGTCTTGGCTGCACAAATTCTGAATTTCTTCTTTTAGAAGTGATATCCTCCGGGTTTACGCCAAAATGCTCCGCCACTACTTCTATAATAAGGGAAGGAGTGATTTCCTTTGGCTTGTCCGGATATATAATATCTTTCAGAGCTTCCTCTGCATATTCCAGATTTATGCTTACCTTATTTAATTTGGAGAAGGCTATAATTTTGTTCAGGGCCCCTTCCAGTTCTCTGATATTGGATTTAATGTTATCCGCTATATAGCTTAAAACTTCATCATCAAATTCTTTATTGTATATTTCTGCATTTTTCTTTAAAATTGCCATTCTTGTTTCATAATCAGGTGGCTGAATGTCGGCGATCAGTCCCCATTCGAATCGGGAACGGAATCTTTCTTCCAAAATTTCCATGTCTTTCGGAGGCTTATCGGAAGAAAGAATGATTTGTTTTCCCGTTGAATGTAAAGTATTAAAAGTATGGAAAAATTCTTCCTGGGTGCTTTCCTTACCTATTATAAACTGAATGTCATCAATCATGAGAACGTCTACAGTTCTGTATTTTTCTCTCATTTTGTTCATTTTCAACGCATCGCCGCTTCTGATGGAATCAATGACATTGTTTGTAAAGTTCTCAGAGGTGACATACAGAACCTTCATTTCAGGATTTTTCGTTAAAATAAAATGTCCGATGGAATGCATTAAATGTGTTTTACCAAGTCCTGCACCTCCGTAAATATAGAGAGGATTGTATACTTCTCCCGGAGATTCTGATACTGCGAGAGCCGCAGAGTGGGCAAGCTTGTTGTTGCTGCCAACGACAAAGGTATCAAATTTATACTTTGGATTCAAATTAGCATTTTCATAATTGATACTGCCGGAAACTTTTTCTATGGCGTTTGTATTTTTTTTCTCATTCATGACCTCTTTTTCCAGCATAAAGGTAATATCATAGGTGTGATTCATCATTTCCGAGATAATTACCTTAAAGAAGTCTTTATATTTAGAAGAAATATAGTTGAGGGCATGAGCCTGATCAGAAGGAATCATAATAATGACAACATTATCCCTTACATCATAAAAACTGAGAGGTTTAATCCAGGTATCATAAGAAACGTCAGTAAGTTCATATTCTTTTCTGATTGTTTCCTTGATTTCTTCCCATTTTTCCTTGATTACATCCATATCTTTTAAAACCTCATCTTATTATTATAAAAAGTAACAAAAAAGTAAATTTTCGATAAAATTTATATCACATCAAAATTACCCTACCATATATAATAATACAAACATCGAAAAAATTCAAATCATAAGTTATACACATAAGAAGAGATTATGTGGATAATAATGCATAGGTTGACATATTCTATAAGATGTGGAAAGATATGTGAATAATTCTAAAGGGAGTTGTAAACAATTTTCACATGGATAATATAGGTGTTTACCTGTTTTTAAATATGATTTTCAAAAGTTATACACAACTTATAAACATTTTGTGGATTAATTATGTAAAGTTGAAAATAAATGTTGGTAAGATTTAAAACAGAAAAAATCAAAAATATCCGCAGTTTTACTTGACGTTTTCCCATTAATTATATATAATCAACATGTTGTTTTCCAAAATTGATAACATTAGGTTTACCTTATAAAAAGGCAAAAAGGTTTCGAAAAGGAGGTGCAACAATTATGAAAATGACGTTTCAGCCTAAAAAGAGGCATAGATCCAAGGTTCATGGTTTCAGAAAGAGAATGAGTACCAAGGGTGGAAGAAAAGTTTTAGCTGCAAGACGTGCAAAAGGAAGAAAGAAATTATCAGCATAGGCCGCATTTATGTGGCCTATTTTTCTAACTACTCGCAGAGGTAGAATAAAATGCTATTTTCTGAATCTTTAAAAAAAAATATTGATTTTCGGAATGTTTATGAAAACGGAAAAAGTTATGCTGATAAGTATCTGGTAATGTACGTATTGGAAAACAACAAAAACATAAACAGACTGGGAATATCCGCCAGCAAAAAAGTGGGTAACAGTGTAGTGAGACACCGCTTTGCAAGATTGGTGAGAGAAAGTTACCGGCTACATGAAAATATATTTAATAGTGGTTTAGATATAGTAGTCGTTGCAAGAAAGAGTGCTGCGTCGGCCGAATATGCCGAGATTGAAAACGCACTATTACATCTTTCAAAGCTTCATCATATCCTTAAAATTTATTTTTATAATGATTGATGATGAAGAAAGTCAGTAATTTATGATGAAAAAAGTTGTTATTTATTTAATTAAATTCTATAGAAAATATATTTCTCCCATGAAAAGCACGAAATGTCCCTATATACCGACCTGTTCGGAGTATGGATTGGAAGCTGTGGAGAAGTACGGTGTTTTAAAGGGTGGTATTCTTGCTTTTTGGAGAATATGCAGATGTAATCCTTTTTCAAAAGGCGGTTACGATCCCGTGCCTTAATTTTTTTATGGAATAAAATCGTTATTTGTAAGGAGGTAAGACATTTTGTCAAATATTTTGTTGACCCAGAATACAGGCAGAATTTTAGGACCTGTAGCTAAGCTGCTGGGTTATATTATGGAAGGCATTTTTTATGTGATAGATAAAATAGGCATTCCTAATATTGGACTTGCTATTATTTTGTTTACTATTGTTATCTATCTTTTATTAATGCCTCTTACAATCAAGCAGCAGAAATTTTCAAAGCTTTCTGCAAAAATGAATCCTGAATTGCAGGAAATTCAAAAGAAATATAAAGGCAAGAAGGATAATGATTCCATGATGGCAATGAATATGGAAACGAAGGCTGTTTATGCAAAATACGGCGTATCTCCTTCCGGAAGTTGTGTGCAGCTGTTAATTCAGATGCCCATATTATTAGCTCTTTATCGTGTAATTGGCAATATACCTGCTTATGTAGGTAAGGTTAAAGATGCATTTTTCCCGCTGGTAGATAAACTGATCAATGAACAGGGAAGCGTGGAATTTCTTCAGACTTTTGCAAACGCCAACATGTATCAAAAGCAGTTTGAAAATGAAAATTTTGTAGGCGGCGTTACTTCTTATGTACAAAATACTTTTGTAGATGTGTTAAATACGGCTTCCAGTGCGGAGTGGGTAAGCTTAAAGGAACATTTTTCGAATCTTTCCGCAGACATTGACCATACTTTATCCCTGCTTGACCAGTATAATAATTTTTTGGGGTTAAGTATGTCAAATTCTCCTGCTTTTACGTTCAGTGAGGCGAGGGCGGCGGGTTCTGTTCTGATGATGATTGCTGCTTTTGCGATTCCTGTCTTGGCAGCGGTAACCCAGTGGATTAACGTTAAGCTGATGCCGCAGCAGGATACGAATACCGGTAATGAACAGCAAAATACCATGGCGCAGTCCATGAAAACCATGAATATGATCATGCCTGTCATGTCGGCGGTTTTTTGCTATACGCTTCCCGCAGGTATGGGATTGTACTGGGTGGCCGGCGCTGTAATCAGAAGTATTCAGCAGGTTCTGATTAATAAACATATTGATAAGATGGATATTGAAGAAGTTATTTTAAAGAATCAGGAAAAAGCCAAAAAGAAGATGGAAAAGGCAAAAGAGCAGGCAAAACAGATGTCCTCTTATGCAAATATGAACACAAGAAACGTAAGTATGGCGTCAAAAGCTTCTGTGTCTTCTGCTATGTCGCAGGAAGAAAAGGAAGAGGCTTACAGAAGATCCACTGAGTATTCCGCTAAAAATGCAAAGCCCGGCAGTATGATGTCAAAAGCCAATATGGTAAAGGAATATAATGAAAAGAACAATAAATAAGAAGTCAGGAGGTAAGAATAATGGAATATATTGAAGTATCTGCAAAAACAATTGACGATGCAATTACGGAAGCCTGTCAGAAATTTACCGTAACCAGCGATAAATTGGAATATGAAGTGATTGATGAAGGAAAATCAGGTTTACTTGGTATCGGAGCAAGACCTGCCGTAATCAAGGTAAGAGTAAAATCTTCCGTAGAAGATAAAGCGAAAGATTTTTTGAAGGAAGTATTTGCGGCCATGGATCTTACCGTTGTTTCCGATGTGAAATATAATGAAGAAGAAAATTCCATGGATATTGAGCTTTCCGGGGATGAAATGGGAATTTTGATTGGTAAGAGAGGACAGACTCTTGATTCTTTACAGTATCTGGTATCTCTGGTAGTAAATAAGGATACGGAAAATTATATCAGAGTAAAGGTTGATACCGAAAATTACCGTAAGAGAAGAAAAGAAACTTTGGAAAATCTGGCTAAGAATATTTCCTATAAGGTAAAAAGAACAAAACGGCCCGTTTCCTTAGAGCCCATGAATCCTTATGAGAGAAGAATTATTCATTCCGCCCTCCAGAATGATAAGTATGTTACGACATATAGCGAGGGGGACGAGCCTTTCCGTCATGTGGTAGTTGTGTTAAAGAAGTATGAGAAGAGTGACAGGAAATTTGACAGACATTACGACAGCAGAGAAGAAGAGTTAGGATAAAATAAAATTTAAAGACAGGAAAACCGGCGAGCGAATCACTTGCCGGTTTTTTGTAAGATTATTTATTTTCGTTATATTTTTGTCTGCGGGTTGTTTCACGTTCTACCAGTTGTACATCAAATATGCTTTCCTTTTCAAAATCCTGTCCGTTACTGTATTGATAGATAATGTCTACCGCTTTATGTCCCATTTTTTGAATCGGCTGTCGGATTGTCGTAATTTCCGGGGAGAAAAGAGTGCTGAAACCGATATCGTCAAATCCTACGATCTGGATATTTTCAGGGACTTTTATGCCTTTACTTCGAAATATTTTATATGCGGATAATGCCACCATATCGTTTGCGGCAAATACTCCGTCGGTATCAGGAAACATTTCAAGTAATTTTACAGCAGCCTTCTTACCGGATTCAAAGCTGTATTCACAGTCAATAAAGCGTTCTTCCATGCCGTTTTCCCGACATATATCCTGATATCCTTTATAACGCAGAAAACCGCTTGTGAATTTTTGAGGTCCCCTTATACACGCGATTTTACGGCAGCCGCAATCAATCAGGCATTGCGTTGCCAGACGCCCGCCGTCGTAATTGTCAGATTCAATAAAGGCAATTTCGCCGGTATCAGGTACATGACGGTCTACAATTACTACGGGCAGATTACAGCCGGCAATCATATTACCGGTTTCTCCGCTGTTGGTAATCAGAATGATACCGTCAGCCTTCATTTGATTTAACATATTAATATTAATCCGCTCTTTTTCGGTATCGTTATTGGAATTACATAATAATAGCCGAAATCCATAACGAAAAGCTTCTTCTTCAATCGTTCTGGAAAGTTCGCTAAAAAAAGGATTTTCAATATTGGGAACAATTAAACCGATGATTTTAGATGATTTTTTATATAGGGCGCGCGCCAGTTCATTAGGCTGATAACGGGTTTGACCGATTACTTCCAAAACCCGTTCCTTTTTCTCTTTGTCTACATTTGCCGTTCCGTTTATAACCCGGGATACTGTAGACGGAGAAACGCCTGCCAATCGTGAAACTTCTCGTATTGTTGCCATTTGAGCTCCTCCAAGTAAGAGTTAATGTATATTATACATAATACATAGCAAATAAAGTGATGTCAATTGTCCATGCTCATACAAAAGCCCTCTGTTCGGTAAAATTACCTGGCAGAGGGCTTGTTTTAAATTACATATTTTTCATGCGTTTTATTCGTTTACATTATCCTTTGTAATCAGTTTTACTTCAACCGCAATTACCTTTTCAACGGATTCTCCCGCCATTAATTTCTGAGCGGTTTCCACGGCAGTGGCGCCCATAAGGTCAGGTTTCTGCGCAACGGTAGCTGCCATACGTCCTTCTTTGATGGAATTAATTGCATCATCGGTTGCGTCAAATCCGGCAATAATGATATCTTTGCCGCCGACTGCCTCTACTGCGCCAAGGGCCATTTCATCATTATGAGCAAATACGCATTGAACGTCCGGGTGTGCCTGCAGCAGATTTTCCATAACAGACATGCCTTCTGCACGGTTAAAATTTGCGGTCTGGCTGGCTGCCACATTCAATTTATCATCCGCAACCTGATGAAAACCTTCGCCGCGGTCGATTGTCGCGCTTGCGCCGTTTACACCTTCAAGTTCTACGCATTTTGCGTCTTCTCCGGCAAGTTCTACCAGATATTCTGCGGCAAGCTTTGCACCCGCTACATTATCGGATGCGATTGCACAATCTACTTCCACGCCGTTAACCACGCGGTCTACAGAAACGACTTTGATTCCTTTGCTGATTGCGGTTTCCACGGCGGGAGCGACTGCGTCGGAATCCACCGGGTTTACGATCAGGACTTTAATTCCTTTGGAAACCAGATCTTCAATATCGCTGGCCTGTTTTGCAGAATCGTCACCGGCATCTACCGTAATAAGATTCATGCCGAGTTCTTTTGCTTTTGCGTCGGCTCCTTCTGAAAGTGTAACAAAGAAGGGGTTATTCATCGTTGAAATGGATAAGCCTATGCTTCCGTTTTTGTCGCCGTCCATATTCTGGCTGTTAGCGGAATCAGAAGAAGCAGGAGAGCTGCCGTCGATGGAAACGGCGCTGCATCCCATAATGGACATAGTAAAAAGGATACTTAATAATAATACGATAAATTTTTTCATATAATTTTTTCCTTTCTTTTTGTTGTTAGAATTTTTATGTTTTCCTTTTCTATTCCCCGATGATTACGACGGGGTTTTTGACTTGATATTAACGTTTTCTGTCGGATAAAACTGCGACAAGGATAACGATACCTTTGACAACGGACTGGTAATAAGAAGATACGCCGAGAATGTTAAGACCATTGTTTAAGACGGCAATGATCAAAACGCCTACGAAAGTTCCCCATATACGTCCGCGCCCGCCGCTCATGCTGGTGCCGCCTAACGCTACAGAGGCGATGGCATCCAGTTCAAATCCGTCGCCCAGGGTAGGCTGTGCGGAGGAAAGTCTGGATAACAGAATCATTCCGGACAGCGCCGCCATGCATCCTGATATTGCATATGCTGCCAGTTTAGTCCGACCGATGTTTACGCCTGCCAGTTTGGCGGAGGTGGCGTTACTTCCGGTAGAATAAATTCTGCGGCCAAAAGTGGTCTTTTCCAATACGAATGTAAACAATATGAAAATCAGCACAAACAAAATTACCGGAACCGGAATACCAAATACAGATCCTCTGCCTATAAATTTTAATAACAGACTGTCTCCCAAACCTGAGATAGGCTTACCGTTCATGAATATTTGTGTCAGGCCGCGATAAACTGTCATGGTAATCAGGGTGGCGATAAAGGGTTGAAGACGTCCCTTTGTCACAAGAACACCGCTGACTGATCCTAAAACAGTACCGATGATTAATGATAACAGTATGGCAAGCCCTACCGGCACGCCGGCTTTGATAAATGCGGCGCATAACGCGGTAGACAGCGCCAGTACGGAACCGACTGAAAGGTCGATGGCGTCTGTCAGAATAACGCATGTCATACCGAATGCGATAAAACCGTTGATGGAAGACTGGCGCATCAAAGATAGAAAATTGTCTATTGTCCTGAATTCAGGACTGATAATGCTGATTACGAATACAAGCAGAACCAGTGCGATCAGTGCACCCATATCCTGCATTTTGCTCATTAATTTTTTATTATCCATTTAACTCGCCTCCTGTCGCAAGAATCATGATATTTTCCTGGTTCGCTTCTTTTTTGTCAATAAAGCCTCCGATTTTTCCTTCATGAACCACCATTACCCGATCCGACATTCCAAGAATCTCCGGCAGTTCCGAGGATACCATGATTATGGCGACTCCTGTTCCTGCCAGCTTATTAATAATGGAATAGATTTCTTTCTTTGCGCCGATGTCCACGCCTCTTGTTGGCTCATCCAGAATTAATACTTTCGGTTCGGTGAAGATCCATTTTGCAAAAACTACCTTCTGCTGGTTTCCGCCGCTTAAGTTTCCGCAGGCGTGCTGGGCTCCTGTGCATTTGATATGCAGATCTTCGATACCATGCCGGGTCATCTCCTGTTCCTGTTTTTTATTGAGTACTCCCTTTTTGGAGATACGTCCGAGATTGGCAATGGAGATATTTTTCATGATACTTTCCTCAAGCATCAATCCTTCGGTTTTACGGTCTTCCGTAATAAAACCGATGCCGTTATCCATTGCGTCCCATGGATTTTTATTATGAATTTCTTTTCCATTCATGAAAATCTGTCCGGTCACATGAGGCATGTTGCCAAAAATGGACTGCATGATCTCTGTACGTCCTGCCCCCATTAATCCGGCGACGCCAAGTACTTCACCCGCCCGGACATTGAAATTAATATCCTTGAATATGCCGGGACAATTCAGGTTTTTGACTTCGAAAACGATGTCTCCAGGTATGGTATTTCGTTCCGGGTAGCGTTCACCGATTTCTCGGCCTATCATCATTTTTACGATTTCGTCCATATTGGTTTCCGGGATATTTCTGGTTCCTACATACTGTCCATCCCGAAGAATGGTAATGCGGTCGCATAATTCAAATATTTCTTCCATGCGGTGAGAAATATAGACAATGGATACGCCTTTTTCTTTCAGAGAACGGACAACCTTAAATAATGTAACGGTTTCGCTCTGACTCAAAGCTGCGGTAGGTTCATCCATGATAATAACTTTTGCGTCGACCATCAGTGCCTTCGCAATTTCGATCATCTGCTGCTGTCCTACTGACAGAGTATCCATTTTTGCATCCGGCTCTATTTTGACGCCAAGCACATCCAAAATACGACGGACCTCTTTTTGCATCTCCTTTTTGTTGCATACTCCGAAACGGTTATGAATTTCTTTTCCGAGGAACATGTTTTCTTCTACTGTCAGGTCGAATAAAACATTAAGCTCCTGATGGATAAAGACAATACCTTCTTTTTCCGCTTCCTGTGCGTTGCTGTAGACAACTTCCCTGCCGTTGACAATTACTGTGCCGGCATCTCTTGTATATACGCCGGTAAGTATTTTCATCAGCGTAGATTTTCCTGCGCCGTTTTCTCCCATCAGCGCGTGTATTTCACCGTCTGCAAGAACGAAACCGGCATTTTGCAGGACAGGATTTCCGCCGAACGCTTTATTGATCCCTTTCATTTCAATCTGCATAAAGACGCCTCCTTTCCTTAGAAAATGCAGCCTGATCGGAGAATAATATTGGCATAGGGAGTTATTTCGCCGGTACGAATAACGGCTTTACATTTTCCGGTCAAATTTTTAAGCTCCGTATGGCTCACATATTCTACTTCCATTTTGAAACCGGTTTCATAATTGTCAAAAAATTTAAGAACTTCCTGTAGTTTTTCAGGGTTCTTTTCTTTCATTTCTTCTGCCAGAATAATTTTCTCAATTTTCATGTCGCTGGCGACTTCTTTCAATACCTCCATAAAGGTCGGCTGTCCGAAGCGCAGTGCGAGATCAATTCTTTCTGTTTCCTCCGGGACAGGGAGGCCGCAGTCTCCTATACAGAGGAGATCTGTATGCCCCATATAGGCTAAGACCCGGGCAATATCGCTGTTTAGAATACCGTTCTTTTTCATTTTATGCCCTCCAGTACTTTTGCCAGTTCTTCAGTTGTAGGCATGCCGCTTTGCGCGCCGAATTTTCCGATGGAGAGACTTGCTGCAGCGTTGGCATAGATAAGCGATTCCACAATATTTCCGCTTTCCATGTTCTTTACACAAAACGCACCGTTTAATGTATCGCCAGCGCCGGTGGTATCCACTACTTCGGTTTTCCGTGCGGGAACGTTCACTACTTCACCGTTTTTCAAACCAACGGATACGCCTCTGGAACCCTGTGTGATAATCAGTTTTTCAGGAT